>ERZ1066122.320-NODE-320-length-51787-cov-10.800781_pt1 | contig 51787 bp, 52 predicted proteins | sample MGYA00382769_ERZ1066122 | MGnify/ENA primary metagenome ERZ1066122 (study PRJEB33369, sample SAMEA5778352) | biofilm metagenome | biome: Industrial cooling water; feature: Water cooling tower basin; material: Biofilm | place: United Arab Emirates | collected... | reverse complement strand
GCCATGGAAGGGGCGCTGGCCGGCGTGCGCTCGATCGCGCTCAGCCAGGTCTATGCGCGCGAAGGCGCCGGCGACGACGTGTCCTTCGCCGCCGCCCAGGCCTGGGGCGAGCGGGTGTTGCGGCCGCTGCTCGGCCTGACGCTGCCGCCGCGGACGCTCGTCAACGTGAACTTTCCGGCGCTCGCGCCGGAGCGGATCCGCGGCGTCCGGGTCGTCGCCCAGGGCTTCCGCGACTATGGGCGGCTGCGCATCGTCTCCAACCGCGATCCGCGCGGCTTTGAGTATCACTGGTTCGGGCTCGCCCCGACCGTCGAGACGCCGGCCCATGCGACCGATCTCGAGGCGATTGCCGATGGCTATGTGGCCGTCACGCCGCTGCAGCTTGATCTCACCCACCGCGAGTCGCTCGCCGCGCTCGGCCGGGCCTTCGCCTGAGATGAGCGGGCCGCGGCCGCGCCCGCCGACGCTGCGGCGCGCGCCGACCGCACCGGTCTGGATCCAGATTGGCTGGCGCGTCCTGTTCGTCCTCGGCCTGATCGGCACCGCGATCGCCGTCCACTGGTTCGACCGGGAGGGGCTGCGCGACACGGTCGACGGCCATATCAGCTTCACCGACATCATTTATTTCACGATGATCTCGATCACCACGACCGGCTATGGCGACATTTCGCCGGTCACCGATCGGGCACGACTGTTCGACGCGCTGATCGTCACGCCGATCCGCGTGTTCGTGGTGCTGATCTTCGTCGGCACCGCCTATAGTTTCGTGATCCGGCGCACCTGGGACAAATGGCGAATGAGCATCATCCAGCGCAGGCTTGAGAATCACGTGGTGGTCGCCGGCTTCGGCACCACCGGGCGCGAGGCGGCGGAAGAGCTGATCGCGCGCGGCCGGGACCCGGCGTCGATCGTCGTCATCGACTGCCTCGCCGAACGCGTCGCCGAGGCGGAGGCCTTGGGCTGCACCGTCATCCAAGGCGATGCCTCCCGCGATTCCACGCTGGAAGCCGTGCGGCTCGCGCGCGCCCAGTCCGCGATCATCGCCCCTGGGCGGGACGACACCGCGATCCTCGTCACCCTGACGGCGCGCCATGTCGCCCCCGATGTCCGCCTGAGCGTGATCATCCGCGCCGAGGACAATGAGCTGCTGGCGCGCCAGGCCGGCGCGACCACCGTCGTCAATCCGGTGAGCTTCGCGGGGCTGCTGCTCGCCGGTTCCTGCCAGGGCACCCGCGCCACCGAATACATCACCGATCTGGCGAGTGCGGCCGGACGCGTCCAGCTCGTCGAGCGCCGCGTTCGTCCTGAGGAAGCAGGGCGGCCGCTGTCAGCGCTCGCGACCGGGCTCGGCGTGCGGATCTTCCGCGGCGGCCAGACCTACGGCTTCTGGGAGCCCGAGGCACAGGCCCTGGCGCCGGACGACATCCTGGTCGAGATCGTGCCGTCCGAGGCGCCCGGCCGCCGCTGAGCCGGCGCCCGCGCCGCCCGCTGTGCCCGCCTCTGGTCAAAGGGCGCTGAGTGCCCTATGTCGCGCCGCTTTCAGATGGCTACGACTCTCCCCTCTCCGCCCAAGGTCGGCATGGTCTCGCTTGGCTGCCCCAAGGCGCTTGTCGACAGCGAGCGGATCCTGACCAAGCTGCGCGCCGATGGCTACCAGCTCTCCGCGTCCTATGACGACGCGGACGTGGTGCTGGTCAACACCTGCGGTTTCCTCGACAGCGCGAAGGCCGAGAGCCTGGAGGCGATCGGCGAGGCGATGGCAGAGAACGGCCGGGTGATCGTGACCGGTTGCATGGGCGACGAGGCAGACGCGATCCGCGCTCGCTTCCCGGACGTGCTCGCCGTCACGGGGCCGCACCAATATGAGCAAGTGGTGGGCGCCGTCCACGCCGCCGCCCCGCCGGTGCCCTCGCCATTCCTCGATCTGGTGCCTGAGGCGGGGCTGAAGCTGACGCCGCGCCACTACAGCTATCTGAAGATCTCGGAAGGCTGCAACCATCGCTGCGCCTTCTGCATCATCCCGCTCATCCGGGGCGATCTGGTGAGCCGGCGCCCGGATGCCGTGCTGCGCGAGGCGGAAAAGCTGGTCGCGGCCGGAACGCGCGAGTTGCTGGTCATCAGCCAGGACACCTCGGCTTATGGGGTCGATCTGCGACATCAGGCCTGGCCGTGGAAAGGCGGCGAGGTGCGCGCGCACATGACCGACCTCGCCCGCGAGCTGGGCAAACTGGGCGTGTGGGTGCGCCTCCACTATGTCTACCCCTACCCCCATGTGTCGGACGTGATCCCGCTGATGGCCGAGGGGCTGATCACGCCTTACCTCGATATTCCGTTCCAGCATGCGAGCCCGAAGATCCTGAAGGCGATGAAGCGCCCGGCGAACGATGCGAAGGTGCTGGAGAGGATCAAGGCCTGGCGCGCGATCGTGCCCGATCTCGCGATCCGATCGACGTTCGTCGTCGGCTTTCCGGGCGAGACCGAGGCCGATTTCCAGTATCTGCTGGACTGGCTCGACGAGGCGCAGCTCGACCGTGTCGGCGCGTTCCGTTTCGAGCCGGTCGAGCGCGCGCCGGCGAACGACCTGCCGGATCCGGTGCCGGAGCAGGTCAAGGAAGAGCGCTATGCGCGGCTGATGGCGAAATGCGCGGCGATCTCGGCGGCGAAGCTGCAGGCGAAGATCGGCCGCACCTTGCCGGTCATCATCGACGCGGTCGATCCGGAAGGCGGCGCGACCGGGCGCAGCGAGGCCGATGCGCCCGAAATCGACGGCCATGTGCTGCTGCGCGACGCCGCCCATTTGCGGCCGGGCGATATCGTGCCGGTCGCGATCGAGGACGCCGACGAGCACGATCTGTACGGCGTGCCGGTGGCGCAGCCGTGATCCCGGCGCTGGCCGGACTGCTGCAGCCCGATCGCGGCCAGCCCGCGCGCACCATCTTTCCGGTCGATCCGGACGGCTTTGCCGAGTGGGTGAAGAACCAGCCGGCACGCGCCCAGGCGGCCGTCGCCGCGCAGCGTTTCGCGGCGAAGGCCGGCACGATCGCGATCCTGCCCGGCGACAGCCACGACGACTGGGCTGTCGCTGCCGGCGCGGAGCCGGAAATGCGGCGCGGGCCCTGGGATCTTGCCCGGGCGGCGGAAGCGCTGCCCGAAGGCACCTACCGGGTCGCCGGGCGGATCGGGCCCGCGACCCTCGGCTGGCTGCTCGCCCAGCACCGCTTCGGACGGTACAAGGCGGCCGAAAGCCCGGCCGGAGCGCGGGTCTTGCTGACGCCGGACGTGGCCGGGATCGCCGCCGCCGTCGCGGAGGCCGAGGCCGTCGCCCTGGTCCGCGACCTCGTCAACACGCCGACCGAGGATCTCGGCCCGGCGGAGCTGCAGGCGGCCACCGACGCGATTGCGGCCGAGGCGGGCGTCGCCGCACGCACGATCGCCGGTGCCGCACTCGCGCAGGATTTCCCGCTGATCCACGCCGTCGGCCGCGCTGCGGCCGCGGGCCGCGAGCCGCGCCTGATCACCCTGGACTGGGGCGATCCCGGACACCCCCGGATCGCCATCATCGGCAAGGGCGTGTGCTTCGATACGGGCGGGCTCGACATCAAGCCGGCCGCCGGCATGCGGCTGATGAAGAAGGACATGGGCGGCGCCGCCCATGCGCTGGCGCTGGCCCGGCTGGTGACGGCGGCACGGCTGCCGGTGCGCCTCCAGCTGCTGATTCCCGCCGTCGAAAACGCCATCGCCGGGAACAGCATCCGGCCCGGCGACGTGCTGCGGAGCCGCAAGGGACTGACCGTCGAGATCAGCAACACCGATGCCGAGGGCCGCCTGATCCTCGCCGACACGCTGGCGCTTGCGCAGGAATCCGGCCCGGAGCTGATGCTTGATTTTGCAACCCTCACCGGCGCCGCGCGCGTGGCCCTGGGCCCGGACCTGCCGGCGACCTTCGCCAACGACGAAGCGCTTGCGGCGGATCTGCTGGCGGCCGGCGAGGCGGAGGCCGATCCGCTGTGGCGGCTGCCGCTCTGGCCAGGCTATGCGCCGATGCTGCGGTCGGACATTGCCGATCTCGACAATGCACCGGAGGGCGGCATGGCCGGCGCGATCACGGCGGCGCTGTTTCTAGCCCGCTTCGTCGATCCGGCCACGCCCTGGGCGCATCTCGACACCTTCGCCTGGCGCCCCACGGCGAAGCCCGGCCGGCCGAAGGGCGGCGAAGCGCTCGGGCTGCGCGCCGCCTGGGCGGTGCTCCGCCGGCGCTACGCCCCGGGGACGGCGTCGTAAATTTCATCCGCCAGCAAGCAACCGTCGGGTAAGCCACGCGTTCGGAGCCGCAAGAGGACAGCCATCCGCACCCCGCTCCAACTGCGCCGGATGGCGGAGGAGAGTGTCTCGTGGCGGAAAATGGCCTGCAATCATGGATGCGTACCCTGCTTGCCTATGTGCGATCGGGTGACCCGGATCTGACCAATCGACAGATGGCGCTGCTGCTGCTCGTCTATCTGAAACCCGGGCCCCACACCGTACGGGGCCTGGCGAAAGCGCTGAACGTGTCGAAGCCGGTCGTGACCCGCGCCTTGAACAGGCTCGGCGCGCTCGGCTATCTGCGGCGGCAGCGTGACGACGCGGACCGCCGCAACATCTTCGTCGCGCCCACGCAGGAGGGGGCGGATTTCCTTGAGCATTTCAAAACGCTCATCGGCAATGGCGGCAATGGCGCCGACAAGCGCCAGCAGCGCAACGAGAACCGAGAAGCCGTCCACGCCTGAGCGCCAGCGTTTCGTGCTGTCCGGCCGGTCAACCCCGGTCGATCCGCGCCACGATGCGGCTCGGCGCGACATCGCCGATATCGCGCTCGCCGGCCGCCTGTTCACGCCCCATTATGCCGTCCCCGAGGCGCGCGACTGCAGCTGGCAGGCGGCCGACATTCTGGCCGCCCCCGCCGCGGACGCGCCGCGCGTCAGCCAGCTGCTGCCGGGCGAGACCTTCCACATCGTCGAGGCGAGTGGCGGCTGGGCCTGGGGCTTTGCCGGGCATGATCACTATGTCGGCTATGTCGCGGCCGCGCTGCTCGACGCGCCGTCGTCCGCCCGGCCGGCCCTTGCCCCCCACCTGGTGTCGCTCCCGGGCGCGCCGCTGCTCGGCGCCCCCGACCTCGCCGGACCGGTGCTGACGGCCCTGCCGCTCGGCGCTCAGATCCACGGCCGCCGCGACGGCGATTTCGTCGCCGCCGCGGCCGGTTTCGTCCATCGCCGCCATCTGGTCGAAGGATTGCGGATCGGCGACGATCCGGTGGCGGTCGCCGAACGGCTGATCGGCCAGCCCTATCTGCGGGGTGGGCGCGGCGCCGGCGGCATCGATGGTCCGGGCCTGGTGCAGATCGCCTTCGGCCTGGCCGGCTGCCGGCTGCCGCGGGACAGCGACCAGCAGGCGCTGGCGGGCGTGGCGGCCGAAGGCGAACTGATCCGCGGCGACCTGTTGTGCTGGGCCGATCATGTCGCGATCGCGACCGGCGAGGAGGCAGTCATCCACGCCCATCCCCATCACCTCGCGGTGGCCGCGGAACCGCTCGAGGCCGTGATCGCACGGCTCGGCCCCCCGACTGCGCGGCGCCGGGTGGCATGACCCGGCAGGTCTTCCTGGACGGCGGGCACGGCACGACCGGGCTCGAGATCGCCGAGCGGCTGGCCGGGCGGCGCGATCTTGCGGTCGTCACTCTCCCACCGGCCGAGCGCCGCGACCGCGAGGCCCGGCGAGCCGCGCTCAACGCCGCCGACGCCGTCATTCTCTGCCTGCCCGACGATGCCGCGCGCGAGGCCGTCGACCTTGTCGAGAATCCCGCCACGCGCATCATCGACGCCTCATCCGCCCACCGGGTGGCGCCCGGCTGGGCCTATGGCTTTCCGGAACTCGGCCAGCGGGCCGTCATTTCCGCGGCGCGGCGGATCACCAATCCCGGCTGCTATCCGACCGGCTTCCTCGCCCTTGTCGCGCCGCTGGTGCGGGCCGGGCTGATCTTCCCGAGCCGCCTGCTGACGGTGAATGCCACCTCGGGCTATTCCGGGGGCGGCAAGGCGATGATCGCCGCTTTCGAGGAGCCGACGGCGCCGGATGCGACCGACACCGCCTTCCGCCTCTACGCGCTGACGCTTGCCCACAAGCACGTCGCCGAGATGCAGGTCCATGCCGGGCTCGAGCATCCGCCGCTGTTCGCGCCCGCCGTCGCGCGGGCGTATCGCGGAATGGTGGTCGAGGTGCCGCTGACCGACGCCCCACCGCTCGCCACGCTGCGCGCGGCGCTGGCCGATGCCTATGCCGGCAGCCCGATCGTTCGAGTGGCGGATGCCCGGGAAAGCGAGGGGCTTGGGATGGTGACGCTGGAGCGCGTGGCCGGCACCGACCGGATCGAGCTGTTCGTGTTCGGCAACGACGCGCGGCGCCAGGCGAGGCTGGTCGCCGTGCTCGACAATCTCGGCAAGGGCGCTGCCGGTGCCGCGGTCCAGAATCTGAACCTGGCGCTCGGCCTGGCCGAGTTCGAAGGGCTGCGGCTCTGACGGCCGTGAGCGCAGCTGCCGGCTACATTTCCCCGCGGGCGCGGCGGAGCGCGTACCAGCGGCGGACATTGGCATTGTGCTCGGCGAGCGTCGCCGCAAACACATGGCCGCCATCGCCCCGGGCGACGAAATAGAGCGCGTCGGTCGGGGCCGGATCGAGCACCGCGGCGATCGATTCGCGGCCGGGATTGGCAATCGGACCGATCGGCAGGCCGGCCTCCGCATAGGTGTTGTAGCCGTTTCGCGCCCGCAGCTCCGAGCGCAGGATGCGCCGACCGAGCGGCCTGCCCTTCGTGACCGGATAGATGACCGTCGGATCGGCCTGAAGCGGCATGCCGAGGCGAAGACGATTCGTGTAGACGCCGGCGACCATCCGGCGTTCGGCGGGCAGGCCGGTTTCCTTCTCGACGATCGAAGCGAGGATGATCGCCTCCTCCGGAGTGGCGACCGCGCTCGCCGGCTTGCGCTGCGCCCAGAGCGTGGCGAGAGTCTGCGCCATCGCCTCCTGCATGCGCCGGACGAGCGCCGCCCGGCTTTCGCCGCGCTGGTAGCTGTAGCTGTCCGGCAGCACGGAGCCCTCGGGCGGCAGCGGCGCCGGGCCCGTCAGCAGCGGCGACGCCGCCAGCCGTTCCTGCACCAGGATCGAAGGCATGCCTTCGGGGATGGTGACGAACCGCTGAAGCGTCCGGCCGGCGCGGAGCAGGTGCAGCACCTCCGCCGCGCTGGCCCGGGCCGGCACCTCATATTCGCCGGCACGGATGCGCGGCTCGCCGCCGAACAGCCGGGCAAAGAGCAGGAACGCCGGCGCCGAGCGGATTGCGCCCGCCGCCTCGAGCACGCCCGCGGCGCGGGTGAGCGAGGCGCCTTCGGGCACCACCACGGCAATGGTGTTCGCAGCGGGTCCCGGCCCGCGCCATAGCCAGGCGACCGTGCCGGCACCCGCCAAGGCAAGTGCCAGCGCCAGGACGAGCAGCTTCCTCATCGGCAGCGATCCGGCGCGCGGGCGCAAAGCGCGCCGGCCATGATCAAACCGCCTTCATGACCAGGCTGGCATTGGTGCCGCCGAAGCCGAAGCTGTTGTTCAGCACCGCCTTCACTTTCCGCTCCTTCGCGCGGTGCGGGACGAGGTCGACGCCCTCGCAGCCTTCGCTCGGAGTGTCGAGATTGAGCGTCGGAGGCACGATCTGGTCCCGCATCGCGAGGATGCAGAAGATCGATTCGACGGCGCCCGCGCCGCCCAGCAGATGCCCGATCGCGGACTTGGTCGAACTCATCGACATGGTCTCGATCGCCGACCCGAAGAGGCGGCGCACGGCACCCAGTTCCAGCTCGTCGCCGAGCGGCGTCGACGTGCCATGGGCGTTCACATAGTCGATGTCCGACAGGCTGAGGCCGGACTTCTTCATCGCCATTTCCATTGCCCGGAACGCGCCCGAACCCTGGGGGTGCGGCGCGGTCACGTGATAGGCGTCGCCGGACAGGCCGTAGCCGACCACTTCGGCGTAGATTTTCGCGCCGCGGGCCTTTGCGCGGTCATACTCTTCAAGAACGACCACGCCCGCGCCTTCGCCCATGACGAAGCCGTCGCGATCCTTGTCATAGGGGCGGGAGGCGCGCTCCGGCGTGTCGTTGAAGCCGGTCGACAGCGCCCGCGCCTGGGCGAAGCCGGCGATGCCGATCGGGCAGATCGCCGCTTCGGCGCCGCCCGCCAGCATCACGTCCGCATCGCCGAGCGCGATCATCCGCGCGGCGTCGCCGATCGAATGGGCGCCGGTCGAGCAGGCAGTCACCACTGCGTGGTTCGGCCCCATCAGGCCATATTTGATCGACACCTGGCCGGAAATCAGATTGATCAGCCGGCCGTGGACGAAATGCGGCGAGACCCGGCGCGGCCCCTTGTGCTCGAGCACCAGCGACTCGCTTTCGATGCCCGGCAGGCCGCCGATGCCCGAGCCGATCGAGCAGCCGGCGCGCAGCCGCTCTTCCTCGCTCATGTCGGTCAGGCCGGCATCCTCGATCGCCTGGCCAGCCGCGTCGATCCCGAACACGATGAACGGATCGACCTGCCGCTGGACCTTGTGGTCGACGCGCTTGGCAGGATCAAAGCCATAGTCGTGATCGGCAGGCTTCACTTCGCAGGCGATGCGGCAGGCATAGTCGCTCGCGTCGAAGCGCGTGATCGTGCCCGCGCCGGAGCGCGCAGCAAGGATGTTCCGCCAGCTCGTCTCGACGTCGCCGCCGAGCGGCGTGACGAGCCCCAGACCGGTGACGACGACACGGCGCATGATTCTTGTCTCCCGATAGCGAAACGGCCCCCCGCCCCGTAAGGGCCGGAGAGCCGTTCGTCCTTCGGCCCCGGCGGCGGAGCAGCGCGGCCCCGCCCGTCCGTTCAGCCCTTATTGCTGTCGATGTAGTTGATCGCGTCCTTCACGGTCGTGATCTTCTCAGCGGCGTCGTCCGGGATCTCGACCCCGAACTCCTCCTCGAACGCCATGACCAGTTCGACAATGTCGAGACTGTCGGCGCCGAGATCGTCGATGAAGCTGGCATCTTCGGTCACCTTGTCGGCCTCGACGCCGAGATGTTCGACGACGATCTTCTTCACGCGATCGGCAGTCTCGCTCATGGAGTATCCTTTTCGATAGGCAAATTTGACCCTGCACCTAATCCCGGCGCGAAAGGCTGGCAAGCCCCGCGACGCGGCGGGCTTGCCGGTGCGGCCGGTTGATCCTTAAGGCGCGGTGAATGCATGCGGACGATCCGAAGGCGGCGCTCCGGCCAGTGGTGCGGGCGCGGCGCGACGCGCAGGTCGCAGGGCTCGACGCCGCTGCCCGCGCGCTCGCCTTCCGGGTGCCCCCGACGCCGCTCGCCGCGTGGATCGCGGCGGCGGACTGTGTGGCCGGCTATGTCCCGATCGGCAGCGAGGCGGATCCGGGCGCGCTGCTGCGCCACGCCGCGGCGATCGGCCGCACGATCGCCCTGCCTGCGCTCGCCCGGCGCGGCGCGCCGCTGCGGTTCCTGCAGTGGCAGCCGGGCGCGCCGCTGGTGGACGGGCCGTTCGGCACCCGCCAGCCCGATCCCGCCACCGCCGCCGAAGTGACGCCGACGCTGATCCTGGCGCCGCTGCTTGCCTTCGACAGGCGGCTGCACCGGCTGGGCCAGGGCGCCGGCTGCTACGACCGCGCCTTTGCCCGCTTTCCCGATGCCCGGCGGGTCGGTATCGCCTGGAGCGGGCAGGAAATCGCCGCCGTGCCGGACGACCCCTGGGACATGCCGCTCGACGCGGTGCTGACGGAAAGAGAGTGGATCGCATGATGGACCAGAGTCGCCGCACCATCCTCGGCACCGCCGCGCTGCTTGGCGGCATCGCGCTCTGGGCCGTCATCGTCGCCAGTTTCTCGGGGGTGATCGGCAGCCTCTGGTGGCCGCTCCAGTTCCTGGTTTATCTGATCGCCGGGATCGTCTGGATCTTCCCGATGATGCCGGTGATGCGCTGGATGGCGACGGGCCATTGGCGCTGACGCCTGCGCGGCCGCGGGCGGACCGATGATGGCGCGAGTGACGGGGCTCGAACCCGCGACCTCCGGCGTGACAGGCCGGCGCTCTAACCGACTGAGCTACACCCGCGCATCGGTGAGGCGCGCCGGTTAGGGGAGCGCCGGACCCCTGTCAACTGCCCGATCGCCGCGGTCGGCTTTTTTCAGAGGCCGTCCGCTTCGTCATGACCGCCCGAGACGAGCGTCCCTTCCTCGAACAGGAAGCCGGCGATGTCCGGCTTGCCGGCGGCGCTCGCCACCGTCTGGATGATGATGAGCAGCGGCACTGCGAGCAGCGCGCCGGGCGTTCCCCACACCCAGCCCCAGAAGCTCAGCGAGACGAGGATCAGCAGCGGGTTGATGGTGAGCCGCCGGCCGAGCACCGTGGGCGTCACGATGTTCGCCTCGATCAGGTGGAAGACGACCTGGATCGTCGCCGGAGCAAGCGCCAGCCAGATGTCGTTGAAGGTCATCAGTCCGCCGAGCGCGAGCAGGATCGCGGCGAGGATCGGCCCGAGATAGGGCACGTAGTTGAGCAGCGCGACGATGCCGCCCCACATCAGCGGCGACGGCATGCCGATCGCCCACAGCGCCGTCGCGACGAGCAGTCCGAGGGCGACGTTGATGAAGGTGATGGTGCCAAGATAGGCGGAGGTCGAATCAACGACGTTCTGGATCACGCGCGCCGTGGCAAGCGCGCCGCCGAAGCTGCCGCGGCTGGTGATCGTCCGCTCGCGCAGCCGCGTCCATCCGGACAGGAAGAAGTAAATCACGAGGATCGCGAAGAAGAGCTGGATCGCCGCGTGCGGCGCCGAGGAGACATAGTCCATCAGCGAACTCGGCGCGGCGATCGCCTGGGCCTGCGCGGCAGCGACCGGCCCGCTGGCCAGCATCTGCACGGTATCGTCGACGAAGCGCTGGAGATTCGAGTAGAAATCGATCAGCGGCGCGAGATTGGCCTGGATCTGCGGCAACCGCTCCGGCAGCAGCTGAAACCATTCGGTGGCGGGCACGACGATGGACGCGAGCGCTGCATTGGCGATCGCGAGGAAGACGAGCAGGCAGACGAAGGCCGCCAGCGCCGAAGGCACGCGCCGCCGTTCCAGCCATTCGAGAAGGGGCACCAAGGCGATCGCGATCACCATCGCCGCCGTCACCGGCAGGAAGAACTCCGCGCCCGCCCGCAGCGCGAACGGCAGCGCCAGGACGAGGCCGACGCCGCCGATCAGGGTCAGCCCGGCCAGCAGCCGGACCCGCTGACGCTCGAGCGACGGTTCGATCACGCGCCGCGGCCGATCGAACGGCGTGACCGGCCGTTCGTCCAGGGATTCGATCCGTTCTGACTGGTCGACGCGCATGGCGCCGTTATGCGCCGAACGGAAGCGCGCCGCCAGCGGGGTTCGCAGCCGACAGTGCCCGGCCAAATGCCATGGCCACTCTTGCACTTCGCCCGCGCTTGTCGAAGCGTGCCGGCCGCGAACGGGCAAGGCGCCCGCTTCCAGGGAGGGGAACGAAGTGGCCGAGATGATTCTGGTGCTCGATGCGGGAACGACGTCCACCCGGGCGTTGCTGTTCGCGGCAGACGGCCGCTGCCTCGGCATGGCGCAGCGGGAGCTGACCCAGCATTATCCAGGCCCCGGCCTTGTCGAGCATGACGCAGCGGAGATCTGGTCCAAGACGGAGGCCTGCGCTGCCGAGATGGTGGCCGAAGCCGGCGGCGCCGATCGCGTCGCCGCGATCGGCATCACCAACCAGCGGGAGACGGTGGTTTTCTGGGACAAGGCGACCGGCACTCCCCTCTCCCCCGCGATCGTCTGGCAGGACCGGCGGACTGCCGCCACCTGCGCGCAGCTGCGCGAGGCGGGACATGAGCCGTCCGTACAGGCGAAGACCGGATTGCTACTCGATCCCTATTTCTCAGCCACCAAGATCGGCTGGGCGCTCGAACATTGGCCGGCGCTCAGGGACGCGGGCGACCGGCTCGCGATCGGCACCGTCGAGAGCTGGTTGGTCTGGAAACTGACGGGCGGCCTCCACATCACCGACGCGACCAACGCGTCCCGCACGGCGCTGATGGCGATCGGCAGCGGCGGCTGGGACGACGGGCTGCTCGATCTGTTCGGCGCGCCGCGCGGTGCGCTTCCCGAAATCGTCGATTCGGCCGGTCGGTTCGGCATCAGCCACGGCTTCGGCGCGGCGATCCCGATCTGTGGCCTCGCCGGCGACCAGCAGGCAGCGACGATCGGCCAGGCATGCCTGACAGCCGGCGACACCAAGGCGACGTTCGGCACGGGAGCCTTCGTGCTGACCGCGACCGGCCACAGCCTCCCCGCCTCCCGCCATCGGCTGCTCGCGACCGTCGCGTGGCAGCTGAACGGCCAGCGCGCCTATGCGCTCGAAGGCTCGGTGTTCGTGGCGGGCAGCCTGATCAAATGGCTGCGCGACGAGATCGGGCTGATCACCCACGCAGCGGACACCGAAGGCATGGCCCGCAGCGTACCCGACAATGGCGGTGTCTATCTGGTGCCGGCGCTGGCCGGCCTCGGCGCGCCGTGGTGGCGGCCGGATGCGCGCGGGGCAATCGCCGGTCTCGCCTTCGCGGCCACCCGCGCCCATATCGTCCGCGCGGCGCTGGAAGCGCAGGCCCATCAGATTCATGATCTGATGGCGGCCTTCGCCGCCGACGGCTCCGCCTGGACCCGGCTGCGCATCGACGGCGGCATGGCCGCGAACGACTGGATCGCCCAGGACCTTGCCGATCTGCTGGCGATCGAAGTGGAGCGGCCAGATTTCGTCGAGACGACGGCAACCGGCGCCGCGATGCTCGCCGGGCTCGGCGCCGGGCTGTTCGACGATCTCGCCGCGGCAGCCGTGATGCGCGGGCCGACCCGCCTGTTCGCGCCGCAGCTGGGGGAGGATGCGCGGCGGACGCGGCTCGAAGGCTGGGCGCGGGCCGTGCAGGCGACGCTGGGCTGAGCGGGGCCGGCCGCAGCGCCTCCGCACAAGCGGCCTCTCCCCGCGAACGGCCTCTCCCCATGAACGGAAGGTGGGAGCGCGGCGCCAGGCGCCGCTGCTCCCGCCCCGTTACTCCGGCTGCTCTTCTTCGTCCTCTTCGTCCGCCAGGTCCGGATCATCGGCATCGAAGGCGAGATGCTCCTCGAGCGCCTCGCTGATCAGATCGAGCTGCTCGAAGCTTGCCGTCAGCTCGAGCGTGTCGCCGTCTTCGTCCTCGATGTGGAGGACATAATCGTCTCCGTCGCGTTCAATCGTGAATCGTGAAAGGGCCTTTGCCATAGCGGTCTCCGTTCGTGCGGCACTCGGTAACGCACAAGCGGCGCGGCGGATGCAGCCGCCGCGCGTCGCTGCTCGCTAGCCCGGTTCTGCGACGGTTTCGGGACGGCCGCGGGCGGCCCCGGCGCCGTGCCGCGGGCGGCGGCAGGCGCCTCTCCCTTTTCCGGCGGCGCCGGGCTTGCTAGAGGCCCCGCCAAACATCATCCGGCCAGGCCAGGCCCGGCCGCCAGCCAAGAGGACATGCCCCATGACCGCCGTCGGACACGACCAGCTCGCCACCCGCTCGGAGCTCGAAGTCGGCGGCCAGCGCTTCGCCTATTATTCGATCGAGAAGGCGTCCCGGCATGTCGGCGACGTCTCCCGGCTGCCGTTTTCGATGAAGGTCCTGTTCGAAAACCTGCTGCGCTTCGAGGACGGCGTGACGGTGACCGTGGAGGACATCCAGGCACTCGCCGACTGGCAGAAGGAGCCGCGCTCCAACCGCGAGATCCAGTATCGTCCGGCCCGCGTGCTGATGCAGGACTTTACCGGCGTGCCGTGCGTGGTCGATCTCGCGGCGATGCGGGACGCGATGAACCGGCTTGGCGGCGACGCCCAGAAGATCAACCCGCTCGTGCCGGTCGATCTGGTGATCGACCATTCGGTGATGGTCGACGAGTTCGGCAACCCCCAGGCGTTCGAAGCCAATGTCGACCTTGAATATCAGCGCAACATGGAGCGCTACGAATTCCTGAAATGGGGATCGAAAGCCCTCGACAATTTCCGTGTCGTGCCGCCGGGCACCGGCATCTGCCACCAGGTCAACCTCGAATATCTGGCCCGGGCGGTGTGGTCGTCCAAGGACCCGTCGGGCGCAATGATCGCCTATCCCGATACGCTGGTCGGGACCGACAGCCACACCACCATGGTCAACGGCCTGGGCGTGCTCGGCTGGGGCGTCGGCGGGATCGAGGCGGAAGCGGCGATGCTCGGCCAGCCGGTGTCGATGCTGATTCCCGAAGTGGTCGGCTTCAAGCTGACCGGCCGGCTCGCCGAAGGCATCACCGCCACCGACCTGGTGCTGACCGTCACGCAGATGCTGCGCAAGAAGGGCGTGGTCGGCCGGTTTGTCGAGTTCTACGGCCCCGGCCTCGACGTGCTGTCGCTCGCCGACCGCGCGACCATCGCCAACATGGCCCCGGAATATGGCGCAACCTGCGGCTTCTTCCCGGTCGATGCGCAGACGCTCGACTATATGCGCCTGACCGGGCGGCCGGACGCGACGATCGCCCTCACCGAAGCCTATGCGAAGGCGCAGGGCATGTGGCGCGACGCGCACACGCCCGACCCGGTGTTCACCGACACGCTGGAGCTCGACATGTCGAGCGTGCAGCCGTCGCTCGCCGGGCCGAAGCGGCCGCAGGATCGGGTGTCGCTGCCGGACGTCGAGGACGTCTTCGCGACGCTCGTCGCCGGCCGGGACGGCGGCCGCCGGCCGGTCGAGGGCACCGATCACGGGATCGCCGACGGCGACGTCGTGATCGCTGCGATCACCAGCTGCACCAACACGTCGAACCCGTCCGTGCTGGTCGCGGCCGGCCTCGTCGCCCGCAAGGCGCGCGAGAAGGGGCTGACTCGCAAGCCCTGGGTCAAGACCAGCCTCGCACCCGGCAGCCAGGTGGTCACCGACTATCTGAACGCGGCCGGCCTGTCCGAGGATCTCGACGCGATTGGCTTCAATCTGGTCGGCTATGGCTGCACCACCTGCATCGGCAATTCGGGCCCGCTGCCGGCGCCGATCTCCAAGGCGATCAACGAAAATGATCTGGTCGCCGCGTCGGTGCTGTCGGGGAACCGCAATTTCGAGGGCCGCGTCTCGCCGGACGTGCGCGCGAACTTCCTCGCTTCGCCGCCGCTCGTCGTCGCCTATGCCCTGAAGGGAACGGTGACCGAAGACATGATCGCGACGCCGATCGGCCGCGGCAAGGACGGTGAAGATGTCTATCTGAAGGACATCTGGCCGAGCAACGCCGAAGTCCGTGCGCTGATCGACGCGCACGTCTCCCGCGAGATGTTCGCGGAGCGCTACGCGAACGTCTTCGAGGGCGATGTGAAGTGGCGCGGCATCGAGGTCGAGGGCTCCGACACCTATGTCTGGCGGGCCGGCTCAACCTATGTCGCGAACCCGCCCTATTTCGACGGCATGGAGATGACGCCGGCGCCCGTTCGCGACATCGTCGACGCAAAGCCGCTCGCGATCCTCGGGGACTCGATCACCACGGACCATATTTCGCCAGCGGGTTCGATCAAGGCGGACTCGCCGGCCGGCCGCTACCTGATGGAGCATCAGGTGAGCCGGGCGGACTTCAACAGCTACGGCGCGCGGCGCGGCAACCATGAAGTGATGATGCGCGGCACCTTCGCCAACATCCGCATCCGCAACGAAATGGTGCCGGGCGTAGAAGGCGGCATGACGCATTATCGCGGCGAGGTGATGCCGATCTACGACGCGGCGATGCGCCACAAGGCGGACGGCACGCCGCTCGTCGTGATCGCCGGCAAGGAATATGGCACCGGCTCCTCGCGCGACTGGGCGGCAAAGGGCACCAACCTGCTCGGCGTCCGCGCCGTGATCGCGGAGAGCTTCGAGCGCATCCACCGTTCGAACCTGGTCGGCATGGGCGTTCTCCCGCTGCAGTTCGCGGACGGCGTCGACCGCACGACGCTTCGGCTCGACGGATCGGAAACCTTCACGATCGAGAATGTCGCGGGGCTGCGCCCGCGCCAGGACGTGGACGTGACGCTCACCCGCGCCGACGGCAGCACCGAACGCTTCGCCACGCGCTGCCGCATCGATACGGTGAACGAGCTCGACTATTTCCTGAACGGCGGCATCCTGCCCTACGTTCTGCGCAAGCTCGCTGCCGCCTGACCCACGAGCGCCTCTGCCCCGGCATGGGCGGAGGCGCTTGCCCGGATCCGGCCGGCATGCCAGCGAGCGGCATGACCGAGCTTCTGATCGAGATCGTCGGCTGGGCCGGCGCCGGCCTCATCCTCATCGCCTATCTGCTGCTCACGGCCGGGCGGCTCGCCGCGCGATCGGTGACCTATCAGGGAATGAACCTGGCCGGCGCGATCGGCTTCATCGTCAACAGTGGCTGGAACGGAGCGATCCCGTCTGCAGCGCTGAACGTCATCTGGGCGGGAATCGCCGCCTATGCGCTCGTCACGCTGGGGCGAGGACGGGCCGCAGCCAGTCCGGAATGAAGGCGTCGTCGCCGAGCGCGTCGACGCGGCGGCGTTCGAACACAGGCCCCTCCGGCCCGTCCACCCGCACCAGCCGCCGGCTGACCTTCTGCCGCCAATTCATGCGCGCGGTGTTTTCCTGCCCGACATAGCAGCCCTTGCCGAAGTCGACGCCATTGAGCTCGGCCGCGTTGGTTTCGAGCCACAGCGTCTGATCCCGCCCGAGATCGGCGACGCCCTCCGGGACCCCGAGCGCGAACCGATGCGCCCGCCACGCGGCATCGGCCCCGTCAGCGTGCGCGCCCGCGTCCGAGTCGGCGGGCGCGAGCCAGCGGCGGCCAAGGGCAGGCAGCCGCGGATCGGGCACGCCGTGATCGCCGTCCGGGGCCCAGTGGACAGTCCGGGCCGGATCGAGCGCGATGGTGATCGGCCGGCGCAGGCGGTAGAGCGTCAGGCGGCGCGCCAGCCCCTCCGCCTCGGCGCGCTCGCAGTCGATCAGAATGTCCTCGCCCTCCGCCCAGAGAATGAAATCGAACAGTGCCTTGCCCTGCGGGCTGAGCAGGCCCGCCCAGCGCGGCCGATCGGCGGCGACGGCGCGCATATTCTGGGTGACGAGGCCCTGGAGAAAGCCGCGCACATCCTCTCCCGACAGGCGGAGCACGGCGCGATCATGGAGGGTGGTTCCGGTCATGCCCCTCAGTTAAGGGAGGCGGCATGCAAACTGAAGACGCCGCCGTGACGAAACTGACCATCCGCCGGCCGGATGACTGGCATGTCCATCTGCGCGACGGCGACATGCTGCGCGCCGTGCTGCCCTACACGGCCCGGCAGTTCGCGCGCGCGATCGTGATGCCCAATCTCTCGCCGCCCGTGACCAGCGTCGCCGCGGCCGAGGCCTATCGTGACCGCATCCGGGCCGCCGTTCCGGACGGCACGCGCTTCGAGCCGCTGATGACCTGCTATCTGACCGACGATGCCGATGCGGCCGAGATCGCGCGTGGCTTCGAGGCAGGGGTGTTCACCGCCTGCAAGCTTTATCCGGCCCATGCGACCACCAACTCCGCTCACGGCGTGACCGATGTCCGCAACATCTATCCGGCGCTTGCCGCCATGGAGCGGATCGGGATGCCACTCCTTCTCCACGGCGAAGTGACCGACCATGCAGTCGATGTCTTCGACCGCGAGGCAGTGTTCATCGAGCGCATTTTCCGCCGGCTGGTCGCCGACTTCCCGGGGCTGAAGATGGTGTTCGAGCACATCACCACCGCCGACGCCGTCGCCTTTGTCGAGGAGAGCGGTCCGCTGATCGCGGCGACGATCACGCCCCAGCACCTGATCATCAACCGCAATGCGATGTTCGACGGCGGCATCCGGCCGCACGCCTATTGCCTGCCGGTCGCCAAGCGCGAGCGCCACCGGCTCGAGATTCGCCGCGCGGCGGTGTCGGGATCGCCCAAATTCTTCCTCGGCACCGACAGCGCGCCGCACGAAGTGGCGCGGAAGGAAAGCAGCTGCGGCTGCGCCGGCATCTTCAACGCGCCCTTCGCACTCGAAAGCTACGCCACCGTGTTCGAAGAGGAAGACGCGCTCGACCGGCTGGAGGGCTTCGCGTCCGAACACGGCCCGCGCTTCTACGGGCTGCCGCTCAACGAGGGCCGAGTGACGCTCGAGCGGACCGCAGTGACGGTGCCCGAGCGCATCGCCGAGGCGCCCGGCAGCGTCGTCCCCTTCCATGCCGGCGAGACACTCGGCTGGCGCTTCGCCGGCTGACGCGTCCTCCGGCGCCCGTCAGAAGCGGGCCGAGATCGCCACATAGGCCTGGCGGGGCCGGCCGGGATCGATGCCCTGTCCGGCCCCCGGGCGGACGCGCGCCCAATAGTCGGAATCGAGCAGGTTGGTGACGCCAGCGCCGATCATCACCGGGCCATAGACCGGCACGTCGACGGTGAGATCGACGACCTGATAGGCCGGGATGTCGAACTCCGGCTGGTCATTGTCGGACCCGTTCTGCCGTCCGACCGCGGTCAGCAGCAGTGCCGCCCGCGCGCCCGACGCGCCAATCCAGCTGGCGGACGCGCGGAAGACATGGCCGGGGGCATATTGCGGCCGGAATCCTGCCGCCGCTCCGCTGCGGAACTCGGCATCGAGCAGCTGCACATTGGCGCTCACCCGGAAGACGTCGTCGCTGCGGCCGAACAGACCTTCCGCGCCAAGGAGATCGAGGCTGGCGGCCAGATCGATGCCGTCATTGCGCATCGATCCGACATTCTGGCGGCGGGCCCCGCCGATCCCGACGCTGCCGAACGGCGGCTGCGCGGGCAGCGGCCCGGCGAGGAAGCCGACCTGATCCTCCAGCTCAACGCGGAACAGGCTGGCGTCCAGCCGCGCGGCCGGCACCGGCCGCCACTGCGCGCCGACTTCGTAGCTGGTCGCGTAGCTCGCCTCAAACTCCTCGGCCGCGTTGACGCCTGCCTGGAAGGTCACGCCGTCATTGTAGAGCAGCGGCTTGAACCCGCGCGAGGCGTTGCCGACAAAGCGCAGGCCAGGCGCCACGTCCCAGGTCGCGCCGAAGCCCCACAGCGCGACGGTCTGCGCATTACGGCGGTCGCCGAGCTGCCCGGCGGGGGCCCCGGGCGGACCGCCGGTGACGGAGCCGATGCCGAGATCGAGCTGTTCGCTCACACGCTGGCGCAGCCGCTCAAGCCGGAAGCCGGGGACGAGCTGGAGCGCACCGAGATCGATCTTCGCCTCACCGAACGCCGCCAGCACATTGCCCTTGCGCCGCACCCGCGAAATCGCTCCGGCAGTCCCACGCCGGTCGGTTGCGGTCGCACCCTTGTCGACCGTGACCGGCGAGCTGGAACGAAACGCCATGACGCCAAGGGTCAGCACATGCGGGCCGAGATCGCGCCGGACGCGAAGGTCGACCGCGCCGGTCCGGAAAAGCTGCGTCTGCCGGATCAGGACATTCTCGTCCGGAGTGATCTGGCCGAAGCTGCCGCCGGCCTGGCGCCAGCTGGTCCGCTCATACTGGCTGTACCAGCCGCGCGCCGTGACGTGCGTCTCGTCGTCGACCGACCATTCGAGCGCCGCCGAGGGCACGAACCGCTCGATGAACAGCCGGTCGCGGAGCGTCGAGGAGGCCTGGGGATCGGCATCGAAGCGCGCACGGGTGAGGCCGCCCGGCTCGCCATAGCGGCCGCGATCGTAATCGAGCGTGAGCGTCGCGGTCAGCGCGTCGGTCGTATAGGCGGCGCGAATCCGGCTGCTGAGCTGATCGAAGTCGGAATTGGCGCGGCGCGGACCGTCGCCGGCGTTCCACACGACATGGCCGTCGAGACCGACCAGGCCATTGGACAGGGCGACCCGACCGAGCGCGGAACGGAAATCGTCCGAGCCGGCGGCGAACTTGACGATGCCTTCATGGCCGGCAGTGCGGCGCGGACCGACCAGCGCATAATTGAGGACGCCGCCCGGCTGGGGGCCGTGAAGCAGGCCGGCGCCGCCACGGATGAACTCGACGCGGTCGACCAGCTCCAGCGGCGGAATGATGTAGGCGGCGGGATAATTGTACGCGTCCGGGACCAGCGGCACGGCATCGGCGAGCGTGAGCAGGTTCCAGCTCTCGTGCGGCTCGCCCAGCCCGCGATAGCTGACGCTGGCCCAGCTGCCATTCGAGACTTCCGAGATCAGCAGCCCGGGAATGTCCGAGAAAGCAAGGCGCAGATTGCGCCCTTCGACCAGCGGCAGATCCTTCATCACCGTCACGTCGGCAAGCTTGCCGGCGAAAATGAACGGTCCCGAGACGTCCGGAACTTCCTGCGACAGCCGGGTGCCGGTGACGATGATCGAGCCGGTCTCGCCGGCTTGGGCCGTCGACGTCTCGTCGTCCGCCGCCGCGACTGCCGGTGCCATCGGCGCCGCCATCGCCGCCAGCGCTGTCCCGATCATGATCCAATGCTTCATTTCGCACCCGCTCCGAACTCAGATCGGCGCGTGCTAATGAGACCGTCTCGCATTTGCAATCGGGCAGCGCATGATATTTGCTTTGCTCTGCCATGTGGGGCGTTTATGTCCGCGCCGGACCATCGGCATCGCCAATCGGCCGGCGCAACGACAGCGGCCACGCTAAGTCGGCTGGCAGACAGACAGGCCGATGGCGGGCGGCTATGCGCCGTGGAAACAGAAAGCGGATCAAGTGACGGCGACGGACCACGCACAGGCATATTGGCGAGCGCCGGTCGCGTCCGCCGTCCCGATCCCCGATGAACCGCAGCCATCGCCCGCGGAGTTCCGGCTGATCGCCGAACATCTCCCGACGCTCGCCTGGATGGCGCGTCAGGATGGCTACATCACGTGGTACAACCAGCGCTGGCACGACTATTGCGGCACCACGCCCGAGCAGATGGAAGGCTGGGGCTGGCAGTCTGTCCATGATCCGGCACGGTTGCCGGCCGTGCTGGCCGGCTGGCAGGCGGCGATCGCAGCCGGGGAACCATGGGAAATGGTGTTTCCGCTGCGCGGCGCCGACGGCGTCTACCGCCCGTTCCTGACGCGCGTGACCCCGCTGCGCGACGACAGCGGCGCCATCGTCCGCTGGCTGGGCGTGAACACCGAGATTGGCGCGCAGGTCCGCGCGGAAGCGGCTCTTGAAGCGAGCGAAGCGAAGTTCGCGGTGTTGACCGACACCATGCCGCAGATGGTCTGGTCGACGCGGCCCGACGGCCATCACGACTATTACAATGCCCAATGGTATGCATTCACGGGCATGGCCGTGGGCTCGACCGACGGCGCCGGTTGGAACGACATGTTCCATCCGGCCGATCGCGAGCGCGCCTGGGAGCGTTGGCGCCAGAGCCTGGCGACCGGCGAGCCCTATGAGATCGAGTATCGGCTCCGCCGCCACGACGGCGTCTATCGCTGGACGCTCGGCCGGGCGCTGCCGGTGCGCGACGAGGACGGCCGGATCACGCGCTGGATCGGCACATGTACCGACATCCACGATGCAAAGCAGGCGGCCGAGCACAACGAGCTGCTGAGCCGCGAGCTCAGCCACCGGATCAAGAACATCTTTGCGGTCCTGTCCGGGCTGCTGAGCCTCTCGGCCCGCGCCGAGCCAACGCTGCGGCCGGGGCTGCGCGACCTGATGGCGCGGGTCGCGGCGCTCGGACGCGCCCATGACTTCGCCCGGCCGCATAGCGAGCATTCGGCGCCGGACTTTCCGGGAGACCGGCTGCACGGGCTGCTGGCCGAGTTGGTCAAGCCCTATCAGTCGGACGACGGGCACCGGGTCGCCATCGATTGCGACGACATCCTGGTCGACGACAAGGGCGCGACGCCGCTGGCGCTCGTGTTCCACGAGCTGGCGACCAACTCGGCGAAATATGGCGCGCTGTCCGCTGCCGACGGTCGCGTCGAGGTGACAGCGCGGGCGGACGGCGACGTCGTGCGGCTGCGCTGGACCGAAGCGGGCGGGCCGGCGGTCGCGGGCGCGCCGTCATCGAGCGGTTTCGGCACCCAGCTGATGACGCTCAGCGTCGAGGCGCAACTTGGCGGGCGGCTGGAGCGGGATTGGCATCCAAACGGGCTGCGTGTCGCGATCACCGTGCCGAAGGCGCATCTCCACCGCGGCTGAGCGCGGCAGCTGAGCGCTTCAGCCCGTCGGCGCGTCAAGCGCCCGGCTGCAGCCCCCGTGCCGCCGCGACGGAGCGGACCGCACTGACCACGCGGGCATCGTCGAAGGGCTTGTCGATCACGTCGGCGGCAAGGCTGCGCGCGGCGCCGAGCTGGCCGGGATTGGCGGTCACGAACAGAATGGCGACGCCCTGATCGGCAAGGGTCGCGGCGATCCGCGGGCCCGTAAACCCGTCGCGGAGGTTCAGATCGACAAAGGCAAGATCGGGCGCTTCGGCCGCGAGGCGGAGTGCGTTCGGCTGGTCCGCGGCGATGCCGATGCTGGTGATGCCCAGATCCTCGAGCGTTGCCTCCAGGTGCATCGCCGCAAGGACCTCGTCTTCCACAATCAACGCACGCATCACCGTCTCACCACATTACGCACTCACGGGATCAACTCTCGAGCTTCGCTTTCGGCTCCGCGAATCCCGCCGGGCGGCGCTAGCAGCGGCGGCAGCGTCGATCCAGCCCCTCTGCACGGGCGCCGCGATCCCCCGATTCGGGCTCACGGCTCGGCGCCATAATGCGCGACGATGCCGTCGAAAAAGCGGTTGAAGCTCTGGACCGTCCCATGTGCGGCACGGAGAACGCGCAGCGCCTCGCCGCGGTCGAGCGGACCGCGCTGGTCGATCAGTTTTTCGAGCAGGATCTGGTCGTGCTGCCCGGCGAAATCGAGCTCCGCATGCTGCAGGATCGCGTCCATCGCCGGCGCCGCGAACGGATAGAGCGCCGCGAAGTGGCGGAACTGCGCGCGGGCGGCATCGATGGTCTGGCCAACCCGCGGGGAGTGGAGGACTCCGTAACAGCCCAGATAAGCGAGCGTGTCGGTCTGGCCGAGCCGGTCCATGAACTCGATCAGCTGCCGGGTGGACGCGAGCGGTGCCGCCACTTGGTCACGGCTGCGCCCGCAAGCGGCCAAGCCTGCGAGGAAGATCTCGCCATGGCCGAATTCCTCGTCGAAATGCGCAGCGAGTTCCGATCTGATCCACGGATCGCGGCAATTGGCCACTGCGGAGGCGTTGTGGACGTCGGCGCCGACCGTGCGGTGATAGAATTGCTCGCACCATCCGAGCACTTCGGCGCGGGACGCGCGGCCGGAGAGCATCCGCTGCCAGAATTCGCGCACGAACACGTCCTGCGCCCAGCCGTCACACAGCCGGTAGTAGCAGGCGAGCTGCGCCGCCGCGTCCCGGGCGGCGAGCAGCCCGGTCGCGTCCCAGAGAATGCCGCAATCGGCCAGCGCGCCGAGCAGCTCCCGGGCGCCGGCGCGGTCCGGCCCGGCCAGGGCGACGAGTTCGGCGAGCGCCTGCGATCCGTCGGCCGCGAGGATCGCGCGGCGCAGGGCCGCGCCGCGTGGCAACCGCAGCTCCGCATCCGCATCCGGGCAGCGGATGGTCACCGCGTCGTCGCTTTCCTCGAGACCGGCGTGCGGCGAGAGGATGAGCCGCGTGTCATCGCTCAGCGTCATGGTTCCGCTCGCAGCGACGGCACGCCCAGCCGCGGCAGGGCGAACGGCTCGACCGGCAGGCACAAGGTTACCGGTTCCGAATAGGCATCGAGGCTCCAGCGGCCGCCGACCCGGCCGATCCCGCTCAGCCGGAGACCGCCGAAGGGCGCCCGCTCGTCCCGGACGAACGGCGCGTTGAGCGCGACGCCGCCGCAGGCAAGACGGCGGGCGACGCGCGCGCCCCGCGACAGATCGGCCGTCCAGACCGTGGCGGCCAGGCCCGCATGCGGGTCCGAGGCAGCCGCCAGGGCGTCGACGTCACTGTCGAACGGCACCAGCACCGCCACCGGGCCGAAGACTTCCTCGCGCAGCACCGCTGCCTCGGCGGGAACGTCGGCCAGCACCGTGGGCAGATGATAATGGCCGCCGGCGAAGCCGGCAGGCCGACCGGCGCCGCCGGCCAGGAGCCGCGCGCCGCGCCGGACCGCGTCGGCGACGAGGCCCGCGACATGCTCATGGTGCCGGCGATCGATCAGCGGGCCGAGTTCGGTCGCCCGATCGAGCGGCGGGCCGATCCGGATCGCCGCCGCGCGCGCCGCAAACGACTCGGCGAAGCGCGGATAGAGCGACCGTTCGACCAGGATGCGCGCGCCGGCCGTGCAGACCGCGCCGTTCCCGGAGAAGGCGGACAGCAGCGCACCATCGACGCAAGCCTCGAACGGGGCATCCCCGAAGATGATCGTCGAGGATCGGCCACCCAGTTCCAGCAGCACCCGCTTCATCGAGGGCGCCGCCGATGCGAGCACGCGCCGGCCATTCTCCAGACCGCCGACGAAGCAGAGGCCGGCGATGCCGGGATGACCGGCCAGCCGCGCGCCGACATCCGGCCCGCCGTTCAACAGGCTGAACACCCCGGGCGGAAAGCCCAGCGCGTCGATCAGCCGCGCGAGCAGGTTCGACGAGACCGGCGCGCGCTCGGACGGTTTCAGGATGACCGCGTTGCCGGCAGCGAGCGCGGCCGCCACGTTCATCGCGGCGACCGCCAGCGGCGCGTTCCACGGCGCGAGCACGGCGACCACACCGAGCGGCCGACGCTCGACCAAGGTCGCATAGGCGCCGTCAAGCGAATGCCATTCGCCGGGCGTCTGGTGGGCGAGCGCGCCGAAGGCGCGGAAGCATTCGACCGCGCGGGGGATGTGGCCGCCTTCGGTGAGCGACAGCGGCAGGCCCGTATCGCGTGCTTCCGCAGCAGCAAGGCTCGCGGCATTGTCTTCGATCGCATCGGCAATCGCGCACAGCCAGTCCCGCCGCTCGCGCGCGGGCGTGTGCCCCCACCAGTCCCGCTGCGCCGCCGCGGCTGCCGCCACCGCCCTGTCGATCTGCCCGGCGTCCGCTGCCGGCGGCCCGGCAAGGATCGCGCCCGTCGCGGGGTCTTCGTGCGGCACGCGCGGGCCCGCTCCGTCGACGCAGGACCCGGCAGCGGCGCTCGCCGAGCGACTCATGGAACCCCGTCCGGCAGCGGCACGGCGAGCGGGAGCGCGCATCCGGCGATCTGCCGGGACCGGCAGGCGCAGCGCGCGTCCGGGCAAATGGTGCGGCAGCTGTCCAGGCCGTGCGGGAGGCGAGCCAGCATGCGGGCGAAGCGGGCGACGGCTTCGTCGATGACGGCATCATCGTGGGCAGCCGACACCCAGCCATGCGTCGGATGCATGTCGATCCCCTCGGCCAGCAGCGCCCGGCGCGCGGCAGCATGCGCGACCGCCGCCCCCGCGACGCAGGCAAAGGCCTCGGCCGAAGGGCGCGGCGCGACGTCCGCCGCCTTCGCGCCGAACAGCAGGTGAATGGTCGAACTGTTCCGGAACAGCGCCACGTCCACCCCGAGCCGCTCCGCCTCCGCATTGACGCCATCGCAGAGGCGCTGCGCGGCCCGCTCGGCCGCCCGCTGCGGCGCGCCGGAAGCAGCCCGCGCCAGCGTCGCGGTCCCGGCGGCGGCTGCCAGCGGAAAGCCGTTGAAGGTGCCGGCATGGGTGACGCGGGCATGGCCACCCGGCCGCGCGAGGCCGTCTCCGAAGACGGCCATCACTTCGGCCCGGCCGGCCAGCGCGCCGCCGGGAAAGCCGCCGGACAGGATTTTCGCCAGGACGGTCAGATCGGGAACCACGCCGGCCAGCGCCTGCACGCCGCCCGGCGCGTAGCGGAAGCCGCTGATCACTTCGTCGAAGATCAGCAACGTGCCGTAGCGGCTCGTCAACTGGCGCAGGCTGCGGAGCCACGCCGCCGACCAGCCGAGCAAGCCGCTGCCGCCGCCGCCGGGCTCCAGGATCACGCCGCCAACATCGCCGTGCGCCAGCTCTTCCTCGATTTGTCCGAGATCCTCGGGATGGCAGAAGCTGACGGCCCCGGCCGCCGCCGCGACGCCGGTGCCCGCGGCGCTCTGGCCGGCCACCCCTTGGAGAAGCGGATCCAGCCAGCCGTGGTAATTGCCGTCGAGCCGCAGGATCCGCATGCGGCCGGTAAAGGCCCGCGCGACGCGGACGGCGAGCTGCGCCGCTTCGGATCCGGAGCCGGTGAAGCGCAGCCGCTCGGCCGACGGGACCAGCGCCTGCACGGCTTCGGCCCAGCGGACCGAAGCGTCGCTCAGCCCGCCAAAATGCGTCCCCCGCCGCAATTGCGCGAGCACCGCCGCTTCCACCGCGGGATCGCGATGCCCGAGCAGCAGGGAACCATGGCCGCACCAGAAGTCGATGTGCGACCGCCCGTCAATGTCCGTCTTCCATGCGCCTTCGGCCGCAACGAAGACCGGGGCGAAGGGATCGAGGCGCCAGCTGTCATGGCTGGCGCCGCCCGCAAAGAGCGTCCGGACCCGGTCCGCCCAGGCGCCGGAGACCGGAAACCGGTCCCGGAACGCCGCGTGTCCGCTATCGCCCGCCATCAGACGCCGATCACCACCGGGCGGCGGGGAACCGCCACGCCGGGCTTCGAATAGCTGTCGAGAATGCCTTCGAAGAACAGCGTGAAGCTTTCGACCAGCGACGCGACGACCTGCAGCACGATCCGCCGCTCGCCGGCATCGAGCCCGCCGGTCCGGCAGAGGCGCTCGAACAGCGTCACTTCATGCCCGAGCTCGATGTCGATCTTCGCATGGCCCTCGAACGCGTCGAAGAGCGGCGCGGCGAAGGGGTAGAGTTCGCGCAGATCCTGGAAGAAGGCGGTCACCTGCCCGGCATCGGCCGGCTCCTGCGTCGGCTGCATGACCGCGAAGCAGGCGGCGTATGGGGCGGCGCCCATCATCGCGAACTCGCAGAGCTGATTGACCAGCGCACGCGTGCTGGCAAGCGGCGGCGCCGCTTCGAGCCGGCTGCGGCGCAGCCCGCACCGGACCAGGCCGGCGAAGAAGAACTCGCTGTGCTGCGCCTCTTCCACATAGTGGCGGGCGAACGCTTCCCGCATGGCCGCGCCCGCGCGGCAGGAGGCAATGCCGAGCGGCATATACGCATTGGCGGATTCGACGAAGTGGGCGAACTCGATTCCCCAGCCGAGCACCACGGGCGGCGGCAGCGAGCCGGCACTCAGGCGCTGCCAGAAGGGCTGCTGGAACAGCGCGCGGGTGCGCAGCCGGCATTCCTGCATCACGCGGTCCATGAACTCGAGATCGCCGATCTCCTCGAAGGGCGCGGCGATGTCGATCAGCGCACCGACATCGGCGAGCGGCTCGAGCGACCGGAGCATGGCGGCCGCCGAGAGATGCTCGTCTGCGGCCAGCTCGGCTATGGTGCGGCCGCCGTCCAGCGCGGGCAGGATCCGCGCGAGCCGGCCGGCACCGACCCCGCCAATCTCGCAGAGAAAATCCGGAGTCTCGAGCGTCACCTGGCCGATGCCCGGCCGGACGATGGCGTCGGCGGACAGCAGCGGCTTCGAGTGCGCGTGCAGCAGCAGGGACTCGCGACGCGGGCTCACGCGACCGCCTCCGGATCGCGAACCGGGCGGTAGCGGCGCGCGGCGCCCGACAGGGCCGCGCTGCCGTCATAATGGCGGAGGATGTCGGTGGACCACAGTTCCAGCGCCTCGACGAGGGCATGCGCATCGGCCAGTGCCCGCCGCGCCTGCCCGTGCGTGACCGTCCCGCCCGCGCCGACGACCAAGGCCAGCATGCCGCAATGGCCATAATCCTCGTCGAGGGCCGCATGCTCGGCCAGGGGCGTGACGATCGCGCCGGCGCCGCTGTCGAAATGCGTGCCGAGCCGCCGGAAGAATTCCCGCGCACGCTGATGGTCTTCGCCCGTCGATTCGAGAAATCCCGAGCAGGCGGCATAGCTCAGCGAGTCGCGGCGCGCGCAGGCCCGCATATGGTTGATGACCGCCATCGTGCCGGGCAACGGCGGCCTCGCCTCGACCGTCGCCACGTCCAGCCCCGCCGCGCGCAGGGACTGGCGGAAGAAGTGATGATGGTCGAACTCCTCCCGGAAATGCTTGACGAAGTGGCGCTTGACGACGGGGTGCGCGCAGGCGGCGATGGCGACCGGCAATCGGACGGTTGCCGCCTCGATCAGATGGTAATTCTCGATCAGCCAGCCGAGGAACAGCGGCCGCGACGCTTCCCCCTCGGCCAGGGCGACCCAGAGCGGATGGCCGAACAGCCGCTGCTTCCAGCCGGCGAATGCGCGAGCACAGAGGGCGACGAATGCCTCTCCGTCGACCGGCTCTGCCGGATCGGCGTGCGGCCGGGCATCGCTGAGCATGGCTTCCTGCGCAAGCGCCGCACAGATCGCGGCCAGATCCGCCGCCCCGAGGCCGCTGTCCCGCGCCAGCTCGGCAGCCGAAGTGTCGCCGTACATGCTCGCCAGTGCGCGGCCCGCGGCGGCCGGATCACGCGGCGCGCGGATGTCGAGCGCCACGTCATCCGTCTCGACTCGGCATCCCTGCGGCTGGAGCAGGATGCGCGCGTCGGGCGCGATCAGGGGAAAGGCTTCGCTCGCGTTCATTGCCCTCGTCCAGGGACCGGATCACCCGCGTCGGGCACGCCCCCTTCCGGTGGAAGAGGGCGTCCCGGCTTACTTCACGATGACGCCGAGAACCGGCCGCACGCCCGGCTTCCGGTGCCGGCTGATCTGGACGGTGATCTCGCTCGGCAGGTCGGATTCGGCTTCCCGGATGCGCACTTTGCCGCCGGTGCCCCGCGGAACATGGACGACGACTTCTTCTTCCTTCAGAGGTTCGCGATAGGATTCGACCATGGGATTTCTCCGTATTGGGTCGGCGAGTTCGCCCGCCGGGCAAAGACTTGCCACTCCCGACGAACGGCTCCAACAGAGCCTTTGTCCATAATGGAGAAAGAGTGCACAGACGGATCTCTAACGGAGGAACCAGAAATCTCATCGACTTATCGGAGGCAACCGGCAGGAACGGGAATTCCATCTGGGGAATGACTCGGCCATCTGCTCCAGTTTCGAACAAATTCTGGCGCGCGGCGGAGAAATCTCCGCCGCGCGCGCCGGCATCCGGCGCGGATCAATGCCCGGGGTGGCCCGCCATCGCCTGGGCGAGGAGCCGGGGAATGGCCGATTTGAACTTGAAGAAGCCGCCGGTCGCCTGCGGCCAGGCGAGGGCGTCCCACGCGCGGCGAAGCTGGACAAGGCGCTGGCCCTGGGCGGAGAGCGTCTGCTCGATCTCGGCCAGCTGCCACGCGACAAGCCCGGTCGGCGCTTCGCTGGTCACGATCGTCTCCACGCCGGTGGTGCGCGCCCAAGCCGCGACCTCGCTTGCGGCCAGCGTCGGCCCCGCGACACCGAACCGGGCCTCGGTCCAGGCAAGCCCGTCGGCGAGCGCGCCGCGATCGAAAATGGCGGCCGGTCCGTCCGGATCGCCAACGACCGGCGGCGCGAGCGCTGCGCAACCGGCCGGCGCTTCTCCAAGGGACCAGCTTTCCGGATGCAGATCCTCGATCGTCAGCAGCAGGGCCACGCGGCCGGCCGGCACTGGCGGGGGCGCCGGCAGCGGCCGGAGCGCGAGTGGCGGCCCGGCCTCCGTGAGCGGGGCGGCGCGCTCGTTCAGCTGGCCGGCGGGATCGAACCGCCCGCCGGTGTTGTCGCGGATGTTGGCCGCCCGGGCGAGGTAATGTTTGCCGGGCGTGTGCAGCCCGGCCACCCAGCGCCAGGACAAGGTGTTGGACGCCGGGTCGGCGTCGATCAGATGCTTGTAGAAAAAGTCGGCCCCGAGCTGCCACGGCAGGCCGAGCGTGAAGATCCAGATCGATGCGAACCACATTCGGGCATGGTTGTGGAGCCAGCCGAGCGCGACGAGCTCGCTCACCCAGCTGTCGAACGCATCGATGCCGGTCTCTCCCGCCATCGCGTGGGCCAGCCCCGAATGCCGGCGCCACTCGGCCGCCAGCCGGCGACGATCGGCATCGAAGCGCCGGAGCAGCTCCGGCCGGAGCTGCAGCCAGCCTTTCCAATAGGTGCGCCAGCAAATCTCTTGAACGAATTTCTCGGCCGCCACCGCGCCGTGACGGGCAAGGACCGCGTGCACCACTTCCTCCTCGGTGATCAGGCGGCGGCGCAGCCAGGGCGACAGCAGAGACGTGCCGGAGCGGTCGCCCGGCCCGAGATCCCGATTGCGGTCGCGCGCATAGGCCACGCCCGCGCGGGGCAGGAAATGGTCGAGCTGCGCCAGCCCGGCGTCTCGTGTCGGCGTCCAATGCCGCCGCCCCTCACCCGTCATGCATGGTCCCCTTCCCCATCTTTGCGCCGGCCATCACGAGCAAGTTCTGCGGCCGGCAGGCGCGCCAATGCCGTCGGTGCCGAACCGAATCGTGAGCGCCGGAGCAGGCGGGGTTCCGACGTCGGCAACGATGCGCAGTCAGGGCGCCGGCGCACCAATCATCTCGGCAAGGTGGCGCCCGGACAGCCACGCAGCTTCCACGCGGGGAGCGATCAGCCAATCGCCGCACGCGCCCAGCCGGGCCTCCCCGTCCCACAGCGCCCCCGGCGGGCCGGCAGCGCCGCTCCGCGCATAGCGCCAGCGATGGGCCGACAGGTGACAGAGCGGCGGCAGCGCCGTGCCGATCGCGGCCTCGAACTGCGGCAGCAGGCGGCCGGCTGCGTCCTCGGGCGCCAGCTCGAGATGCGCGGCCGACCATGCGGGCGTCGCCTGGACCACCCAGGTCTCGGCATCGCCGCGGCCCGGCTTCGATCCGTCGCGCGTGGCCCAGCCGATCGCGCCCGCCTCCCGCACGATATGGCGGTCGGTCGGGATCGGCTCGGAAAAGGCGAGCATCACCGTCCAGCACGGCGCGGAGGGCAGCGCGGCGGCGCGGTCCGCAAAGCGGGGGTGGACGGACCGGACTAGCTCCGCCGCCTGCTCGGCGGGAAGCGCAACGACGACCGCATCGAAGCGGCCGGCGTCACCGGCGCCGCGCAACTGCCACGCGCCATTCCGAGCCTCCAGCGCCTCGATGCGCGTCTGCCACGACACGGCGTGGCGCGCCGCCATTGCCTTCACCGGCGCGTTCATCCCGGGCGTTCCGACCCATGCGTCCGGCCCGGCGGCCGGCCAACGGGCCGCGACGCCCGCGCTTTGCCACGCGGCCACCTGCGCGGCGAAGCGCGGATCGCGGACGGTGAAATACTGGGCGCCGTGGTCAAAGCGCAGCGTCGCCTCGCCGAGCGCGACGCGGCGCGTCGACATCCGCCCGCCCGGGCCGCGCGCTTTGTCGAACACGGCGAGCTGATGGCCCTGGCCGGCCAGCGCCTCGCAGCACGACAATCCCGAAATCCCCGCCCCGATCACTGCGATGCGCATGTGTCCCCGCCGCTCGATCCCTTCGACACCGGCGGTCCCATACACGGCGCACCGGCGCCGGTCATCGCCAAGACTGCGGACGGCGACGCGCCCCTGCTTCCCGCCGCGCGCGTCGCGACGCTGGGAGGAGCCCGCTCACTCCGGCAGATGGCGGCCGCGCGGCGGATCTTCCAGCTCCGCCCGGATCGGCAGCCATTTGTCGCCCCACGCGGCCATCGCGGCGATCAGCGGGGCGAGGTCTCGCCCTGCCTGAGTGAGCCGGTACTCGGCCCGCCGCGCCTGCGGCGGATCCCGGGTGAGGATGCCCTGCTCGACGAGTGCGGCGAGCCGCGAGGCAAGCGCAGCCCGGTTGATGCCGGTGTTGGGGAGAAACTCCTCGAATCGCGTCGCGCCGAGCAACGCCTCGCGCAGGATCAGAATCACCCAGCGGTCGCCGAGGATGCGGGATGCCCTTCCGACCGGGCAAGGCGAACGCGAGGCTTTGAAGGGTCGCATGGTCTGGAATTTAGACTTGACGGCGGCATCCGCAAGCGCGATCGCAACCGGGTCTGATATCCAGACTTAAGGAGGTTCCCCTGCCCCGCCCCGGATTCGACAACGAGACCCAGGTGCTCGACTATATGCGGAACGTCGCCGTGGGCCGTTCCGGCTTCAGCAGCTTTCTTGCCCTGGAGCCGGTCCGGTGCTGGGGAGGCGAGGCGGAAATCCTCCTCGCCCTGCGACCGGACATGACCCAGCATCACGGCTACGCGCACGGCGCAATCATCGGCGTGATGGCGGACAATGCCTGCGCCTGGGCGGCAAGCTCGGCGGTCGGCGACGTCGTGACTGGCAGCTACACCATCAACTTCCTGGCGCCGGCCAAGGGCGAACGGCTCCGCTCGAAAGGAACGGTGGTCAAGGCCGGCAAGCGCCAGGTCGTCGTCCGGGCCGATGTCTGGGCCGAGAGCGACGGCCTGGAGCCGACGCTGGTCGCGGTGGCGCAAGCGACGATCGTGCCCACCGGACACGCCACGCCGCCGCCGATCAAAGAATGACCGACCGTCAGCGGGCCCGCGCCTGGCGCGGGTGCCGCCGGCGGCCGCGGCGGCAGTTCAGTCGAAGGCATAGGCATCCATCCGCAGCGCGCCGTGACTGACGCTCCGGTGCAGGCGGCGCGCACCGCCGGTGCCGGCCCCGGCGGCCACGAACAACGGCAGCAGATGCTCTTCGGTCGGATGGTTCCGGACCGCAAAGGGTGCAGCGGCGCGGTAACCGGCCAGCCGGTCGGTCTCGCCGCTCGTCAGCGCGGCGTCGATCCAGGCGGCGAAATCGGCGACCCACTCCGGCTCTGCCGCGTCCGGCCGGTCCCGGTCGGCCCGGAAACCGGACAGATCATGGGTGAGCGACCCCGATGCGAGGATCAGCACGCCCTCGCCACGCAGCGGCCGCAGCGCTTCCCCCAATGCGAGATGATGCCGGGGCCCGCGCCGTGGCTGGACCGACAGCGGCGCGACCGGGATGTCCGCGGCCGGCCAGGCCAGCGACAGCGGCACCCAGGCGCCGTGATCGAGGCCGCGCCGGTCATCCGCCAGAACGGGCAGGCCGGCTTCGCCGAGCAGGCCAGCGGCACGTGCGGCCAGATCCGGGGCGCCGGGCGCCGGGTAACGCATCCGGTAGAGCGGCTCGGGAAAGCCGAAGAAATCGTGGATGGTCGCCGGGGCCGCGGCGCTGCCGACCGTCGGACGATCGGTCTCCCAGTGCGCGGAGACAGCGAGGATCGCGGCCGGCCGCTCCGGCAGCAGCTCGGGAAGCGACGACAGGAACCGGCGCGCCGGGCTCTCCTCGATCGGGAGCGTCGGCGCGCCGTGCGACACGAAGATGGAGGGGAGGCTGGTCATGCCAGAGCCGACGTCCGCGCCCGCACCACGGGCCCGCGCAGCGCGAGCGCGCCCGGCCCGAGCAGCGCCTGCGCGACCAGCGCGACGGCCCAGAACACCGGATATTCCCAGCCGCCGCCCTGGTTCGAGAACACCCAGCCATTGGGCAGATGGACGAGCGCCGCACCGATCATGATCGGCAGCGTCGCCAGCGCTGCGGCGCGGACATAGAGCCCCGCCACCAGAAGCGCGCCCAGCCCCAGCTCGCCGGCGATCACCAGATAGGCAAGCGCGCCCGGATAGCCGATGCTTTCGAAGAAGCCGACCGTGCCGGGAATCGTGAAGACGAGGATCTTGAGCAGGCCGTGCGCGATCAGTGCCAGCCCGAGGCCGATGCGGAGCACGAAGGCGCCCCACGGGGCGAGTTGATCATTGGTCATGGAATGAACTCCCTGTTTGCGGTGAACGGCGCGGAGATAAGCTCAGCACTTCTGCATGGCGATTGCCCAGACTTGCCGATCCGGCATGCGTTTTCGTATGAGGGTGGCGATGCTGGACTGGGACGATCTGCGCACTTTCCTCGCCATTGCGCGGGCGGGGACGCTGTCTGGCGCCGCCCGCACGCTGCGCGTCAGCCAGCCGACCATGGGCCGGCGCCTGACCGGTCTGCAGCAAAGAGCCGGCGTGCGGCTGCTCCAGCGCACGCCGGCGGGGTTCCGGCTGACGGAAGCCGGTGAGCGCATCCTGGCCGCGGTCGAGCGCATGGAGGCGGAGGCGCTGGCCGTCGAACGCGCGGTCTCGGGCGAGGATGTGCGGCTGGAAGGCGTCGTCCGGCTGACCGCGGTCGGCAGCTTCGGCGTGCAGCTGCTCACTCCCCTGCTTGCCAAGGTCCGCCGCGCGCATCCCGGGATCGCGATCGAGCTGGTCGTCGACGCGCGCGCGCTGAGCCTCGCCCGGCGCGAAGCCGACATCGCCGTCCGCCTTGCCCGCTTCGACGGGCACGAGATCGTCGCGCGCAAACTGGGCGAGGTCGCGTTCGCACTTTATGCCTCGCCCGACTATCTGGCGCGCGCCGGGCCGTTCCAGGTCCGGCAGCTCGGTGCCGGCCATGCGATCGTGACGGTGCAGGACGATCAGGCGGGCCTGCCGGAGAGCGCGTGGCTGGGCCGGGTGGCCGCGGACGCGGCGGTCGCGCTGCGCTCCAACAGCCGCGCCGTGCAGATGATGGCGGCACGGGCGGGAATGGGCCTTGCCTGTCTGCCGCGCGCCTTCGCCGATCCGATCGACGGCCTCGTGCGCGTGCCGGTCCCGGCCGATTCGCCGCCGCGCCGCGAACTCTGGGCCGGCGTGCACCGGGACATGCGCCGCAATCCGCGCATCCGTGCGGTGCTCGACACCATCTATGCGGGCTTCGCCGCCGCGGCCGATCAGCTCGATCCGCCGGACTGACGGCGCCTCCGGGAGCGGGCCGCCGGGCGCGCGGCGAGGCCGGCGGGCGGGCCCGGCAACGCGCATCCCGCCTATCGTTTCGATGCATGTTCGGCAGCGGACAGCGCCGCCGCCTTGGCCGATGATGCCGCGTCTGCCGTCGGCTTCAGGAGTTCCGCCATGCCCGCCCAGATCGTCATCCTCGGCGCCGGGTTCGGCGGCTTGGCGGCGGCCCGGGCGCTGTGCGGCAAAGGCGCAGAAGTTACGATCGTCGACCGCCAGAACCATCACTTGTTCCAGCCGCTGCTCTACCAGGTCGCGACGGCCGGCCTGTCTCCGGCCGGCATCGCCGCGCCCATCCGGGCCGTCGTGAGGCGACACAAGGCGACGCGGGTGGTGCTGGACGAAGTGACAGGCATCGATTCCGCGCGCCGCGAGGTCCAGCTCGCCGACGGGCCGCCGCTTCCCTATGACCAGCTGATCGTGGCGACCGGCGCGCGGCACAGCTATTTCGGCCGCGACGACTGGGCCGCCTTCGCCCCCGGCCTCAAGACGATCGACGATGCGACTCGCCTGCGCCGCAACATCCTTTATGCGCTCGAACATGCCGAAACCCTGCCGCCCGGACCCGCCCGCGATCGGCAGCTGACGTTCGTGCTGGTCGGCGGCGGCCCGACCGGCGTCGAGATGGCCGGCGCCATTGCCGAACTCTGCCGCCACACCGTCACGGCCGATTTCCGACGGATCATGACCGACCAGGCCCGGGTGGTGCTGATCGAGGCCGGGCCGCGGCTGCTCGCGACCTTTCCGGACGCACTCTCGGATTGCGCCCGGCGCGCACTCGAGCGGCTCGGGGTCGAGGTCATGACCGGCGCGCGCGTGCAGGACATCGATCCCGCCGGCGTCGCCCTGCCGGACGGCACGCGCATCGATTCGGCGACGGTCATCTGGGCGGCGGGTGTCCAGGCCTCGCCGGTCGCGCAATGGCTGGACGTGCCGTGCGACCGCACGGGGCGCGTGGCGGTCGGCCCCGATCTCACGGTCCCCGCGCATCCCGACATCTTCGTGATCGGCGACTGTGCGATGGCGACGGGGCCGGAGGGGCGGGCAGTGCCAGGCGTCGCCCCGGCGGCGAAGCAGATGGGCGCCCATGCCGCTCGGGTGATCGCAGCCCGGCTCGCCGGGGCGCCGCCGCCGGCGCCCTTTCGCTACCGCAGCTGGGGCAACCTGGCGACCATCGGCCGGAAGCGCGCCGTCGCCGATTTCGGCTGGACGCAGCTGCGCGGCAGCCCTGCCTGGATGCTCTGGTGCGTCGCCCATGTCTGGTTCCTGGTCGGCTTTCGAAACCGGCTGATCGTGGGCGCCAACTGGCTCTGGCATTATGTGACCTTCGATCGCGGCGCCCGGCTGATCACCGGGCTGGACGGCGGCCGCCCGGCCCCGCTGTCGGGGCAGGACCTCGCCCCACCGGCCGCGGCCCGGGCCTGAGCAGGAGGGCGCGATGACCGCCTCCGCCCGCTGCCTCGCGGAAGCGCCGATCCGCCACCGCGCCGGCGCGCTCGAAGTCTGCCTCGCTGCGCCCGACGAGATCGACGCCGCCCTGCGCCTTCGCCACCGCGTCTTCTGCGAGGAGCGCGGCGCCCGCACCGGCACCGACGGCCGGGAAGAGGATGCCTATGACCGTGACTGCGATCATCTGATCGTCCGCGACGGGGCCCGCCCGGGTGCGCCGGTGGTCGGCACCTACCGGCTGCTGCGCGAGGACGTGGCAGCGCGGATCGGCGGCTTCTATTCGGCCGGGGAATATGATCTGGCACCGCTTCTCGCGCGCGGCCCCTGCGCCGGCGGGTCGGCTCAGCTGCTGGAGCTCGGCCGCTCCTGCGTCGATCCGCCCTATCGGACCAACGCGACCATCACTTTGCTGTGGCGCGCCATCGCATCTTATCTGGAAGCTCACCGGATCGGCTTCATGTTCGGCTGCGCGTCATTCCCCGGAACCGATCCCGCCGCGCATGCCGATGAGCTCGCCTATCTCCACCGGTTTCATCTGGCGCCGCCGGAGCTGCGGGCGCGGGCGCATGCCCATCGCTTCGTGCCGATGGCGCCGGATGCCCGGGACATGGACGTGGCGGACCCGAGCGGACGCGGGCTGCCACCGCTCATCAAAGCCTATCTGCGGGTCGGCGCGAAAGTCGGCGACGGGGCCGTTGTCGACCACGCGTTCAACACGGTCGACGTGTTCATGATCATGCCGGTCGAACGGATCGTCGGCCGCTACGGGCGCCGCTTCGGCCTCGTCGCTGGCTAGGGCGGCATGCATCGAAAGCATGTCCGACCGGCATTTCCGCTGGCGCCGGGCAGGGCGCACAACGGGATCAGAAGACGGCTGCCCCCGCCGTCGAACCGGAAGGATCCGATCATGCGCTTCACTGCTTTTGCCGCGGCTGCCCTGCTGGGCGTCGCCGCCACCGCTGCCGCGCCGGCGGCGGCCAAGACTGCGCCTGTCTACACCGCGCTCTTCAGCAACGTCGCCGTTTCCGGCTATGACAGCGTCGCCTATTTCACCGAAGGCCGGCCGGTCGTGGGCAGCGCCCAGTTCAAGACCGTCTATCGCGGTGCCGAATTCCGCTTCGCCAGCGCCGCCAACCTTGCCAAGTTCAAGGCCGATCCGGCCGCCTTCGCGCCGCAATATGGCGGCTATTGCGCCTGGGCGGTGAGCCATGGCTACACAGCATCGGGCGATCCCAAGGTGTGGAAGATCGTCGGCGGCAAGCTCTACCTCAACTACAACCGCGAGATCGGCCAGCGCTGGGCACAGGACATCCCGGGCTTCATCAAGGCCGGCAATGCGAATTGGCCGAAGCTGCTCGCCAACTGACCCAATCCCTGCCAGCCCCGAAGGAGGGAGCCATGGACATCGTTCGCAGATTTTCCGCCGTGCCGATCCTGTTCGTCGCGTTCGTCTTCGTGCAGTCGCTGTTCTTCAAGTTCACCAACTCGCCGGAGACCCAGCACATCTTCGGCACGCTCGACCTGTGGGCGACCGGGCTGGGCCTGCCCGGCCTGTTCGCCCCGAGCGGCATCTTCTCGCAATATGTCGTCGGATCGGCCGAGCTGCTGGCGAGCCTGGTGCTGCTCGCCAGCCTGGTGCCCGGGCTGCGCGGCCTCCGCCCGTTCGGGGCGCTGCTCGGGCTCGGCGTGATCTCCGGGGCGATCTTCTTCCATCTGTTCACACCGCTCGGCGTCTCGGTGCCGAATGCCGATGGCAGCCAGGACGGCGGCCTGCTGTTCGCGATGGCATGCGGCGTGTGGCTGGCAAACGCGCTGCTGCTGCTTGCCGACCGCGATCGGATCGCGGCGCTTCTCACGCGCCGGGTCCCGGCACGCGCGACGATGTGACCGGCCTCGTCCTGCTCGGTTCGGCGCTGTGCGGCCTCGGCTTCGGCTATGCCGCCCAGCGTGGCAGCATCTGTGTTGTCGCGGGCATCGAGGCCTGGCTCGCCACGGGATCGCCGCGCCTGCTGGTGGCGCTGCTCCGCTGCAGCCTGTGGGTGGTTGCGGTCGCGACGCCCCTCGTCTGGCTCGATCGCGACGCCCATCTGGCGCCGCTCTATGCGCCGGGACTGCTCGCGCTCGGCGGCGGCCTCGCATTCGGCGTCGGCGCCGCGATCAACGGCGGCTGCTCGTTCGGCACGCTGATCCGGCTCGGCGCGGGCGATCTGAGCTTTGCGGGCACGCTGCTCGGCATGGCCGCCGGCTTCGCGCTCCAGTCCCGCCTCGGGCCGGCCGGGCCGGCACCGGCCGGCCCGAGCCCGCTCGAGGCGCCGACGGCGCTCGCCGTTCCGGTGCTTGCCCTCGCGCTGCTGTTCGTCACGCGCGAGGCGGTCCGGCTGCGTGCCGAGCCGGTGCGGCGCGGCCGCTGGTCGCCCGAGCGCGCGGTCGCCGTGATGGGCGTCAGCGGCGGCCTCCTCTACGCGCTGCAGGGCAGCTGGGCATGGACCGTCGCCCTCCAGCGGAGCGTCGACGCGATGGCGACCGCGCAGCCGCTGGCCAGGCCGCTCGTGCTGATTTTCGCCTGTTCGGTTCTGGGGGCCGCCTGGGGCGCTGCGCGGCGGCGGCGGATGCAGCCGCGGCTGGCGCTGCGTCGCTGGCCGCTGCGGATCGCCGGCGGGCTGGTCATGGGCCTCGGCGCCGCCTACGTGCCGGGCGGCAACGACGCGCTCGTGCTCCACGGTGCGCCGGGGCTCTCGCTGCACGTGCTGATCGCGTCCCCGGCGCTCGTCGCCGGCGCCGCCGGGGCGCTGGCGATCGGCCGCGGCTGGAGGCGCATCGCCGCGCCGCCACCGCCCGTCCAGGCCGATTGACGCGGACCTGCAACGATGATCATCTTGCGCCGGGGGGACAGGCCGATGGCATTGACGAGGTGCGGCACGTGGCGGCCCGGAAGTCGGGCAGGTCAGGGCGGCGTCCGTTCGGAGCCCGCCGCGCGCGGCCGCCCGCTTGAGCTTCCGTCCGGAAAGGCCTGAGCGATGGAAATGCACCAGGTGCGCTACTTCCTCGCAGTCTCGCGCACGCTCAATTTCACGCGGGCGGCCGAGGAGTGCAACGTGACGCAGCCATCGCTCACGCGCGCCGTCCAGAAGCTCGAGGATGAACTGGGCGGGCAGCTGTTCCGCCGCGAACGGTCGCTCACGCACCTGACCGACCTCGGCCGGATGATGCTGCCCCACCTGGAACGCACCTACCAGGCCGCGCAGGCAGCCAAGGAACTCGCACGCGGGATCAAGAAGGCGCAGGTGGCGCCGCTCTGCCTCGGCGTCGCGTCCACCATCGAGTCCGATGCCCTGCTGGACGTGCTGGACGAAGTGTCCGGCAGCATGCCGGGCTTCGAGCTGACGCTCGAAAGCGGCACGTCGGCCGAGCTGGTCGAGCGCGCGATGAAGGGGGACATCGACCTGCTGCTGGTCGAAGCACCGGCCGACGCGCCGGAGCGGCTGGAATCATGGCGGCTGTTCGCACAGCGCTACCACATGGTCACGCGCGCGGGCCATGCCCGTGCGGAGCAAGGCTCGGTCGCACTCGCCGACGTCGTCGAGGAGCCGTGGATCGACTGCGGGACGGACGGCGCCGCCCGGTTGCGCGCCGCCGCCGCGCTCGCGGGCTTCAATCCGGCGTTCCGGCACCGCGCCGCGAGCCCGCAGCAGGTCCGCGCCATGCTTCTCGCTGGCCTCGGCCATGCCGTGATGCCGCGCCCGGCCATGGCTGACGAGCGGCTGATCGCGCTGGCGTTCCTCGAGGACGAATTCGTCGCGCCGGTCATCCTCGCCGGCATTGCCGGGCGCCGCCGCTCCCCGGCCGCGGACGCCTTTGTGCGTGCCGCGCGCGCCCGGGCCTGGGCCGATCGCTAGACGGTCGTTCGTCCGGACCACCCGCCCTTCGAGAAAACGTCCCGGATCAGCCGGCCGCGGCGAGTGCGCGGACGGCCGCGAGCACCGTGTCCGGATCGGCGCGCTGCCGGAAGTCCGGATCGACAAACGCGAACCGAACGATACCGTCCCGGTCGAGCACGAAGGTGGCGGGCACCGGCAGGAAGCCGCCGCCGCCGCCGTAGATTTCGGCCAGATCGAGCCCGCAGGCCCGGTAGCGTCGCTGCAGATCCGCGTCGCAGCAGAAAGCCAGGCCGAGCGCCAGCGCCAGACCATGATCGACATCGCACAGCACAGCGGCCGCAGCGCCGATCATCGCGTGCAGCCGCTCGGCCCGGCCCCCGACTTCGCCGGCGATCGACACGAAGCGGCCATTGGCGGCCCCGAGCGCGCCGAGCCGCTCGGCCCAGCCGGCCAGCTCCGCCCGGCAATAGGGGCACCAACCGCCACGGTTGAAGCTCAGCACCAGCGGCCCGCCGCCCAGCAGATCGCCGAGCGTTCGGTACCGGCCGCGATCGTCGGGAAGCGCGAACGCCGGAAAGCGCTCTCCCGGCTTCGGCGCGCGGCGGCCGACCCCGGCGGCGCGCAGCCGGGCAATGAACGCGTCGTAGATCGGCGTCCAGTTCGTCGTCGCCGTGTCGCAATCCGCGATGGCGGGCGCCTCGGGCAGCTTGCTGTCCATGCCCGCCCAATTGCGCCGGTCCCGCCCCGCTGAAAAGCGGGTCGCACCTATCGGTTCGATGCGCAGCGGACATTGGCCGGGGGCCCGCGATAGCGCCCGGCTATCGAAAGAATGGCGGAGCGGCATTTCCGCTGGCGCCCCCGGCCCGGCATCCTTCGCGCAGGATCGGGAGGCGGGAATGGACGCGACGGGCTGGCTCACGCACATGCTGACGGTGCTTGCCGGCCAGCCGCTGCCGCTGATGCTTGTCATCATCGCGGCGACTTTCGTGCTCGAGGATCTGGCGACCGTGACGGTGGCGCTGCTCGCCGGCCAGATGGTGATCCCGGGCGAGATCGCGCTCGCGGCGGTGCTGACCGGGACGGTGCTGGGGGATCTCGCGCTTTACGCCGCCGCGCGCTGGGCCGGGCGCATCGGCATTGTCCGTCGCTGGACGGAGCGGCCGGCGGCCGCGGCTGTGCTGGGCTGGATCCGCCGCCATGCGATTGTGATGACCGTCGTGGCCCGCTTCACGCCCGGACTGCGACTGCCCGTCTTCGCCGGGGCCGGCACGGTCGGCGTGCCCTTCCTGCCATTCGCCCTCGCCGTCCTGATTTCGGCGCTGGTCTGGACGCCGGGGCTGTGGCTGGCGACGATCTCGCTCGGCGGCAGCGATCCGGATTTCGGGCTGACGGCCGCCGCGGCCGGCGCTGTTCTGCTGCTCGCTCCGCGCGCCACCGCGCGCCTTCTGGCCCGCGCCGGCGCAGGCAGGTGACCACCGCCTCGCCCCAGCCCGAACTGCCGGTCACCGGCACTGCGCCCGCGGCCGTCGAACTGGTGCGCGCGTTCGAGATCGAATTGCTCCGCTACGGTCGTGACGCCGCCCGGGTGCTCGCGGCGCCGGAGCAGGATCCCGACTGCCCGCTCGCGCATGGCTATGCGGCGCTCGTCCACATCCTCCGCCAGACGCGCGAGGGGCTTGCCCGGGCGGCGCCGCTGATCGCCCGCGCCCGCGCGCTTCCGGGAAATCCGCGCGAAGCCTGGCTGACCGCGGCGATCGCGGCATGGCAGGCCGAGGATCTGGCCCGCGCGCGGGCGTCGCTCGCCGCGCTGGTGGCGGCCGTGCCGGACGATCTGTTCGCAGCGAAGCTCCTCCAGTTGCTGTACTTTGCGGAAGGAAACGCACCGGGGATGCGGGCCGTGATCGAAGCGGTGCTGCCGCATCATGCCGCCACCGCGGAGGCCCACGGCATGCATGCCTTCGCGCTCGACCAATGCGGCGAGCCCGACGCCGCCGAACGCGCTGCCGGCCGGGCGCTGGCGCTCGGGCCGGATCCCTGGGCCCATCATGCGCTCGCCCATGTCATGGACCGGGAGGGCCGGCATGCCGAAGGGCGGGACTGGATGCACGCGCATGGCGCGGACTGGGCGGGCTGCTCGTCCTTCCTCTACACGCACAATTGGTGGCACGCCGCGCTCTTCCACCTCGCGCTTGGCGATCATGACGGGGCGCTGGCGCTCTACGGCACGCGGGTCTGGACGATGCGCAAGGACTATTGCCAGGACCAGATCAACGCGATCTCGCTGCTCGCGCGGCTGGAGCTCGCGGGCGTCGATGTCGGCGATCGCTGGGCGGAGATCGCGACCCTTGTCGCACCCCGCGCGGGCGATGCCGTCGACGGGTTTCTCGATCTCCATTACGCCTATGCGCTGGCCCGCGCTGGCGACGACCGGGGCGTCGCCGATCTGCTGGCACGCGCCTGCGCCGGCGATGTCGGCGGCGCGCCGCGCTGGCGGCGGATCATGCCGGCTGCGGCGGGCGGCCTCGTCGCCTTCGCGCGCGGCCGTTACAACGAAGCGTGGCAGCTGCTCGCGCCCGTCCAGCCCGAACTCCGCCACCTTGGCGGCAGCACCGTGCAGCGGGACCTGTTCCGCCGCGTCGCGCTCGCCGCCCGGGCTGGCGGCGCGGCGACGGACCGTGTCGCGTGAAGCGGGTCCTGGCGGCAGCGTTGATGCTGGCGACCGGCGGCTGCGGCGCCGGCGCCGATGAGACGGCCGGGCTGCCCCGCGGCAGCTATGCCGCACCGGCGCTCGGGGGCGCACGGATCAGCTATCTGCGCGGCGGCACTGCGGGCGGACGCCTTGTGGTGTTCGTCCATGGCACGCCCGGCGACGCCGCCGGCTGGGCCGGGTTCCTGGCGCGGGCACCCGCGGGCTTCGACTATGTCGCGATCGACCGGCCCGGCTTCGGCGCCAGCGGACCGGACGGGGCGGTCACGTCGCTCGAGCGGCAGGCGCTTGCGCTTGCACCGCTGCTCGCCGGCGCTCCGGCGCCCGTGATCTTGGTCGGCCACAGCTATGGCGGCCCGGTGATCGTTGCTGCCGCCGCGCACTGGCCCGATCGCGTCGCCGGGCTCGTGATCCTTGCCGGCGCGCTCGATCCGGGGCTCGAGAAAATCCACCCCCTGCAACGGGCAGGCGAATGGCCCGGCGTCCGCGATCTGCTGCCCCGCGCGCTCCGCAACGCCAATCGCGAACTGATCGCGCTCAAGCCTGAGCTTGAGCGGCTGGCGCCGCGCCTCCAGACGATCCGCGCCCCCGTCACGATCATTCATGGCACCGCCGATGCGCAGGTCCCGGTCGCGAATGTCGGGTTCATGCGCCCGCGCTTCGCGGCCTCGCGGGCGCTCCGCACCATCGTGCTTCGGGACCAGACCCATTTTCTGCCCTGGCAGCATCAGCCGCTCATCGAGCGGGCAATCGCGGCGATCGCCGCGGCCACATGAGCGGGACCGCCATGCCTCCGCTCGAACCGGCACCGCCGCTGTCCCGGTTCGAGTTCTGGTCGCCACGCTTCTTCTATCTGCCGGTCTGGATCTGGATCCTGCTGCTCGCCCTGCGCTGGCGCGGGCTGCGGCTCCCGCTGGTCGCCAATCCGGGCTTTCCGGCCGGCGGGCTCGTCGGCGAATCGAAAGCCGCCGTGCTCGATCGGGTGACCGGACCGGCGCGGGCCTATGTGGCCGATTATGTTGCGATCCCGCATCGTCCGGCAGCCGCTGCGCTGGCGGCGCTGGCCGAAGCGGGGCTCGCGCTTCCCGTGGTCGCCAAGCCAGATCTCGGCTGCCGCGGCGCCGGCGTGCGGCCGGTGCGGACGGCAGCCGAACTGGCCGCCTACCTCGACGCGTTTCCTGCCGGGCAGCGGCTGATCCTCCAGCGGCTGATCGATGCCGAGGGAGAAGCCGGCGTCTTCTATGTTCGTCCGCCGGGCGACGCGCGCGGCCGCATCTTCTCGCTCACGCTCAAATACTTTCCGCACGTGGTCGGAGACGGCGTGCGCACGCTTCGCGCGCTGATCGCCGCCGATCCCCGCGCCGGCCGACTGTCGCATCTTTATCTCGGCCGCCACCGCGATCGCCTGGACGACGTGGTCCCCGCCGGCGAGCCCGTGCGCCTCGCCTTCGCCGGCAGCCACAGCCGCGGCGCGATCTTCCGGGACGGCAACGCCTTCGTGACCGAGGCGATGCGCGCGCGCTTCGACATGATCGCCGACGCGATCCCGGGGTTCTGCTTCGGCCGCTTCGACGTGCGCTTCGCGGACTTTGAGGCGTTCCGCCGCGGCGAAGGCTTCCACATCCTCGAATGCAACGGCGCCGGCGCGGAAGCGACCCATATCTGGGACAGCCGGACGCGCCTGCGCGACGCCTATGCAACTCTGTTCCGGCAGTTCGCGCTGCTGTTCCGCATCGGCGCGCTCAACCGGGCTCGCGGGCACCGGCCGGAGCCGTGGCGCGTCTTCCTGCGCCGGTGGCTCGACGAGCGGCGGCTGACGGCGCACTATCCGCCCACCGCCTGATGCGTCCCGAAAACGCTCTTCCGCCCGGCTTCGACCCGGCCGACTGGAAGCGCCCGCCTCACACGGCCTGGGCGCTGCGCAACGTCGCCCGCTTCCTCCCGCTCGCGGCGGTGTCGGCCGGGGCCGGCCGGCCGCTGGCGTCGGCGCCAGAAGCGCTCGATCTCGATGCCTATCTGGACCTGGTGCACGCGAGCTCCGCGCTCGTCGTCCGCGACGGCCGGCTCGTCTACGAAGCCTATCGCCTGGGGGCGGAGGCCGATGACCGGCACATGGTCTTCTCCATCACCAAATCGATCGTCGGGCTGGTTGCGCTGATGCTGATCGATGACGGCACGATCGATCCCGACCGTCCGGCCGAGGCATTCCTGCCGGAGCTTGCCGGCTCCGCCTTCGCGCGGGCGACGCTCGCCCGGCTGCTCGCGATGCGCGATGGCGTTCCGTTCGACGAGACCTATGCCGATCCGGCCGCGGACATCCACCGCTACTCGCGCCATTATTGGGGAACGGCACCCGGCGGAACGCTGGCGGCGCTGGCGCAGCTGCCGGCGCGGCCAGCGCGCGAAGGGCGCTTCGCCTACCGGACGCCGGCCGCAGACCTGATCGGCTGGATCCTCCGGCGGGCGACGGGTACCCCGCTTGCCCGGCTCGTCTCGGCGCGGCTGTGGGCGCCGCTCGGTGCGGAGGCGGACGCCGCGATGACTCTCGACACGGCCGGGGTGGAGATTGGCGGGACCGGCTTCTGCGCCCGTCCACGCGACCTTGCCCGGCTGGCGGCGCTGCTGCTTGCCGGCGGCGGCGGCGTGGTGCCGGAGCGGGTGGTGGCGGGGCTGTTCGCCGGCGGCGACAGGTCGGCCTTCGCCCAGCCAGCCTATGCAAGCCGGCCGGGCTGGTCCTATCACGGCCTCTGGTGGCACATGGGCGGGGCGCGGATCGCGGCGCTCGGCGTCCATGGCCAGCGCCTGATGCTGGACCGGGCAAGCGGCACGGCCCTGATCGTGACGGCGGCGGCGCCGTTCGTCGACTCCCGGGCGCTCGATCCAATCCATGCCCGGTGCTTCGCGCAGCTGACGGAGGGTGCCGGACCGGCGTGACGCGGGCGCCGCCCCTCGGCACCTCAACCGGGCTTGCCGTGCCGCTCCGCGATGGTCGCGTCGACGCGCGCGGCCTGCTCTGCGACCTTGCTGTCCATCACTCCGGCGAAATCCTCGCTCGTGTAGAAGGGGCGGATCTCAAGGTCGGATTCGCCGAGCTGCGGATTGGGGCAGCGCCTGGCCCAGGCGATCGCCTCGGCCATGTCCTTCACTTCCCAAATCCAGAACCCGGCGACCAGCTCGCGCGTCGCGGCGAACGGTCCCTCGACGACTGTCCGGCTGTCTCCCGAAAAGCGGACCCGGACCCCAGCCGAACTCGGCCGCAGACCATCGCCCGTCACCATCACGCCGGCCTTTGCCAGCTCCTCGTTGAACGCCATCATTGCCGCGATCAGCGCGGGGCTCGGCATCACGCCCGCCTCGCTGCTTTCGTCCGCCTTGACCAGCACCATCACCCGCATGTCCATCACCTCGCGCGACGTCTCCAGCGGCAGGAAACGCACCAGCCTGGCGCGCGGCCTCCGCGGCGGCAAACTTTGCCGTCAGCACCCGCCGCGCGGAAGCTGCGATACCAAAACTATGGACGGCCCAGCCCATTCTAGCCCGGCCGGGTCTTGGTCGACCGCCGGCTCGCCGCCTATGGACGGGGAATGACCTCCGCTCCGCTGACCATCCTCTACGAGCATCCTGCGTGGTTCGCGCCGCTCTTTGCGGAGCTCGCACGCCAGGACATCCCCTATCGGGCGGTTTCGATCACCGATCACGGCTTCGATCCGGCGGCGCCCGCCCCGCCCTCGCCGATCGTGTTCAACCGCGTCGCCATGTCGAGCTTCCTGCGCGAACCCGAGCACCCGATCTTCTATGCGCAGGCGCTGTTCGAGCATTGGGAAGGGCTCGGCGCGCGCGTGCTGAACGGCAGCCGGGCGCTGGCGATCGATGCGTCGAAGGCACGGCAGCTCGCGCTGATCCGCCGGCTGGGACTCGACATTCCGGCGACCCGGATCGTCCACCGGGCCCGCGACATTCCGGCCGCCGCCGCGCAGCTCCGCTTTCCGGTGCTCGTCAAGGCGGACATTGGCGGTGCGGGCGCCGGCATCGAACGTTACGACACGGCGGACGAACTGGCCGCCGCCATTGCCGAGCAGCGGACTCCGGCGGGGGTGAACGGCGTCATTCTGGTTCAGGAATATGCGCCCCGGCGCGGCGGCCGGATTACGCGGGTGGAAACGCTCGGCGGCCGCTATCTCTACGCGATCGACATCGCGAGCAGCGGCGACACGTTCGATCTCTGCCCGGCGGACGCCTGCGCGGTCGATCGGCCGCCGGTCACGATGACGGCGGCACAGCCCCCTGCCGCGCTGGTCGCCGCCGCCGAGCGGATCGCGAAGGCGGCGGGCCTGGATGTCGGCGGCGTCGAATATCTGATCGACGACCGCGACGGGCGCGCCTGCTTCTACGACATCAACGCGCTGTCGAACTTCGTCGCCCGCCCGCTCGACGTGCTGGGCTGGGACCCGCACGAGCGGCTGGTCGCACATGTTCGCAGCATCATCGCGGAAGGACGGAAAGGATGAGGTTCGGCTTCTGGATGCCGGTGTTCGGCGGCTGGCTTCGCAACGTGCCGGATGAAGGCATGTCGGCCAGCTGGGACTATGTGCGCCGCCTGACCCAGCGGGCGGAGGAGATCGGCTATGACCTCACTCTGATCGCGGAGCTGAACCTGAACGACATCAAGGGCATCGAGGCACCTGCGCTCGATGCCTGGTCGACGGCAGCGGCGCTCGCGGCCGTCACGTCGAAGCTTGAGCTGATGGTCGCGGTGCGGCCTAACTTCCACCACCCTGCCCTGTTCGCCAAGCAGGCTGCGAACATCGACAACATCGCGGGCGGACGGCTCTCGCTGAACGTCGTCTCGTCCTGGTGGGCGGACGAGGCGCGGCAATATGGCCTGCAGTTCGATCAGCACGACGATCGCTATGCGCGGACCACGGAATGGCTGGCCGTGGTCGACGGGATGTGGCGGGAGAAAAGATTCAGCTTCGAGGGACGCTACTACCGCACCGAAGCGGCGATCTGCGCACCGAAGCCGATCGCCAGCCCGCGCCCGACCATCTATGCGGGCGGCGAGAGCGAAACCGCGAAAGCGATGATCGCCCGTCTGTGCGACGCCTATGTGATGCACGGCGATCCCGTCGACGCGATCGCCCCCAAGATTGCCGACATGGCCCGCCGCCGCGACGCCACCGGGCAGACGCCGCTGTCCTTCGGCATGGCGGCCTATGCGATCGTCCGCGACAGCGAGGCGGAGGCGCGGCGCGAGCTGCACCGGATCACCGAGCTGCGCGGCGCGCCCCCGGCGGGGTTTGCCAATTTCGATCAGTGGCTGTCAGGCACGCAGCTGGAGCGTGAGCTGAAGATCCAGGAATATTCCGTGTCCAATCGCGGACTGCGTCCGAACCTGGTCGGCACGCCCGAGCAGCTGCGGGAGCGGATCGAGGCCTATCGCGCGGCCGGGCTCGACCTGCTGCTGCTGCAAATGAGCCCGCAGGCCGAAGAAATGGAGCGCTTTGCCGCGCAGGTCATCCAGCCGATGCGGGCCGCCGCAACCCCGCAGCCGGCCGTCTGACCGCGCGCTTCCCGGTGGTCCGTGCGTCGCATGTCCTGATCGGCCTTGGCTCGGGCCTCGGCAGCGGCGTGCTGCTCGGCGGCGCCGGGGCACCCGCCTGGCCCGTCCAGCTTGCCGATCTGATCGGCGGGCTGTGGCTGGATGGGCTGCGGATGACGATCGTGCCGCTGGTCTTCCTGCTGATCGTGACCGGCATCGGATCCGCCGCCCGCGCTGGGGGCCAGGGGATCGCCCGGCGTGCGGCGCCGCTGTTCTTCGGCCTGTTGCTGGGCTCGGCCATCGTCGGCGCGCTCTTGGGATCGCTCCTGCTCGCGGCCTGGCCGCCCATTGCCGCCGGCTCGATCGGGTCTCCTGACCCTGCCGCCCAACTCCCCCAACTCCCGCCGGCCGGAGCGGTCTTGCGGAACCTGATCCCGGCCAATCCGGTGGCAGCCGCCGCCGAGGGTGCGATCGTTCCGCTGACCGTTTTCGCGGTGCTGTTCGGGCTTGCCCTTTCGCGGCTGCCGGCAGAGCAGCGGATCGCCGCGGATGTTCTCGATGGCGCGCTGGCGGCGATGCTGGCGATCGTCCGATGGGTGCTGCTGCTCGCCCCGGCCGGCGTCTTTTCACTGGCGCTCGGCGCCGCGAGCCGTCTCGGCCTCGGGCTGGGAAGCGCGCTGTTGGGATATGTCGCGGTCCAGGTCGGCGTGACGCTCGTCCTCGCGGCAGGCATGTCGGGCGCGGCAATGCTCGCCAACGTCCGGTTGAGCGCATTCGCGCGCGCGGCGGCGCCCGCACAGGCCATTGCGTTCAGCACGCAATCGTCGCTCGCATCATTGCCGGCGATGCTGTCCGGATGCGCTCGGCTGGGCCTCGATCCGGCGCACACGGGTGCCCTGCTGCCGCTGGCCGTCGCCGTCTTCCGGATCGCGGCACCCGCGTCCATCGTCATCGTGACGCTGACGCTCGCACGCCTGAACAACGTCGAGATTCCGCTCCCCCAGCTCGCCCTCGTCATTCTGCTGGCGATGCTGAACACGCTCGTCATCGCCGGCCTGCCGAACCAGATCACCTTCTTTGCGGCCTATGCTCCTCCGGCGCTGGCGGCCGGAGTGCCGATCGAGCTGCTGCCGCTGATGCTCGCCATCGATACGGTGCCGGACATGTTCTACACGGTCAGCAACGTCACCGCGGACATGAGCGTCGCGGCCCTGGCGGCCCCTCGCGGCGCGGACTGAGCCGGCCCGGTACGCCGCCGATCCGGCTCGGCGCCGCGCCCTCGGCCGACAATGACCACTCCCACGCCACCAAGGCCGGCTTCCGCCCACTCCCGTCATTCGCGGGCGATTGGGCGCTGCCCGGGAGCGGACTGTCCGGGTCGGTCGCCGCGCGGCGAAAAGCGGCATTTCCGGTCACGCCAGCTTTCTGGTCGTTTTGCGCACCATGACCCGGCCTTTCACGTTCTTCGGACCCTCAGTTCATACCATCTCCGGCCGCCCGCCCCCTCCACCGGAGACAAGCGCACGCGCCGCAAAGCTCGCGGCGTCCTCCAGCTCAACGCCATAATTTCTGGCCAGCGCCGGATCGACCTTCATGCTCCGGGGTTCGCGAGCGTGCCTTTCGTAAATCGAAGCCAGGCGGTCTCCGGCGGGTTCGCCCATCGCGGCATTCATCGCCTGCGCGAAATCGCTCGGCGCGACGGGCATGTATCGCAAGTCCTTGCCCGTCCCGCGGCCAATCTCCCGCGCCAGTTCGGCGCCGGTCAGAGCTTCCGGCCCGCCGACCGCGAGAGTCTGGCCGTCCGCGCGGCCATCGGCAACCGCTGCCACCCATGCGCCGAGTGTGCGATGCGAGAGCCAGGAGACCGGCGCGTCGGGCGCGGCCGGATACGCGATCGTGCCGGCGGCGAGGGCATCGCGTGCCCATGGCGCTGCGAGATTGTCGAGATAGACAGTCGGCTGCAACACCACGAAGGGCAGGCCGCTCTGCGCCACCTGATTGCGAGCGGCATGCAGGTCGGCGAAAAAGGGGTGTTCGTCTGCCGCCCCCGGCGTGCCGCCGAGATTGAGGACGATCCGGCCGATGGCTCGGGACTGCGCAGCCTCGACCCAATAACTGACAAACCCCGTCATGGCGCCGGGCCGATGATCCTGCGGAATGGTGAGCACCAGTGCCCGAGCGCCGGCCGCCGCATCGCGCGGATCGTGTCGATCGGTTCTGCTCGAGCCGGCGACGTCCCACCCCGCCTTCCGCAAGGCTTCGGCAATGGCACCGGATTGCTGACCGCTGATGGCGGGAATGAATGCTTTGGGCAACGAAGGCTCCTTGAATGGTTGACTGGCGCCAAGGTGGCATCGATGCTTCGCGATGATAAGAACGCAGGATTTTGGAACCTGGTATGCAAGATGATACTGCCTGCGCCGATCCCGATCATTGCCCGGTCGAGGTCACGCTTTCGGCTATCGGCGGCAAGTGGAAGGCGCTGATCCTGTTTCATGTCAAATCGAGGCCGCGCCGGTTCAACGAGCTGCGCAAGCTGATCCCCCGGGTCACTCAGCGAATGCTGACACAGCACCTTCGTGAACTGGAGGCAGACGGCATTGTCCTGCGCAAGATTTATGCCCAAGTGCCGCCGCGCGTTGAATACTCTTTGACGAAGAAGGGCCGAACGCTAGTGCCGATCCTCGACGCGATGGCAGCCTGGGGAGAAGAGAACGCTTAAAGGGCTAAGCGGGCGCAAAGCGGCCATTCGCGTTTCCACCCCACATCGCCGCTCACGATGCTCCGCTGGCAGCCCCGAAGCGGAGATCGGTTCATTCCGGCGCGTGGCGGCTCTGGGGCAGGCTTTTGCACGTCAGATCGGGCCGTGTTGGGTGGAAAACGGACCCTGACCCCATAGGCTCAGCGACATAGGCTGGTTTCAGGCCGAGGTCCTTACGCGAGGAGCCAGGTCGGCAGCTCGTCGCCTCCGCCCGCCCCGACACCGAAGGCGAGATGCATCCAAGCTGGCAGACCCTAGCAGACTCGGGCCGCTTCAGCGCTCATCCCGCTCATCATTCCGTCCTGTTCGGCTTGCTGCCCGGTCCACATGACAGTCTCTCAGTCGGCGCACGGAGACATTGGTGTTCTGGCTATCCCGAGTTGTGTCGCAGTTTTTCCTCCCAACTGCGGCACAGCGAAAGTCAGCACGGGAATGCACAAAAATACGCGCGACTCCTGCGCTCACCACGCCGGATACTGACGACAGACTGAGTGTTACTGAGAATGGTGCCGCTTACAGGACTCGAACCTGTGACCCCCGCATTACGAATGCGATGCTCTACCAACTGAGCTAAAGCGGC
>ERZ1066122.317-NODE-317-length-52004-cov-21.550174_pt1 | contig 52004 bp, 44 predicted proteins | sample MGYA00382769_ERZ1066122 | MGnify/ENA primary metagenome ERZ1066122 (study PRJEB33369, sample SAMEA5778352) | biofilm metagenome | biome: Industrial cooling water; feature: Water cooling tower basin; material: Biofilm | place: United Arab Emirates | collected... | reverse complement strand
ACGACCTGGCCGATCCTGCACGCTTGCGCCTCGTCCGGCGGCTGCTTGCCGCCCTGTGCGCGGTCGCCGCGCTGGTGGTGGGGCTGGGCGCAAGAGGGCTGCTTTAGGCGGGCCGCCGCCGAGCTGTCGGCGGTGCATACCTATTTCCGCAGAGTGCCGTTGCGCTCGCCACCTGCCTCGGGCAGGCTTGCTGCCATGGTCGACGCCGTGCAGATCATCGAGGGTGCGCCCGACAGCGCCGTTGCCGACTGGCTGGAGGCCCGCCTCGGTGCAGCCCTGGCCGCACGTCACGGCACCGTCGCGATCTGCGTACCGGGCGGATCGACCCCGTTTCCGATTCTGGCCGAGCTCGTGCGGCGCGACCTTGCCTTCGACCGGCTGGAGGTCTGGCCCAACGACGACCGGATCGTGCCGGAAGACCACGAGGCTTCCAACACCGGCAAACTGCGCGCCCTGCTCGAGCCGGCCGGCGCGCGGGTGGTCGCGCTGGCCGAGGATGGCACGCCGCCGCGTTTCGCGCTGACCTGGCTGGGCATGGGCGCGGACGGGCACATCGCCTCGCTGTTCCCCAACACCGATCCGCGGGCCGACGATCCGCGCCGGGTGCGCCGGCTGACCCCCGATCCCTTGCCGCCCCACGCCCCGTTCGACCGGATCACCCTGACCATTCCCGCTCTGCTCGACTGCGCGGCGCTGCTGTTCGTCATCCGCGGCAACGACAAGCGCGCGGTGTTCGATGCGGCAGCGGCCGGGGCGAGCGACCTGCCGGTGGCGCGCCTGCTGGCCGCCCGCACCGCGCAGCCGGTGACTTGCTTCGCCTGACCGGGCGGGGCAGCCGGATGGCTCACAGCAGCGAGAGCTGCGCCATGTCGGACGGGGGCCTGGGCGGCCGTTCGCCCTCCAGATTCGACAGGGTCAGCCCCATCAGCCGGATCGGCAGCGGCAGCGGCAGAACTTCGTCGAGCAGCGCGCGCGCGATCCGGGCGAAGGCGGGCTTGTCGGGCACGGCATGGTCGAGCGAATGCGCGCGGGTAACAGTGCGGAAGTCGGTGTACTTCATCTTCAGCGTCACGGTTCGGCCCTTGGCTCCGGTCTTGTCGATGCTGTCCCACACGATGTCGATGATGCCCTCGAGCGTCTCGCGCAGGGCTGCGCCAGTGGAGATGTCGTGGGCGAAAGTCCGCTCTCCGCCGACCGACTTGCGGACCCGGTTGGCGCGCACCGGCCTGAGATCGATGCCGCGCGCGGCGCGGAACAGATAGTCCGCCATGCTGCCGAAGTGCTCGCGCAGGAAGGCGAGGTCCTTCGCTGCCAGATCGGCCCCGGTGGCGATGCCCAGCCGCTCCATCCTTTCCGCACCCCTGGGTCCGACCCCGTGGAAGCGCCGCACCGGCAGCCCCGCGACGAACCGCGCCCCTTCGCCCGGGCGGATCACGCACAGTCCATCGGGCTTGTTCTGGTCGCTGGCGATCTTGGCGAGGAACTTGTTGTAGCTGACCCCGGCGCTGGCGGTGAGCCGGGTCTTGGCGCGGATTTCCTGCCGGATCAGCTCGGCGATGCGGGTGGCGCTGCCGATGCCCAGCTTGTCGGTGGTCACGTCGAGATAGGCCTCGTCGAGGCTCAGCGGCTCGACCAGGTCGGTGTGGTGGCGGAACACGCTGCGGATCTGCCGGCTCACGTCCTTGTAGACTTCGAACCGGGGGCGCACGAAGATCAGGTCCGGGCACAGCCGCCTGGCCGTGACGGAGGGCATGGCGCTGCGGACCCCGAACTTCCTCGCCTCGTAACTGGCCGCCGCCACCACCCCGCGCCCGCCCGCGCCACCGACCGCGACCGGCTTGCCGCGCAGTTCGGGATGGTCGCGCTGCTCCACGCTGGCGAAGAAGGCATCCATGTCGACGTGGATGATCTTGCGCAGGCCCATCCCCGCTTCGCCGTCTCCCGGCGCGTCGCCCTGCATTGCGTCCATGGTGCGGCCAGCATAGCGCGGACGGGCCGCGGCCGGAACCGCGGCGGGCGGCGAGACTTATCCTGTCCGATGCGAGAAAGAGGGTGTTCAAGTCCTGCGCCCGCGCGCAAGGCGGGGCGGATGGCCGAACACAACCCCACTCCCCGTCCCGCAAGCAGGCTGGGCGAGCGCGAACTGATCGTGCTGATGGCCCTGCTGATGAGCCTGCAGGCCTTCGGCATCGATTCGATGCTGCCGGCGCTCGGCGTGATCGGGGGCGAGCTGGGGGCGACCGGCAACGAGCGCCAGTTCGTCATCAGCGCCTACTTCCTCGGCTCGGGTATCGGTGCGTTCTTCCCCGGGGCCTTCGCCGACCGGTTCGGCCGGCGGCCGGTGCTGTTCGTCGGGCTGGCGGCCTACGTGGCGTTCTCGCTCGCCTGTGCGCTGGTGACGGATTTCGCCACGCTGCTGGCGCTGCGCCTGGTGCAGGGCATCGCCTGCGCCGGCCTCAGCGTAGTGCCGACCGCGATCGTGCGCGACCGGGTGGGCGGCGACCGGATGGCGAGCATGATGAGCCTGATCATCATGATCTTTCTGGCGGTGCCGATCTTCGCACCGGCGATCGGCCAGGCGATCCTGCTGTTCGCCGACTGGCGGGCGATCTTCCTGGCCATGGCGTTGATGGGCACGCTTGTCGGGCTGTGGGTGTGGTGGCGGCTGCCCGAATCGCTGACCGAGGACAACGTGCAGGAACTCGATGCCGGCACCATCCTCAGGAACATGGGCCGGGCGCTCTCGAACCGGGTGGCGGTGGGCTACGTCGTCGGCAGCGCGCTGGTGTTCGGGTCGCTGTTCGGGTTCCTCAACTCCAGCCAGCAGCTGATCGAGGAGACCTTCGGCGCGGGCGATTACTTCGCGCTGATTTTCGGCGCATCGGTGCTGGGCATGGTGGTGGCGAGCTTCACCAACTCGCGCATCGTCGAGCGGTTCGGCGCGCGGCGGGTGAGCCATACCGCGCTGCTGCTGTTCCTCGTCGTCGCGGTTCTGCAAATGCTGTCGGCCGGGCGCGGCGGGCAGAGCCTGTGGGAGTTCGTCCCGCTGCTGGCGCTCAGCATGACCATGCTCGGCTTCGTCGGCGCGAACTTCAGCTCGATCGCGATGCAGCCGTTCCAGCAGATCGCCGGCGCGGCATCTTCGGCGCAGACGAGCGTGCGGATGGTCACGGGCGCGGTGCTGGGCGCGCTGATCGGCCAGGCCTACGACGGAACCGCCTTCCCGCTCGGCGTGGCAATGACGCTGTGCGCGCTGACCGCGCTCGCGCTGGTGCTCTACAGCGAGCGGGGCAAGCTGTTCCGCCGGCCCGGCGAGGCGCACAAGTACATGATCGTGCACGATATCCTGCGCAACTGAGCCTCGCAGCGGCCAGCGCGCAGAAAGACTACGCCTCGCCCTGAGCCGAAGGCGCGACGCGGCACAGCATGGCCTCGACCTGCACCTGCGCGCCCGCGCTGACGGCAAGCCCCTCGACCACCCCGTCGAACGGCGCGGTGAGGGCGTGCTCCATCTTCATCGCCTCGAGCACCATGAGCCGCTGCCCGGCGGTGACGGTCTGGCCCTCGGCGACATCGACCGCGATGACCTTGCCCGGCATCGGCGCAAGGATCGCGCCATCGGCGGCGGAGGCGTGGCCGGTGCCGTCTTCACGATGGGAGCGGATCACGAAGGCCGCTCCGTTCTCGAAATAGGCATGATGGCGTTCCGCCCAGCACGACGCCTCGTGATCGAAGACGCGGTGCACCGCAGTCAGATCGAGCGGCGTTTCGATCCGCTCGCCAGCGAATGACAGCGCGACAGCGTTGCGGGGTGCGGCGTTGAGGCGGAAACCCAGCAGCCCGCGAGCCCGTTCGATTTCAAGGAAGGGGACCTGCTCGAAGAAGGCATCGGACGCAGCAGCGGCGAGAACCGCGGATGACGGTTGCGGTTCGGCAATCAGGTCATCCTGACGCGCTTCGATGGTGCCGGTGGTCATCGTCGCGAGCCGGTACTCCTCCAGCTGCGTCAACCGGCTGAGGAACCACGCATTGTGCCTTACCGGCAGGGCCGCGACTTGGCGGCAAGCCGAATCCAGCTGCGCTATGGCCGCATCGCGGGTATCTTCGTGCACGATGATCTTCGCGATCATCGGATCGTAAAACGGCGAGACTTCGCTGCCTTCTTCAACTCCGGTTTCAATTCTCGCCGCCTGGGGCAGGCGCAGAATGTCCAGCCGCCCCGTGCTCGGCAAGAAACCCTTGGCCGGGTCTTCCGCATAAAGCCGCGCCTCGATCGCGTGGCCGTTAATGCTCAGCTCTTCCTGCTTGCGCGGGATCGGCTCGCCGCTTGCGACCCGCAACTGCCATTCGACCAGATCGACCCCGGTGATTTCCTCGGTGACGGGGTGTTCGACCTGAAGGCGGGTGTTCATCTCCATGAAGAAGATGCGGTCGGCGCGCAGGCCCTCGCTGGCGTCGGCGATGAATTCGATAGTGCCCGCGCCTTCGTAATCGACCGCCTTGGCGGCGCGCACGGCGGCGGCGCAGATCGACTCGCGCGTCTCCGCGTCCATGCCGGGGGCGGGGGCTTCCTCGATCACCTTCTGGTGGCGGCGCTGGAGCGAGCAGTCACGCTCGAACAGGTGGACGACTTGGCCGAAGCTGTCGCCGAACACCTGCACCTCGATATGGCGGGGCGAGGTGATCCACTTTTCCAGCAGCACTTCATCGTTGCCGAAGCTGGCCTTGGCCTCGCGCCGGCAGCTTTCCAGCGCGGCCACGAAATCTTCGGGCGCGTCGACCTTCCTCATGCCCTTGCCGCCGCCGCCAGCGACCGCCTTGATGAGGACGGGGTAGCCGATGGCCTCGGCCTCCTTGGTCAGGCGCTCGACCGACTGGTCCGAGCCGTCATAGCCGGGCGTCACCGGCACGCCCGCGCTGCGCATCAGCTGCTTGGCCGCGTCCTTCAACCCCATCGCGCGGATGCTGGCGGGTTTGGGGCCGACCCAGATCAGCCCTGCATCGAGCACGGCCTGCGCGAAGTCGGCATTCTCCGAGAGAAAGCCGTAGCCCGGATGCACCGCATCCGCCCCCGTCTGCTGCGCCGCCGCGATGATCTTTTCGCCCACGAGGTAGCTTTCGGCGGCGGGCGAGGGGCCGATATGCACCGCCTCGTCTGCCTGGCGCACGTGGAGCGCCTTGGCATCGGCATCGGAATAGACCGCGACCGTCGCGATCCCCATCGCTCGGGCAGTGCGGATGATGCGGCAGGCAATCTCGCCGCGGTTGGCAATGAGGAGTTTGGTGATCATCATTGCGGGTTATCGCCGGCCTTGGTTCGTGTCGAGATGGAGCGGGGTTTCTCGCAGAGACGCAGAGGAAAGGGAGACGGTGAGAAGGTTGCGCGGCGAAGCCGCCTTGCTGTCTCACGCGAAGACGCGAAGAGGGTGCGCTGCGGCTCGGCTCCGTGTGACCTCTTCGCGTCTTCGCGTGAACAACCTTGAATACCGCTTCGCGGAGGACGCGAACTCTCCCCGTCTCCCTTTCCTCTGCGTCTCTGCGAGACACAAATCAGCGCATCGCCCCCGGTGAGGCGAAATCCCGTCGGGTCCAGCGCGGCGTTTCGGGCAGGGGTGGCGGGCGGTTGACAACAGCCTCGACAAAGGCCGCCGCTGCGTGCCTGATCTTGTCCCACTTGCTGGTCGAGACGCGGTGGTCCCATGCTGCTGCCCCGCGCCGCCGCACCTCGCGGCCGATTGCGCCGTAGATGCGCGCCGCGCTGAGCACCGCCCAGCGGCTGCGGAAGGGGAGGCGCGCCGCGCCGATGCGGGCGGCGGCCTCGTGCTGCTCCATCAGCGCAACCAGCTTCGCTGCCATGTCGGCCAGTTCCTGCCGGTGGTGCGGCTTGCTGTGCTGGCCGGGCTCGATGTCTTCCTCGACCAGCCACTCGACCGGCAGGTAGCACCGGCCCGCCGCATCGTCTTCGACCACGTCGCGCGCGATGTTGGCCAGCTGGAAGGCGAACCCGAGGTCGCACGCCCGGTCCAGCGTGTCCTCGTCGTCGGGGCGCACCCCCATGACCAGCGCCATCATCGCGCCGACCGCGCCCGCCACGTGATAGCAGTAGCGCATGAGATCGCGCGCCGAGCGCGGGCGCCAGTCGTCGGCGTCGAGCGCGAACCCGGCGATCACGTCTTCCGCCATTGCCGGCGTGATGCCGCATTCCTTCGCCACCACGCCCAAGGCATCGAACGCGGGGTCGCCGGTCGCTTCGCCCGCGAGCGCCCTGGCGGTCAGCGTGCGGATCCGGCCGAGCCGTTCCTCGGCGTCCGACTGGTCGCCCAGTTCGCCGCCCATTTCCTGATTATCGGCAATGTCGTCGCACCGGCGACACCAGGCGTAGAGCAGCCACACCCGCTCGCGCGTTGTCCGGTCGAACAGGCGGCTGGCGGCGGAGAAGCTCTTGGAGCCGCGCTTGATCGACAGCCGCGCGTGTTCGACCAGCGCGGCGCGGGTAGCGGGATCTGTCGTCACCAACAACGTGAGTCCCCGCGCAGGCGGGGACCTCCTTCGTAGTCGCCCGAGGTCCCCGCCTGCGCGGGAACTCGCATGAAGGCGAACATCAAAGCTCCTCGGCCTTCATCCGGAAGATCGGGGTGTGGGCCTGGTAGGCGGTCATCGCATCGAGCAGTTCGGGCAGGGTGTCGCGGGCGATCAGGATGTTCTGGTGCGCGGGCCGGACGAAGCCTACTTCGGCCATGTGGCGGTTGAACGCGATCAACTGGTCGTAGAACCCGAACGCGTTGAGCAGGCCGACGGGTGAGGTGTGGTAGCCGAGCTGCGCCCAGCTGACCGCTTCCCACAGCTCGTCCATCGTGCCGACCCCGCCGGGCAGGGTCACGAACCCGTCGCTGAGGTCGGTGAAGGCCTTCTTGCGCTCATGCATTCCCGAAACGATGTGCAATTCGGTGCAGTCGTGATTGGCGACTTCGGAATTGGCCAGCGCATCGGGGATCACCCCGATCACCTCGCCGCCCGCCTCCAGCGCGCCACTGGCAACCGCCCCCATCAGCCCGAGCCTGCCGCCGCCGTAGACGACGCCGATCCCGCGCTCCGCCAGCGTGCGGCCGACGTCGCGGGCAAGCTCCATGTAACGCGGGTCGGCCGGCGTCGCGGACCCGCAATAGACAGCGAGACGGTTCATTGTGCGGGTCATTGTGTCGAGCCATTATGTCCCGCGCAGACACGGTCAACCACCGCCGCCATGCCAGATCCTGCTTCGGGCACGTTGGGTGTACCGCGCTGATCGCGCGCAAAATAGGAGACGAAAGCCTTCTCACCGAAAGTGAACGCGCCCCAGTCGATCTGCCAAGAGCGCGCCTTGCAATCGATCACATAGCCAATCGTGTTGAGCTGATGCTGTGTCCCGTCGGCCAGGATGGTCTCAACCGTGACCGCAGCAATTCGCAATTCGGGCTGGTCGGCCAGGCTCCGGACAGAATCGGGTGCCAGCCAGTATCGCATGGTGATGTTCGCATCGTTCGTGGCTGCCTGCGATCCCACCTCCTCCCAGCCATGGTTGTCGAGCGGGATCGGCAAGTGCGGCATTTCGGGCTGAGCCGCCAGTAAGGCCAGTGCAATCATGCACCCACCCCCGCCAGATCCGCCAGCATCAGCCCCGCCGTCGCCTTGGCGCTGCCGACCACGCCAGGGATGCCTGCGCCCGGGTGCGTGCCGGCACCGACGAGGTAGAAGTTGCCGATCACGTCGTCGCGGTTGTGGCCGCGGAACCAGGCGCTCTGCCACAGCACCGGCTCCAGGCTGAACGCGCTGCCGAGGTGCGCGTTGAGATCGTGCGCGAAGTCCTTGGGCGCATAGCTGAACTTGGTCACGATCCGGTCGTGGATGTCGGGGATCAGCCGCCGCCCGACTTCATCGAGGATGCGCTTCTCCAGCATCGGGCCGACCTGGTCCCAGTCGACCGCCAGCTTGCCCATGTGCGCCACCGGCACCAGTGCGTAGAACGTGCTCTTGCCCGGCGGCGCCACGCTCGGGTCGGTCACGGTCGGGTGGTGGAGGTAGATCGAGAAGTCCTGCGGCAGCACCCCATGATTGTAGATGTCGTCGAGCAGGCCCTTGTAGCGCGGGCCGAACAGGATCATGTGGTGGGGGATGCCGGGCCAGCTGCCCTCCAGCCCGAAATGGACCACGAACAGCCCGGGGCTGAAGCTCTTGCGGGCAAGCGACTTCGCCTGATCCTTCCCCCGCTTCGAGCCGCCCAGCAGGTCGCGGTAGGAGTGCATGATGTCGGCGTTGCTGGCGACCGCGTCGAACTTCTCGCGCCAGCCGCTCGCCGTTTCGACTTCGGTTGCGCGGTTGCCGATGGTGTGGACCTGCACCACCGGATCGCCCACCTGCATCGTGCCGCCCAGCCGCTCGAAATGGCGCACCATCCCGGCAATCAGGCGGTTGGTGCCGCCGCGCGTCCACCACACCCCGCCGTCCTTCTCCAGCTTGTGGATCAGGGCATAGATGCTGCTGGTGCTCATCGGGTTGCCGCCCACCAGCAGGGTGTGGAAGCTCAGCGCCTCGCGCAGCTTCTCGCTTTCGACGAAGCTCGAGACCATCGAATAGACGCTGCGCCAGGCCTGCTTCTTCGCCAGCGCGGGCGCGGCCTTGAGCATCGACTTGAAATCGAGGAACGGCACGTGGCCGAGCTTGACGTAGCCTTCCTCGTAGACCCCGGCCGAGTATTCGAGGAACCGCTGGTACCCGGCCACGTCCGCCGAGTTGAGCTTCGCGATTTCCGCGTTGAGCGAAGCCTCGTCGTTGGAATAGTCGAAATTGGTCCCGTCGGGCCAGTTGAGGCGGTAGAACGGCATGACCGGCATCAGTTCGACATCGGCGGCCATGTCGTGGCCCGAGAGCGCCCACAGTTCCTTCAGGCAATCCGGGTCGGTGACGACGGTCGGGCCGCCGTCGAACACGAACGAGCCGCCCTCGACCGGGCTCTCCCAGAAATAGGCCCGCCCGCCGGGCTTGTCGCGCGCCTCGATCACGGTGGTCTGGACCCCGGCCGATTGCAGCCGCATGGCCAGCGCCATGCCGCCGAAACCGGAACCGATCACGCAGGCGCGCTTGCCGGCCGCGGCGGACAGCGCGGCGGCGGGGGAGTGCGCGGCGGCAGGAGCGGGGGAGAGGGGGGGAACGCTCATCGGGGGTGTCTTCCTGTCAGCGGGGTGCCCCTGCCGGCGAGGGCCGACAGAGCGCGCCACACGGATACGGGCGGCTTGCCCGAAAGGATGCGGAGCTTGTCGCGCGCGGTCGAACGGCCGGCATAGAAGCGCTCGATCAGCGGCTGCGGCAGGCGGTAGAAGCGTTCGAACACGCGGTACCGCTGGTCGGGCTCGGCTGCATCGAACAGCATCCGCCCCAGCAGGCGGTAGAACCTGGTGTGCCTCCAGTGCTGCCGGGCGCGCCCGGCCAGCAGGGCGGCCAGCTGCGGCCCCGGCAGGTCGGCATCGGCGGCGATGGCGAGCGCGGTCCCGACGGCGAAGGGCAGGGTATAGCTGGTCAGCGGGTGCACGAACCCGCCGCCTGCACCCGCCCGGGCGACACCGTCGATGGCCTGCGCCGCCTGCCAGCGGGCGAAGTTCCCGCCGGTGATGACCGGGAGCACGCCGGTTTCCCCGTGCAGGATCGTTCCGGTCCAGCCCTGCCGATCGCAGTAGCGGTCGATCCGTCCGGACAGCGCGCTGCGGTCCAGCACCGGGCTGTCCGCGTAATAGGTATCCTCGACGAACAGCTCGTCGGCACCGAGCGGCAGGACATAGACGAAGCGATAGGCCTGGTGCTGGGTGACGGCGGCATCCATCACCACAGGGCGTGCCAGGCCGTGCGGGCGATCGGTCCGCAGGTGGCGGCCCATGAACACCTGCCACCCGCCGGCCAGATCGCCGCCGGTCGCCATGTCGCGGCAGTCGATGACCGTGCGGGCGGACACCCGCCGGCCGTCGGCCAGCACGATGCCGCCGCAGTCGAGCGAGGCGACCGGGCTGCCGGCGCGGATCGTGTCCTGCCCCAGCTCGCGCCGCAGCGCGAGGTCGAAGTCCCTGCTGGAGAGCGAGTTGTAGCACGCACCGAGCTGCCGGCGGTAGGCGGGGAAGCGCACTTCGTAGCCTTGCCAGCGGGTCTTGCGGAACGGTGCCAGCAGCGACCGGCCCGCCGGATCGAGGTCGCTGTCGAACCAGCTCCAGCGGTGGTTTCCCCCCAGCTCCGGCCCGGCTTCGTACAGGTGCACCGACAGCTCTGGCCGCGCCTGGCGCAGCGCGAGCGCGATCAGCCCGCCCGCCAGGCCTCCGCCGACGATGGCGATCTCTGTTCTCGTCGTGTTGGCGGGGTCGCTCATGCGGGCACCGCCCTAGGCGAGCAGCACGGGGGGAGCAATGGCGCTTGCACCACCTGCCGGAAGCAGCAAAGAAGGCGGGTGATGACTGTGTCGCTCCGTCCCGATCGCCCGGCGTTTCTCGCCGCCCTGGTCATCTCGCTGGCAACGCTCGGCATCCTCCTCGCCATGGGCCGTCCGGCGATCTGCACCTGCGGCACGGTCGAGCTGTGGTACGGCAACATCAACTCGGCCGGGAACAGCCAGCACCTGTCCGACTGGTACACCCCGAGCCACGTCATCCACGGGATGCTGTTCTACGCTCTGGCCTGGCTGCTGTTCGTCAAGTGGCAGCTCGGCAGCGCGGGCAGCGCGCGCTGGGGCTTCGCGCTGGCGGTGTTGCTGGAGGCGGCGTGGGAGATCGTCGAGAACACCCCGTTCGTGATCGACCGCTACCGCGCGGTCACGGTGAACTGGGGCTATTCGGGCGACAGCGTGATCAACTCGATGGCCGACATCGGCTGGATGAGCCTGGGATTCTGGCTCGCCATGCGCCTGCCTGTCAGGCTTACCGTGGCGCTGGCGGTGGCGGCGGAGATCGTCACCGCGCTGGTCGTGCGGGACAACCTCACGCTCAACGTGCTGATGCTGGTCTGGCCTTTGGAAAGCGTTCGTGTATGGCAGGGGGCGGGGTGACGGATCGCTTGCCGGCGACGAGCATTGGAGACGATATGCGCCTGCCCCTCCTTCTGCCCCCCCTGCTGCTTGCTCTCGCTGCCGCGCCCGCCGTGGCGCAGGATGTGCCCCCCCAGGCGCCGCCCGCCGGACCTCCACCGGGTCAGACGGTGTTCGACGACACCTGGGTGACGGTGGGCGTGGGCGGGGCCTTGCTGCCGAGCTACAGCGGGTCCGACGATTACCGGATCGCGGTACTCCCGGTGGTGCAGGGCAAAGTGGCGGGCGTGCGGATCGAGCCGCGCCCGGCGGGCCTGGCGCTCAACCTCCTGCCCGAGACGCGTGACCGGCCCTCGCTCTCCTTCGGCCCGGTGGCGCGCCTGCGCAGCGACCGGGCGGACGATATCGAGGACCCGGTGGTGGCGCTGGCCGGCGAGCTCGACCGCGCGGTCGAACTGGGGGCCAGCGCCGGGATCAACGTGCCCGGCCTCCTGTCGCGGTTCGACACCCTGTCGTTCACGCTCGACGTGCGCCACGATGTCGCGGGCGCGCATTCGGGGATGACGGTTCAGCCGCAGATCAGCTGGGGCAGCCCGGTGTCGCGCGCGATGTTCGTCCAGGTCGGTGTGGGCGCGGAGTTCGTGAGCGATGACTTCGCCCGCTACTACCAGTCGGTCAGCCCTGCGCAGGCGGCAGCGAGCGGGCTGCCGCAGTTCGAGGCCGACGGCGGGCTCAATTCGATCGGGGCGAATCTGCTGGTCGGCTACGACCTCGATGGCAACGCTCTCAACGGCGGGCTGGGGCTGGTGGCGATCGCGGGCTATTCGCGCCTGCAAGGCGATGCGGCGCGCACGCCCTACACCGCGATCCGCGGCGATGCCGACCAGGCGCTGCTGGTGCTCGGTCTCGGCTACACGTTCTGACGGGCGAGCGGAGCGGGCCGGGTGGCCCGCCCCTGTTCGCGTCAGTCGTCCTTCTTCGCCTCCGTTCCGGTCGTCCCTTCCGGCAGAACCGGGCGCGGCGGAGGCAGCGGCGCGTCGCGGTTTCCGGTCTTCAGGTAGGTGTCGAACCACTGCATCATCCGCAGGTGGTAGTCATAGCGGCTCGCCGCCTTCTGATTTCCGTGGCCTTCGCCGGGATAGAGCACCAGCCGAACCGGCGTTTCCGGCTTGCGCGTCTTGATGTGGCGGTAGAGCTCGAAGCTCTGCGAGGGATCGACCCGGGTGTCCTCCTCGCCGTGCATGATCAGGATCGGGGTCTCCGCCTTGCCGACATGGGTGATCGGGCTGCGTTCCATCAGATGGTCCCACTCCTCCCACGGCCACTTGCGTTCATGCACGAGGTACATCTCGTTGGGGATGTCGGTCGTGCCGAACTTGCTGACATTGTTCGAAATGCCCACGAACATCACGGCGGCGGCATATTCCTCGCTGTAGAAGGTCGCGCCCCAGGCGCTGGCGAAACCTCCGTAGGAGCCGCCGGTGATCCCGACCCGGTCGGGATCGGCAATCCCCTGCGCCACCAGGTGCCGCTTGGCGTCGACGATGTCGTCGAACTCCTTGCCGGCGTAGTCGCCCTGGTGCTGCTTGGCGAAATCGACCCCGTAGCCGGTCGAGCCGCGGTAGTTGGGCAGGAACACGGCGTAGCCCTGGCCGGCGGCGACCTGGCCCGGCTTGCTGTAGGCGGTCTGCCAGCCGTTGCTGTCGTGCGCCTCCGGCCCGCCGTGGACGTTCATGATCAGCGGTGCGCCGCCGGCGGGGGCACCGCCGACCGGCTCGATCAGCACCCCTTCGATCACCTGTCCGTCGCGGGCGGTGTAGGTGATGGCGCTCTGCTTGCCGAAGGTGATTTCGGACAGCCACGGGTTGTGCGTGGTCCAGCGCTGGAACGTGCCGCCGTCCAGCACGAACAGCTCGCCCGGATGGCGCGGGCTGTTCGCCTCCACCGCCAGCTTGTCGCCGCCGCTGTGGACTTCGGTCACGATCAGTTCGCCCGGATCGACTTCCTGCGCCAGCGAACCGTCAGGGTTGTAGAACCGCACCACGCTGCGCGCGCCGACATGGATCGCCGCCGCCAGCCGACCGTCGTCCATCCAGTCGGCATCGACCGCGGCCTCGGCCGCACCGGCGTTGAGCGGGCGGAAGGCGCCCGTGGCCACGTCGACCAGGTGCAGCGTGGTGTCGGCCGGATCGTGCCGGTCGACCGCCGCGATCATCGACAGCTGCCGCCCGTCGGGCGAGATTTCCACGTCGCCCAGTTTTCCCGGAGTCTCGACCACGGTCCTGACCGCGCCGGTGGCGAGATCGATCACGTTGACACGGGTCGAGGTGAAGCTGTCGTCGACGCTCGGCGTCGGGGCGGACTTCACCACCGCGTGCTTGCCGTCGGGCAGGATCTGGATCTCGCTGACATAGCCGGTCAGTGCAATCGCGCGCGGTTCGGAGTCGGGTTCATCGCCCACTTTGGCAGCGAACAGGCGGTTCATCTCCGCCTCCTCCTCGTAGACCACCGCGTCGAAGCCGGCCTTGCGCTGCTTGTCGCGGGTCTTGTCCTCTGCTGCCCCGGCGAGCAGGTAGAGCGTGGTGCCGTCCGGGCTCCAGGCGTACTGGCGCACTGCCGCGTCCTCCACGCCGGCGAGCTTGCGCTGCGCGCCGCCGTCGACCGGAATGCCCCAGACCGCGCGCTTCTCGTCGTCCTTGCTCCACAGGAAGCTGATCATGCGTCCGTCGGGCGAGAACGCGATGCTGCCCGGGTTGACGTCGCGGGGCAGGAACGGGCGCGCGTTGTCCGGTGCCCAGGCGACCTTGAGGTCGGCTTTGAACGAGCCGTTCTCCTCGCCGGCGGTGACATCGGGCAGGCTGCTGGTGGTGAAGGCGATGCGGCTGCCGTCGGGGGCAACGGCGACCTGGCCCACGCCTTCCAGCCGCGCGACATCCTCCGGCGTCATCGGGCGGGCGGCGGCAGTCGCGGCGATCGAGGCGCTTGTAAGCAGGATCGAGGTTTTCACGGCAAGGCGGATCATGGGGGGCAATTCCTCTCGCATATTCTGGGGGTGAGGCAGTCATAACGCCTCCGGCCGACAGGGCAACCGGTGCCGTGAGCGAACCTGCGCGCGCGGCCCGCCGCGTCCCTGCGGCAGCCCGTCGCCGCCGGCAAGCGGGCCGCAATGGCCGTGCGCGCGCGGCCTTCCCTTGCACTGGCCAAGCCTCTACATGGCGCTGCCATGGCCCGCCCCAAACCCGCAACCTTCGACAAGCAGAAGACCGTCGCCGAGAACCGGCGCGCGCGGTTCGACTACGCCGTCGAGGACAAGTTCGAGGCCGGGCTCATGCTCCAGGGAACCGAGGTCAAGGCGCTGCGGGCCGGCGAGGCGACGATCGCGGAAAGCTATGCCGAAGTGCGCGGCGGGGAAGTGTGGCTGGTCAACGCCAACATCCCCGAGTTCAGCCACGGCAACCGCTTCAACCACGAACCGCGCCGCCCGCGCAAGCTGCTGCTGCACGAGCGGGAGATCGCAAAGCTGACCGGGGCGGTGGAGCGCAAGGGGATGACGCTGGTCCCGCTCAGCATCTACTTCAACGGCCGCGGGCGGGCCAAGGTCGAACTGGCGCTGGCCAAGGGCCGCCAGGCGCAGGACAAGCGCGACTACATCAAGGACCGCGACTGGAAGCGCGACAAGGCCCGGATCATGCGGGACCGGGGCTGATGGCGGGTCCGCGCTCGAAGACCTGGCTGGCGGACCTGATCCGCAAGCATATGCCCTCGCGCGAGGAGATGGCGCAGAACCGGTATCTGCGGCCGATCGCGCACCGTTTCCTCAGCCCGGAACTGTGGCGCTTCACCCGCCGCTCGGTCCCGCGCGGGGTTGCGCTCGGGCTGTTCGCCGCGTTCATCGTGCCGGTCGGGCAGATCTTCCTCGCCGCCTTCCTCGCGCTCCCGGTGCGGGCGAACGTGCCGCTTTCCGCACTCAGCACCTTCATCACCAATCCTTTCACCCTGCCGTTCTGGCTGGTGATCGCCAACCAGGTCGGCGCGTTCGTGCTGGCGATGGACGCCGCCACCCTCGAGATCCTCAACCAGACCATGGTCGACGGCGGCTGGAGCATGGTGTTCGAGGCCTTCGAGGTGGCGGGCGTGACAGCCTTCGGCTTCCTGATCCTGGCGGTCGTCTCGGCCGCGCTCGGCTATCTCCTGTCGGGCATGGTCTGGCGTCTGATCGTGGCGCGCAAGCGCACCCGCAGGTTGCGGCGGATGGAGGCCTCGCTCGACCGGCGGCTCGGGAGCAGGAGCGAGTGATCCCGGGCGAAAGCCGCCCCCACCAGGGCCAGGCCGCAGCGATCGCGGTCGCCGGCGCGGCGCTGCTGGCGACGGCCGCCGCGCTGTGGGCGGCGGGCGGCGGTGCGGTGCCGGCGCTGGCTTTCGCCGGGGCTGTGGCGGTGCTGGGTGCGCTCGGCCTGGCGCTGGTGCGCCTACTGCCAGCGCGCGAGGCGGGCGAGCTGGCTCCGCCCGACTGGTCGGTGACGGTCGCCGCGCTGGAGCAGGCGGGGCAGGCGGTCGCAGTGACGGACCGCGCCAACCGGCTGGTCTGCGCCAACAGCACCTACCGCGCGTGGTTCGGCCCCGCCCACGCACCGCCCAACCTGCCGCTGGAGCGCGAGGCGCTGGAAGTGCTCGCGCGGACCGCGCGCGAGGCGTGGCGCGAGGGTTCGGGCAGCATCGACCGGCTGGCCGGTTCCTCGGGCGAGGCGCGCTGGCAGGTCACGGCCACGCGGGCCGGCAGGGGCGACGATTACCTCGTGTGGCGGTTCGTCCCGCTGGCAGAGGACAACCTGCTCGACACCGCGACGGGCTGGATCACCGGGGTGCTCGGGTTGCTGCTGTCACGCGCCGGGGTGGAAGGCGCGCTGGTGGCGCAGGACGGCACCATCCGCGCGGTCACGCCCGGCTTCGCCGAGCGGGCCGCCGGAGACGCGCGGGCGACGCTGGCGGGGCAGGAGTTCGTCGCCCAGCTGCGGACCGACGACCGCGACCGGATCTTCTTCGCCCGCGAAGGTCGCCGGGGCGCTCCGCAGACCTTGCTGCAGGTTCCGCTCAACCGCACCGACGAGGCGCGCGGGGCCTCCCCTGACGCGGCACCCTCGCTGATGCTGCTGGTTGACAGCGGGGTTGGCATCGGCGGCTGGGATGGTGCGGGCAAGGCCGCCGCACCCCAGCTCGAGGCGCTGCTCGGCGCGCTCCCGCTGGGGCTGGCGATGACCGACCGCGACGGCCGGTTCCTGTTCGCCAACCCCGCCTTCCTGCGCGCCACCGGGGCCGAGGACGCCGGTCTGCCTGCTTATCCCAGCGACCTGGTGGTGCGCGCCGACAAGAGCGCGCTCGCCGACGCGGTGCGCCGGTTCGGCAAGGGGCCTGCCTCGAGCGGCGACGTCGCCGTGCGCCTGCGCTCCAATCCCGAGGAGCCGGTCTCGCTCGGCCTGGCCGGCGTGCGCGGGCTGGGCGATCCTGCGGTGCTGCTGAGCCTGGTCGATTCGAGCGAGGAAACCCGGCTCAAGCGGCAGGTGGCGCAGGCGACCAAGATGCAGGCGGTCGGGCAGCTCGCCGGCGGGGTGGCGCACGATTTCAACAACGTCCTGACCGCGATCCTCGGCTACTGCGACCTCATGCTGCTGCGCCATACGCCCGGCGACAGCGACTATGACGACATCCAGCAGATCCGCGCCAACACCAATCGCGCCGCCAGCCTCACCCGGCAGCTGCTCGCCTTCAGCCGGCAGCAGACGATGCGGCCGCAGGTGCTGCAACTGCCCGATGTCGTCAGCGAGGTGAGCCAGATGCTGCGCCGTCTGCTGGGCGAGAAGATCGAGTTCCGGGTGCGGCACGACCGCGATCTCGGCCCGGTCCGCGCCGATCCCCAGCAGCTGGAGCAGGTGATCGTCAACCTGGCGGTCAACGCCCGCGACGCGATCCAGGCGCGCGGCGACGGCAAGGGCCGCGTGGCGCTGTCCACCCGCCGGGTCACTGCTGCCGACATCCGCAAGCAGGCGAGCGGCATCATGCCGGTCGACGACTACACCGTGCTGGTGGTGCAGGACAACGGCGGCGGCATCCCGGCCGAGGCGATGGGCAAGATCTTCGAACCCTTCTTCACCACCAAGGAACAGGGCAAGGGCGGCTCGATGGGCGGCACCGGGCTGGGGCTCTCGACGGTCTACGGGATCGTCAAGCAATCGGGCGGGTTCATCTTCGCCGACAATGTGACCGGCCCGGCCGGCGCGGCGGAAGGGGCCCGGTTCACCATCTACCTGCCGGTGCACCGTGGTGCCGCGCCGGCGCCGGCGCGGTCCGAGCCCGAGCCCCCGGCGTCCGACTGGTCGCGCGGCGGGCGTGTGCTGCTGGTCGAGGACGAGGACATGGTCCGCGCTGTCGCCGAACGTGCGCTGGTGCGGGCCGGCTTCGCCGTCACCACCGCTGCCGACGGCGAGGAGGGCCTGGCGCGGGTGGCGAACGGGGGCGAGTTCGACCTGGTGGTGTCCGACGTGGTCATGCCCGGGATGGACGGGCCGGCCATGGCGCGCTCGATCCGCACCGTCCGACCGGACCTGCCGTTCCTGTTCATCTCCGGCTATGCCGAGGCGCAACTGCGCGAGGAGATCGACATGGACAACGTGCATTTCCTGGCGAAACCATTCAGCGTCCAGCAGATTGGGGACAAAGTGGCCGCGATCATGGCTCAGCGCTGAGGGAAGGGCGCAGCGGCATTCAGCGGCGATACATCGATCGGACCGGACAGATCGGCCCGGCGACAGAACAAGGGGTAGAGCGATGGGGGCACTTCACATCAACGGCCGCGCGGCGCGCGGTGTCGCGGGGCTCGCGCTGCTGCTGGCCGCGGGGCAGGCGCAGGCCCAGTCCGCACCCGATCCCGAGGCGAGCGCGCAGGGCGATGTCGCGGTCACCATCTACAACAACGACCTGGCGCTGGTGCAGGACGTGCGCCAGCTGGCGATCGCGCAGGGCCGCAGCCGGATCGAGTTCCCCGATGTCTCGGCCAGGATCCAGCCGGAAACGCTCAGCTTCCATGCCGATGACACCACCATCGCCGAGCAGAACTTCGACTTCGATCTGCTGACTCCGGCCAAGATGATGGAAAAGGCGATCGGCCAGACCGTCACCCTGCTGCGGACCAATCCGGCCACCGGGGCCGAGACCCGCGAGCGGGCCACGGTGCTGTCGACCGCCGGCGGCGTGGTGGTGCGGATCGGCGACCGGATCGAGGTGCTGCGCGACGATGGCTTGCCGGTGCGGGTGATCTTCGACCGGGTTCCGCCCAACCTGCGCGCCCGCCCGACGCTGTCGGTCAGCCTCGAAAGCACGCGCTCGGGCACCCGCCCCGCCTCGATCCGCTACCTCACGCCCGGTCTCGGCTGGAGTGCGGATTACGTCGCGCTCTACGACGAGGCGCGGGGCGCGATCGACATGCAGGGCTGGGTGACGCTGACCAACAACACCGGCACGACCTTCCGCCAGGCCGACACGCTGCTGGTCGCCGGCAGTCCCGACGGCGGACAGGGGATGCGGCGCGGCAATCCCGGCCTGGTCCGCCCCGGCACGCAGAGCGCGGCACGCGAGCAGCTGGGCGACTTCTATCTCTATCCGATCAGCGGACGGACCACGATCGCCAATGCCCAGACGAAGCAGGTCAGCTTCCTCGACGTGCAGGCCGTGCCGGCGCGGAAGGTCTACCGCCGCGACGTGTACTGGATGAATAACGATGCCCAGCCGGTCCCGGCCAGCACGGGGATCGCCTTTTCCACCTCGCGCGAGCAGGGACTGGGTGACGCGCTGCCGGCGGGCACGGTGCGCTTCTACCAGCGCGACCGCAAGGGATCGCCCCAGTTCATCGGGGAGAACAGCATCGGCCACACTCCGATGGGCAGCGAGCTGAGCCTGCGGACGGGAGACGCGTTCGACGTGTTCGTGCAGGCCGAGGTGGAAAGCCGCCAGGAAATCACCGCCGCCGAATGGGAGCGCTCGGCCCGCTACCGGGTGATCCGCGATGGCGAGGTGGTGGAGCAGGTCGAGCTGGAACGGCCGAAGACCTTCTACCGCACCACCATGCGGTACAGGTTCACCAACGCCCGGCCGAACCCGGTCGAGGTCGATCTGGTCCAGTACGGCCTCGGCCAGCACTGGTGGGGGAACGACTACCGCATCGTCAGCGAGGACGTCCCCGGCGAACAGCTCAACTTCGACCGGCGCAAGTGGGTGGTCTCCGTCCCGGCGCAGGGCGAGCGCACCGTGCGTGTCACCTACGAAACGCGCTACTGACGGGGCGCGGGCCATGCGCCTGATCATCGTCTTGTTGGCCATGGCGGCCCTGGCCCCGCCGGTGCAGGCGCGCGAGGTGGTCGACGCTTCCGCCCCGCAGGCGCTGTCGGTGACGGTCTATCGCGATCCGGACCGCGACAAGGACGAGGCGATGAACCGTGACTGGCCGCGCGGCTTCGCGATGATCAGCGAGACCCGCACCGTCACCCTGCCGGCTGGCGAATCGACCGTGCGGTTCGAGGGCGTGGCCGAAGGCATGGTGGGCGTCAGCGCGATCGTCACCGGCCTGCCGGGCGGGACCATAGAGAAGAACCGCAATGCCGAGCTGCTCTCGCCCGCCGCGCTGGTCAACGGCGCGCTCGGCAACCGGGTGACGATCACCCGCACCAATCCCGCCACCGGCCGCCAGGTGAGCGAGCAGGCGGTGGTCCGCACCCGGGCCGATGGCGGGCTGGTGCTGCAAACCGGGGATGGGTTCGAGGCGGTGCGCTGCGCCGGATTGCCCGAGAGGCTGACCTTCGACCGGGTGCCGCGGGGTCTTTCCGCCCGCCCGGTGTTCAGCATCGACACCCGCGACGCGACCGGCGGGACCTACACCGTCACGCTGACCTATCTCGCCTGGGGGTTCGACTGGCAGGCGAACTACGTCGGCACGCTGTCCGACCCGGGTGCCGCCCGCGACAGGAGCGGCACGTTCTCGATGCATCTGCTCAGCTGGCTGACGCTGCTCAACGACAACGGCCAGTCGTTCGAGGATGCCGAACTGATGGTGGTCGCCGGCACGCTCAGCGTGGTCAGCGATTTCGCCGACCTGTCCGACCCGCCGGTCGCGGAGCCGCTGCGGCTGACCTGCTATCCGTTCGGCAGCACCGCTGCGGGAACCAGGGTGCCGTTCTACGGGCCCTATCCTCCGCCGCCTCCCCCGCCTCCGCCTCCGGCGGCTCCGGCAATGATGGCCAATGCCGAGGCGATCATGGTCACGGGATCGCGCCTCGACGCGACCGCGCAGAAGGTCCGGACCGCGCAGGAAGAGCAGCTCGGCGATCTCAAGCTCTACCGTGTGCCCTTCCCGGTGACGGTCGCGGCCAAGGGGCTGAAGCAGGTTGCCTTCCTCAACCAGGACCGCGTGGCAGCGCGCTATCTGTACCGGATCGGGTGCGATCCGGGAGAGCGTTTCCAGCCCCTCGGGGACGTGGCGGCACCCGATCCTGACGGTATGGCGGAGGCGGAGATGCTGCTCGTCACCCGCAACGACAGGCCCAGCGGCCTCGGGGTCGCGCTTCCCCAGGGGGCCTTGCGGCTGTTCGAGCCGGGGGAGCGCGGGCCGCACCTGGTCGCCGCGCCGGCGCTGCGCGACTACGCGGTCGATCAGGATATCGAACTGGCAGTCGGCGCAAGCACGCAGGTGTTCGGCCAGTGCGCCTTCAACGGTCCTGGCGATCCGCCGGGCGAGACGGCGAAATGGCGCAGGATGCGGGCCGCAATCAGCAACGCCAATGGCCATGACGCGCGCGTCCGCGTGGTTCTGGGTCGGTCCGGTTCGGTCGAAGCGCGCTGGCCGGGCCGCAAGACCGAGGTCAGGGACGGCAGGGTGACGGTCGAAGTCACGGTGCCAGCCAACAGCACCCGCACTTTCGACTTCCACCTGCGCGAAACCGGCTGAAACCGAGCCGGTGGAACGCTGGAACAGATGGTGAAAAAAGTTCGCGTTCGCCTCTTGTTCCTGTGGAACAAATGCGATACATGATCGTCAGTCGATAATCCCGGGCAAGGGCCTAGGCAAAGCGAGGAAGGTCATGCAATGGCTGCGGAACTCAAGCTGGTAGAAGGTAGGGAAGTGAACGCAGACCGTCAGAAGGCGCTCGACGCAGCGCTGGCGCAGATCGACCGCGCATTCGGCAAGGGTTCGGCGATGAAGCTGGGCCAGAAGGAAGCGATGCAGATCGAGGCGATCTCGACCGGCTCGCTGGGTCTCGACATCGCGCTCGGGGTCGGGGGCCTGCCGAAGGGTCGCATCATCGAGATTTACGGCCCCGAGAGCTCGGGCAAGACCACGCTCGCGCTTCACGCCATTGCCGAGGCGCAGAAGGCTGGCGGCACGGCGGCCTTCGTCGATGCCGAACACGCGCTCGATCCGGTCTATGCCCGCAAGCTCGGCGTCGACATCGACGAACTGATCGTGTCGCAGCCGGATACGGGCGAGCAGGCGCTGGAGATCACCGACACCCTGGTGCGCTCGAACGCGATCGACGTGCTGGTGGTCGATTCGGTCGCGGCGCTGGTGCCCCGCGCGGAGATCGAGGGCGAGATGGGCGACAGCCACGTCGGCCTCCAGGCCCGCCTGATGAGCCAGGCACTGCGCAAGCTGACCGGCTCGATCAGCCGGTCGAGGTGCATGGTGATCTTCATCAACCAGGTGCGGATGAAGATCGGGGTGATGTACGGCAACCCGGAGACCACCACCGGCGGCAACGCGCTCAAGTTCTACGCCAGCGTGCGGCTCGACATCCGCCGCACCGGCCAGATCAAGGACCGGGACGATATCATCGGCAACACCACCCGCGTGAAAGTGGTCAAGAACAAGGTCGCTCCGCCGTTCAAGCAGGTCGAGTTCGACATCATGTACGGCGAGGGCATTTCCAAGATCGGCGAGATCCTCGACCTGGGCGTGAAAGCGGGCGTGGTGGAGAAGTCGGGCAGCTGGTTCAGCTACGATTCGATCCGCATCGGGCAGGGCCGCGAAAACGCCAAGCAGTACCTGAAGGACAACCCCGAAGTTTGCGACAGGCTGGAAGCCGCGATCCGCGGCCGGACCGATGCCGTCGCCGAGGAGATGATGGCCGGTCCTGACGCGGAGGATTGAGCCAGCGCTCCTCAAGCGGATGCCTGCGGGTCTGGACATGATCCGGGTCCGGGGCATCCGGAAAACCGAAGACCGGCGCACGGGCGGGCAAGGCCGGTGCGCCGGTTTTTCGTGCGCCCGGTCAAGCGGATGCAGCCGCAGCCCTGGCGTTCGAAGTCCTTGCGCGGCTGCGTCGTTGCGCTAAGTCTCGCACCGGAATGGTCATGAAACGGACACTCTGGCGGGCGGAAACGTGACCAGCATCGGCGATTGGCAGGGCAGGGTCGGCCGCGCCTGGGCAGACCACTGGCGCCGGACGGACCGCAGTTTTTCCGGCCTCACCGACGTCCTGCTCGGCCAGGCAATTGACCGCCCCTTCCGCCGGGCACTCGATATCGGGTGCGGCGCGGGCGAACTCGCGCTGGCGCTGGCGCGGCGGCACTCGGGTGCCGAAGTGGTCGGCCTCGACATCAGCGAGGATCTGATCGCGGTCGCGCGAGAGCGCAGCGGTTACCTCGGCAACGTGTTCTTCCAGCAGGCCGACGCTGCTGCCTGGCACCTGCCTGGGTATGCCCCGGACCTGCTGGTCTCGCGCCACGGCGTCATGTTCTTCGATCGCCCCGTCGCCGCGTTCGCGCACCTGCGGGACATCGCGGCCCCTGGTGGCCGGCTGGTGTTCTCCTGTTTCCGCAGCCTGTCGGACAATCCCTGGGCGGACCGCATCCTCTCGCTCCTGCCCCCGGCTGCGGTCGTCCCGGTCGACCCGCTGCAACCGGGCCCGTTCTCCCTGGCGGAGCGGCCGCAGGTCGAGGGCATCCTGCGCGAGAGCGGCTGGCGCGACGTCCATATGCAGCCGGTTGATTACGCCTTCGTGCTCGGCGCAGGCGAAGATCCGCTGGAAGACGCGTTGTCGTACCTGGCCGAGATCGGCCCGGCGGCGCGCGCGATGCGCCTGCTGTCGGAGGACGAGCGGGTCGTGTTCACCGGCCGGTTGCGGCGCTTCCTCGCCAGCCAGGCCGATGACGGATTGATCGCCCTGAGAGCGGGAGCGTGGATCGTCACGGCTACCGCGCCGGCGTGATCGCCGCTCCCTGTCCCGGCCAACGGTTTAATCCGCTTGTCGCACGCGCGGGTTGTGCCTAATTCGCCGGCCATGACGTCGACCAACGATCTTCGCCGCAGTTTCCTCGACTTCTTCGGACGGGCCGGCCATGCCGTGCGCCCGAGCGCGCCGCTGGTGCCCTACAACGATCCCACCCTGATGTTCGTCAACGCCGGGATGGTGCCGTTCAAGAATATGTTCACCGGCCTCGAGACGCCGCCCGCGCCGACGGCCACCAGCAGCCAGAAATGCGTCCGCGCCGGCGGCAAGCACAACGATCTCGACAACGTCGGCTATACCGCTCGGCACCACACCTTCTTCGAGATGCTCGGCAACTTCTCCTTCGGCGACTATTTCAAGGAGCAGGCGATCGATCACGCCTGGACCCTGCTGACGAAGGAGTGGGGCCTGCCCCCCGAACGGCTGACCGCCACGGTCTATCACACCGATGACGAGGCGTTCGGCCTGTGGCGCAGGATCGCCGGCCTGCCCGAGGAGCGGATCATCCGCATCGCCACCAGCGACAATTTCTGGTCTATGGGCGACACCGGTCCGTGCGGCCCGTGCAGCGAGATATTCTACGACCACGGTGACCATATCGCCGGCGGCCCGCCGGGCAGCCCGGACGAGGATGGCGACCGGTTCATCGAGATCTGGAACCTCGTGTTCATGCAGTTCGACCAGGCGGCGGATGGCAGCCGGACCGACCTGCCCCGGCCCTCGATCGACACCGGCATGGGGCTGGAGCGGATCGCCGCGGTCATGCAGGGTGTGCACGACAACTACGACATCGACACCTTCCGTGCGCTGATCGCGGCCAGCGAGAGCCTGACCGGGGTTGCCGCCGCCGGCGAGCAGCGCGCCAGCCACAGGGTGATCGCCGATCACCTGCGCTCGACCAGCTTCCTCATGGCCGACGGAGTGCTGCCCTCGAACGAAGGGCGCGGCTACGTGCTGCGCCGGATCATGCGCCGGGCCATGCGCCACGCCCATCTGCTCGGCGCGCGCGAGCCGCTGATGCATCGCCTCGTCCCGGCGCTGGTGGCGGAGATGGGCCAGGCCTATCCCGAACTGCTGCGCGGACAGGCGCTGATCGAGGAAGTGCTGGAGCGCGAGGAGACCCAGTTCCGCCGCACGCTGGAAAAGGGCCTTGGCCTGCTCGATGAGGCGACGGCGGCGATGGGCGAGGGCGACCGGCTCGACGGTGAAACCGCATTCCGGCTCTACGACACCTACGGCTTCCCCTATGACCTGACCGAGGATGCCTTGCGCGTCCGCGGGATCGGGGTCGACCGGGCGGGCTTCGATGCTGCCATGGCGCGGCAGAAGGCGGCCGCGCGCGCCGCGTGGAAGGGCTCCGGCGCGGCGGCGGACAGCGAGGTGTGGTTCGATCTGGCCGAACGCGAGGGGGCGACCGAGTTCACCGGCTACGCCGCGACCGAAGGCGAGGGCCGGGTCGTGGCGCTGGTGCGCGACGGTGCCGAAGTGCGGCAGGCCGGCACCGGCGAGGAGGTGATCGTCGTTACCAATCAGACCCCTTTCTATGGCGAAAGCGGCGGCCAGAGCGGCGATGCGGGGACGATCGGCGACAGCGCCGGCCTGCGCGCGGCCGTGCGGGACACCTCCAAGCCGCTTGGCCGGCTCCACGCCCACCACGCGCGGGTGGAAGCCGGCTCGATAACGGTCGGCGACACCGTCCGGCTGGTGGTCGACGCGGAGCGGCGCGACCGCATCCGGGCGAATCATTCCGCCACCCACCTGGTCCACGCGGCGCTGCGCGGCCGCCTGGGCAGCCATGTGACGCAGAAGGGTTCGCTGGTGGCGGAGGATCGCCTGCGGTTCGACTTCTCGCATCCCAGACCGCTTTCGGCGGACGACATCGCCGCGATCGAGGCCGAGGTGAACGCGGAGATCCGCGCCAACGAGCCGGTCGTCACCCGGCTGATGAGCCCCGATGACGCGGTCGAGGCAGGCGCGCTGGCGCTGTTCGGCGAGAAATACGGCGATGAAGTACGCGTGCTGTCGATGGGCCGCAAGGGCGCCCGGGCCGAGGGGGGCGAGCGCAACTATTCGGTCGAGCTGTGCGGCGGCACCCACGTCCGCGCGACCGGCGACATCGGCCTGTTCCGGATCGTCTCGGAAAGCGCCGTGTCGAGCGGGGTCCGCCGGATCGAGGCGCTGACGGGCGAGGCGGCGCGGCAGTGGCTGGTCGGGCGCGAGGAGGCCTTGAAGACTATCGCCGGGACGATCAAGGCGTCACCGGACGAGGTCGAGGGGCGGATCGTCGCCCTGATCGAGGAACGCCGCCGGCTGGAGCGCGAACTGGCGGAGGCGAGGAAGGCGCTGGCGCTGGGCAGCGGCGGCGGCTCATCGGCAGGTGCACCGGCCGACGAGACCGTGGCCGGCGTGCGCTTTTCAGGCCAGGTCTACGACGGGCTCGACGCGAAGGAACTGCGCGGGCTGCTTGACCAGGCCAAGCAGCGGCTGGGCTCCGGCGTCGCCGTGGCGGTCGCGGTGAACGAGGGCCGCGCGGCTATCGCTGTCGCCGTGACCGACGATCTCACCGCCCGCTTCGACGCGGTGGCGCTGGTCCGGGCAGGGGTCGAGGCGCTGGGCGGCAAGGGTGGTGGCGGCCGCACCGACATGGCACAGGGCGGCGGCCCGGATGCGACCCGGGCGGCCGATGCCCTTGCAGCGGTCAAGGCGGCGATCACCGCAGGCTGACGCCTCTAGCGCCATCAGCACAACAGCCGGGACGCCCCTGACACCCCCTCGCTCCGGGGGTCAGATGGCGGTGGGCTGGTTCATCGCTGCGGTGCTGGCGGACCCGTGAGGGTAGCGGGCGGAGCGGCCGTCATGCCGGTGGAGGATGTTCCAGATCTCCGTGCGGTCGGCGTCGTCGCCCGGCTCCACCCCGACCCAGTATCCGCCCGCTCCGATCCGTTCATCGAAGAAGCGGGCGTCCTCCTCAACGACGCCGTAGTCGATCAGCGCGCCGGTCAGGCCGCCGATTGCCCCGCCCACTGCGGCGCTGGTGACGGCGGCGCTGCCGACCGCACCGAACACTTCGGCGACGGCACCGGCCGCGATGAACGGGCCGACGCCCGGGATGAGCAAGGCGGCGAGCCCGGCGACCGCGCCGGCCCCGGCACCGACCGCAAGGCCCTTGCCGACACCGCTCGCCTTGGTGTCGGCATGGTCCGGGTCATGGCGGTGGGCCTGCTCGAAGTCGCTGTCGTTGCGGCTGATGACGGAGATCGCGCTATCGCGGATGCCGTAGGAGCGCAGGCTGTCGATCGCCTGCTCGGCTTCATTGCGGGTGTTGAAAACGGCCGAGATGATGGTGCGGGCCATGGATCGTCTCCTTTGCAATAGTGGGCCGGGAAAGCCGGCGGGTCATGACACCAATGGCACGGCAGGGGGTTGGTTCCGCCCTGCCGGGGAACAGCCGCCGCAGCGAACCATTGCAGGGCAAAGGAGATTTGCCGATGCCACAGGATCGCAGGAAGACGCATCAGGCCATGCCGCGTGACGGCCGCAAGGGCGCGCCCGACGGGGTGAACACCCAGGGGGAGATCGGACCGGGCGCGGCGATCGAGGAGAAGAAGGCGCAGCTTGCACCCGGGGAGCGCAAGGCTGCGGAGGACGAGGCGGCTTACGAGGGTTTCCTCGGCCATGGCGGCTCCTCGGTCATGGGCTACCACGGCACGGGCCAGCTCGGCGATCGCAAGACCCGCCCCGGCGGCAATGCCAATGCCGGCGCGCGCAGCGCCGATCAGGTGGGCAAGGATCGGCCGTAGATCCGGTCGATGGTCTCCGCCACGCGGATCAGCTCGTCGCCGCCCCCTGCCCATCCCGCATCGACTTGCAGCCGCCGGGCCCACGCGGCTGCGGCCCGGCCGCCCCAGTCGTCGGGCGGCGCGGCGACACGCTCGCTCGCGGTGCCGCGATGGTGCCAGGCCTCGAAGTCGTAGAATCCGCCTCCCGGATTATGCAACGAGGCCCCGCCTTGAGTGCCGTAGATGTCGAGCGCGATCACTGCGTCGCGTCCGGCGGGAAGGTTCCACGAGCAGGCGAGCGTGACCGTGGCCCCGCACTCCAGCGTGATCTGGACCGCCGCATGGTCCTCGACCCGGTCGGGTTGCCTCGCCAGGCGGATGCCCTGCGCGTGGAGTTGGGCGGCAACGGACGTGACAGCGGGGAAGCCGGTCAGCCACAGCGCCAGGTCGATGAGGTGGACCCCCAGGTCGATCACGCAGCCTCCGCCGGACAGCGCCCGGTCGCGAAACCAGCCCTTGTCCGGCCCGTAGGCGTTGTGGAACCGCAGATCGATGGCGAACACATCGCCCAGGGTGCCGCTCTCCACCAGACCCCGGATGGCGCGGGCGGCAGCGGTGAACCGGTAGGAGAAATCGACCGACAGCAGCCGGTCGGCCCGCTCGGCGGCGGCGACCACGGCCTGCGCTTCCGCCGCGGTTCGCCCGAGCGGTTTCTGGCAGAACACCGCCAGACCCTGATCCAGCGCGGCAATCGCCTGTTCGGCATGGAGCGCGCTGGGGGTGGCGATGACCAGACCGTCGAGCCCCGCGCCGAGCAGCGCGTCAAGATCGGGCAGGCGCTGCGCTCCCGGGGCGATCTCCAGAGCCAGCCGCGCGCATTCGTCGGACGGATCGACCACCGCCGCAACCTCGATTGCGCCGCTGTTCTGCATCGCCGCCATGCGATGACGCCCGATCCAGCCGGTGCCGAGGAAACCCACGCACGGCGCGCTCATGCCGGGTGTACCAGCGCCTTGACGAAGCCTTCCGGCTTGTCTCGCGTCGCGTCAAGCGCTTCGCCGAGTCGTTCGAGCGGGTAGCGGTGCGTATAGAGCGGCGCGGGGTCGAACGAACCCCGGGCAATCGCCGCGACTGCCTCGCGCAGGCCGCGCAGCTGCACGGCCGGATCGCGTTCGTGCGCGTTGACGACGTCGATCCCCTTCCAGTTCCACATCTGCATCCCGACCTGACGCGAACCGTCCTGGTGATAGCCGGCGATGACCAGCCGGCCGCCATAGCCGACCAGCTCGCCGGCAAGATCGAGCGGCCATTGCTTGCCGACGCATTCGATCACCCGCTCGCACAGCCCCTCGCCGGTCAGTTCCCTGACCCGCGCGATGATGGCGTGGTGGTCGTCCATCACGATCGTCTCGGCCGCGCCATAGTGCCGGGCAAGCGCGAGCGACTCCGCCCGCCGCGAGATCGCGATCACCCGGGCTCCGGCCCGGCTGGCGAGCGAGGTGAGCACCGCCCCCAGGAACCCGATTCCGATCACGGCGACCGTCTGGGCCGGTTGCACGTCGCTGCGGCGGAAGATGTTGAAGGCGCAGCCGAGTGGCTCGCCGGGCACCGGCTGCTCATCGAGCACGGCGGGCAGGGCGACCACCTGATCGGCCCGCGCGAGGTCGTATTCGGCAAAGCTGCGGCAGGAAAGCGTCGCCACCCGGTCGCCGCAGGCCAGCCCGTCGACATCCGGGCCGACCGCGTCGACCCGGCCCCAGCCTTCATGGCCCAGCTCGCCGGGTTCAGCGGGATAGGTGAACCATTCCATCCCTTGCCAGGGCTCAAGGTTGGAGGCGCAGACGCCGCAGCCCTCCAGCCGGATGCGGACCTCGCCCGCCTGCGGCTCGGGCCGGGGCACGTCGGTGATGCGGATCGTGCCGGGGGCGGCGAGCACCGCAGCCCGCATCATCCGGGCCGGAGCGGCGGTCATTCGTTCACACCCGCGAGGAATGCCTCCAGCGCGGCGTGGGCAGCATCATCGGTCATCTGGCGCGGGGGATGCTTGCAGAAGAACGCGGCGGCGGGAATCACCGGCCCCGCCAGCCCCCGGTCGCGCGCCACCCGGGCACAGCGGATCATGTCGATCGCCACGCCGGCCGAGTTGGGGCTGTCCTCCACCGACAGGCGCAGTTCCAGGTTCATCGGCACTCCGCCGAACAGCTGCCCCTCCATCCGCAGAAAGCACACCTTGTTGTCGTTCTGCCACGCGACATAGTCCGACGGGCCGACATGGATGCTCTCATCGACCAGCCGCTCGGCCGCGACCGACTGGACCGCTTCGGTCTTCGATTCCTTCTTCGACTTCAGCCGGCTGCGTTCGAGCATGTTGAGAAAGTCGGTGTTGCCGCCGGTGTTCAGCTGATAGGTGCGGTCGAGCCGGACCCCGCGCTTGGCGAACAGGTCGGTCAGCACCCGGTGGACGATCGTCGCGCCCAGCTGGGCCTTGATGTCGTCGCCGATCAGCGGCACGCCGGCCGCACGGAACCGCTCGGCCCAGACGCTGTCGCTGGCGATGAAGACCGGGATGTTGTTGACGAATGCCACCCGCGCCTCGAGCGCGCACTCAGCGTAGAACTCGGTCGCTTCCTGCGAGCCGACCGGAAGGTAGTTCATCAGCACCTCGGCGCCGCTCTCGCGCAGGGTTTCGACCACCTGCGCCTTGTCGGGCTGCGCTTCCTCGGCCAGTCGGAAGCTGCGCGCTTCCGGGAAATCGGCCATGTGATCGGCCAGCCCGTCGAGCACCCGCCCCATCTGCACCCTGGTTCCGGTGTGCTCCACACGGTCGCAGAAGCGCGCGGTGCAGTTGGGCGGGGCGAAGATCGCCTCGGCGACATCCCTGCCGACCTTGCGCCGGTCGATGTCCCAGGCTGCGACCACCTGGATATCGCCCGGGCGGAAGCCGCCGATCTCGGGATGGAGCAGGCCTGTCGTTTCGTTGGCGCCGTCGCCGTAATGCTGCACGCCCTGCACCAGCGAGCTGGCGCAGTTGCCGATTCCGACGATGGCGGTCCTGATGGTGCGTCGATCGGGCGAGAGCATCAGGCAAACCTCCGTTCGCTGGCCAGCCGTTCGTCGCGGTCGAGATTGGCCACTGGCGAGGGCGGCGACTGACCGGCTTCCGGCAGGGCGGCCGCCTCCGGCGCAGGGAGCGCCGCGCTCCCGGCGTAGCGATCCACCATCCAGGCGCAGAAGTCGGCAAAGGCCTGCGGTTCGCGCGCCGGACTGGTGTGGTGGGGCGCGAGGCCGAGGTGCTGCGGGGTGAAGCAGAACGTCACCGTCACCTCGAACTCGGCCAGCGCCTCCATCTGGCGATCGAACCAGCCGAGCGCATCGGGGCGGAAGCTGTCGGCCCAGCTGAGGCCGGTGCGGATGCGCCGGGTGCCGAGGCGCTTCATCCACGCCACAGCCTCGTCGAGCCGGGGATCCTCGAAGTGGAACCACTGCATCAGGCCGACTTCCTCCGCGTGGGCGGCATAGACGTCCAGCGCCGGCTTGGGGGTGCCGTCCTCGCGGATCAGCCCGAGGTAGAAGTGGCGATAGTACGACGATCCCTCGGCCTCGCGGTGGCGGGTTTCGGCCCCCCAGGACGTCGGCAGGTCGAACAGCGAGTACCAGAACACCCTGTCGGTATGCCCGCGCAGCAGTTCGACGGTCCGCTCCAGTCCGAAGACCTGGACTTCCTCCGCGCCGAAGCTGCTCACGCCGACTTCTGTCACCCACACCGGTTTGTCGGTGACCGCCCGGATCTCGGCGATCTTGTCCGGCCAGGCGGCGAGCGGCCACAGGTTCCAGTCGAGCGGAAAGCCGTGCACCGCCACCACGTCAATCTCGTCAAGTGCGCCGTGGCTCTCGATCCGCTTCAGCCAGGCCGGATCGATCGGCGACATCCCGCCGAGCACCCGCGGCAGCGCTGGATTGACCGACCTGATCGCGCGGCCGGCGCGCTGCACGTGCTCGGCGAACAGCGACCAGTCAGGGTCGATCTGCGGGTCCCAGTGCGACTTGTTGTTGGGCTCGTTCCAGATCATCGCCGCCTCGATCATGCCTTGCCTCCGCGCGCGGGATAGACCGCGTTGGCATCGCCCCAGCCCTGATAGGGCACGGGCGCCGGGCGGCAGAGATAGACCTCCGCCTCGGGATGGGCCTCGATCGTGAACCCTGCGGAACGCAGCATGGCGCGGGTGCAGGCGGCATTGGGCGCCCACCAGTTGGTCCAGTCGCCGGCGAACGCGCGCTCGATGAAGTGCAGCCGGGGATAGCCGGGATCGTCGAAGTAGTCCGGCGGATCGAAGGTTCCCGGTTTGTGGAACGGATGATCCTCGGGCACCGGGAGGACGTCTGCGGAGCCCTGCTGCATGGTCTGGAACACCATCAGCTCGCCGACTGCGTGCTCGCGCACGAGGTCGAGCGCCAGCAGCGGGTGGCGCAGGTGGTAGAACACGCCCATGAACAGAACCAGGTCAAACCGTTCCCCCAGCGCGCCGACATCGTAGACGGTGGCGCGGCGATACTCGATGTCATCGAAGCCGAGCGCCTCGGAGGCGAGACGCGCCTGGGCGAGGTAGCGCTCGTCGCTGTCGATCCCCAGCACCCGGGCCGCGCCGCAGCGCTTCATCTCGATGGCGTAGAAGCCGGCGTTGCAGCCGATATCGAGCACCGACTTGCCGGTGAGGTCGCGCGGCAGAGCATGGGCGAAGCGGGCGAACTTGAAAGCGGGGAAGTCACCCAGGAAATGGTCGGGCGCGGTCAGCAGCCCGTCGCCCAGATCGATGTTGTGGAACCACGGCCCAAGCGCCTCGACCGCTTCGGCGAGCGCGGCGCGCGTGGCCACGGCGGGAGTAGGCTTCCGGCGCGACAGCGTGCTCATGCCGGCCTCTCGTTCAGGCTCAGCAGTTTCTCGCCCCAGGGGCCGGCGACGATGCGCGTGACCGAAGCCGGGTCGATCTCGAACCGCAGGATTCGATCGAGCGAGAGACCGAGCACGCCGGCCACCGCCGCACGGATCAGGTCGCAGTGGCTGACCATAGCCACAACCCGGCCGGTGAACACCGCCGCAGTGGCGCGCAAGTGATCCATGACCCGAGCCTGCGCCGCAGCCATGGCCTCGCCGCGGGGGGGCGTTGCGCGTGCGCGCGCCTCGTTCCATTCCCGCCATGCGGGATCGCCCTCCAGCCGGTCGAACGCGACCCCGGTCCAGCTGCCGAAATCGATCTCGGTCAGCGCCTCGACCGGTTCGACTACAACACCATCCCGCTCCAGCGCCGCAGCGGTGCTGCGGGCCCGCAGCACCGGGCTGCTGTGCACCGCCGCCAGGGGCTCACCTGCGAGCGCCGCACCCAGCCGGCGCGCCTGCTCGCGGCCGGCCGGCGAGAGTTCGATACCGGGCGCGCGCCCGGAGAGCACCCGACCGAGCTGGGTATGCGCGGCGTGTCGGACCATCAGGATGGTGGCGCTGGCGATAAGGAATCCCCCAGGTATGCGCTTTCGCGCGGTTAACAGCATCTACAAAGCTCGAACAGTGAACCAGTTCCCAAAGAACACATTCGGTCGCTGGAACGGAGTTGAAGATGAAGCATTGAAGCGCCTGAACAGCGAAACACGATACGAATGATCGACGTGCATCTCTCTAACTTACATCAAGAACCTGTGTTCAAGATGTAGGTTGCTAACATGGATTATGAACGGGACGGCGAATGTCAGAACTTGTGCTGGTGACGGGCGGAGCGGGGTTTATCGGTCGTACGGTGTCGGAGGAGCTTCTGCGGCGAGGCCTGCGGGTCCGCGTCCTCGATAGCCTGATCGAGCAGGTGCACGGCTCGGGCGCAGCTCCCCCGCTCGATCCCGATATCGACTTCCGGCAGGCCGACGTGCGCGATGGCGAAGCGGTGGCGCGGGCGCTGCGCGGGGTCGATGCGGTTGTCCATCTGGCGGCCGAAGTCGGCGTCGGCCAGTCGATGTACGAGGTCGAGCGCTATACCTCGACCAACGATGTCGGCACCGCGGTGCTGTTCGAGCAGCTCACTGCCCAGCCTGTGCGGCGCGTCGTCACCGCCTCCTCCATGAGCATCTACGGCGAAGGGCTGTACCGCGATGCGGATGGCGAGCTGGTGCAGGATGTCGCGCGCGGCCCGGCCCGTGAAGGGCAGTCCTGGGATCCGGTCGACCGGCGGGGCCGGCCGCTTGTCCCGGTCGCCACGCCCGAATGGAAGCAGCCGAACCTCACTTCGGTCTATGCGCTCAACAAGTACGTGCAGGAGCGCATGACCCACATCATGGGCGCGCCCTACGGCATGGAAAGCGTGTGCCTGCGCCTGTTCAACGTCTATGGACCGGGCCAGGCCCTGTCCAACCCCTACACCGGCGTGCTGGCGATCTTCGCCTCGCGCCTGCTCAACGGCCAGCCGCCGCTGGTGTTCGAGGACGGCCGGCAGCGGCGCGACTTCGTCCACGTGCGCGATGTCGCCCGCGCCTTTGCCGAGGCGCTGGTGCTGCCGGACGCGGCGGGCGGCACGTTCAACATCGGATCGGGCAACGACCGGTCGGTGAGCGAAGTGGCGGCCGCGCTCGCCGGAGCGATGGGGCGCGAGGACATTGTCCCCGAGATCGTCGGCAAGGCGCGGGCGGGCGACATCCGGCACTGCTTCTGCGACACCGGGCTGGCGAGTGAGCGGCTGGGCTTCACCGCCCGCGAACCCTTCGCCGAGCGTCTCGCCGAGCTGGCGCAATGGGTCTCTAGCCAGACCGCCACCGACTCGGTCGCCGCCGCCCGGCGCGAACTCGAAGCGCGAGGACTGGTCGCATGAGCGGCCTCGCGCCCGTGCTGGTGACTGGCGGGGCCGGCTTCATCGGCAGCAATGTCGCCGACCGGCTCGCCGCCCAGGGCCGCCCCGTCCGCGTGTTCGATGCGCTCGCGCGTCCGGGGGTGGAACTCAACCTCGAGTGGCTGCTGTCGCGCCATGGCGGGCTGATCGAGCCGGTGATCGCGCCGCTGGCCGACACGGCCGCCCTGAATCGCGCCGTCGAGGGGGCAGAGGCGGTGTTCCACTTCGCCGCGCAAGTGGCGGTGACCACCAGCCTGGCAGATCCGGCCGACGACTTCGCGGTCAACGCTGCGGGCACCTTCGCGTTGCTGGAGGCGGTCCGCACCCGCGCGCCCGACGCGGCGCTGCTCTATGCCTCCACCAACAAGGTCTACGGCGACCTTCAGGCGCTAGGCACCCGCAAATCGGTAGCCGGATACGTGCCGGCCGAGGGCCCGCTGGTCGATCACGGGCTGGCGGAAACACAGCCGCTCGATTTCCACACGCCCTACGGCTGCTCCAAGGGTGCGGCCGACCAGTACGTGCTCGACTACGCCCGCAGCTTCGGCCTGCGCGCGGCGGTGCTGCGGATGAGCTGCATCTACGGCCAGCGGCAGATGGGCACCGAGGACCAGGGCTGGGTGGCCCACTTCCTCATCCGCGCCCTGCGGGGCGAGACGCTGACGGTCTATGGCGACGGATGGCAGGTGCGCGACATCTGCGACGTGGCGGACACGGTCGACGCCTACCTTGCCGCCTGGGCAGGTATCGATGCCATCGCCGGCCGCGCCTTCAACTGGGGCGGCGGCACCGCCAACGCAGTCAGCCTGAACACGCTGATCGGTGAGGTGGCCGCCGTCACCGGCGAGCGGCCGCAGGTCTCGTTCGCTCCCTGGCGCGAAGGCGACCAGCGCTGGTTCGTGGCCGATACCCGGTCGATCGATTGCGCGCTCGGGCTTCCCCCTCGCAAGCCGTGGCGCGAGGGGCTGCGCGACCTGGCTCGCTGGCTGCAGGAACAGCACGCGCTTGCCCTCGTCTCCGCTCCGGCACCCGCCGCCCGGGCGAGCGCCTGACATGGGTCTGGCGATCCTGATGACCGCCGACGCCGTGGGCGGCGTGTGGCAGTACTCCTGCGATCTCGCCTGCGAACTGGCGCGGGCGGGTCATACCGTGACGATCGCCGGCATGGGGCCGGAGCCGAGCGCGGCCCAGCGCCGCGAGATCGAGGGCGATCCGGCGATCCGGCTGGTCTGGACCGATCTGCCGCTCGATTGGCTGAGCGAGGGGCCGGAGCCGGTCGTCCGGGCCGCCGAGACACTGGCGGAGATGGCGGGGCAGGGCGGCTTCGACCTCGTCCACTGCAATATGCCCTCGCTCGCAGGTGCGGCCGACTGGCCGGTCCCGCTGGTGGCGGTGGCGCATGGCTGCGTCGCCACCTGGTGGGAAGCGGCCCGTGTCGGTCCGCTCGATCCGGCGATGGTCTGGCACCGCGATCTGACCCGCAAGGGTCTGGCGAGCGCCCATGCCGTCGTCGCACCCTCTGCCGCCCATGCCGCAACCTTGGCGCGCCACTACGCGCTCTCGCGCACGCCGCGGGTGGTCCACAACGGGCGGCGGCTGCTGACCCGGCCTGGCCACAACCCGGCACCGCTGCCGGCGGCGCTGACCGTCGGGCGGCTGTGGGATCCGGTCAAGAACGCAGCGCTGCTGGACAAGGTCGCGGCTGCGATCCCGGTGCCGTTCATGGCGGCAGGAGCCTTGCGCGGGCCGAATGGCGAGCATCTGGCGCCGGCCAACCTGCAATCGCTGGGCGAACTGCCCGCAGGCGAGCTTGCAGGGCTGCTCGCGCTTCATCCGGTCTTCGTCTCCGCCGCCACGTTCGAGCCGTTCGGCCTCTCGGTGCTGGAAGCCGCCGCCGCCGGGTGCCCGCTGGTCCTGTCCGACATCCCGACCTTCCGCGAGCTGTGGGACGGGGCAGCGCTGTTCGTCGATCCCCGCAGCGCGGACGCGTTCGCCGAGGCGATCGGGTCGGTGCTGTCTGACCGCGCGCGGCACCGCTTGCTGGGCGAAGCCGCGATGGAGCGCTCGCGCCGCTTCACACCCGCCGCGACCGGAGCCGCGATGGCCGCGATCTATCGCGAGGTCCTGCGGCAGGCGGAGATCGCGGCGTGAAACTGGTCTATTTCACTCATTCGCTCGCCTCGTGCTGGAACCACGGCAATGCGCATTTCGTGCGCGGGTTGCTCGACGAGATGGCCCGGCGCGGACACGAGGTCGTCGCGCTGGAGCCGGAGGGGGCGTGGAGCCTGGCCAACCTTCTCGCCGACCACGGCGAGGAAGGGCTGGCCGGTTTCCGCCACCTCTACCCCCGCCTCGCCACGCGGACCTACCGACCGGAGGCGGATCTGGCCGAACTGGTGGACGGCGCCGACGCGGTGATCGTGCACGAGTGGAACGATCCGGCACTGGTTGCCGGGCTGGGCGAGATGCGCCGGCGGGGCGGCCGGTTCCACCTGCTGTTCCACGACACCCACCACCGCGCGGTCAGCGCGCCCGGGGAGATGCGCGCCTACGAGCTGTCGGGGTTCGACGGCGTGCTGGCCTTCGGCGAGGCGCTGAGCGAAGTCTATCGCGGCTGGGGCTGGGGCGGCCGGGTGTGGACCTGGCACGAAGCGGCCGACGTCCGCCGGTTCAAGCCTCCCGAAGAGCCGGCCGATCGTGCCGGTCTGGTGTGGATCGGCAACTGGGGCGAGGGCGAACGGGCGGAGGAGATCGATGCCTACCTGCTCGGCCCCGCGCAGGCGGCCGGCCTGCCGCTCGACATTCACGGGGTCCGTTATCCCGCGGCTGCCCTGGCCCTGCTGGAGGCGCGCGGTGCCCGCTATCGCGGGTGGGCGCCCAATGCCGAGGTGCCGGCTCTGTTCGCCCGCTACCTGGCGACGGTTCACGTGCCCCGGCGCTACTACACCACTCTCCTGCCGGGTATCCCGACGATCCGGGTGTTCGAGGCGCTCGCCTGCGGCATTCCGCTCGCCAGCGCGCCATGGGATGACGCCGAGAACCTGTTCAGGCCGGGCACCGACTATCTGGTCGCCCGCGACGGCGAGGAAATGACCGCCCATCTGCGCGCCCTGCGCGAGGACGCCGGGCTGCGCCGCGCGCTGGCCGGTGCCGGTCTGGAGACAGTCCGCGCCCGCCATACCTGCTCGCACCGCGCCGACGAACTGCTCGCGATCCTCGGGCAGCTGTCCTGCGACACAACCTTGCGGAGAAGCGCATGAAGATCGCCTTCTACGGCTCCAGCCTCCTGTCCGCCTACTGGAACGGCGCAGCAACGTATTACCGCGGCATCCTCAAGGCGCTGGCGGAGCGCGGCCATGCCGTGACCTTCTACGAGCCCGACGCCTTCGACCGCCAGCAGCACCGCGACATCGACCCGCCCGACTGGGTGCGCTCGGTCGTGTACCCCGCGACGGAAGAAGGGCTGCGCGCAGTCCTTGCGCAAGCCGGCGAGGCCGACGTGGTGGTCAAGGCGAGCGGTGTGGGGGTATTCGACCGCGAACTGATCGAGGGCGTGGTGCGCCATGCGCGGCGCGATGCGACCACCGTGTTCTGGGACGTCGACGCCGCCGCCACGCTCGACGAGATCCGCCCCGATCCCGCGCACCCGGTGCGCCAGGCGCTGCCGGCGCTCGACCTTGTGCTGACCTATGGCGGAGGACCGCCGGTGGTCGACAGCTATCGCGCGATGGGCGCGCGCGCGTGCGTGCCGATCTACAACGCGCTCGATCCGGCGACCCACCACCCTGTTGCCCCCGACCCGGCGTTCGCCTGCGATCTCGCGTTCCTGGCCAATCGGCTGCCCGACCGCGAAGCGCGGGTGGAGGAGTTCTTCCTCCGCGCCGCAGCGCTGCTCGGCCAGCGTTCCTTCATCATCGGCGGCAGCGGCTGGCACGACAAGGCCATGCCCGCCAACGTGCGCGCGATCGGCCATGTCGGCACGGCCTCGCACAACGCCTTCAACTGCACGCCGCGCGCGGTGCTCAACGTGGCGCGCGATTCGATGGCGCAGGTCGGCTTCTCGCCCGCGACGCGGGTGTTCGAGGCAGCCGGTGCCGGTGCCTGCCTGATTACCGACGCGTGGGAGGGGATCGAGCTGTTCCTCGAACCGGGCAGCGAGGTGCTGGTCGCACGCGACGGGCAGGACGTCGCCGAGATTCTCGCCGGCCTCGATGAGGCGCGGGCGCAGGCGATCGGCAAGGCCGCACTCGCCCGCGTCCTGGCGGAGCACACCTATGATGAACGCGCCGGCCGGCTCGACCGGCTGCTCCGGCAGGAGCGCGCGCGCAAGATGGAGGTCGCGGCATGAAGCTGGTCGTGATCGGCCTCAGCCTGTCCTCCTCGTGGGGCAATGGCCATGCAACCACCTTCCGGGCGCTGCTCTCCGCCTTCGCCGCGCGCGGGCACGAGATCCTGTTCCTCGAGTGCGACCGGCCGTGGTTCGCCGACCACCGCGACCTGCCCGATCCGGAGTTCTGCCGGCTGGAGCTGTACCGCGCGCCGGACGACCTGGCGCAGTGGCAGCGCGAGATCGCCGAAGCGGATGCGGTGATGGTCGGCTCCTATGTCGCCGACGGAGTCGAGGTCGGCCGGATGGTCCAGCGCGCGGCGCGCGGCGTCACCTGCTTCTACGACATCGATACTCCGGTGACGTTGGCCAAGCTCGAGCGCGGGGATTTCGAGTACCTGAACCCCGAGCTGATCCCCGGATTCGACATCTATTTCTCCTTCACCGGCGGGCCGACCCTGAAGCGGATCGAGCGCGCGTTCGGCTCGCCCTGCGCCCGCCCGCTCTACTGCTCGGTCGACGAGACGGCCTATCGCCCGCTGCCCGAACAAAAGCGCTGGGATCTTTCCTATCTCGGCACCTACAGTCCCGATCGCCAGCCCGCGCTGGAGGAACTGCTGCTCGAGGTCGCCCGGCTGTGTCCGGACCGCCGGTTCGCGGTGGCCGGTCCGCAGTACCCGGCCGAGATCGCCTGGCCTGACAATGTCGAGCGCATCGAGCACCTCCCCCCGGCGCAGCACGCCCGGTTCTACTCGGCCTCGCGCTTCACGCTCAACGTGACCCGGGCGGACATGATCGCGGCCGGGTGGTCCCCTTCGGTGCGGCTGTTCGAGGCGGCGGCCTGCGGCACTGCGATCATCTCCGACCGCTGGAACGGCATCGAGGAGCTGTTCGAGCCGGGCAGCGAGATCGTTCTGGCCGATGGTGCCGCCACCGTATTCGCCGCGCTGTCGCAGAGCGCGCGCGGGATCGGCGAGGCAGCCCGCGCGGCCGTGCTTGGCAGCCACACCGCCAGCCACCGCGCGCGGCAGCTCGAAGACGACCTGCGCGCCGCTGCCGCGCGCAAGACATTCCCCCGCGAACACGAAAAGGCATTGCAGACATGAAAACTGGACAAGGATTGGCCCTGGTCGCCGGCGGAGCCGGGTTCATCGGATCGCACCTGTGCCGTGCGCTGCTCGAACAGGGGCACCATGTGCTGTGCCTCGACAACCTCCAGACCTCGCGCCGCTCGAACATCGCCGCGTTGCGGGACTTTGCCGGCTTCGAGTTCGTCGAGGCTGACGTGACCGAGGAACTGCCGCGCGCGGTCACGCGCCACGCGGGGGCGTTCACCCGGATCTACAATCTCGCCTGCGCTGCCTCCCCGCCGCTCTACCAGGCCGATCCGGAGCACACGATGCTGACCAATGTCGTGGGTGCGCAGCGGCTCCTGCGGCTGGCCGAGCGCAGCGGCGCGCGCTTCCTGCTGGCTTCGACCAGCGAGGTCTATGGCGATCCGGAGGCCCATCCCCAGCGCGAGGACTACCGGGGCAGCGTCAACTGCACCGGTCCGCGCGCCTGCTATGACGAAGGCAAGCGCGCCGCCGAGGCGCTCACTTTCGACTTTGCCCGCACCGGGCGCGCCGACGTGCGCGTCGCGCGCATATTCAACACCTACGGCCCGCAGATGCGGAGCGATGATGGCCGGGTGGTCTCCAACTTCATCTGCCAGGCGCTCGGGGGCGAGCCGCTGACGATCTATGGCGACGGCGAGCAGAGCCGCAGCTTCTGCTATGTCAGCGACACGGTGCGCGGCCTCATGCTGCTGATGGAGGCGAGGCTGCCCGACAGCCAGGCGGTCAACATCGGCAATCCCCACGAGCTGACCATCGCCGAGCTGGTGGGCGAGATCGAGCGCCTGCTCGACCGGCCGGTGGAAGTGATCCGCCGTCCGCTTCCGGTCGACGATCCGGTGCGGCGGCGGCCCGACATCGGCCGGGCGCAGCGCCTGCTCGGATGGAAGCCGCAGACCGGGCTCGAGGAGGGGTTGCGCCACACCTTGCGCTGGTTCCGGGCCGAACTGGCCGCGCGGCACGATGCGAGGCCCGGGCGCGGTTCGCTCGCGCCGCGCCCGGCGGAAGCGTCAGCCCCCCGGGTCGCGCGCGCCTGAGGCGAGGACCTGCGCCGCGGCCGGGTCGAACACCAGCCGGACGCGGGTTCCCGCAGCCGGGGGCTCTCCCGTCAGGCGGAGCGCGACCTTCGTTCCGGCAAGGTCGATCTCCACGCGCATCGTGTCCCCGGCGAAGCGCGCCGCCGTGATCGTGCCCTCGGCCCCTTCGGCGGCAATCCGCACGTGCTCGGGGCGCAGCAGCAGCACGGCCGCTCCTTCGGCCAGCCCGGGTGCGGGGGCATCGCCCAGCACGGTCCTGATCGCGCCCGCCGCCACCTGGCCTTCGAGCGCGATGACGTCGCCCAGCAGCCGCGCGGCGGTGGCGCTGACCGGGCGGCGGTAGCACTCCTCCGGCGTGCCGGTCTGGAGCAGCCGCCCGCCTGCCATCAGCATGAGGTCGTCGGCGAGCGCCATCGCCTCCTGCGGATCGTGAGTGACGATCAGCACGGTCGCCCCGGCAGCGCGCAGGTCGGCGATCAGCGCCTCGCGCACGCTTTGCCGCAGCGAGCCGTCGAGGCCCGAAAAGGGTTCGTCGAGCAGGAGCAGCGCCGGTTCGCGCGCCAGTGCGCGGGCGATCGCCACCCGCTGCTGTTCCCCGCCGGACAGCATATGCGGCCAGCGAGGAGCGAGGTGGCCGATGTGGAACTGGTCGAGCAGGCGTTCGACCCGCTCATCGCGCGCCGCGCGCGGCATCCCGGCAAGACCGAACCCCACGTTGGAGCGCACGTCGAGGTGGGGAAACAGGGCATTGTCCTGGAACACCAGCCCGACACCGCGCCGCTCCGGTGCGACGAGCGTGCCGACTTCGGAAGCGACCGCGCCGGCGATGCTGATCCGCCCGGCATCGACCGGCTCCAGCCCGGCGATCATCCGCAGCAGAGTGCTCTTGCCGCACCCCGAGGGGCCTAGCAGGCAGGCAATCCGCCCCGCGCGCAGCGCCATCGCGGCGCTGTCCACCGCGAGCGTCGCCCCGTAGCGGCGCGACACGTCTTCGAGCTCGAGAATCGGTTCGTCCACGCTTCAGCCCTTACGCGCCCGGCGCGGCGCGCGAAATGTGCCGCGTCAGCCACATCACTGCCGGCAGCGACAGCGCCAGGATCATCAGTGAAGGCAGGCCGGCCTGGCCGAGCCGCTCGTCGGAGGCATAGTTGTTGGCGATGACCGCGAGCGTGTCGAAGTTGAACGGGCGCAGGATCAGCGTCGCCGGCAGTTCCTTGAGCACGTCGACCAGGACCACCAGCCCGGCGGTCAGCATTGCGCCCCGCGCCAGCGGCAGGTCCACGACCAGCGCCGCGCGCGCCTCGGTCCGGCCGAGCGTGCGCGCCGCCTGCGCCATGGCCGGAGTGACCCGGGCAAGCCCGGCGTCGATCGGCTCCAGCGCCGCGGCCATGAGCCGCGCGGCATAGGCGAGCACCAGCAGGAACAGCGCGATCCCCGTGCCCGATCCCGGGGCCAGCGACCAGATCAGCCCCGCCGGCGCGAGCAGGCCGATCGCCATCACCGCGCCCGGTGTCGCGTAGCCCAGGCTGGCGATCCGCCCCAGCAACGGAGCGTGCCGGGTGCCGAGTGCCAGCATGGTGGCGAGCACGACCGTCACCAGTGCGGCGATGAGGGCCAGCGCAAGGCTGTTGCCGGCGGCGCGCAGCAGCCGGTCCCAGTCCGGCGGGTGGCTGGCGAGGTTCCATCCCAGCCAGCCGGCGGGAACCAGCAGTCCGGCGGCGAGCAGCGCGAGGCAGAACCCGCTCGCCAGCCAGCGCGCGATCGGCCCGAGCGGCTGCGGTGCATGGCCCCGCCAGCGGGCCCTGGCGGAATCGTGCGCGCGGCCCTGGCGGCTCGCCCGCTCGAGCCACAGCAGCAGCGCTGCCGCCACCAGCAGCGGCAGCGCCAGCTGCGCCGCGCTGGCGGTCGAGCCGAACACCGACCAGGCTCTGACCACTCCGGTGGTCAGCGTCTGCACGCTGAGGAAGTGCACCGCGCCATAGTCCGCCAGCGTCTCCATCACCGCCAGCCCGACCCCCGCCGCCAGCGCCGGGCGGGCCATCGGCAGGGCGACCCGCAGCAGCGCGCGCCAGCCATCGCATCCCAGCATCCGCGCCGCCTCCAGCGCGCTTGCCGACTGGACCAGGAAGGCTGCCCGCATCGCCAGGTAGACGTAGGGGTAGAACGCGGCCGAGAGGACGAAGGCCGCTCCGGCGGTGGAGCGCATCGCGATCGGCAGGTCGACGCCGGCCGTCTCGCGCAGTCCCGTCCGCAGCGGTCCCGCAACGTCGAACAGGTCGGCATAGGCGTAGGCCAGGGCGAAGCCGGGCATGGCCAGCGGCAGCGCCAGCGCCCAGGCGAACAGCGCGCGGCCGGGGAAGCGGTGCATCGCCACGAGCCAGGCGGCGAGGGTGCCCGCCACGGCCGTCAGCGCCCCGACCGCCAGCGCCAGTCCGGCGCTGGTCGCAGCGTAGCGGACCAGGTCGCGGGCGGGAAACTGCGCCGCGCCCTGGCCCAGCGCAGCCGCCACGACCCCTGCGAGCGGGAGCAGGACGACCAGTCCGGCCGCCGCCGCGAGCAGGACAAGGGGGCGCGGCACGCCTGCGGTCAGCGCCAGCCCACCTCGCTCATGATCGCCTGGGCCTCGGGCTGGCGAGCGGCGAAGGCAGCGACCGGCATCGGGTGCGCCTTGAAGGTGGCGTAGGCGGCGACCGGCTCGGGCGCCGGCACGTCGGGCGAGACGGGGTACTCGTTGTTGTTGGCCGAGATGTGCGTCTGGCCCTTGGCCGAGGCGAAGAACTCGAGCAGGCGGATGGCGTTGGCGCGGTTGGGGGCGTTGCGCGCCACCCCGCCGCCGGAGATGTTGACGTGCGCGCCCTGGCCGTCGAGGCTCGGATAGGCGAGCGCGACCTTCTCCGTCACCGCCCGGTCGGCCGCGTCGTCGCCATGAGCCATGCGGATGTAGTAGTAGCTGTTGGTGATCGCCACCTCGCACACGCCGGCGGCCACGGCCCTGATCTGGTCACGGTCGCCGCCCTCGGGCGGGCGCGCCATGTTGGCCACCACGCCGCGTGCCCACTCGGTCGCGCGCTCCTTGCCCCAGGCCTCGATCAGCGCGCCGACCAGCGACAGGTTGTAGACGCTGTCCGACGAACGGACGCAGATCTTGCCGCGGAAGCGCGGGCTGGCGAGATCGGCGTAGTCGTCCACCTCGTCCGGCCGGACCTTCGCCGGGTCGTAGGCGACCACCCGGGCGCGGCGGGTGAAGCCGTACCAGTTCCCGTCGGGCTCGCGCAGGTTGGCGGGCACCTGCCGCGCCAGCGCCTCGGACTCGACCGGCTGGAACAGGCCCTGCTGCTGCGCCCGCCACAGCGCGCCGGCATCGGCGGTGATGAACAGGTCGGCCGGGCTCTGTTCGCCTTCGGCCTTCATCCGCGCGACCAGCTCGTCGGCCTTGCCGTCGATCCAGTTGACCTTGATCCCGGTGTCGCGGGTGAACTGCTCGTAGAGCGCCAGATCGCTGTCGTAGTGGCGCGCGGTGTAGAGGTTGACGACCTGCTCGCCGTCGCCGCTGCCGGCGTCCTGAGGGCTGTCGGAACAGGCGGCAAGCCCGAGCGAGGCGAGCGCGGCGAGAGTGAGCGGAAGGCGCGGCAACGGGAGACTCCTGCATCTGCGGATCGGATGGCCTGCCCTATATGCGAACCATTCGCAGAAGCAAGGGCCTTGCCGCTGCCGCCGTGGCAGGGGCGGATTCGCCCCGATCCGCCCGCCCGGCCGCCAAACCGCCGATGTTGGAGCGGCCCGGGGCCAGCCCTGCAACCTGTTACACCTGTTACACTGTCCTGGACGGAAAAATCCGGCCCGGCCGGCGCGGGGCAATCCGGGCGCGGGTAAGGGCGTGGGGCCAGCGTGAGCATGGCGCCAGAATGCGCGATCGCTGCCGAGTAGGAAAACGGTTTCGCCGATCGAAGCGGGCTGCGCCGCTCGCGGGGGTAAGGGGGCCGGCGGTTGTGCCCACGCGCAGCCCCGCTCCAGGAGGAGGGGAGTGAGCGAACAGCAACCCCCTCCCAGGCGCCCGCGCGCGCCCATCAATCCACGAAGTCGTCCACCCGCTCCACGATGATCGCGGGGGCCATGCCGCCCGCCGCGCACATGGTGACGAGGCCGTAGCGGCCGCCGCGCCGTTCGAGTTCGTCGACGATCGTGCCGATCAGGATCGAGCCCGTGGCACCGATCGGGTGGCCGAGCGCGATCGACCCGCCGTTGACGTTGACCTTGTCCCAGTCGAGCCCGAGGTCGCGCACGAACTTGGCCGCGACCACGGCAAAGGCCTCATTGATCTCGTAGAGGTCGATCTGGTCCGTCGTCAGCCCGGCCTTCTCCAGCACCTTCCTCGCCGCCGGCACGGGGGCGTTCAGCATCAGTGTGGGGTCGTCACCCATGTTGGCGGTGGCAACGATCCGCGCGCGCGGCTTCAGGCCGTGCTTGCGGGCATAGTCCGCACTGGCGACCAGCACCGCAGCCGCGCCGTCGACCACGCCCGAGCTGTTGCCGGCATGGTGGAAGTGCCTGATCTCCAGATCGGGATACTTCTGGTTGACCAGCTTGCGGAAAGTGGTGCCCGCCGCGTCCACCGGCACGTCGGCGATCCGGGCGAAGGCGGGTTCGAGCTGGGCGAGCCCTTCGCGCGTGGTGTCGGGGCGCGGGTATTCTTCCCGGTCGAGCACCACGTTGCCCTCGTCATCCACCACCGGCACGACCGACCTGGCGAAGCGGCCTTCCTTGATCGCCTCGGCGGCGCGCTGCTGGCTGCGATAACCGACCTCGTCCAGTTCCTCGCGGGTGAAGCCTTCCATGCTGGCGATGGCATCGCCGCACACGCCCTGGTGGCTCTGCGGATGAACCTTCTGCAGCCGCTCGTTGTAGCTGCCCATCATCGGCGGCTTCATCCCGGCCTGCATCTTCTCCTTGGCCATCTGCGCGGTGAGGCTCATCATCTCGGTGCCGCCGGCGACCACGCAGTCGGCCATCCCGCTCATCACCTGCGCCGCGGCGAGGTTGACCGAGGTGATCCCGCCGCCGCAGAACCGGTCAAGCGTCATGCCCGAACTGGTCATGTCGTAGCCGGCGTCGAGCGCGGCCATCCGGCCCAGGTCGCCCGCCTGCAGCCCGTCCTGGGTGGAGACCGACCAGATCACGTCGTCGACCGTCTTGGTGTCGAGGTCGTTGCGGTCCCTGATCGCCTTGAGCACCGTGGCGGCGAGATGCTGCGGGTGCTGTGCGGCGAGCGCGCCCTTGCCCTGCTTGCCGATCCCGCGCGGGGTCCGCACTGCGTCGATGATGTATGCCTCGGCCATGTCCAAATCCTCTCGCCTGTCGAAATCCGGTTGACGTGTCCGTAAAGCTTGGCCAGCAACACGGCAAGAACTCAGTTGCAATCGAAAATGGGAGCGAGGCGATGTCGGAGGAACTGCTGACCGAGGTGCGGACGACGGATTCGGGAGGCGTGCTGATCATCACGATCAACCGGCCCGAGGCGAAGAACGCAATGAACAAGGCGGCGGCGGAAGGCATTGCCGCCGCGCTCGACCGGCTCGACGCGGAAGACGATCTGAGGGTCGCGATCCTCACCGGCGCGGGCGGCACGTTCTGTTCGGGCATGGACCTGAAGGGCTTCCTGCGCGGCGAATCGCCCAGCATTCCCGGGCGCGGGTTCGGCGGCCTGGTCGAAGCGCCGCCGAAGAAGCCGCTGATCGCTGCGGTTGAAGGCTACGCGCTGGCCGGCGGGCTGGAGCTGATGATCGCCTGCGACATGGTGGTCGCCTCCAGCGGCGCGAAGTTCGGCATTCCCGAAGCCAAGCGCGGCCTGGCGGCGGGCGCCGGCGGGCTGATGCTGCTGCCAGACCTGATCCCGCACAAGGTGGCAATGGAACTGGCGCTGACCGGCGACTTCATCGACGCGGGCCGTGCCTATCAGCTCGGCCTGGTCAACCGCGTGACCGATGGCGCCGCGCTCGATGCGGCGCTGGAACTGGCCGCCTCGATCACCGCCAATGGCCCGCTCGCGGTGCGCGTGTCGAAGCAGATCATCGAGGAGTCGCGCGGCTGGTCGCGCGCGGAGCGGTGGACCGAGCAGGCCAAGCTGCTGCCGCAGGTGTTCATGAGCGCCGACGCGCGCGAGGGTGCCGCGGCTTTCGCCGAGAAGCGCAAGCCCAACTGGACGGGCAAGTAACGATGGGCGCGGCGGGGGCCGGCCCCCTCTCCGGCATCCGCGTGGTCGAGTTCGCCGGGATCGGTCCGGGCCCGTTCTGCGGCATGATGCTGGCCGACCATGGCGCGGAAGTGATCCGGATCGACCGCGCCAGCGGCGGGCGCGGCGGATCGCAGCCGGTCACGCACAAGGACGTGCTCGCGCGCGGGCGCAAGTCGATCGCGATCGACCTCAAGAGCGCCGCCGGCGTGGCGCTCGCCCGGCGCATCGCCGCCAGCGCGGACGGGGTGATCGAGGGCTTCCGCCCCGGGGTGATGGAGCGGCTCGGGCTCGGCCCGGAGGAGCTGCTGAAGGACAATCCGAAGCTGGTCTACGGCCGGATGACGGGGTGGGGGCAGACCGGCCCTTATGCCCCCTATGCCGGGCACGACATCAACTACATCGCGCTTGCCGGCGCGCTGGCCCACTTCGGCCGCGTCGGGGGCAAGCCCACGCCGCCGATCAACATGGTCGGCGACTTCGGCGGCGGGGGGATGATGCTCGCCTTCGGCATGGTCAACGCGCTGCTCCACGTCGCGCGCGGCGGAGCGGGTCAGGTGATCGACTGCGCCATGACCGACGGCACGGCGGTGCTGATGGCCATGGTCCACGGCATGAAAAACATCGGGCTGTGGTCGGAGGAGCTGGGTGCCAACATGCTCGACACCGGCGCGCATTTCTACGACGTCTACGAGACGGCGGACGGCAAGTTCATCTCGATCGGCAGCATCGAGCCGCAGTTCTACGCCGAGCTGCGCCGCCTCGCCGGGCTGGAGGACGACCGGGCCTTCGATGCCCAGCACGACCGCAGCCAGTGGCCGGCGCTGAAGGACAAGCTGGCCGCGCTGTTCAAGAGCAGGACCCGCGCCGAGTGGGACGAGGCCATGGAGCACACCGACGTGTGCTACGCTCCGGTGCTGACCATGAGCGAGGCTGCCGCGCATCCGCACAACGTGGCGCGCGGCACCTTCGTCGAGGTGGCGGGCGATCTCCAGCCGGCCCCCGCGCCGCGCTATTCGGCGACGCAGACCGCCGTGCCCGCGCCCGCGCCGATGCCGGGTGCCGACAGCGACGCGGTGCTCGCCGCGCTCGGCCTGTCCGATGACGAACGCCAGTCCCTGCGCGCCGCAGGGACGATTGCCTGACAGGAACCTCACGCCATGCTCGATCTCTCCCGCCGCTTTGCCTACACCGAGGAACACCACATGTTCCGCGACACCGTGCGCAAGGTGTTCGCGCAGCACCTCGAACCCTTCCTCGATGAGCACGAGAGGAACGGCATCGTCCCGCGCGAGGTGTGGAAGGCGGTGGGCGAGGCAGGGCTGCTGTGCCCCACGGTCAAGCCGGAGAACGGCGGGCTCGGGCTCGACTTCGGCTATTGCGCGGTGGTGGGCGAGGAGATGGCCTACCTCGGCAGCTCCGCCGGGTTCACCCTCCAGAGCGACATCACCGCCAACTATTTCGAGCGGCTCGGCACCGACGAGCAGCGCGCGAGGTACCTCCCCGGCATGGTCAGCGGCGACATCATCACCGCCATCGCCATGACCGAACCGGGCGCGGGCTCCGACCTTCAGGGCATCCGCACCAGCGCGCGCGAGGACGGCGGCGACTACGTCATCAACGGATCCAAGACCTACATCACCAACGGCCAGAACGCCGACGTGGTGATCGTGGTCGCCAAGACCGATCCCGCGATGGGGGCCAAGGGCACCACGCTGATCCTGGTCGAGGACGGCACCCCCGGCTTCGTCAAGGGCCGCAACCTCGACAAGATCGGCCAGCACGCGGCCGACACCAGCGAGCTGTTCTTCGAGGACGTGCGCGTGCCGAAGGAGAACGTGCTCGGCGGGGTCGGGCGCGGGTTCATCCACCTGATGGAGGAACTGCCGCAGGAACGGCTCGGCATCGCGGTCGGCGGGCAGGCTGCGGCGCAGCGCGCGTTCGACGAGGCGGTCAGGTTCACCAAGGAGCGCAAGGCCTTCGGGCGCACGGTGTTCGAGTTCCAGAACACCAAGTTCACCCTGGCCGATCTCGCCGCCGACCTGCAGGTGGGCTGGGCGCACCTCGACTGGGCGCTGCTGCGCCACCTCAAGGGCGAACTGACCACCGAGGAGGCGAGCGCGGCCAAGCTGTGGCACACCGACCTGCAATGGAAGGCGGTCGACACCGCGCTGCAACTCCATGGCGGGGCGGGCTACATGAACGAGTACGCCATCGCCCGCCTGTGGCGCGACGCGCGCGTGACGCGGATCTTCGGCGGCACCAACGAGATCATGAAGGAAGTGATCAGCCGGGGCATCTGAACCCGGCTGCGAGGGCACACGAAAAAGGGGCGCCGGAAGCGGTTCCGGCGCCCCTGTTCGTCGTCCTGTCGGACAGGATCAGGCGGTGCGGGTGCCGCTCATCGGCATCGCACCGAACGCGCCCGCGTTGACCGAGCCGGTCAGCGTGTCGCCTTCGACCGTGGCCGAGCCGTCGAGCGTCATCGGCATGGGAACGGTCATCTGCATCTTCCAGGTCAGCTGGTTGCCGTCGATCTTGCCGTCTTCCACGTCCATGCTGCCCATGGCACCGGCGTTCTTGCCGCTGAACGTGCCGTCGCCGTTGTCGATGACGGTGAAGGTGCTCTTCTGATCGCCCATCGGGGTCTTGGTGACGCAATCGTAAGTGCCTGCAACGGACATTGTCTGCTCTCCTGTAATGAACCGGGGCGGGGCCTGCTATTCGGCGGCCGCCTTGCGTTCCTCTACCGGAAGACCGACCGCGTCAAGCTGCGCGCGCACCACCGAGGCATCGCCGACCACGACGAAGACCAGCTCGCCGCCCGCCAGATCCGCCCGCGCCGCAGCGTCAAGCGCGGCCGGCGTCAGTGCGGAATAGCGCCCGGCAAGCTGCTCGTAGTAGTCGTCCGGGCGGCCGTAGGTGACGATGTTGACCATTCCGCCCAGCACGCTGGCGCTGGTTTCGAATCGGCCGGGCAGTTCGCGCACGTTGCCGTTGATGAGGCGCCCCAGTTCGGCCGCGGTCACGCCCGAGCCATCGGTATAGGCAGCCAGATCCTTGCGCAGCTCGAGGATCGAATCGCCGGTCCGGTCGGCCTGGACGGGCGCGAAGATCTGGAAGCTGGCCCGGTCGATCGGCTGCGGCACCAGGCTGCGCACGCCATAGGACCAGCCCTTGGTCTCGCGCAGGTTCATGTTGATCCGGCTGAGAAAGCTGCCGCCGAACACTTCGTTTGCGGCATCGAGCACCAGCAGGTCGTCGCTGCCCTTGTGCGGCAGCACCCGCCCGGCGACGATCACCGACTGCGGCGAGTTGGGCCGGTCGACCAGGACGATCCGGGGCGAGGCCGCCGGGATCGGCGCGTCATAGCTCTTGCGCGGCGCGGGGGTCGCGGGCGCCTGCCAGCTGCCCAGCGTCGCCTCGAGCTGGCGCGTCACCTCGGCCAGGGTCGTGTCGCCGACAACGAAGACCTGCGCCAGGTCCGGGCGCAGCCATGTCTGGTGGAAGGCGCGCAGATCCTCCACCGACAGCGCCTTCACCGCCGCCGGGTCGCCGGTCCCCGAGGGCGGCATCCCGTAGGGATGGGCAGCGCCGAACAGGACGCTCGCCAGCGTGCGCTGCGCGATCTGGCTGGGGTTGTTGAGTTCGTTGGTGATCCGGGTCAGTTGCTGCTTGCGGACGCGCTCCAGCGCGCGCGGGTCCAGCCCGGGATGCCGGACATAGTCCGCCATCAGCGCCAGGGCAGGGGCGAGGTTGGCCACCGGCGTGTCGAGCGCGAAGGCGGTGCTGTCGGCATCGGCCGTCGCGCCGAGATTGATCCCGAGCCGTTCGCGGGCGATCGCCAGGCCCTGCGAATCGAGCGAACGGGTGCCTTCGTCCATCAGCTGGAGCAGCAGCGAAGTCGCGCCCTGCTGCCCCGCCGGATCGGCGGCATAGCCGGCATCGAAGCTGAGCCGCACCGACACGGTCGGAACCGCGCTGCGGCGGGCGAAGTGGACCTTCATCCCGTTCGACAGCGTGGCCCGCTCGATCGCCGGGAAGTCGAGCGGTTGCAGCTCGCCCACGGGCGGAATGCGCGAGCGGTCCGCCTCGACAGCGCCCGCCGCGCCGGCCCCGCCCTGGAGCAGCACGGGATCGGCGAACAATGCCGGTCCGCCGGTCGCCTCGCCCATGCCGCCGGCGCGGAAGCCGCCGCGGTTCTCGCCGCCTTCCTGCCGTTCGCCCGGCTGCACGGTCAGCGCGAACACGGGCCGCGAGAGCCATTTGGCGGACACCTCGCGCACCGCCTCGGCGGTCAGCGCGGCGGCCTGCTCCAGCGTCTTCCTGTAGGCTGCCGGGTCGCCCTGGTAGAGGTATCCTTCGGCCAGCGTCGGGGCCTTGCCGGTGAAGCCGCCGACCCGTTCGAGCCCGCGGATCTGCGAGGAGGCGAACACCGTGGCGGCGCGCTGGATTTCGTCATCGGTTGGCCCTTCGGCCAGGAACTTCGCGATTTCCGCGTCGAGCGCCGCCTCGAGCCTGGCCTGCTCGACTCCGGGGGCGGCATCGGCGAAGACCACGAACTGCCCCGCCTGGGCGAAGATCTGCGCGTCTGCGGCGACCCGCACGGCGAGTTGCTGTTCACGCACCAGCGCGTTGTCGAGCCGCGAACTGGCCAGCCCGCCGAGCACCGCCGCGCCCATCGACAGCGGCAGGTACTCGCGGTTGTCGAGCCCCGGCACGGCCCACATCCGGTAGACGCGCGGGGTGGCGATGCGGTCGTAGATCGTCTTCGCCTTGGGTGCGGGCAGATCGGGCACGGGCGCTTCGACCTTGCGGGTTTCCGGCCCGCTGGGAATCGCGCCGAACCACTTCGTCACCTTCTCGCGTGCGGTCGCGGTGTCGATGTCGCCGGCAAGCACAAGCACCGCGTTGTTCGGGCCGTAATTGTCGCGGAACCACTGCTTGACGTCCTCCAGCGTGGCCGAGGACAGGTCGTCCATCGAGCCGATGGTCGAATGGCGGTAGGGATGCCCGGAAGGGTAGAGGTTCTCGAGCTGCTCGTACTCGACCAGCCCGAACGGCTGGTTGTCGCCCTGGCGCTTCTCGTTCTGGACCACGCCGATCTGGTTATCGAGCTTCTCCTGCGTGACCGCGCCGAGGAGATGGCCCATCCGGTCGCTTTCCAGCATCAGCCCGGCGTCGAGCGCGCCGGTCGGCACGGTCTGGAAGTAGTTGGTCCGGTCGAACCAGGTGGTGCCGTTGTAGTCGGTTGCGCCGATCTGCTGGAGCGGTTCGAAGAAGTCGCCGGGCGCGTTCTCGCTGCCGTTGAACATCAGGTGTTCGAACAGGTGGGCAAAGCCGG
>ERZ1066122.316-NODE-316-length-52189-cov-29.126386_pt1 | contig 52189 bp, 26 predicted proteins | sample MGYA00382769_ERZ1066122 | MGnify/ENA primary metagenome ERZ1066122 (study PRJEB33369, sample SAMEA5778352) | biofilm metagenome | biome: Industrial cooling water; feature: Water cooling tower basin; material: Biofilm | place: United Arab Emirates | collected... | reverse complement strand
CTTCGAAAAACCCCGCGAGACCTGCGAACCCGGCGCGCAGCGCCGGGCGCGACGAAGGGCTGTGCTTTCTTTTGGTGACTTTTCTTTGGGCAAGCAAAGAAAAGAAACCCGCGCGCAAGCGCGGAAGATCTTGCATTTAGGTCCAAGACGACTGGCACGAGAAGTCGTGATGACGAATGCAGAACACCTGCGAATGCGGCCGACATCTGCCCACTGGAGAGAATTCCGCCCAACCGCAAGCGCTCTGACATACGCGCCCGCATCGCGGACCTATACGACAAATACCCGAGTTCACCACCCCGAATGAAACGCTCCTGGGCCACCCTCAGTCAAACCTCCGGCCTGTACACCGTGCAGGACTTCGAACGCGCCGCCTACCGCCTGGTCACCGAACAAGTGCTCTACCGCAGCGACCGCCACTCCCGCATCGCCTACGACCTCATCGAAACCTACTTCGCCGACTTCGCCGCCGCACTGGAACCGCTCGGCATGCGCCTGGAGCGCAACGCGCACTATCGCTACCTGGTGGCCATGCCCAGCCACGGCGAAGGCACCCCGGTCACGCTCGAACAGACCCTGCTGATGCTGGTGCTGCGCCAGCGCTACGACGAAGCGATGCGTCAGGGCCAGGTGGAAGACCTGGGCGAAGTGATGGTGGAACTGCCCGAGCTGCAGGAAGCCTATCCCGCACTCACGGGGCGGCCGATGCCGGAGATCGGCCCGCTGCGCGAGCTGCTGAAGACACTCAAGCGCTGGGCGGTCTGCCGCATGCTGGACCCCGAACCCGACGACCCGCAGCCGTTCCGCATCGCGGTGCGCCCGGCCATCGTCGAGATCGTCGGCGCACTCTGGCTGCAGCGGCTGGATCAGCACAATCGCGATGAAGACGACAGCGACGACGCGGCGCTGGACGAGGCCGCAACCGATGACGCTGACGAAGCCGAAACGCAAGCCCACGCAGATGCGCTGACGGCGCAGGCAAGCGCCGAAGCCGAAGACGATGCCGACGCCCACGAGGAGGCCGCCGATGTTCAGGCTTGAGCGCGTGCATCTGATCCAGTTCTTCCTGTTCCAGGCGAAGACCCTCGAATTCGACGGCACCACCGCGATCATCGCGCCGAACGGCGCGGGCAAGAGCGCGTTGCTCGACGCACTGCAGATCGTGATGCTGGGCGCCGACCGCAACCTGATCCGCTTCAACGCGCAGGCCGGCGGCACCCACCGCGCACGCACCATCCGCGACTACTGCCTGGGCGTGTTCCGTGCGGGCGACGACGGCCGCGTGCGCGACACCGCAACGACGTATGTGAGTCTGGTGTTCCGCGACGAGGCCACGGGCGAAACGCTGACCGCGGGCATCGCGCTGGGCGCGTCGGTGGACGAGGCCGATCACCGCGTGCACGGCCTGTATCTGCTGCCGGGCGTGGCGCTGGACCTCGCCGATCATCTGGAAACCGTCGACGGCGCCGAGCTGCCGCTGGCCTGGGCGCAGTTCCGCGCGATGGCCGCCGAGCGCTGCAAACGCGGCGGCACGCGGCTGGAGCTGCACGGCACCAGCGAGCGCTTCCTCAAGGACATGCTGCTGCGCCTGCGCCCCGGCCCGACGGCCTTCCTCGACGCCGTGGCCTATCGCAAGGCCTTCCAGAACGCGCTGAATCTGCAGCGCGTGGACAATGTGGACCTGTTCGTGCGCCATCAGGTGGCCGAGGACCGGCCCACCGACATCGGCCGCTTCCGCGCGCTGCTGGAAGGCTTCCGCGAGATCCGCGAGAAGATCGAGCAGGTGGCGCAGCGCATCGCCTCGGCCGAGACGGTGGAACAGCAGTACCGCAAGATCGCCGGCCACGCCACGCGCGCGGCCAGCTACCGCGCGCTGGCCGCCGAATACCGCCGCGACGCGCACAGCGACAACGTCGATGCCGCCGAACAGGCGCTCGAAGTCGCCGAGCGGACGCAGCGCGAGAAACAGCGCGCGCTGGAGCAGGCGCGCAGCGACGGCAACACCGCGCGTCTGCGCCTGGAGGAAGCGCAGGCCCGGCTGCAGGGCACACGCGGCTATAGCGAGCAGTCCTCGTTCGAGGAAATCGCCGGCCGCGACCGCGACGAACTCGCGGGCATCAAGCGCGAACTGCTGCGCAGCGCAGGCTTCGTGCGCGATCAGTTGCTGGCTGCGGGCAAGCTGGACCTACCGACCGTCGACACGCATGCGCTCGATGCCGCCGCCGCGCCGTGGCGCAGGCTGTACGACGGCCTGGCGGCGCTCGATGCCGAGGCGGAGATCGGCCTCGACCCGCAGGCGCTGGATACCGAACTGCGCGCGGCCATCGCCGCAGCGTCACCCGTGATCGCCGCGGTCAAGGGCCATGCGCACAGCCTGCGCAGTGCGCTGGACGATGCGCGGCACCGAAGCCGCGGCGCGCGCGAAAATCTCGCTCGCGTGCAGTCCGGACAGGCCGAACTGCGCGCCGATGCGGTGCGGCTGATGAACTATCTGCAGGACGAGGGCATCCCCTGCCGTCCGGTCTGCGATCTGGTGCAGGTGACTGACACCGCGTGGCAGTCGGCGGTCGAGGCCTATCTGCGCAATCACGTCGAAGCGCTGCTGATCCCCGCCGAGCACGAACAGCGCGCGGTGCGGCTGTATCGCGGCCTGCAGGGCACGCGTTCGGTGTATGGCGTCAAGCTGGCGCTGACCTCGCAGGCGCGTCAGGCGCGCATGCGCGCGCCCGAGGACGGCCAGGTGGCCGCACTGCTGAGCGGCGACGAAGACGCGGTGGCCTATCTGCGCAGGCAGGTCGGCGACCTGCGCTGCGTGGAGAGCGAGCGCGAGATCGTGGATGCGCGGCACGGCCTGAGCCGCGACGGCATCGTGGTGAAAGGCGGCGGCATCGAACGCCTGCGCCTGCCGGCCGCGACCGAACTGAAGATCGGCGCCTCCGACAACCGCCAGCGCGTGAAACAGCTGCGCGAGGAGATCGAGCGCGCCGAAAACGACGCCCGCCGGCTGGAAGCCGAGTGGAAGCGCGCAGACGACTGTGCCGGTGGTTTCGCCGCGATCGGCAGCGGCGCGGCCGTGGTCGACACCGTGCATGCCGCGCTGCTGCGCCATCGTGAAGCCTGCGGGCGTTTCCATGCGCTGCAGGAGCGTCGCCGCGCCTTCGAGGACCCGGACCTGATGCGGCTCAGCGAAGACGCACGCGCCGCCGAAACGCGCTGCCGCGAGCTCGACGCGCTGCGCGAACGGTTGGTGGGCGAGGTCGCGCTGGCCGGCGGCAAGGTCGACGAGATCCGCGCCCTGCTCGCGCGTCTTGAAGCCGAGAGCGAGCGCGTCGCAAGGCTGGCGGTGGACGCTTACCGCCACCCCGACGTGGACGCCAATCTGGTCGAACAGCATCGCGAGGAGCTGGACGAGAAATACGAGGCGCTGCACGAACGCGTCTCACGCTGCGAATCGCGCGCCGAGGACGCCGAGAAGGCACTCGGCAGCCTGGTGCCCGAGGCCTGGTCGGGGCTGGCGCAGTACGCGAAGGACAACGGCATCGCGCTCGATCTGGATGCCGGCGACTGGCGCAAGGCCGCCGATGTGCTGGGCCGCGAGATCGCGCATCTCAAGGGCACCGAGCTGGTGCAGCATCAGGCGCGCGCCGACGAGGCCTATGCGACCGCTGTCGACACCTTCCGCGCGAATGTGGCGTCCACGCTGTACGACAACTTCGTGCGGCTCAAGCACCAGATCGACACGCTCAACCGCACCCTGCTGCGCAGCCCGGTGTTCTCCAACAACGAGCGCTACCGCTTCCGCTTCGATGTGGTGCCCGAGCTGAAGGCGCTGCACAAATTCATTCTGAAAGTGGCCGATGTGGGCGCCGAAGACACCTTGTTCGGCAGTGCGGGCGATGTGCCCGAGGCCTTCCGCGAGATCGTCGAGGACAAGATCGTCGGCAAGGGCGGCGTCTCGCCGCTGGACGACTATCGCCGCTTCTTCAGCTTCGAGGTCGAGATCCGCCAGGGCGAGCGCACCATCGGCACACTGAGCGAACGCATGCGTTCGGGCTCCGGCGGCGAACACCGCGCGCCGATGTACGTGATCGCCGGCGCCGCGCTGGCCGCGGCCTACGGCAAGAGCGAAGGCCAGTCGGGCGGGCTCGGGCTGATGATGCTGGACGAGTTCGGCGACAAGATCGACGCGCAGAACGCCCGCGCCATCACCGGCTACCTGCGCTCGCTCGGCCTGCAGCTGGTGCTGGCCGCACCCGACACCGCCCAGGGCACGCTCAGCGGCGTGCTCGACAGCTACATCGAGCTGTTCCGCGACGACCGCCTGCTGCAGGTGGAGCGCATCGTGGTCACCGATGCCGGACGCACGCTGATGCACAGCGACCAGTTCCACCTGCATCCGGAGCTGCTGCAGGCGGAGATCGCACGGGTGGAGGCGGAGCGGACCGAAGCGGCACGGGGACAGGCGGACCAGGCGCAGGCCACCAACGTCGTGGCGGAAGGCGGCTGAGCACGGCGGATTTCATGCGGCGTCTGTCGGACATCGGCAGGCGCCGCATGGCGATGGGTCACGCATGCGTCATGCGTGCCGCACGGACCACGCCGGAGGCATCGCACGGCGCGGCCTGTCGCGTCGTCAGAGCGCGTCGAGCAGCTCGCGGATCCTGACAGCCTTCACCGCGAAATCGCCGTAGATGTCGGGATTGGCGTCGAAGCGCGCCTGATGCGCCGCCAGATGCTCCACGGCGCTGCGCACGGACTCCCTGCACGCGCGGATGGCGAGCGGACTCGTCGCCGCCTTCTCCTCCACCAGTCTGAGGAAGGCGCTGGCGAGGTCCGGAGCACCCGACTCCGGAACGTGGTCGCTGACCAGGAACTCGGCCAGGCAGCGCAGGTAGTAGCCGAGCGGCTTGACCGGCATCCAGCGCAGCCCATCCACCATCGAGATGGGCTGCCGGATGAATTTCGGCGCGAGCTGCGCGCACGACAGGCCGTAGTACGCCGCATGCGCGGCCGCCATGTCGAGATCGTCGGCCGGAATCCGGCCCCAGTCGGCCGCGGAAGGCACGGGGATCGCGCCCCGTGCCTCGTTCCGCTGCGCGTGTTCGCGCCGTTTTCCCATCAGGTGCACTTCCTGTTGTGCTCGTCCTTCAGGTTCTTCAACCGGTTCTCCCAGTCGGAGATCTTCTGGGTATGGCGACCGGGGAACCACTTCGCGTCCCACGCCTTGTAGCGCGTGATCACCGCCGCCGCGTGATGGATCGCGCGCGACAGCGGCCCGCACTTGCCGCCCGGATCGGGCGGCGGGTTGTCGCTCAACCGTTTCATCACATCGTATTCGGCCTGCCGCTGCGCCTCCTGGGCCGCGGTCTGCGCGTTCGACGACGCCATCCAGGCGTCCTGGATGATGTTGGAGATGACGTCCGCCATCAGCAGCGCCACGCCGACGCCCACGATGATCACCACCACGACCTTGGCGACGGTGATGATCGCCGCGATGGAGATGCTGCTGATGAAGAAGCCCTGCATCGCGATCGCGAAATGCCCCGACGGGTCCACGTAGACCACCGGGTTGGCGTTGGCGTAGAGGTACTTGTGCAGGCTGACCGGATCGCTGCTGAAGCCCGAGAACACGTCCATCTGCGTGAACCGGCCGTTGGACGGGTCCATGTACCGGGCGCGCAGGTAGTAGTAGCCGAGATTCGGATCCAGCTGCTCGCCGGCGAACAGGAAGGTGTTCGCACTCGTGCCGGTGCTGCTCTCCACCTCGCCGAACGCCTCGTACCACCAGCGGTCGGATGCCTGGCCCGCGCTCGTGCTCAGTGCGCGCGTGCTGCCCAGCCCGTCGACGTGCAGATAGTGGGTCGCCCCGCCCTGGGTCCGGGCGATGCGGTCGTCGCCGAGCAGATACAGCACGTCGTCGCCGCCACTGCGCTCTTCCAGCACCTGCGCATACTTCGCGGTCGGGTCGACCACGAAGCGGGTGACGACGCCGTTGACCGTCTGCGACTGGCGGATGCCGTCGGCGTCATAGCGGTAGCCGATGTTGGCGCTCGGCGTGATCGCGCTCACCAGGCGGTTGCCGCCGTCGTAGCCGTACACGCTGAAGCCGTTGGCGTCGCGCTTGCCGGTGAGGCTGCCGTTGTCATCGTAGTCGTAGACCACGGTCGAGCCGTCGCTGACGATCTCGTGCTGCAGACGGTCGTTGTCGTCGTAGCTGTAGAGGGTCGTCAGCGTCGCACCCGACTTGGTGCGAGCCTCGGTCGTCCGGTTGCCCACCGCATCGTAGGTCCAGCTGCTGGTGCGGTGGCCGCGGGTGGTGTCCGTCACCTGCTCGCGGACCAGGCGCTTGAGCCCGTCGTAGGTGTAGACGGTGGTGCGCGTGCCCGCCCCGCTCTCCACGATCTGCGTGCGCAGGCCGGATGCCTCCACGGTGTAGACCTGATCCAGCAGGACGCTTCCGGTCGCACTGTAGTGGGTCATCCGCTGCAGACGGTTGCGCACGTCGTAGGCGTAGTCGGTGCGCGTGCCGTTGGGCATCGTCGCGCGCAGGCGGCTGCCCACATCGTTGTAGGTGTAGCCGGTCGTCCGCCCTGCCTGGGTGACGGAAGCGAGCCGGTTCATCGCGTCGTAGGCATACGCGATGTCCTGCTGCGCCGTCGTCATGCGGGTGCGGTTGCCCGCCGCATCGTAGGCGTAGGTGATGCCCACGCCATCCGGATGGCTGACGGCGACCAGCCGGTCGCGCGCATCGTACTGGTGGGTGGTCGTGCCCGCCGCGTCGGTCCGTGTCGCCACCTGACCGCTGGGCGTGTAGGTGGTGACCACGCCGGACCCGTCTGCGTGACGCACTTCCAGCTCGCGACCGGCGGCATCGTAGCGGTAGGTCGTGCGCTGGCCCTTGAAGTCGACCCTGGCGATCATCTGCCCGGCGGCGTCGTACTCCATGGTCTCGCGCTGCCCCAGGGGCAGGATGCGCGCGACGACATGGCCGCTGTCGTCGTATTCCCAGCGCGTGGTCCGTCCGAGCGCGTCGATCTGGGCGATCTTCTCGCCGCGACCGTCGTACCGGTACTCGGTCCGCTGATCCAACGGATCGACCACCGCGACCAGCCGGCTGGCCGCGTCGTATTCGAAGCGCGTGGTGCGTCCAGCCTCGTCGATGGTGGACGTCTTGCGGCCCAGCGCGTCGTAGGTGGTCCTGATCCGCGGAGTGTCGGCGTCGTTGGTCGGCGTGTTGTCCGGGTGCAGGGTGGCGGTCAGGCGGCCGGCACCGTCGTATTCGAACTTCGTCGTCCGCCCCAATGCATCGCGCGTGGACACCTTCGCGCCGTCCGCACGATAGGTCATCGTGGTCGTCCGGTTCAGCGCGTTGGTCGTCGACACCAGGCGACCCGCATCGTCGTACACGAACGTGGTGGTGTTGCCGCGTCCGTCGATGCTGGCCACCACGCGCCCGGCGCGGTCGTACTGGGTGCGCTCGATGGCACCGTCCGGATGGTGGGTTTCGACCACCCGGCCGGCCGCATCGTGCACGTACAGCGTCGACCGGCCACCGCGGTCGATCTTCGCGATCGCGCGGTTCTCCTCGTCGTACACCGTCGACTCGACGGTGCCGTCGGGGTGACGGGTCTGCAGCAGGTTGCCGCGGTTGTCGTACACCATTTCGGTGCGGCGACCGAGCGCATCGACGCGCGCGGTCTCCTTGTCGATCGCGTTGTACTCGGTGTACGTCGAACGGCCCTGCGGGTCGATGGTCTCGATCAGCCGGCCCTTCGCGTCGTAGACATGACGCGTGGTCAGCGTGCGTCGCTGGCCATGGCCGTCCACGAAGGTGCGCGCGACGGCGACCGGACGGCCGCCACTGTCGAACTGGCGACTGATCTCCATGCCGTCCGGACCGCGTTCGAACACCTTGTCGCCGCGGGTGTTGTACGCATACGTCGTGGTCGCGCCCTCCGGCAGGCGCATTTCGAGCAGTTCGCCGCGGCTTCCGTACACCAGCGACGTCGATGCCCCGTTGCCGTCGACCGTCGAGAGCAGATTGCCGCTGCGCAGGTCGTACTGGTTGTTGGCCGTCACCAGACCGGTGGGATTGGTCTGGGTCAGGATCCTGCCGCGGTTGTCGTAGGTCCATGCGGTCGCGTTGCCGAGGTGATCGGTCTCGCGCAGCTTGTTCCCGGCCGCATCGTAGACACGGCGGACGGTTTCGCCCTCGGCGTTGGTCTCGGTGAGCGTGTTGCCGGAGGCATCGTAGGTGCGCAGCACCGTCTCGCCGAGCGCGTTGGTTTCCTGCAGGACGCGGCCGTTGTCGTCGAAGACGAAGATCGAGGTCTCGCCCAGACGGTTCTTGACCCTCTGCACGCGTCCGGTGATGTCCAGCGAGAACTCGATGCGCTTGCCGTCGGGGTCGACCTGCGCGATCAGTCTGCCATCCGCGTCGTATTCGTTGCGCGCGGCGCGGACGCCGCGGGCATCGAAGATGTCCTGCAGATAATGGGCATAACGACCCTGCAGATAGCCGTAGCGGCTGACATTGCCGACCTGGTCGACTACCGCGGTGAGGTCGCCCGCCGCGTCGTACTCGTAGTCGACGAAACCGCCGTCAGGCAGGCGCAGCGCGGTGATCCGGCCCTGGCTGTCGCGCAGGAAGTCGATGCCCACGCCGCTGGAGTGGACCACGCCGTCGCGGCCGTAGGTCAGCGTGTTGCCGCTGAGGTCGGTGACCTTGCGGATGCCCACGCCCTGGACCATGTCGTAACGGGTGCCGTCCTGCGTGGTCAGGCGGTAGTTGTCCGGATCGGCCGGCTCGTATTCGCCCAGATCGATCAGCACACCGCCGCTCACGCGCAGACTGCCGTAGCTGGTCTGTTCCAGCTTCGAATACGTACCGGGCAGCGCTTCGAACACCAGCTGCACGTCGATCGAGGGAATCAGAAACTGGCATTCCGGCATCGCGCGGGCGCGGAAGCGCTGCACGTCGCCGTCGGGCAGGGTCACGCTGACGATCGGGTCGCCGTCGGCGCGCACGCACCAGCTGGGGAAGAAGCCGCCGCCTTCCTGGCGCAGGCTCCAGCCGTTGCCGATGGTGCGCGACTCGTGGATGCGCATGCTCTGCACATCCACCGACCAGCCGTGGCCGAAGTCCAGCGAGCGACCGCTGCGGCGGCTGTCGTAGGTGCGGGTCACGGTGATGGGCATGCCCATCAGCGGAACGCTGGCGTCCTCGAAGCTCATGCTGAAGTGGCCGAGCTTCATCTCGCCGTCGACCGTCACGTTTGCGAACGCGCGCGACTCGTGGCCCAGCGCGTCCCAGGCGCGCAGCACGACCACGTACTGGCCGTTCTGCAGCAAAGTGGGATCGAGCATGCCCAGCGGGCCGCTGATCGCATCGGTGCCGCTGGCGATCACGCTGGCGGAACTGCCGTCACGGTCGAGCACGCTGAGCGTCCAGCCGGCGAGGTCGCTGTCGGCCACGCTGCCGAGCACCTCGACGGGCGCGGCGACCACATTGGCCTCCTGCGGGCTGGTCAGCGTCACCACCGGGCCTTCCTGGCTGCTCGGATCGAGCACCACGTAGGTCGTGGTGGAGGTGACCACTTCGTAGCCGTCGGACACGGTGGCGACCAGGGTGTGCTCGCCGACGCTGCCACCTTCCAGCACGACGCTCAGATCGGGGCCGAGCACCACCGGCTGGCCGTCGAGCAGCAGGGTGGCGACGAGCTGCGAGGCGGCGTTGCTCGCGACGATGCGCACCTCGAAGGTCTCGCCCTGCCCCACCAGGCCGCCGGCCGGCAGCTGGATCTCGACGCCCAGCGGCAGCGCGTCGGCGATGGTCAGGGTATAGCCCTGCTCGGTCCACAACGCACCGTCGCTCACCCGCACGCGCACCGGCACGTCGCCGGGCTGCGTGGGCATGAAGTCGATGCGGCCGGTGGCGGCGTCGATGCTCATCCCGGCCGGCGCCTGGGTCAGGCTGTAGGCCAGCAGGTCGCCGTCGGCGTCGGTGGCGTAGAGGTCGTAGCGATAGGCGTAGCCGATCTTGGCGTTGGATGCGGGCGTGCTGAGGATCGCGGGCGCGCGGTTGCCGCCGCTGCCCTGCTCCAGCACCTGCACGCTGTAGCGCTGGCGGGCGACGCCGCCGCGGCCGTCGGTCACCTGCACTTCGACCGTGTGCGTGCCCAGCTGGCTCGCGACCGACGTCCAGGCGATGGCGCCGGTGGCCGGATCGATGGTCATGCCCTGCGGGCGTTCGATCAGGCTGAAGCCGAGCGCATCGCCCTCGTCGTCCTGCGCGCTCACCGTGTAGGCATAGGCGCTGCCCACCGCGGCGCGCGGGTTGGGCGTGCTGACGATCCGCGGTGCGGTGTTGACCGAGGCGTCGTTGACGAAGACGGTGAAGGTCTGTCGCGACCAGCCGCCGCGGTCGTCACGTACCTCGACCTCGAACGCATTCTCGCCGACCTGCGCTGCGCTCGGCGTCCAGGCCACGGTGTCGACGGCGGTGAGCGTGGCGCCCTGCGGCAGCGTCGACCACAGGTAGGTCAGCGGGTCGCCGTCGGGATCGGTCACCAGCAGTCGGTAATCGAAGCTCTGGCCGAGCTGCAGCGACAGCACCGGCACGCTGGAGATGACCGGCGCGCGGTTGGGTGTGGCGTAGACGCGAACCTGGAAGCTCTGCTCGTCGCGGCCGCCGCGTTCGTCGGTGGCGGTGACGCGCACGTCCACCGGCGTGGCCGGAGCGGTCTGCGGCACCCACAGCAGGGTGCCGGTCTGCGCGTCGATGCGCATGCCGCTGGGGCCTGCGGCGAGCGCGTAGGTGATCGCCTGGCCGTCGGGGTCGACGGCACGCACGTCGTAGCGGTAGGCCTGGTTGACGGTCGCCGCGGTCACCGGATCGGACACGATGTCCGGCAACTGGTTGGGCAGCGTGGAGGCGACCACGGTGACGGTCCAGCTCTGGGTCGCGATCAGTCCGTTGAGACTGCGTGCCTGCAGGCTGAAGCTGGCGTTGCCGGTCTGCCCCCAGCGCGGGGTCCACAGCACCTCGCCGGTCCTGGGATCGACGCTGGCGCCCTCCGGCGCGTTGGACAGTTGATACAGCAGCACGTCGCCGTCGTGCGGCGAGGTGGCCTGCGCCTGATGGCGATAGAGCGCGTTCTCGGTGCCGCGGTTCGGCGCGGTGCCGGCGAAGGTCGGCGCCAGCATGCGTTCGTTGACCGCGAACACCCAGAACTGCTCGGCGGTGAGCCCGCCGTAATCGGCCACGCGCAGGCTGGCGGTGCGGCCGCTGGCGGCGTTGTTGCCGAGCGCGCATTCGTTGTCGCCCACGGCGGCGATCGCCAGGGCGGTCACTTCGCCTTCGCCCACCTCGGCACGGCTGGTGGCCAGTTCGACGCGCGCGCTCTCGCCCGGGCCCAGCGCGGGCACGGCGACGCGGCCGACGAGGTCGCCGCCGACATCGCCACGGTAGATCTCGACTTCGGCCGCGGCACTGGGGCCGGTGCCGCGGTTGAGCACGTCCACCGACAGCCGCAGCACGCCGGCGGATTCCACGCCGTAGGGCGCGGACACGCGCAGGTCGGGCAGGTAGCGCGTCGCCACGGCGACCGGCTGCCGCGTACCGAGCACGAAACCGGCGGCCGGCGTGCGGCCGGGGTCGACCGGGCTCAGGCGCAGGTCGCCGCGCACCTGATCGAGTGCGAACGGCTGCTGGTGCACCACGCGCGCCGCGGTATGCCACGGAACGCCGGTGGAGCGGTAGGCGCGCAGCGCCGCGCTGTCGCCCACGAACAGCGTGGACTGGCCGTCGCCGTCCAGATCCACCATCACCGGCACGTGCGTGCCGAAGGACAGGCTCATCGGCAGGCGCGCGGTGACCGCGCCGGTGCGGCCGGCGATCAGGTTCAGCGAGCTCGTGTTGCTGTTGACCACGAGCGCGTCGAGTTCGCCGTCGCGGTCGAAATCGCCCGCCACGGCGGCGCGGAAGTTCTCGCTGTTGCCGTTGGAAGCGCTCGACCACAGCAGGTCGCCCGTCGCCGAGTACAGACGGTTCATGGCGGGCACAAACAGGTCGGGCGCCCCATCGCCGCTGAAATCGGCCACCACCACCGGGCCATTGGCCGGTATGGCGTTCTGGGTCCACACGGCATTGCCCGCGGGATCGACCAGGCTCAGGCGGCGGCCGCCCGAGGTGTATTCGCTGACCGCGATGTGCGGGCGCGCGCTGCCGGCGATGTCCACCGGCGCATAGAAGGCGTTGTACACCGTGCCGGTGCGCGCGCTCGGCAGGCGGTTGACCAGCACGCCGTTGGCGTCGCGGATCTCGCCGCGGAAGATCACTTCGCGTCGGCCGTCGCCGTCCAGATCGATCGGCAGCGGCGTGCCCTGGTTGTAGCTGGCGTTGACGGTGAACTGCCACTTCAGCGTACCCACATGGCTGTAGACCGCCGGACCCACCAGGATCTCGGCCACGCCGTCGCCATCCAGGTCGCTGACCACGATGGCGCCGTAGTTGAGCGAACTCGCGGCGATTGTGGTGTTGCCGATCCAGCGCAGGCTGCCGTCGCCGCGCAGGGCGACCAGGCGACGCTGGCTGTCGACGAACAGGATGGTGGGGCTGCCGGAACCTTCGAGATCCGCCATCGCGGGCGTCACCGTCCATTCCGGCGTCTGCGCGTTGTAGCTCCACAGCTGCTGGCCGTTGCGCGCATTGAAGGCGTGGATGCGGCGGTTGCCCACGGTGGTGTCGGTCTGCGACACACCGACCACGGCCATCAGATCGCGCGAGGTCAGTTCACCGTCGAAGTCCGTATCCGCCAGCGGCCCGACCAGGGGCTGGCCGACATAGCGCACGCGACTATTGGCCCACAGCTGGCGCGGCGCGAACGGCGAGACCGAGACATCCGACGCATAGCAGTAGGGGTTGAGCGTACTCATCGCCGCGGGACGGCTGGCGCTCACCGCGGCGCCAGGCCACAGCAGAGCGCCGGTACCGGCATTCACCGTGGCACCCGGCGGCAGCAGCGTGCCGGTCCAGGTGAAGTTCTCCAGCACGTTGACGTCGCTGACCGAGGGGCCGTAGCTGTAGTTGCTGCCCACGGTGGCGCTCAAGCCGGGTGTCGACACGATGCGCGGCGCCTGGTTCGGCAGGTCGCCGTGCAGGGTGTAGACCTGCAGGTCGTAGTTGCCGAACTGGTCGCGCACGCGCAGCACCACGCGCTCGCGCTTGCCGGCGAAGTCGGCAGGCACCTCCCAGCGCACTTCGCCGTCGTCGATGTCCATGGTCAGGCCATCGGGCGCGGTGAAGGCGTCGAAGCGCAGCTGCGCGGACGGGTCGGCCTCGACCACCGGCGCGTACAGATACGAGGTGCCCTGGATGGCGCGCAGCTGCGGCGGCGACACGAAGCGCGGCGGCTGCAGCGCGGGGTCGACGGTGATCACGAAGGACTGACGCACGGTCGCGCCGGCCAGGTCGCGGACGACCACCTCGACCGGATGACTGCCCTGCTGCCCGGCATCGGGTGTCCACACGATCTCGCCGGTCAGGCGGTCGATGCGCATGCCGATCGGCGCGGTGGCCAGCTCGAACGAAGCGGCGTCGCCGCGGTCCGGGTCGGCCACCTGCACGCGGTAGGCGTAGCGCAGGCCGACACCGGTACGCCTTTCGGCGACGGAGCTGATGACCGGCGCGTCGTTGTCGTCGACCGGCTGCACCGAGAACGCCTGCTCATCGAACAGGCCGCCGCGGTCGGTGGCGCGCACGCGCAGCCAGGCGGCGTCGAGGGTGTTGTTGTCGCGCGCACATTCCTGCACGGTGTCCGGCACCACCAGGCGCGCCGAAAGACGCGCAGGCTCGGCGCCGAGCGGCGGCCACGGCAGGCTCACCCGCTCCAGCGCACCGGCCGGCAGATCGGCCATCGGCACCACATCGATGAGCGCACCGTCGGCGAAGACCTGCAGCGCGATCGCGTCGCCCGCCGCCGCCAGACCGCGGTTGCCCACGTCCACATGGATCATGCCCTGCCAGGCCACCAGCCCGTGGACGTAGAGGTCGGGCTGATTGCGGGTGGGCAGCTGCTGCAGGATTTCCTGCACCTTGATCTTCAGCAGCGCGTTGCTGAAGGACTGCGCGGCCAGGCCGCCGTCGCGCAGCACTTCGATGTCCCACGCGGCGCCGCCGGTGGCGATGGCCAGATTGACGTAATCGGCGATCGTGGTGCCGGAGCCGTTGAGGGCGGTGGCGTTGGCGCAGGTGAGATAGCCGCCGCGGCCGTCGGCCTTGTAGCCGACGCGGTTCTGGCCCATGCCGAGCGCGCTGCTGCCGTCGCCGCAGCGGAAGCGGGCATTGACCACGGCGTTGAGCACCGCCTTCTGCGCCTGCAGGTCGACGAGGATGCTGGCGTAGGTGATCGCCGAATCGGCGTTGTCGCGGTCCTCGTCGGTGACCAGGATGATGTTGCGCGCGGCTTCGGTGCGCAGCGGGTACTGGAACAGTGCGTGGCGGATCCCGCGCCAGCCGTCCTCGGTGCCCCCGGAAATGCGGAGCGCCGACGTGGCGTTGATGAATTCGCGGTAGTTGCCCATCGGGCCCGGAGGCATCGCGATCGGACGCGGTGCCGCCTCATAGCCGATCAGCCCGTAGCGGTTCGGCACGGCACCGGCACCCACGCCATTGGTCGACAGATGCGCTTCCAGTGGCGCGGCGAAATCGGCCAGCCAGGCGTGTTCGCCCGACATCGAGCCGGACTCGTCCACCACCACCACCACGTCGGCCGCCGGGGCGAGGCTGTTGGACTGCTCGCCGCCGGCCATGCACAGGGTGTTGGGCAGGCGGTTGTTGCCGGCCCAGCCGGCCGCATCCCAGACGATCTCGCCGCTCGCCGCGTCGATGCGCATGCCGGTCGGTGCATGCCGCAGGCTGTAGGCGGGCGCATCGCCGATGTCGGGATCGGTGGCCTGCACGGTGTGGCGATAGCCGGCGTCTTCCGGCGCGTCGTGCCCGGGCGGCGACACGATGGTGGGCGCGCGGTTGCTCAGCGCCACCGTCACGGCATAGGTCTGGCTGTCGCTGGCACCGGCAAGATCGGTGGCCACCACGGTGACGTCGTGGCTGCCCACCTGCTCCGCCGTCGGCACCCAGGTGATCACCCCGGTGTCCGGGTCGATGCCCATGCCCGCGGGTGCCTGGCTCAGGCTGTAGCGCACCACGTCGCCGGGGTCGCTGTCGACCGCCACCACCGGGTAGGTGTACGTCGCGCCATCCACCGCCTCGGTCATCGGCGTGGACACGATCTCGGGCGGCCGGTTGCTGCGCACCACCACCAGCGTGTAGGTCTGGGTGTCGGTGGCGCCGGCCAGATCGGTCACCACCACCACGACCGTGTGCGTGCCCACCTGCTCGAGCGTGGGCGTCCATGTGATCAGCCCGGTCTGCGCATCGATGCGCATGCCCGCGGGCGCGTCGACCAGCGAGAACGTCAGCACGTCGCCGACATCGATGTCTTCGGCCGTCGCCTGATACGCGTAGGCCACGCCGTCGGCGGCCTCCAGCACCGGCGCGCTGGTGAAGCGCGGCGGGTCGTTGACCGGGGTCACCTCGATGTGGACCGTGGCCGGCGCCGAGTCGAAGATGCCGTCGTTGGCGCGGAAGGTGAACCGGTCGGGGCCGTTGTAGTTCGGCTCCGGGGTGTAGACCAGATTCGGTGCGTCGCCGCTCAGCGCGCCATGCGCGGGCTGTTCCAGCACGGTGTAGGTCAGCGCATCGTCGGGCTGCGGGTCGGTGGCTGTGAGGACGATCGGCAGCGCCGTGTCTTCCGGCGTGGTCACGCGCTGGTCGTGAGCGACCGGCGGGGTGTTGTAGCAGCGTCGGAAGCCGCGGAATTCGAAGCTCAGCCAGCCCTGCCCGGTGAGGCGGTAATCCTGCAGGCGCACCACCGCGAACTTCGCGACCCGGTAGTCGTAGCCATTGCCCTGCCCGCGCGTGGCGTCGTAGGCCGGGACCACGATGTCCTGGCCCAGCAGCGCGTCGAGGTTGGCTCGCACCTGCGCGGCATTCATCGAACCTGGGCCGCCCTGGGCCCAGTCGCCGATGTCCAGGCGGGTGTCGCCGGGCTCGTCGGGGTCGACGTAGGTCCGCGCATCGCCCGGCATCGCCAGGCTGGTGGCCAGGGTGGGCGCGGACGGGTCGCCGGTCCAGCTCAGCCAGCTGTAATTGCCGGCGCCGGTGCCGCGCGGCATCTGGCTGAAGACCTGGCCTTCGGCGGCATCGGCGAGCAGGGGGTACGGGAGCGCGATCGGGTAGAGGTCGCAGCGGACCTCCTGCACGGGTTCGTCCGCGAAGCCGGCGAACAGCCCGCCGCCGACCGAGGCCAGTGCCCAGCCCACCAGACCGACCGCGAGCGCGGCCATGGCGAACACATGCACGCCGCCGCGCTTCACGCGCGACCGCAGAGTGGCGATATCGAACATTCCCCTGGACTCCCCGACCCATGTCGTCGAACGGTCGCCCGTCGCATCCATGCGGCGAGGACTGCTGCCGAATTGGCTCGTGAGGTCATGAAGACCGATGGCACAAGCCATCGGCCCGCGCGGGCGTGCGCTGCCCGTCGCGTTCGTTGCTGCCGTCCGTGGTGCATGCCCCCTGAGATGCAACCCCCGCCGCCTGCCCGAAAGCCTGCAGCCCCTGACACGGAACGGCCATCGCCGAAGCGGTCAACAGGGCCGCAGTCTATCGACGCCCTCGGCGCCAGCGCAAGATGCCGCCCCCGGTCCGGACGGACCTCAGCCGACGGGCGGCAGCTCCGCGCCGGCCCGCCAGCCGGCCGATTCCAGCCCGTCCAGGAGCGCCGCCACCTCGTCGCGCGCGGCGTAGCCGTGCAGTGGCATGACCAGGGTGTCGCCGTCCTGCGCCCACTGCAGCAGTTCGCGCGCGGCGTCCTGCTCGCGCAGGCAGGGGCGGATGGAGGCAGCCGGCATGCCGCGGCGCTGCAGCTCGTCGGCGATCACCTCCGCCACCTCGCCCGCGGCGCGGCCGCGCATGTAGCCGTCGATGTCCTTCAGCAGGACCAGGTCGGGGCGATAGAGCGCTGCCGCGGCGGCCAGGTCGCGAATCTCCCGATTGCCGCGGTTGCCGGCCTGACCGAGGATCATCCCCAGCCGGCCGTCCGCACGGCCGTCGCGGTGCGTGCCGGCGACGATGGCGAGCAGCCCGTCCAGACCTTCCGGGTTGTGCGCATAGTCCAGATACACCCGCAGCGCGCCGAACCGCCAGCGCTGCAGGCGGCCGGGGTTGTCGGCATGGTCGCGGCCGAACACCGCCAGCGTGTCGGCGATGGTGTCGACGGGCACACCCAGCAGATGCGCCGCCAGCGCGGCCGCCGCCGCATTGGCGATGTTGTAGCCGGCACTGCCGCCGAGAGTGAGCGGCATGTCCGCGACCGCGCCGAGGTCGTGCACGCTGCCGTCGTGGGCGCCGCCGTCGCCGACATGCAGCCACAGGCGGCCGCCAAGATGCGTGCAGCGCGGGGTCGGCGCATCGGACGCGGGCGCGCCGCCATCGCCATCGTCCCCATCGCCCTGCCCGTCCGGCGGCACCGCGTCGTGCGCTCTCGCATCGAACCACGCGACCCGTGCCGCGGCCTGCGCGCCATGCGCACGCAGCAGCGGGTCGGCGGCGTTGAGCACCAGCCAGCCGCGCTCGGCCACCGCACGGGCCACGGTCAACTTCACCGATGCCAGATCGTCGAGCGTGTGGATGCCGTATTCGCCGAAGTGGTCCGCACTGATGTTGGTCACCACCGCCACATCGGCCCGACGCAGCGCCAGCCCGCGGCGCAGGATGCCGCCGCGCGCCGTTTCCAGCACCGCCGCCTGCACGTCGTCGCGGCGCAGCAGCTGGCGCGCCCCGCCTGGGCCGGAATAGTCGCCGCTGTCGAGCACCTCCAACGGCGCCCTGTGCCCGATCAACAGCCCGTCGGTGCAGGAATGCGCGGTGCGCAGGCCATGCGCGCGCAGCATCGCCGCGAGCAGCCGCGTGGTGGTGGTCTTGCCGTTGGAGCCGGTCACCAGTGCGGTGGGCACGCGGCCGAGCGCGTCCCATGGCACGTCGTCGACCGTCGGCAGCGCCGTCAGCGCCCAGGCGCGGCCATGCTCCCCCAGACCCAGGCCGAGCGCATCGTCGTCGAGCAGGGCCGGCACGTCGCGCGCCTCGGCCGCCGCCAGCAACGCGACCAGGACGGGGTTCGCCTCGGCCGCGGCGGCACGGCGCAGGGTCTCCAGCGCACGCGCTTCGTCGGCCACCAGCGGAAACCCCGGCGCATGGAAACTGCGGTCGTCCACCGCCGCGCACCACGCCCATTCGTTGACCTCGGTGGCCGCGAGCAGGCGATCCTCCGGCGCGGTGAACGCCAGCGACGCGCCGGTCTGATGCGCGCGCACGCACAGCACGGGCGCCGGCCAGGCGAGCGACGCGCACGCGCGCAGCACATGCCCGCGCCAGCGTGCGTGCGCGTCGGCATCGCACGCGAGCGGGCCCAGGGTCTCCAGCACCACACCCGGGCGGGCGAAGTAGAGATTGGGTCCGGTCTGGCGTCTGGAATCCTCGAAACACGGCGCGGGCGTCGGCAGACGGCCCTGCGCCTCACTCACGACAGCGTTCAGTCGTCGCTCTCCCGCGAAATGAAGATGCCGCGCTCGTCGCGGCTCACGCCTTCCCACTGCTCGGGCACGAAGGCGGGCTCGGCGGCGGCGTGCTCGGCGCCCCCAGACTCCTCGACCAGCGCGGCGCGCGGGCGCGGTGCGGGCGTGTCGGGCGCGCCCTCGGGACGGAACTTGATCACCTGTTTCCACGAACGCACCAGCGCATCGGCGAACACCAGCAGCAGGTCTCCCTGCTGGGCCATGCGCAGGCCGGCGTCGATGGCTTCCTGTTCGTCCGGAATCAGGGTGATGGCGGAGTCCGGCACGCCGCATTCGCGCAGCGTCGCCGCGATCAGCTTCGGCACCTCATCCGGTGCACGCCCGCGCAGGCCGTCGTCGCGGCGGCAGATGTAGTGGTCGAAACGTCCGGCCACCGCCTGCGCGATCTCGCGCAGGTCCTCGTCGCGGCGGTCGCCGGGGCCGGCCACCACCACGATGCGCCGGCCGGCCACGTCCAGACGCTGCGCGAGGTCGGCCATCGCCGCCACCGCGTGCGCGTTGTGGCCGTAGTCGAACAGCACCTTGAACGGGTGCGCATCGAACACGTTCATGCGCCCCGGCGCCTGGAAGAAGGTGCTGTCGAAGGTGCGCAGGCCCTGACGGATCGCATCCAGCTTGATGCCCAGCGAGAACGCCATGGACGCCGCGAACATCGCGTTCTGCACGTTGTGCATGGCTTTGCCTTCCAGCGTGGCCGGGATCAGATGCGTCCACAGCAGCGGAATGTGGCTGCCCTTGTCGTAGAGCGTGATCATCTGGCCGTTGACGCCGGCTTCCAGCGCGCAGGCCCGGCCGCCGGCGCGGATGTGCTCGCGCACCAGCGGGTGCGAGGGGTTGGTGGTGACGTAGCAGATCACCTTGGCGTCGGTGTAGCCGCCCATCTTCAGCACGTTGGGGTCGTCGGCATTGAGCACCGCGCAGTCGCGCGCCACTTCCACCACGATGCGCTTGACCTCACCCAGCTGCTCCAGCGTGTCGATGCCCTTCATGCCGAGATGGTCGCTCTGCACGTTGAGCACCGCGCCCACGTCGACCTCGCGCACGCCCATGCCGGCGCGCAGCAGACCGCCGCGTGCGGTCTCGAGCACCGCGAAATCGATCTGCGGGTCGGCCAGCACCATGCGCGCCGACACCGGCCCGGTCATGTCGCCTTCCACCGTGCGCTGGCCGTCGATGTAGACGCCGTCGGTGGTGGTGAGGCCCGGCGTGTACGCGGCCATCTTGGCGATGTGCGCCAGCATGCGCGAGGTGGTGGTCTTGCCGTTGGTGCCGGTGATCGCGGCGATCGGCACCCGCGAAGGCGCCCCCGGCGGGAACAACATATCGATCACCGGGCCGGCCACGTCGCGCGGCTTGCCTTCACTCGGCGCGACGTGCATGCGGAAGCCGGGCGCGGCGTTCACTTCGCAGATGCCGCCGCCGATGTCCTTGTAACTCTCGGCGATATTGGTGCTGAGGAAATCCACGCCGCCCACGTCCAGGCCGATGGCCTGGATCGCGCGCACCGCCATGTCGCGGTTGTCGGGGTGGATGATGTCGGTCACGTCGGTGGCGGTGCCACCGGTGCTCAGGTTCGCGGTGGAGCGCAGATGGATCACGCGCCCGGCTTCGGGAACGCTGTCGGCGTTCACCTCCTGCCGCGCCATCATCATCTCGGCCTGCGGGTCCAGTTCGATGCGCGTCAGCACCTTCTCGTGGCCCACGCCGCGGCGCGGGTCCTGGTTGACGATGTCGACCAGCTCGCGGATCGAGTGCGTGCCGTCGCCGACCACATGCCCGGGCGTGCGCCGGGTGGCGGCGACCAGCTCGCCGTTGACCACCAGCAGCCGGTGGTCGTCGCCTTCCAGGAAGGTCTCGACGATGACCGAGCGCGAATGCTCGCGCGCCTTGAGGAAGCCGTCGATCACTTCCTGCTCGGTGGTCAGACGGATCGAGATGCCGCGGCCGTGGTTGCCGTTGTAGGGCTTGGTCACCACCGGGTAGCCGATGCGCCGCGCGGCGCGCACCGCAGCGGTTTCGCTCTGCACCAGCTCCTGGCGCGGCGCGGGCAGGCCGAGGGAGGTGAGGATCTTGTTGGTTTCTTCCTTGTCGCTGGCCAGTTCGACCGCGATATGCGAGGTCTTGCCGGTCACCGTGGCCTGGATGCGCTGCTGGTATTTGCCGTGGCCCAGCTGCACCAGCGACTGCTCGTTGAGGCGCAGCCACGGGATGCCGCGCTCCTCGGCCGCGCGCACCAGCGAGGCGGTGGACGGGCCGAGCGCACGGCGCTGCGCGTAGCGGATATAGGCATCGCGCGCCTCCGGCCAATCCCAGTCCTCGGGCACCGCGTCGCCGTGCAGCAGCGCGCGCACCTCGGGCGGCAGCAGCGAACACAACAGACGCAGCGCCAGTTCGCCGGCCTCGATGCCCTCCTCGCGCTGGGCGTATTCGTACACCACCGAATACACGCCGGGTCGGCCGTCGATGCTGCGGGTCTTGCCGAAGGTCACGTCCTCGCCGGCCATGTTCTGCAGCTCGATGGCGACGTGTTCGAGCACATGGCCCAGCCAGGTGCCCTCGTCTTCCTTCATCCGCCGGATCAGGCCGCCGGGTTCGCGATAGGAACAGCCGTGCTCGTGCAGGCCCGGCACCGCCTCCACCAGCGCGTCGACATAGGCCTCACCCAGGCGCGCGGTCGGCCATTCCTCCAGCGGTCCCAGGTCCAACTCCAGTCGGATGACCGGGAAGTGCGCGTAGAGCGAGGGGCCGACATAGACGGAGCGGTCGAGGATGCGCATGGGCGTGACGGGTCCTTTATTCCTTGGCGACGAGCAATGTGCCGGCGGAGGCCTGGCGGGTATGGAGATTGAACGTAGCACCGGCCACCAGAATGTGGAAGCGCATCCCGAGCATGCAGATCGGCTCGCCTTCGTCGACCTGGGCCATCGAGGAAAACTGCAGGTCCGAGGCGTCGACCACGGTCACCCCGCCGCTGCCCAGCACCTCCACCGTGTTGTCCGGCGCGATGAAGGCGCCGGTGTCCTCGTCCAGACCGATCCCCACCGCGAACGGATTGAAGGCCAGGGCCGCGGTCAGTCGGCCGAGGCGGTCGCGCTGGCGGAAGTGCTGATCGATCACGAAGCGGTTGGTCAGTCCGAGCCCCGGTGCCAGGCGCACCATGCCGGCGATCGGCGTCGCGCCCTCTTCGCCGAAGGCGATCATGTGCTCGCTGAGGAAGGCGGCGCCGGCACTGGTGCCGGCCACATGCACACCGCGCGCATTGGCCATGCGGATCGCCTTGGCCACCGCGGTGCCGCCGATCAGGGTCGCCAGGCGCAGCTGGTTGCCGCCGGTGAAGAACACGCCAGTGGCGCGCTCGATGCGTTCGACGCGGCCGGGTTCATCGGCATCGCGCCGGGTGTCGAAGTCCATGACCTCGACCGCGCCCACGCCGAGCTCGCCGAAGATCTCGACATAGCGCGGGCCGGTGGCGAGCAGACGACTGGCGGTGGGAATGACCACGATATCGGCATCGGCGCCACCGCACAGCTCGGCGAAGCGGGCCAGGATGGCCGGGTCGTTTTCTTTTTCTTCGGCGCCGCCGATCGGAATGATCCAACCGCGTTCTTCACCGTCGGGGATTTTGCTGGGGCACATGGATTCTGGATTCTGGGTTCGTGATCGGAAATTCGGGACAGACAGGCGGGGCACGGCGGCCGCGGCGTGAGCGGCGCCATCGGCATGCCCGGCCGATGCCTGCGGGATGAGGATGCGGGGCTAGGCGGGCGCCTCGAACAGGCCGGGCCTGAGCACGCGGCCCTCGCGGATGTGCCACACGCCGCGGGCCATCACGTCGCGTGCGTGGCCATCGGCGTCGAGCAATACCAGATCCGCGTCGGCGCCTTCCGCGAGCACGCCCTTGCCGGGCAGGCGCAACAGGCGGGCGATGTTGGAAGTGAAGGCCGGCAGCACCGTCTCGAGCGCGTGCCCACGGGCGAGCAGGCTGCGCACGGTGGCGAGCAGGGTGGACGCACTGCCCACATCCATCCGGCACATCCGGCCCTCGTGATCGAAGGTGGGCAGGCAGCCGCCCGCGTCGGAACTCACGGTGATGCGCTCCGGCGGAGCACCCGCGGCGTGGAAGCGCTCCCAGGCATCGGCCGCATCCCAGGCGTCCTCGCCCTCTTCCACCGGGAAGGCGGTGAGGTCGATGCAGCAGCCGCGGCGCGCAAGGTCCAGCGCCTCCTCGAACAGGCCGCGACGGCGGTTGACGTGGGTGGGATGGAACACGCGGGCCGGCAGCTCGGTCTCGTCCAGCGCGCGGCGCACCAACGCCAATCCGCGCGGGCCGTCGCCCAGATGCAGATGCAGCACGCCCGCCTTGCCGCTCATCAGCCCCGCGACATGCGCCTCGGAGGCGATACGGACCAGTTCGTCGAACGTCGGCTGGCTGGAGCGGTGGTCGCTGATCGCCAGTTCGCCGACACCGATCACCGGGTCGAGATACACGATGTCGCCGCGCACGCTGCCGGTGAGGGTGACCGGGGGCACGTGGTAGCCACCGCACCAGGCCCACGCGCTCAGGCCATGCTCGCGCAGGGCATAGGTGGCGGCGAGCAGCTCCCCGGGACTGCGCGCGAGATCGTCGGTACCGAGCACGCCGACCACGCTGGTCACTCCCGCCGTGGTGAAACGCGAGGGAGGCACGGGCGGCACGCGGGTGGCGAACCCGGCTTCGCCGCCGCCGCCGTTGACATGGGCATGGGCATCGATCAGTCCGGGAATCAGCCGCATTCCGCCCGCATCCACCACCTCCAGCCCGGGAATGCAGGGCGCGGGCGCATCCTCGGCGCCGATCCACAGCACGCGTCCGCCGGCCACCAGCACCTGGCAGCGGCCGAGGGCCTGCGGGGCGTGGAGGTCGGCATCGCGGATGAGGACGGACGTGGCCGCGGAGGCATCCGCGGCGAAGGACTGGGCGACAGGCATCCGGCTAGTGTAGCCCGCCGGGCCTCCGCGGCGCTTCCCGCCCCCGTCGGCAGAAGGAGGGCTGGGGCGGCCGCCACGAGGGCGACGGCCGCCCGGCGCCTCTCGGCGGCATGCATTGCATGCGGCGCCGGACGATGCATCGCTCCCTGCGCAGGCCGATGCGTCGCCGCGCTCAGTCGGCGGTCGACGCAGTCACGGGCACGGCCGAACCGGGTGCCATCGGCGCGCGTCCGCGGGCGCGCAGGAAGACGCGCTTCGCGTTGGCGCTCAGGTCGTCGAGGATCGCGTAGATGGTGGGCAGGAACAGCAGGCTGACCACGGTCGAGAACGCCAGCCCGCCGGCGATGGCGCGGGCCATCGGGAAATACGGCGGGCCGTCGCCGGCCAGCTGGGTCTGGCCGAGCGAGATCGGGATCATCGCCAGGATCGCCGTGCCCATGGTCATCAGGATCGGACGCAGACGTTCGCGGCTGCCTTCCACCAGCGCATCGGTGCGGTTGTAGCCGCGCCGCCGCAGGTTGTTGATGTGCTCGATCATCACGATGCCGTTGTTCACCACCACGCCCATCAGCACCAGGATGCCGATGAAGGACATGATGCTGAATGCGGTGCCGGTGAGCCAGAACAGCCAGAACACGCCGAAAATCGAGAACACCACGCCGCTCATGATCGCCGCCGGGAACAGCAGCGACTCGAACACCGCCGCCATCAGCATGTAGATGAAGATCAGCGCGAGCAGCAGACTGAACATCATCTGGTTCACGGCCTCGTCGTCACGGCCGAAGCTCGAGCCCTCGAAGGTGTAGCCGTAGCCCGCGGGGAACACCGCCTCTTCCAGCACCGCCTCCAGCGCCTTGCGCGCATCGCCCGGGGTCTTCCCGTCGGCCAGGTTGGCCTGGATGGCGAGGCCGGTCTGACGGTTGAGCCGCTGGATGGCCGTGGCCGCGGCGCGGACGTCGATGTTGACCATCGCCAGCAGCGGCACCATCCGGCCATCGGGTGCGCGGACCATGAACGACCCGATTTCCTCGGTGCCGTAGTCTTCCGAGCCCTCGAAGCGTACCCAGACTTCGGCTTCCGCACCGTCGCGCCGGAATTCGCGCAGGCTGGCGCCGCGCAGGGCCAGTCCGACGAACTGCGACACCTGCTCCGCGCTGAAACCGAAGGCCGCCGCGCGCTCGCGGTCGACGCGCACGTTGAGCTCCTGGTTGTTGTCGCCGTTCGACACCCGCACGTCACGCAGCGCATCGATCCGCGACAGCGAGGGGATCAGGCCCTCCGCGATGTCCTGCAGCGTTTCGCTGGAGTCGCCGGTGAGCTGGAACTGGATCTTCTGGTCGATGCCGCCACCGCCACCGCCGCCGGTCCCGTCGTCCTCGCGGCCGATGCCGATCTTCGCCAGCGCGGACTGCGGCAGCCCTTGGCGGATCTGCTCGATGCGCTGTTTGGTCTGTTCCGGATCGAGATCGTCGAACTTCAGCTGGGTACCGCCCCAGCCCTGTTCGCTGTAATAGGAGTAGACCTGAGTGATGCCCCACTCTTCGCGGCGTGTTTCCAGGAACGCCTCGACCTTCGCGATCTCCGCGGACATCCGCTCCTTCGGATAGGCGCCGTTCCACTGGTAGTAGATCTCGGCCTCGCCGCCTTCCTCGCCGCCGAACATGTCGAACTTCGTCTGCGTGACCGGGAACACGCTGACCACCACGATCAGGAGGATACCGAGCACGCTCTTGCCGCGGTGCTCCAGCGTCCAGCGCAGCAGACGCGCATAGCGGCGCTGCATGCGGGCGATGAGGCCATCGTCGTCGCGCAGCGCGGACGGCGTCTTCATCCGCGCCGAGAGCATGGGAATCAGGCTGATCGCCACCAGCCAGGACGCCAGCAGGGAGACGGTGATGGTCACCGCGATCTGCGACATGAACACGGTGATCATGTTGCGGTCGCCGAACAGATTGGGCACGAACACGATGCAGTGGCACAGCGTGCCCGCGGTCAGCGCGATGGCGACGTTGCGGGTGCCGACGAGCGATGCCTGCACCGGCTGGCCGGGCATGCGCTCGCGCTCCTGGTAGATGCTTTCCACCACCACCACCGCGTTGTCGACCAGCATGCCGACCGCCAACAGCAGACCCATCATGGTCAGCACATTGAGCGTGACCCCGGCGAAATACATGAAGCCCAAGGTCATGACGAAGCAGATCGGGATCGCGACGCTCACCATCAACGTCGACGGCCAGTGGCGGAGGAAGAAGTACAGCACCACGATCGACAGCACCAGGCCGATCAGTCCGGCCTCGGCCAACTCCAGCAGCGAGCTGGTGACCGCCTCGCCCTGGTTTTCGACCACCAGCACCTGCACGCCCTGCAGCGACGGGTCCTTGCCGACGCGTTCGATCTCGGCCAGCACATCCTTGGAGACCTGCACCAGATTGGCGCTGCGCTCCTTGAAGATGTCCAGGCCCACCGCCGGCTGGCCGTCGATGCGGCGGCCGTAGTTCAACCGCACCGGCTTGAGCCGCACCTCGGCCACATCGCCCAGGCGCGTGCCCTTGCCGTCGATCACCAGATCGCGATATTCCGACAGATCGGTGATCTCGCCGACCGGCTGCACCCGCAGGCGCTGGCCGCCGTCGTCGATGCGCCCGGCGGACACCGAGAAATTGGCGCTCCGCAGGCGCGCGTTGAGTTCGTTCAGACCCACGCCGTGCGCGGTGAGACGGTCGGGCGAGATCGCGATCTCGACCTCGTTCGGCGGCGCGCCCAGCACGTCGACCTTGGCCACGCCCGGCACCCGCTCCAGGCTGCGTTTGAACGTGCGCTCCAGCGTGTCGTACTCGCGGGTCAGGTCTCGACCGCTCGCCAGGCGCACCTTGAGGATGGGCTCGTCGCTGGTCGAGAATTTCTGGACGAAATAACGCCGGAAGTCGTCGGGTAGCTCGCCGCGGATCGCGTCGATCCGCTCGCGGGCCTCGGACGCGGCCTGAGTGACGTCGCGCTCGAAATCGGAAAACAGCACGAACATCCAGGCGCCGTCGGGCGTCGCGCCGCTCCTGAATTCCTTGATGCCGGGCAGGGTCGCCATGGCCTCTTCCGCCGGCCGCAGCAGGGTGCGCTCGACCTCTTCCGGCGTGGAGCCGGGATAGGGAAGCTGGATCACCATGCCCGGGAAGGTGATCGAGGGCAGCGCCTCCAGCGGCAGGCGCACCGCAGCGATCAGGCCGACCACGACCATCGACACGAAGAACATGATCGTGGTGACCGGCCGGCGGATGCTGAACTCGGCGACGCTCATGCCGTCACTCCTCCCTCGCGGCCGTCATGGCGATCGATCGCGGCGTCCAGCTTGCCCCGCTCCGTGTCGCGTGCGCGCTGCGCGCGCCGCACGTAGTCGGCATCGGGCCGGCGATCGAGCAGGTCGTAGACCACCGGAATGACCAGCAGGGTCAGCAGGGTCGACACCAGCAAACCGCCGATCACCGTGATCGCCATCGGCGAGCGCACTTCGGCACCTTCGCCGAAGGCCAGCGCCAGCGGCAGGAAGCCGAACAGCGAACACAGCGTGGTCATCATGATCGGGCGCAGTCGCGAGCGCGCGCCCTCCACCAGCGCGTCGCGCTTGGCCACGCCGGCCTCGCGCAGCTGGTTGACCTTGTCGATCAGGATGATCGCGTTCTTCACCACCAGGCCCACCAGCAGGATCAGGCCGATGAACACCACCACCGAGATGCTGGAGCCGGTGAGCAGCAGCGCCAGCACCGCGCCGACCATCGCCAGCGGGATGGTGAACAGGATCACGAACGGATGCAGCAGCGACTCGAACTGCGAGGCCATCACCAGATACACCAGGAAGATCGCCAGGCCGAAGGCGAACAGCAGCGACATGATCGATTCCTGCAGCTCCTCGCCCTGCCCGCCGATGCGCATGCCGATGCCCGCACCCAGCGGCTCGGCGGCGACCATGTCCTGCACTTCGTTCACCGCAGTGCCCAGGTCGATATCGCGCAGGTTCGCCGAGACGATCGCCACCTGCACCTGGTCGGCGCGGTGGATCTCGCTCGGGCCGACGCCGGCCACCACCTCGGCCACCGAGTCCAGGGTCACCGGACTGGCGCTGCCGGGGTTGACGATGAGCTTGCGCAGGCTGTCGATCGAAGCGCGGTCGGATTCGCGCGCACGCACCAGCACGTCGATCTTGCGGCTGCGGAAGCTGTAGCGGGTGGCGACGTCGCCGCGCACCTTCTTCACCACCGCATCGGCGATCTGCCGCGTGGTCAATCCGAGCGAGGCAGCGCGCTCCTGGTCGAAACGGATCTGGATCTCGGGGAAGCCCTGCTCCACGGTCGAGGCCACGTCGGCGTAGTGCGGACTCTCGCGCAGGCGTGCGGCCAGGGACTGGCCCGCACGCTCGATGCTGGCCAGGTCCGGGCCGGTCAGCTCGATTTCCAGCGGCGCGGAGAAGCTGAAAAGCTCGGGGCGGCTGAAATCGACCTGCACGCCGGGCACCTGCATCGCCGTCTCGCGCAGACGTTCGGTCTGCGCAGCCTCGAAGGCTTCGTCGCCGCTGTTCTCCATGACCACCGTCAGCTTGGCGATGTTCTCGCCGCTCTCGGTGGGGTTGGCGTCGAGCCGGGTGCCGGTGCCGCTGACCCCGTACAGCGCCCGCACGCCCGCGTCCTGCCCGTGCGCGGACTGGATCTGGCGCACCATCGCATCGGTATCGCGCAGCGGCGTGCCGGGCGGCAGTTTCACGGTCATCTCGAAGCGGTCCTGCGCGAGCTGCGGGATCAGATCGGTGCCGAGCAGCGGCACCGCGAGCAGACTGAGCGCGAACGCCAGCGTGGCCACCGACAGCACCGCCGCCGGCCGGCGGATCGCCGACGGCAGCAGACGCAGATACAGCGCCTCCAGACGCCCGTACGGCGACATCGCCAGGTCGCTGAGCTTGCGCATGATCGGGCCGACGATCCGCACCGCCGCACGCCACAGGGTCACCACGGCATAGGCCAGCCCGAAGAACCCGTAGCGCACCCCGGCGCGCGAGCCGCGGCCGACCACGGCCACCGGCTTCTGCCAGCGCGCCTGCGGCTGCCATTCCGGATGCGGCGGTTCTTCCGCGAAGCCGAGAGGCGCGCGGTCGCGCAGACCGCTGAGCATCGGGATCAGGGTCATCGACACGATCAGCGAGATGCCGATCGCCGTGGCGACGGTCAGCGCCTGGTCGCGGAACAGCTCGCCGGCGATGCCCTCGACGAACACCAGCGGCAGGAACACCGCGATGTTGGTCAGCGTGGAGGCGACCACCGCCAGCCCCACCTCGCGCGTGCCGCGGATCGCGGCCTCGATCACGCCCAGCCCGCGTTCGCGCGCCTTGGCGATGCTTTCCAGCACCACGATCGAGTCGTCCACCACCAGGCCGGTGGCGAGCGCCAGGCCGCCCAGCGACATCACGTTGAGGCTCAGCCCGAACTGCTGCATGAAGAAGAACGTGGCGACGATGGAGATCGGCAGCGACAGCGAGATGACGAACGTGCTCCAGCCGTCGCGCAGGAACAGGAAGATGATCAGCACCGCCAGCATGCCGCCGAGCAGCGCGTCGAACTTCACGTCCGAGATCGCGTTGCGGATGAAGCGCGACTGGTCGTCGATGACGGTCAGTTCCATGTCGGCGGGAAGCTGCGATTTCAGCTCGTCCAGCCGCTTCTGCACCGCATCGGCGGTGGAGACGGTATTGGCGTCGCCTTCCTTGTAGATGGCCATCTCCACGGCCTCTTCGCCGCCGAGACGGATGATGGCCTCGCGTTCCTTGTGCCCGCGCACCACATTGGCCACGTCCTTGAGCCGCACCGGCATGCCGCCGGCCGGGGCGCGGCTGCCACCGCTGTTGGCGCTCTGCACCGAGCTGGCCGCAGCCATCGCCTCGGCCGAGCCGCTCGCCGCGGCCACCGCCGCCATCTGCCGCGCCGCGGACGACGCGGAGTCGTCGCCGGCCGTGCGCGTGGTCAGCAGCATCTCGCGCATTTCCTCGACGCTGGCGAACTGGTTGACCGTGCGCACCAGGTAGCGCTGACTGCCCTCTTCCAGGCGGCCGCCGGAGATGTTGATGTTCTCCTGCTGCAGGCGCTGCACCACGGTGTCGATGCCCAGCCCCAGCTGCGCGAGCTTCTGCTGGTCGATGTCGACCTGCACTTCATCCTCCAGACCGCCGCCCACCTTGACGGCGGCGACGCCCGCGACCGGCTCCAGCCGACGCTTGAGGTCTTCCTGCGCGAAGCGGCGCAGTTCGGCCAGCTCGCGCAGGGCGTCCGCCTCCGGCACCGCCACGCCCTCGGCGCGCTTGGGCGCCAGCACCAGACGCATGATCGGCTCGGTCGACGGATTGAAGCGCAGCAGGACCGGCGGCTTGGCCTCCAGCGGCAGCTGCAGGGTCTCCATCTTGTCGCGCACCTCCATGCTGGCCTGGTCCATGTCGGTGCCCCAGGCGAACTCCAGCACCACATCGCTCTGGCCGGTGCGCGACACCGACTTCAGCTTGCGCAGGTTCTTCACCACGCCCAGCGCTTCCTCGGCGGGCTCGGTGATCAGCGTCTCGATCTCGGACGGCGCCGCGCCGGTGTATTCGGTGCGCACGGTCAGCGTGGGGTAGCTGAGGTCCGGCAGCAGGTTCACCTTCAACCCGAACAGCGCGATCACGCCGAACAGCAGCATGGTGATCCAGAACATCGCCACCGTGACCCGGCGCCGGGTGGAGAACTCCACCAGGTCGAAACCGCCGGTGGACACGAGGACATCCTCGGGGGCCTGGGGCGGCGGGCCGCCCGCGGCCGGGGGTGGAGGCGTGTCGACGCCGCTCATCGTGCGCCCGCCCCGGCGGTCGCGACCTCGGCGGCAGCCTTGCCGGCCGCGGGCTTCGGCTTGGGATCACCGATCACCTGCACCTCCATTCCGTCGCGCAACGCGATCTTGCCGGCGGTCACCACGCGGTCCTTCGGTTCCAGGCCGCTGCGGACCTCGGCCCACTCGCCGTCGAGATAGCCCAACTGCACCGGCACGCGGACCGCCTTGCCGCCGCGTACGGCATAGACCGCGGGCGTGCCCTGATCGTCGAGCAGCGCGCTGCGCGGGATCACCGGGGCATCGGCGCGGTTGTCGTAGTCGATGCGCAGGCGGCCGAACATGCCCGGCTGCAGGCTGCCGGCGCTGTCGAAGGCGCACACCACGCGGAAGGTGCCGCTGCCGGCATCGACCACCGGCGCGATGCGATCCACCCGGCCCTCGAAGCTGCGGCCAGGCACGGCATCCACCTGCAGTTGCACCGGCTGGCCGGCCTTGAGCACCGCCAGTTCGCGCTCGGGCACGTTGAGTGTGGCCTCGACCCGCGAGGTGTCGACGATGCGGAAGATCGGCGAATTGATCTGGACGAAGTTGCCGGCCTTGATCGAGCGCTCGGCGATCACGCCGGAGATCGGCGCCACCACGTCGGCGTAGGACACCTCGAGATTGGCCAGGCGATTGGCGGCACGGGCGTTTTCGAGATCGAAGCGCAGCTGGTCGAGGTCGTTGGCGCTGATCAGCTGCTGCTTCGACAGCTGCAGCGAACGGTTGTAGTTGGCTTCCAGCTTGCGCACCTGGGCGGCGCTCTGCGCGGCCTGCAGGCGGGCGCGGTCGGCGTCCAGTCGCACCAGGACCTGCCCGGCGCGCACCGGCTGCCCCACCTCGGCCATGACTTGCAGCGCCACGCCCGATGTCTTGGCCACCACCTGGGCCTCGGCCCGGGCCTCCAGCGGCGCGGTACCGCTGTAACTGGCGGCGATGGTGCGCCGGACGATGCCGACCGCCTCGACCGGCACGGGATCGGGCCCCTTCTTTTCGCCGGGCTTGCCGTCGGCCTGACCGGATGCGGAGTCGCCACCCGGGCCTGCGCCCATCTTGCAGCCGGGCAGGATGAGCAGGGCGCCGGCCAGCGCGGCCGTTAGCGCCAGGGTGACGGGACGAAGACGAGGAGACGGGATGCGCGCTGCGCTCATGGGGGCGTGGCCGGAATGTTTAGGTGTTGTATCAAGGTAAATCACCCCGCCGAAAAGACGAATCCGCCAGAGGTCATGGTGACCGTCGTCCCTGGATCCGGCCTGCGCGGAGCGCCGCGACACCGGCATGGCACAAACGCATGCGGTGAAGCCGCACACGATACCCGCATTGCCGGCGCGCGCGTCGCGTCCCCGTGTGGTCCCGGGCCAGCGCCGCGGGTGCGGGCCATGCCACGTTCGCGGCGGTGACGCCGGGCGCTGCATTCCTTCGAGGCAGCGCCGACCTGCGAAGCGCGCACGGCACACAACTCTCGCTACAGCCATGCACACGCCCTGCCGGCCCCTCGCCAATGTCCGCTCCCCGCGAGGCGCCCGCGACGGCAGGCCCACCCGCGGCGCCCGCATGCGGAGCGCACATGGGCGACTACTCCGATGGCGCATGCACGCTATACTGTGCGGATTGTGCGTCGCGCCCGTGGGGCGGCAAGCGCCGGTCAGGCTGGCCGACGAGGCTCGACGCATGCATCCCCGAACGTCTGCGGACCCCGACATGATCCGATCGTTGAATCGCACTCTTCTGCTTGGAACGCTTTCCGTCGCCCTCGTCGGCGGCGCCGTCTCTCTGGCGGTCAGCGCCCAGGACCCGGCCGCGGAGGCGCCCGCCGCCGAAGCGCCCACTGCCGATGCCGCCGCACCGGCCCCGGTTGCCGCGGCTGCGGCGCCCGCCGCCATTGTCGGCTCCGCCGAACGCGGCAAGTCGCTGAGCTACACCTGCCAAGGCTGCCACGGCGTCACCGGCTACAAAAACGCCTATCCGAGCTACCACGTGCCGCGGATCGTCGGCCAGTCGCCGGAGTACCTCACCGCGGCGCTCACCGGGTACAAGAACGGCACCCGCACCCATTCCACCATGCAGGCGCAGGCGAAGAGCTTCTCGGATCAGGACATTGCCGACATTTCCGCCTATCTCTCCAGCCTGAAGAAGTGAGCGCAGCCCTCATGACGAAGCGCAACGCCCTTGCCGCCGCCCTCGCCCTGACCGCCGCGTTCGGCCTGTCCGCCTGTGGCGGCGGCGACAAGGCCGACGCCGGCCATGCCGGTCCGACCTATACCCATGTGTCCGCGAAGGACGGCGATGCCGCCCGCGGCGAAGCCCTGGCCAAGGACAAGCAGCTGACCGACGGCCAGGCCTGCATCGACTGCCACGGCGAAGGCGGTGCCAAGCCGATCGACCCGGCCTACCCGGTGCTCGCCGGCCAGTACAACGACTACCTCTTCCACACCCTGCAGGCGTATCACGACGGCACGCGCGATCACGCGCAGATGACCCTGCGCATCCAGACCGCCTTCAAGGACGGCAAGCTCGACGACCAGGGCCTCGCCGATCTGGCCGCCTACTTCGCCGCACAGCCCGGCCCGCTGGCCGATCTGAAGCAGGCACACTGAAGCAGGCGCACTGAAGAATCCTGCCGGTCCTCCCGCAGTCACCAAGACTGCCGGGCACACCATCCCGCATCAGACCGCACGGGGGCCGCATGGCCCCCGTCGCTTTTTTGCGGGCAGCCCGAGGCGGCCTGCAGCCATGCAGCGTGCTGCGCCGACCGCGTCCTTCGTGATCGCTCCGCAACGCTCCACGCCCGCCCTCATTCGCGCTCCTGCAGCTCCGGCTTGTACGGCACGTCGGGCGGTGGACGGGCTTCGGCTTCCTGGTCGCGCAGATTGGGATCGTCGATGGTGCAGCCGCCGGCGGCCTGCAGGATCGACACCACGCAGCGCAGGCGCTTGCCGGTGCCCGGGATGGGCACGAACACCTCGCGCACGTTCTTGCGCACCCACTCCTGCAGCAGCGACTCGCTGGGCACGAAGAACTTGTCGAAACGGCTGGGGGTGTAGTCCACCGGCGGCCGCTTCAGCCAGGTGCCCATGCGGTCGATCTTCGCGAAATCCTCGGTGATCGTGCCCGGCGGCAGCCCGCCGCCGACACTTCCGCCGTCGCCGGGCAGACGCGCGCTTCCGTCCGCGTTGAACAGCCCGGAGGCGCCCTGCTGCCCCGCCCCGCTGCCGCGCCGGTCACGCTCGGACACGCCCCAGTCGTCGCCGCGTACAGGTGACCGCAGCCCCCCGGGCGGCGCGCCAGGCTGTGGGCCTGCGCCGCTGCGGGCCGTACCGCCCGGACGCCCGGTGGGGGTCGGCGCGGGGACGGCGGCCGCCCCCCGGGCGGCAACACCGTCCGCGTCCGGCCGTCCGGCCGGTGTGGAGGCGGGGCGCGCCTCGGAACTGCCTGCCTCACCCGCCGCCGTGGTGGGCGGTGCGCGCAGCGTGATCTCGCGGGCCGCACTGCGACCGGCATCCGCATCGGGCAGGCGGCGCTGGGCCAGGCCCGGCAGCGGCAACGCGGTGGATTCGGAGGCAGGCCGCGGCGCGAGCACCACCTCGCGTCCGTTGGGCCGAACCGCCGCCTCGGGCAGCTTGACCGCGGGGGCCTGCGGAAGCGGCAGCATCTGGGCACCGGCGGAACGCTGGACCAGCGGGATTTCGCGGGTCGGCGTGAGTTCGGGCGCAGCGAGTGGCGCGGCCTGCCGCGTCTGCGGCAACGCCAGTACAGGCGTCGACGGGTTGCGTTCGACCAATGGAATCTCGCGCGAGGCCCGCGGCGGCGCCTCGGACGAGTGCAAGGTGGCCGCGGGCCGCTGCGGCAGCCGCAATGTGGTCGGCGGCAGCGTGAAGGCACTGGGAGTGGGCGTTGGGGTCTCGCCGACAATGAGGGGCTGCTCGGCGCTCGGAGGTGGGGGCACCTGGTCCGGCTGCTCTGCGGGTGCCTGCTCGGCAGTGGCGGGAGGGTTCGCGGGGGACTCGGCCTCGGTGGCATCGGCGACCTCCACCGGTTCGGTGGTGGCGGCGGACTGCGCACTGCCGCTCACCGTCGCTTCGGCAGCGGCATCGGAGGGCTCGGCGGTGTCGGCCTGGGTCTGCGCGTCGCGTGCCGCCTGCGCACCGTCTGCGGTGGGCTGGCCACGCCGGGCTTCCTCGGCCGCAGACTGCGGCGCGGCATCGCCGGACGTCTCGGGCGTGCCTTCGCCGATGAACTCGACCAGGGTCACGTCGCCGGCCTCCTGCGCGGCCGGGGTCGCGGGGTCCATCCGGACCAGCGCCACCCAGAAGAACAGGAACAACAACAGCACATGCGCGCATCCGGACACGGCCGCCGCCAGCGCACGCAGCCCGCGCTCCTCGCGCGGCGCGGGCTCCCAGCGTGCGCGCAGCAGCGCACGCAGCGCGGGCACGCGCCCGAGCGGCGGCAGGGCTTTCGGTGGAGCGCGCAGGGGACGCTGCGCGAAGAGATTCACCCAATCCGCGGCGGGCGCACCGGTGACCGCATCGGTGCGCTCCCGGAGCGCCAGGAACCACAGTCTCCAGGTGGGCGGAAACTCGCCGAACGCGCGGTCGGCATGCAGCGGGAACCGCCGCCGATAGCGGGCCTCGACGGCGGCGAGCAGCTCAGCGGCGGTGTACACGCCCGGCGCGCCGCCTCAGCCGTTGCGTGCGATGTAGGGCGCCGATCCGGTGGCGTGGTCGGTGGCGTCGCGCACCGCGGTGACACCGGGCACCTTCTCCATGAGCGTGGTCTCGATACCCTGCTTGAGCGTGACATCCGCCATGCCGCAGCCGTGGCAGCCGCCGCCGAAGCGCAGCATCACCACGCCCTCGGCGGTGACCTCCTCGACCTCGACATGCCCGCGATGCTGCGCCAGCTGCGGGTTGATCTCGTGCAGCACCACCCAGCGCACCCGTTCCACCAGCGACGCGGAATCGGCAGGCGCCTCGCCCTTGATCTTCGGCGCGCGGATCTGCAGCTGGCCGCCGGTGGCGTTCTGGGTGTAATCGATCTCGGCGCCGTCGAGGTACTGCACGCTGCCGGCATCGAGCCACAGGGTGAAGCCCTGGCAGTCCACCGCCCACTCGTCGCCGGACAGATCGCCAGGCTCGGCGAACTCCAGACGCACGTCGGCGCGCGGCGTACCGGGGTCGAGGGCGCTCAGACGCACGCCCAGGCCCGGCAGGGCCTCGCGCTCGATCAGGCGGCGGAAGTGGGTCTGTGCGGATTCGGTGATCTGGATCATCGGCGTATTCTATGCGTCTCCGCACGGCGGCGTCCTGTCGCCCCGCTCCGCACAGCGGACCCGCGTTCAGCCCAGGAGTTCCCATGACCGACCTCGTCCCCCTCGCCCAGGCGCACTGCATCCCCCGCCGCGGCCACGAACACCGCCTCCCGCCGGCGCAGATCGCCGAACTCATGCCGCAACTGCCCGGCTGGGAACTCGCCGAGAACGGCCATGCGCTGGTCAAGACCTTCACCTTCCCCGACTACTACCGGACCATGGCCTTCGTGAACGCCCTGGCCTTCATGGCCCACCGCGAAGACCACCACCCCGACCTCGGCGTCCACTACGACCGCTGCGTGGTCCGCTACTCCACCCACGATGTGGGCGGCTTGAGCGAGAACGACTTCATCTGTGCGGCGAGGGCGGAAGCGCTGGCGGAATAAATAAGACCCAAACATATAAAAATACCCATCACCAGACCAAGAAAAACCCCGTCAATTTTTCTAGGACAATTTCGCGGAAATGGACAAAAACAAAGCTCTAGTTTTTCTCAAGACCGCGCTTACGGAAATTTCAGACGGCAACAATGCGAAAACAGATGATTTCTCTGGACTTCGCGAGGTTGATGCAAAAGTTCGCGAAATAAAGATGGTGATGGAAGGCATCGACGATCTCCCCCGAAGCATTTTGGAATCGATGAAAAACGATCCAGACTTCCAAGCCAATAGCAGGCGCGTAAGACTGGAAACTCTCATTGGTTATGTCAAAAACGCAATAAAATTTATCGATACCGGGGCCTTCGATAAGCCGAAAAAAATTATTCATCCCCCGCCAAATTACTCCGCACTCACATCATCCATGTCAGGCTTGACGGAAGAAATCGACCGCCGCTGGCGAGAAGCGCAAAAATGTGTGCATATCGAGGCATACACTTCCGCCGTAATACTGATGGGAAGCATTCTGGAAGGGCTACTACTGGCACGCACCCAAAATTCTGCGGGCATCGCCTATCAATCCTCTCGAGCTCCTAAGGATAAAACTGGAAAAGGGATTTCGATCCCAAATTGGACATTGAGTACGCTGATAGATGTGGCAACCGACGTTGGATGGATCAAGACTGATCGAGGAAAATTTGGACACGCACTTCGTGAGTCACGGAATGTTGTTCACCCATGGCAAGCGGTGAGCATACGCGCTGATTTCGATGAAGCAACATGCAAGACAGCATGGCAAGTATTAGAAGCATCGGTCGATGATCTTTTGCGATCGTTGTGACTTGGACTGCTGCCCTATACCGCCCATCGAAGCGGCAGTCCTCGCGGATCAGGCCCGCAGGGCGCGCGGCGGGATGCCGCGCGTGTTTCGATGGGCCATGGATGGTCCTTCGAAACACCCCGTGAGGACTGCGGACCCGGCGCGCAGCGCCGGGCGCGACGACGGGCCGTGCTTTCTTTTGCCTACTCTTTCTTTGCACGAGCAAAGAAAAGTAGGTCGCGCGACAGCGCGAAAGCCTTTGATTTTCATTGGCTTACCGAAACGATCCAACACGCAGCTCAGTCACCCGCGGCAGCCGCCAAATCAAAGGAGTCCCCCATGATCCCCACCACCTTCCGCGCCTTCCGCATCCACAACGACACCGCCCACGGCTACCGCAGCGGCATCGAAGACACCAGCCTCGACGCCCTCGCCCCCGGCGAAGTGGTCATCAAGACCGCCTACTCCTCCGTCAACTACAAGGACGCCCTGGCCGGCACCGGCGAGGGCAAGATCCTGCGTTTCTTCCCGCTGGTGGGCGGCATCGACGTGGCCGGCCACGTGGTCGCCTCGACCGACCCGGCGTTCCGCGAAGGCGACGCAGTGCTGGTCACCGGCTGCGGCCTGAGCGAGACCCGCGACGGCGGCTATTCGGAATACGCCAGGCTGGAGGCGAAATGGGTCATCCCGCTGCCGGCGGGGCTGAGCCTGCGCGAAAGCATGATCCTCGGCACCGCCGGCTTCACCGCGGCGCTGGGCCTGCTGCGGATGGAAGAGAACCGCCAGAACCCCGCGCTGGGGCCGATCGCGGTGACCGGCGCGACCGGCGGCGTGGGTTCGCTGGCGGTCGACATCTTCAGCCGTGCCGGCTACGACGTGCACGCGGTGAGCGGCAAGGCCGCGCAGGCGGAGTACCTCAAGTCGCTGGGCGCGGCCGAGGTGCTGGGCCGCGAAGTGCTGGCCGAGGCCAGGCCGCTGGAAGCCGCGCGTTTCGGCGGCGGCTTCGACAACGTGGGCGGCAGCATGCTCGCCAGCCTGCTGGCGCGCACCCGGCCCTACGGCAACGTGGCCTCGGCCGGCCTCGCGGCCAGCGCCGAGCTGCCGACCACGGTCATGCCCTTCATCATCCGCGGCGTGTCGCTGCTGGGCGTGGCCTCGGCCGGCACCGTGCGCGACATCCGCGACGCGGTGTGGCAACGGCTGGCATCGGACTGGAAACCCCGGCATCTGGACGCGATCTGCACGCGGGAAGTCACGCTGGACGGGCTGCCGACGGTGTTCGCCGACATGCTGGCCGGCGGCTCGCTGGGCCGAACACTGGTGCGGATCGGCGGCGAGTGAGACGCGCGGCGGCGGCGGCAGCGGCGGCGGCAGCGGGGGCGGCAGAGGGGGCGGCCATGGGGGTACAGGCCCCGCTGCGGGCAGCGTCGCGGCACGCCGCTGCGCTCGACCAGAGGAATGCGGCAACCTATTGATTCGCAAGCATCTCATGCGCGCCAGCGCTGCATGCAGAAGCGCATAAGCGACGCCGCGGATGCGGCCGGGGCTGCGCAGGATCGCCTCCGCAGCTCTGCGTCACGCCGCCATACGGCGGCGCGCGGCCGATGATCGCGACCGCCCCCCGCTTCCGGCCACGGCCCGGGGCGACTACACTGCGCGGAATATTGTCCTGGGGACCCGCATGGCTCGCATCCTGATCGTCGACGACTCACCGTCCCAGCTGATGGGCATCCGCCGCATCGTCGAGAAACTCGGCCACGAGGCACTGACCGCCGAAGACGGCGCGGCCGGTGTCGAAGTCGCCAAGCGCGAAATTCCCGACCTCATCCTGATGGACGTGGTGATGCCGAACCTCAACGGATTCCAGGCCACGCGCACCATCACGCGCGAGCCCACCACCAAGCACATCCCGATCATCCTGGTGACCACCAAGGACCAGGACACCGACCGCGTCTGGGGAATGCGCCAGGGCGCCAAGGCCTACATGACCAAGCCTTTCAGCGAGACCGAGCTGGCCGACACCATCACCAAGTACGTCACCGGCATGGCCTGAGCGCCAAGCCGCGGCCCCAGGCCGCAGCTCCCGCCACGCAGACGAAGAAGCCGCCTCAGGGCGGCTTCTTCGCGTTCGGGAGCAGGTCAACCGGGAATGCGCGACCCGGCAGTCGTCAGGCCCGTCGCCAGTCGTCGCCGAAGGCCTCGCGCATGCGCCGGTAGGCCTCGCGCTCGGCCTCGTTGTTGGCGCGCGGGGCGAGGATCTCCAGTTCGACGATCTGATCGCCGTCGGCGGCACCGCCGCTGCCCGGCAGGCCCCGACCGCGCAGACGCAGCTTGCGTCCGCCTTCGGAGTCCGGCGGCACCTTCACTTCCACCGGCCCGCCGAGGGTCGGCACGCTGAGCGTGGCGCCCAACGCCGCTTCCCACGGGGCCACCGGCAGGACGTAGAGGATGTTGCGGCCGTCGACCTCGAACTGCGGGTGGGCGGCGTATTCGATCTCCAGCAGCAGATCGCCGCCACTGCGCCCCTGCCCGGCCAGCCGGATCGACTGCCCGGGACGGACGCCCTTGGGCACGCGCACGTCCAGCGACTTCTCGCCGATCGAGATGCGCACCGGCTCGCCGCGATAGACCGCTTCCAGCGGCACTGCGAACTTGGCGCGCGTGGCGCCGTCGCCGCGTGCGCGCGGGTCGAAACCGCCGGGGCCGGCCGGGCCGCCGCGACGGCGCCCGAACAGCTCCTGGAAAAAATCGCTGAAGCCGCCGGCGCCGTTGCCGAACTCGAAATCGAACCCGCCCGGGCCCCCACCGTAGCCACCGCCGAAGCCGCCCGGCGGCGGGCTGACCTCGTCGCCGGGGCGATAGCCGCGGGAGCGCAGCTGGTCGTAGGCCGCGCGCTTCTGCGGGTCGCGCAGGGCCTCGTAGGCCTCGTTCACGGCCTTGAACTGCTCTTCGGCGTCGGCCTCCTTGCTGACGTCCGGATGGTACTTGCGCGCGAGCCGGCGGTAGGCGGTCTTGATCTCCGCCTCGCCGGCGCCGGGTTCGACCCCGAGTATCTGGTAGTAATCCTTGAAACGCATGATGACCTCGCAGGAATGCGTGAAGCGCGGCGAGCGCACGCGCGATGCGGGGACTATACGACGACGACCGCCGATGCAGGCCGCACGCGCAGCGCGCGCAGCACGAGCTGGTTGCACACGCGCGAACCGCGTACACGACCCGCGCGCACAACGCACGAGCGCGACCCGCGCCTGCGGTGCAGGGCGGCATCGCAGGCGCGGTCGTCAGGCCGCCGCGGCCTCCGCCATCAACGCGACGCCCGCAGGGGGCTGCGGGCGTCGGCGCGCTCGATGTCCTCCGGCGCATGCACACCGGACGCGGACAGGACGGGAGAGAGCGCTCCCGCCTCGCCCTGTCGCGTTGAACCGCGTTGAACCGTGTCGATTCGTGTCGGAACTTGCTGGATCGTGGCCGATCAGGCCTGGCCGACCTGGATCCGGCGCGGAGTGGACTCGGGCTTCTTCGGGATCGCGATTTCCAGCACGCCGTTCTGGCCGCGGGCGGTGATGCCCTCGGCGTCGGCGGTGTCGGGCAGCGCGAAACGGCGGTGGAAACTGCCGTAGCGGCGTTCGATGCGCGAGAAGCGCTCGGTCTGTTCGCTGCTCTCGCTGCGGCGTTCGCCCTTGATGCTGAGGATGCCCTTGTCCATCAGCACTTCGACCTCCTGGGGGTCGATGCCGGGCAGGTCGGCAAGGATCACGAAGCGGTCGCTTTCCTCCTTGATGTCGACGCGCGGCACCCACTGGCTGGTGACCACGGCGGATTCGTCGCGGGTGTCGTCGGATACGGCGGCGTTGCCGAGGAAACGCTCGAAGATGCGCTTCATGTCGTCGTCGATGCGGGACTGGGCGGGGCGGATGTTCTGGTAGCGGGCGAGACTCATCGGATGACTCCTGTAGGGGTGTGTGGGCGACGGCAACCTGCCGCCATGCACGAAAAATGCGCGCGCAGAACCGTGTTTCAAGCCCCTTGCGAACGCGCGTTTCGCCACCATTCCCGCACTTTGGGCCGTCGCCCGGGCGTACACTCGCGCTGTCCGGACTGCGCCTCCCCGCGCATCCGGCCGACCTGCACCGCCCCGCATCCCCACCCCCATCCCCCACCAGCGAAGGAGTTCCACCATGCCCATCCAGATCGGCGACCGCATCCCCGAGAGCAACGTGCAGCGCATCCGTGAAGGTTTCGAAACCGTGGACACCCACGCGTTGTTCGAAGGCCGCAAGCTGCTGCTGGTCGCGGTGCCCGGCGCATTCACGCCCACCTGCTCCGAAAAGCATCTGCCCGGCTTCGTGGCGCTGTTCGACAAATTCCGCGAGAAGGGCGTCAGCGTGGCCTGCGTGTCGGTCAACGACCCCTTCGTGATGAAGGCCTGGGCCGCGAGCCAGAACGTGCCGGAGGGGATGGAAGTCCTCGCCGACGGCAACGGCGATTTCACCCGCGCGCTCGGCCTGGAAATGGACGCCAGCGCTTACGGCATGGGCCTGCGCAGCAAGCGGTTCGCGCTGCTGGCGGACAACGGCGTGGTCACGCGGCTGGAAGTCGAGGCACCGGGCGAGTTCCGCGTCTCTTCGGCCGAACACATGCTCGAACAGCTGGGCTGATTCGGCAGTCCGGGCCGTCTAGGCCGACTCGACCGCACGCCCGGGATGGACCGCGACCAGCGCGTGCACAGAACACGGCTGCGGCTGATGCGCCTGCATTCGCCGCGGCTGCAGATGCTGCTGATCGTGGCGCTGACCGCGGCCGCGGGCTTCCTGGCCTCGGCCTCGCTGCTCGACATCGGCCTGCAGGCACTGGGCCAGCGCTATGCGCTGTCGGTGGTCATCGCGTATCTGGTCTTCCTGCTGTTGCTGCGCACCTGGGTGCGCCTGCACGACAAGTCGCTGGACGTGCCGGACGGATAAGAGGGCGACCGGCGCACGCAGCAGGGCGGGCGCGCGGAGGCGGGTCGCGATGTCGAGGACATCGCCACCTCCAACCCGCTCTCCGGGGATGTCGGCGACGCGGGCGAGGCGGCCCTGGTGCTGATCGCGCTCGCGGTGTTCGCCGGCGCGGCGTTCAGTGCGCGGTGGATGGTGTGGATCGCGCCGACCCTGCTGGCGGAACTCATCGTCGACATCGCACTGGGTGCCCGCCTGTACCGCAGGCTGCGCGGCATCGAGTCGGTCGACTTGCTGCGCACCGCGATACGCCGTACCGCCCTGCCCTTCCTGCTGGTGCTGCTGTTCTTCGCCGGCGCGGGCGCCCTGGCGCAGCAGTGGATGCCGGAAGCGCGCAGCCTGGGCGACCTGCTGCGCACGCAGAACGGCTGACCTCACGGCCGCGCGCTCAGCGCAGCACGGTGAACTCCACCCGGCCCCAGGCGCCGCTGTCGGCCAGCGCGGTCAGCGCATGGCGGCCCGGACGTTCGAAACGCTGCTGCAGCCAGCCGCTGCCGGTGGTCTCGCCGACCCAGCGCCCGTCGAGCAGCCAGCGCACCCGCCCTTCATCGCCCAGCGCGCGCAGGCGCAGACGCACCGGCTCCACGCTGCCGGGCGCGCGCGCGAGCGTCGCGCCGGGGCTGACGCCCTCGATCCGCAGCGTGGTGGCGGCCTCGCGGCCGTCGGCCATGCAGTCGTCCGCCAGCGGCGGCAACCGGGACGCGCGGCGCGTCTCCAGCGACAGCCACGGCGTGGCCAGCGCAGGCCAGCGGGCGATCTCGCGCTCGGCAGTGCGGTGCGGGAGCGAGCACACCGCGGAGACGCGGCGGCCGCTCTCCAGGTCGATGTCGAAGCGCTCGCGGCCCGCATTCCACAGCCGCACCTCGCGCTCCGCGAGCGTGGGCGGCACCGCGCCGTCGAGCACCCAGGCATCGCGCCGTCGATGACAGGTGGCGGAAGGCTGTGCGCTGGCCGCAGTGCCGAGCGGCCAGCAGATCTCGACCTTCGCCACGTCCTGCGGCGGCGCCAGCGGCATCGCGTCGCGCGCGCCCTGCGGCAGGGTGTCGATGGCCTCGAACAACAGCGGCAGTGCGGTGAGCGCACCATACTGCCCCGGCAGCGGCGTGCCGTCCGGACGCCCCACCCAGACGCCCACGGTGTGGGTGCGGGTGCCGCCGATCGCCCACGCATCGCGGAAGCCATAGCTGGTGCCGGTCTTCCAGGCCACGCGCGTGCGTCCCCGCCGGTCGAAATACTCGCTCTCGCCGGGACGCGGGTTGCTTTCGAGGATCTCGCGCACGACCCAGGCCGCGCCCGGGGACAGCAGCCGCCGCTCCTGCACCGGCGCATCCGCGCGGTAGCGCACGCGGCCCGCGATGCCGCCGCGGTTGAAGGCGGCGTAGGCCCCCACCAGGTCCTCCAGCGTCGCGCCGGTGCCGCCCAGGATCAGCGCGAGGTTGGGTTTGGCCGCCGCCGGGAATTTCAGGTCGATGCCGGCATGCGCCAGGCGTGCGGCGAAGCGGCCCGGGCCGACCCGGTCGAGCAGGTCGACCGCCGGCACGTTGAGCGACAGCCGCAGTGCGTCGGATGCCGCGACCGGGCCGTTGAAGGCCTCGCCGAAGTTGCCCGGCCGGTAGTCGCCGAAACTCTGCGGCGCGTCGATGAGCAGGCTCTCGGAGTGGATCAGGCCGTCGTCGATCGCCATGCCGTAGAGGAACGGCTTGAGCGTCGAACCCGGCGAACGCCAGGCGCGGACCATGTCGACATGGCCCAGCCGCGCCTTGTCGCCGAACCGGACCGAGCCGACGTAGGCGCGCGCCTCCAGCGTGGCGTTGTCGACCACCAGCAGCGCGGCGGAGGTGCGTTCGGGCAGGCTGGAGAAATACGCCGAGACGCGCTCCTCCAGGGTGCGCTGCAGGCCGGCGTCGAGCGTGCTGGCGATCCGCGCCTCGCGCGGTGCACCGCTGCGCAGCCGCTGCGCCAGCAGCGCGGCGCTGAGCGGCGGCTGCAGCTGACGCGTCACCACCGGCTCGATGCGCGCGTCGTCCACCTGCTCCGCGCTCCACACGCCCAGTGCCGCCATCCGCGCCAGCACCTTGTCGCGCGCGGCCTGCGCGGCGTCGGGGTGCCGGTCGGGGCGCAGGCGGCTGGGCGACTGCGGCAGCACCGCCAGCAACGCGGCCTCGGCCCGCGACAGGCGCGCGGCGGGTTTGCCGAGGTAGGCCCAACTGGCCGCCTCCACGCCTTCGATGGTGCCGCCGAACGGCGCGCGCTCGAGATACAGCGCAAGGATGTCGCGCTTGGAGAGATGCGCTTCCAGCTGCAGCGCGCGCAGGATCTGCCGCAGCTTGCCCCAGGGCGTGCGCGTGCCGCCGCCGTCGAGAATGCGCGCCACCTGCATGGTGAGGGTGGAGCCGCCCGAGACCACCCGCCCGCTGCCGAGCATCTGCACGCCCGCGCGGCCCAGCGCAATGGGATTGACGCCGGGATGACGCCAGAACCAGCGGTCCTCGTAGTGCAGCAGCGCTTCCAGATACAGCGGCGAGACCGCTTCGGGCGTCGCGGGATAGCGCCACACGCCGTCGGCATCGGCGAAGGCGCGCAGCGGCGTGCCATCGCGCGCGGTCACCAGCGTGCTGGTGTCGCGGCGCTCGGGCAGCGGCGGCGGGAACAGCAGATCGAGCAGCAGCAGCGCCGCGAGCACGGCCACGGTGCCCCAGCGCAGCCAGGGCAGCAGTCGACGGAACGCCTGCCGGAGCCGGCCTCGGGTTCCGACGGTTCCCGAGGGTGGCAAGGGGGCGACCGGCCCGGAATTCATGGCGAGGTGGGCAGTGTGGGCATCACGCGGATGGGGTCATGGCGCAGGACGAGGTGGGCGGCACAGCGCGGGAGGCGGACAGCAGGCACCGCCTTGCCGAGCACGGGACGACATCGCGCTGTGCATCGGTATCGAAGATGCGCGCGGCACTGTGGATGCAGCCGGCCGATGATGGCCCGCAAGCTTCCTTGCCCCTTCCGGATCGGGATTCAGGGATTCGGAGATCGGCATCCCCGAATCCCTGAATTCCTGAACCCCCGAATCCCGGCTTGCCGTTCCGGCACTACTTCGGCTGCACCACCGTGATCGTCGCCGGTGTCGACTTGCCCACGCCGCGCAGCTGCGGGCGGTACATGTCCTCGACCAGCGGCGGCGGCACGGTGTAGGTGCCCGGAGTGACGGCGCGCACCAGGTAGAAAATGCGTGCGTTGTCGCCGCTGCGCAGCTTCACCGCGGCCACGTAACGGTCGTCGCGGAACTCCTCGTGCTGCACCTGCGCAGCGTCGCCGCGCTCCGCGATGCGGATGCCGTCGACCACCACATCGGCCCACTGCTTGGCATCGCCCAGGTTGAAGTTCTCGATCTCCAGACCCGCCGGCAGCAGGTCGGTGACCAGCGCGTCCGGCATGTCGCGGTCGGCCTTGACCGTGAGCGCGACGATCAGCGCCTCGCCTTCGGTCAGCGGGCCCGGCGTCCAGGGCTTGCCGTCGGTGGTGAACCACTCGCGCTGCACGCCAATGACCGACGCATCCGGCGCGGGCGCGGTGCGCGGCACGCCGGCGATTTCCAGGCTGGCGAACAGCGGCGCGGCATCGCCTTCGGTGGCCTGCGGCGCGAAGCGGAAGCCCGCCGACAGGCCGGCCCAGTCGGTGCGGCGGCCCTGCATGCGCCTCGGCGTGGCCGTCTGCGCTTCGCCGGCGACCGTCCACGTGCCACCCAGCTTGCGTGTCTGGTCGGCGAGCAGCGCCTTGCCGACGCGGGCGATGGCCACCTGCTCCTGCGTGCTCAACCAGAACCAGCGCTCGTTGCGTCGCGCCTGCAGCTCCTTGCCCAGCTCGATGGCCATGGCTTCGTACTCGGGCTTCGAGAGCTTGCGCTCGCGCACCAGCGCCAGCATCAGCGCGCTGTCGCGCAGCGGGCTGCTGTAGTCGCCCAGCCAGCCGATGCGCTCACCCTTGAACGCGAAGCCCTGGGCGATGGCCTTGGCGCCGCGCTTGCCGTCGCCCTGCAGCGACAGGGCCAGACCCAGATGCACCAGCGGCAGCCCGGTGCGCACTTTGCCGCGATCGTTGTCGTACAGCGCGCGCAGCGTGCCGAGCGGCGCGCGGTTGACCCGCGCCAGCACGTAGCCGGCGTGCGCCTGATACGCGAACTTCAGGTGCTCGCGCTGGTTGTAGCCGTAGAACTGCGCACCGCCGGCCAGCACATCGTCGCTGAGCCGCTGCAGCGCCTTCTGCAGCACGCGTTCGGGCACGGCGAAGCCGGCCTCGCGTGCGTCCAGCAGGAACTCCACGATGTACGGGGTCAGCGCTTCATTGACGTAGTCGTCGTTGCCCCACATCGAGAAATGCCCGCTGGAGAGCTGCATCGCGGTCAGGCGCGCGAACGCACCCTCCATGCGGATGCGACGGGTCTTGGCGTCCAGGCCCTGGCTGCCGAGCGCATCGGCGGTGTCCTTGTCCATCAGCAGCGCGGCGTAGCCCTTGCTGGTGGTCTGCTCGGCACAGCCGTAGGGGTACTTGAGCACGTCGTCCAGCGCCGCGGCGAAGGGGATCGGCGGCATCGCGCTGACGGTCATCTGCGCGGTGACCGAATCCGGCATCAGGCCCTCGGCGAAGCCGGTGTCCATCGCCACCGGCGCATCGGCCTGCAGGCTTTCGGTGCGCACCCGGACCACGCCGGGCCACGCCGGACGCACCGGCAGGTCGAAGCTGCGATCCACCTTGAAGCCGTTGCCATCCACGCGTACGCGCAGCTTGGCGGTGGTATAGCCCTCGCGCGCGGTCACCGGGAAGGTGAGCGTGGTCTTCGCTTCCTTGCCCAGTTCGACGCTGCGCCTGCCCTCGCCCACCGCCAGCGGGCCGATGCCCTCGGCGCGCACGGTGAAACTGCCCGGTTTCCCTGTGAAATTGGTGATGTCGACGGTCAGCGCGCTGCGGTCGCCCGGCGCGAGCACGCGCGGGTAGCTGGCTTCGGCGACGATCGGCGCGCGCACCACGGTCTCGGCATCGGCGTTGCCGTAGCGGGTGTCCGAATACACCAGCGCCGAGACCCGCAGGGTGCCGTTGAAGTCCGGCACCTGCAGCGGCACCCGCGCCTGGCCCTTCGCATCCAGCTTCACCGGGCCGGAAAACAGATCCACGGTCTGGACCTTGGAGGTCGGCCGCCGCGCCTGCGCCAGCGGCGGCAGCGCCATGTCGCCGCCGAAACGCAGCCGGCCGACGCCGCCCTCGAAACTTTCGATCACCCGCCCGTAGACATCGTAGGCGTCCACGCCCAGGCGCCGCTGCGCGAAGAAATGGCCATTCGCGTCCGGCACCGGGAAGCGGGTGATGTTGAGGATGCCCACGTCGACGGCCGAGACGGTGACCCAGGCCTCCTGGCCGGCCAGTCTGGGCACGGCCACGAGGGCCTGCAGCGGCCGCTCCGGCCGCATCTGCGGTGGCACAGCCAGGCCGACCACCACGCGCCGGTCGGCCCGGTCCATCGGCACGTGCGCCACGCCGACCGCTCGCGCGGGCGTGACCTTGTCGGTCGCGCTGCCGCCGCGGAACACCAGCGCGGTGACGTAGACGTCATGGCGGTCCCAGTCCTGCGTCACGGGCACGCTGAAGGTGCTGCCGCGGTCCGCGTCGATCTCCTGCACGTAGAGCATACGGTCGGCCTCGACCATCAGCAGGCCCTTGCCCGGATGCGGCGGAGTGACCGTGACCTTCATCGTGTCGCCGGCGCGATAGGCGGTCTTGTCCAGCGCCACCTTCACCTTGTCCGGGCGCGCGTCCAGGCCGCGGTTGTCGTCGTTCCAGCTCCAGCCTGCGGTGAACGGCAGGCGCATGGTCAGGCCGGTCGCCGGGTCCAGCACATCCAGGCGGTATTCGCCCCACTCGACCGGGAAGTCGAAACGCATCGCGGTGGCGCCGGCGTCGAGCGTGCGGGTCTGCACCTGGTCCCAGCGCGAGGTGAAGTCGTAATCCCAGCCGTCGTCGTAGTTCCAGTGATAGCTGCGGTGCTCGCGCACCAGCGTCACCTTCAGACCCCTGGCCGGCTGCGGCTTGCCCGCGGCGTCCACGCGCATGAGTTCGAAGCGCGCGTTGCTGCCGTAATCGGCGCCATCCTTCAGTTCGAACAGCGGGCGGATGCCGACCAGGGCATCGGCCGGCCACATCACACGCTTGATCGACCGGTTGACGCTGCGCCCACCGCTCTCGTACAGACTGCCGGACACGATCGCGGCGATCGGCGACACCGGCTTGACCTCGGCCGGCAGGGCGATGTCCTCGCTCAACCGCCCCTGGGCGTCGAGCGTGGTGTCGACGATGTCCTTCGCGTCCTTCGGCAGGTCCAGCGTCGGGTCGCCGAAGTGGTAGCCCGGCATGCTCTCGACCGGGTGACGTTCGACCGCCACCGCGAGCTTTGCGGTGAACCGGTTGCCGGCGGCCGGCGCGCCATAGAGATAGGCGCCGGTGGCCTTCAGCGCGATCGGCTGGCCAGGACGGAGCACCTGGGTGGCGGTATCGAGATCGAGCTTCATCCGCTCGGGCAGGAATTCCTCGATGCGCAGGCTCATGCCCTGCACCACATCCGCGCTGCCCGGGTCGGTACGGAACTCGACCTTCCAGCGCCCGGTCGGCGCCTCCACCGGGATGGCCTTCTCGAAGCTGTAGTAGCCCTGTGCGGCCGGCTCCAGACGGCTTTCGATCATCAGCTTGCCGTCGGGCTGGATCAGGCGCACGAACAGGGGCTGCGGCTTCGACGGCGCGGGCTTGCCGGACGAGGCGTCGGCCGCCTTCGGCACGACCGGCTTGCCGTCGTTGTCGCGCAGCAGCGCGGACACGCGCACCGTCTCGCCCGGGCGGTAGAGATCGCGGCCCGACCAGGCGAACACGTCGAACCACGCCGATTCGCGCCCGGCGACCGAGAACTCGGAAAGATCCAGCGCAGGCTGGTTGAACGGCAGCATCGACACGTCCGAACCGCGCGCGCCGATCAGCACATGCCCGGCATCCAGGCCATAGGCGAGCAGCGCGTTGCCGTTGCGGTCGGTTTCCGCCTTGAGGCGGGGCTCGCCCTTGGCATCGAGAATGCGCAGCTCCACACCGGCGATGCCGCCGCCCTCCTTGAGCGAAGCGGCGTGCACGAACAGCTTGTCCTTGTACGCGCGCACGTGCAGGCCGATGTCGCTGACCGTGAAGAAGGTGGTCTCGTAGTCCCCGGCGAAACGCCCGGCACGCTTCATCACCGCGAAATACAGCCCCGGCTCCTGCAGTTCCTTGATGTCCTGGATCGGCAGGTAGGTGACGGTGCGCTCGTTGCGCTCGCCGCCGAGGACGAAGCGGTTGGTGTAGACCGGGTCGGCCAGCTTGTGCAGCGGACCGCCGTCGGAATATTCGGAATCGAGGTCCCAGCCGCTGCGGCGGCCCGCGCGCTGGTATTCGGAGAAGAACTTCGGCAGCGAGGCCTCGCGCACGCGCATGAATTCGACGTCGACTTCGGGCACGTTGATCGCCACCACCGGCAGGCCGCGGCTCTCGCGCGCCGGCAGCACGCTGCCCTGCGATGCGAAACCGACCGCGGGCTCGAGCTCGCCGGTGTAGACCTTGCGCTCCACGTCCTGGCCGAGGGTCTTGCCGTCGGCGGCGGACAGCTTGCCGGAGATCTTCACCGTGTAGTCGGTGTTGGCCTTCACGTACGGGAAGCGCAGCACCTTTCCGTCGTCGTCCAGCGACCACCCGCCTTCGCCTTCGGCCTTGGCGTCGATGGCGATCAACGCGTCGAAATCCTGGGTGCCGACCAGCGGCTGCGAGAATTCCAGCGCCACCGCCAGCGTGTCGCCCGTCTGGTCGGGATAGGCGGAGACCAGCGCGAAGCCTTCCACCTTGTCGCGCTGCGCGGCGATGGCCTCGCCGCTGACCTCGGGGAGCTGGCCGGTGTCGCGTCGGCAGGCGGCCGGCAGGATCAGGATCAGCGCGATGAGCAGCGACGACAGTGCCGCCCGCCCGCGTCCACCCCGCCGTGCGCTTCGTGCCGCGGATGCCCCGCTGCGACCAGCGCCCTCGCCCGCGGACCGCGACGACAGCGGACCCGACTCCCCGATCTCAGCATTGCGGCACATACGCCCCTCCTCGTGATGGGGCTCACTATACACGCCCGCCTTCGCACGATTTCACGCATTTTCACGTGGATTCGCGCATCTTTTCCGGACGTTAACCACGAACGAACGCACGCTGCCGGCGCTTGCCGACCAATCCGGGAAATTGCGTATTGAGGTCTTGATCGACGCACGGAAAGGCCGGTGCGGATCATCGACCACGACGCGGTCGAACACCACGTCGGGGGAACGGTAAGAGCGCATGACGATCGGCGCCAGGCGGGACGATCGCGTGCAGCCTGGTGCGACGCTGGCCACCGAAACGACGAAGCCGCCCTGCGGCGGCTTCGTCGAATGGATCGAGTGGAGCACGGCAACGAGCATCCCGTCGCAAGCAGCCCCCGTCGGGTGCCGACACGGCTGCGGGATCAGGCCTCCGGCGGCGGCACATCCGCAGAAGGCGCCTCGGGCACGGCGGCTGCGGCAGGCGCATCCACCGGAGCCACGGCATCCAGCTCGTCCTCGTCCAGCGACGCATCCAGACGCTCCAGCGCCTGCAGACGCTCGTCCTCGGCCAGACGCATCAGGGTGACGCCCTGGGTATTGCGGCCCACGCGGGAGATCTCCGCCGCGCGGGTACGCACGAGCGTGCCGCCATCGGAAATCAGCAGCACCTCGTCGGCGCTGCGCAGCAGCACCGCGCCGATCAGCTTGCCGTTGCGCGCGGTGGTCTGGATGCCGATCACGCCCTGGGTGCCGCGGCCCTTGCGCGGGTGGTCTTCGAGCGGCGTGCGCTTGCCGTAGCCGTTCTCGGTGGCGGTGAGGATGTAGTAGCGGTCGCCGTCGTCGTGGTCATCGATGGCGTCCTCGATGCGCGCCGCTTCCGCGCCCTCGGATTCCACCGCTGCGGCGTCCTCGGCCGCCACGGCGGTATCGGACAGCTCCTCGTCGTCGATGCCATCGACGGCCGGATCGGCCACGATCAGACTGACGACGTGCTCGCCCGATGCCAGACGCATGCCGCGCACGCCGGTGGCGGTGCGGCCCATCGGGCGCACGTGCGCTTCGGAGAAGCGCGAGACGCGGCCGTTGGAGGCGAACAGGATGATGTCGCGCTCACCGTCGGTCAGGCCGGCGCCGATCAGCGCATCGCCCTCGTCGAGGTTGATCGCGATCTTGCCGCGCGCCAGCCGGAAGGCGAATTCGGTCAGCGGGGTCTTCTTCACCGTGCCGTTGCGGGTGGCGAAGAACACGTAGTGATCCTCGTCGTAGGCATGCACCGGCACGACGGCCTGGATCTTCTCGCCCTCTTCCAGCGCCAGCCAGTTGACGATGGGCCGGCCACGCGCGTTGGGCCCGGCGTCGGGCAGCTGGTGCACCGGCAGCCAGAACACGCGGCCATTGCTGGTGAAGGTGAGCAGGGTGTCGTGGGTGTTGACCAGCCACAGCTGGTCGATGAAATCCTCGTCCTTGGTGCTGGCGGCGTTGCGCCCGCGCCCGCCGCGCTTCTGCGCGCGGTAGGCGGTGACCGGCTGGCGCTTGGCATAGCCGGCGTGCGAGAGCGTGACCACCACGTCTTCCGGCGCGATCAGGTCGAGAATGTCGAGATCCTCCTCGCTGGCGCGGATTTCGCTGCGACGCGCGTCGCCGAAGTTCTGCTTGATCTCCAGCAGCTCCTCGCGGATGACCTCGCGCAGACGGTCGGGGTTTTCGAGGATCTCGATCAGGCCGCGGATGACCTCCAGCAGCGTCTTGTACTCCTCGGTCAGCTTGTCCTGCTCCAGCCCGGTCAGGCGGTGCAGGCGCATTTCGAGAATTTCCTTCGCCTGGGTCTCGGTGAGCTGGTAGCCGCTCTCGAGCAGGCCGACACCGCGCGGCAGGTCTTCCGGGCGCGACGCGTCGCTGCCGGCGGCGGCCAGCAGGCTGGCGACCAGACCGGCGTCCCAGGTGCGGGCGAGCATGCGTTCGCGCGCCTCGTTGGGGTTGGCCGAGGTCTTGATCAGCTCGATCATCTCGTCGATGTTGGCGAGCGCGACCGTCAG
>ERZ1066122.311-NODE-311-length-52486-cov-13.491713_pt1 | contig 52486 bp, 46 predicted proteins | sample MGYA00382769_ERZ1066122 | MGnify/ENA primary metagenome ERZ1066122 (study PRJEB33369, sample SAMEA5778352) | biofilm metagenome | biome: Industrial cooling water; feature: Water cooling tower basin; material: Biofilm | place: United Arab Emirates | collected... | reverse complement strand
AGTGACATCTCTATCTGGCGGAAATAGTGTCTTGTCTAAATTGCACAGACAGATTGAGGTCTCCTTGCGATGCACGACCCCGCCACATCTTTCCCCATCAACCGACTGCTGGCCATCATGGCGCGGCTGCGCGATCCCCGCGAAGGCTGCGACTGGGATCTCGCGCAGGATTTCGCCAGCATCGCGCCCTATACGATCGAAGAAGCCTACGAAGTCGCCGATGCCATCGCCCGCAGCGATATGGCCGATCTACGCGATGAGCTCGGCGATCTGCTCCTCCAAGTCGTGTTCCACGCCCGCATGGCCGAAGAAGCCGGCCTGTTCGGTTTCGATGACGTCGCCGCCAGCATCAGCGCCAAGATGGAAGCGCGCCATCCGCATATTTTCGGCGATCAGACCGGCGCGATGGATGAAGCGCGTTGGGAAGACCTCAAGGAAAAGGAACGCCAGAACAAAGGCGTAGAAAGCGCACTTGATGGCGTTGCTCTGGCGCTTCCGGCGCTGCTGCGGGCGGAAAAGCTTCAGAAACGCGCCGCGCGCACCGGGTTTGACTGGCCCGATCCCGCGGGCTCCGAGGCCAAGATTGCCGAGGAATTGGCCGAATTCAAGGATGCTCCCCCTGAGACCAAGCGTGAGGAAGCGGGCGATCTGCTATTCGCGGTGGTCAATTTCCTGCGCGCCCACGGCATCCCTGCCGAAGAGGCCTTGCGCGCGGCCAATGCCAAATTCGAACGCCGTTTCAAAGGGATGGAAGCGCTGGCCGAAGGCCGCTTTGCCACGCTCAACCTCGAAGAGCAGGAAAGCCTGTGGCGGAAAGTCAAAGCTGCCGAAAAAAGCGGCTGAAGAGCTACGCCGACAAGGCGGCGAATTGGCCCAGCTCCTTGGGGTTGAGGCGCACTGTCACCCGGCGTTGAGGGCCGCTTTCGCCGTCGGCCACATCGGCCTCGGCGATCACCTCGCCATGGGCATGCAGCCACGCCATGCGGCGGCCATCGCTGAGCGGCAGCATCACGGTAATTTCCTGCGCCCCGCCGGTCAGCATCGTGGCAAGCTGTTCCTCCAGCTCCGCGACCCCTTCCCCGGTCGCGGCTGACAGCATCACCGCCCCCTGCCCTTCGGCGGCCTCGGTCAATTCGGCGCGCACATCAGCGGGCAGCAGGTCGCACTTGTTCCACACTTCAAGGATCGGGATCGCACTGATGCCGGTTGTGTCATCAACCACGCCAAGATCGGCAAGCACGTCCATCACCTGCTTTTTCTGCGCGGCGTGCGAAGGATTGGCCATATCGCGCACGTGGCAGATGATGTCCGCGCCCGTCACCTCTTCAAGCGTGGCGCGGAACGCCGCGACAAGCTGCGTCGGCAGATCGGAGATAAAGCCCACGGTATCGGACAGGATCGCCTTTTCGACGCCCGGCAGCCGGATCGCGCGCATGGTCGGATCAAGCGTTGCGAATAGCAGGTCTTCGGCCATGACATCGGCGCCGGTCAGCCGGTTGAACAGCGTGGATTTGCCCGCGTTGGTATAGCCGACCAGTGCGATCACCGGCCACGGCGCGCGCCCCCGCCGTTCTCGGTGGAGCGCGCGGGTTTTGCGGACCTGTTCCAATTCGCGCCGCAACCGGCCCATCCGCTGGCGGATCATCCGCCGGTCTGCCTCGATCTGGGTTTCGCCCGGCCCGCCAAGGAAGCCGAAGCCGCCGCGCTGACGCTCCAAGTGAGTCCAGCTACGCACCAGACGGCTCTGCTGGTAATCGAGATGCGCAAGTTCGACCTGCAAGCGCCCTTCGGCTGTGGCCGCACGCTCACCGAAAATCTCGAGGATCAGCCCTGTCCGGTCGATCACCTTGCGCTTGAGCCGCGTTTCGAGATTGCGCTGTTGGATTGGCGTCAAGGCGCCATCTACGATCACCAATTCGGCTTCGTGCTGTTCGCACCACACCGCGATGTTTTCGACCTGGCCCGAGCCGAACAGCGTGTTCGGCTGCATCTGCCGAATGGGCAGGATCGCCGCGTGCGCGATCACCACCCCGATCGCCAGCGCCAGTCCGCAAGCCTCTTCGAGCCGTTCGCCCGCATCAATATCATAGCGCAAGGCTCTGATATCAGGGCACAGGACAAGCGCCCGCGCGCCGCGCGTCACTTCGTCCAGCAGGGTTTCATCAAAACTCAGTCGTCTGCCCTATCGTCAAAATCATCGGCATAATCCTCGCCATCATCGCCATCGCTGGTGAGGTCCACCGGCTGCGCGGGCTGGATGGTCGAGACGGCATGCTTATAGGCCAGTTGCACCGCGCCGTCACGTTCGAGCAGCATGCAGAACAGATCATAGGCGGCAATCCGCCCTTGCAGCATCACGCCATTCACCAGGAACATCGTCACCTGCACATGGGCATCGCTGACCCGGCTGAGGAAGATATCCTGAAGCAGCTTGGCATTCTTGCCGCCGCCGCGCTGCTGGAACTGATCGGGGTTGAGCGACTGGCTCGGCATGATGGTGGAAATGGCGTGCTTGTACACAAGCTGCGATTGGCCATCGCGACGCAGCAGGATCGAGAAATTGTCGAACCATGTGACAATCCCCTGCAATTTCACGCCTTTGACAAGGAACATGGTGACCGGCACCTTGTTCTTGCGCAGCAGGTTCAGAAAGGCATCTTGCAAGCTGCCTTGCCGGCCCCCCGCTGTGTTGCCGCCACCGCCTGATTTTGCGGAGGCTGCCTCGCTGGTGGCGGGCCGAGGGCGCGGAGAGAGAGTTCGCCCGGTGGACATGTTCAATGCTCCTGTTCTTGGCTGGCCTTCGATGAGACCGGCAAATTGGCGAGACTATCCACGCCGGATGCTCGCAGGCGCACTAAATGGCGTGTCGCTGCCTTAGACGCAATGATTCAATGCAAGGGCAGTTCCCCCTGCCCGCGGCGCGGGCTTATTCTTCGCCCTCACCGCTCCGCCGATCAACCATGCCGAGCAGCTTCAATTTGCGGTGCAGGGCTGATCGCTCCATCCCGATAAAAGCCGCGGTTTTCGAGATATTGCCTGAAAAGCGGCGGATCTGGACGGCAAGATATTCGCGCTCGAAGCTTTCGCGCGCCTCACGCAGCGGCACACCCATCATCGCAAGAATGGTCTCGCCGCTGGCATTGGCCTGTTTGCCGGTGATTTCGGGTGGGAGCATGTCACGCTCGATCTGGGTCAGGCGCTCACGCGGGGTCATGATCACGGTGCGCTCGACGACATTGCGCAGCTGGCGGACATTGCCCGGCCAGTCATAGGCTTGCAGCGCGGCCATGGCATCGGGGAGCACTTCGGGCGGGGCGAGCCCCTGATCATTGGCGTAGCGGGTGAAGAAGTGTTCGGCGAGGGTCGGGATGTCCTCGCGCCGCTGGGCCAGCGGCGGAATCGCGACCGGCACCACATTGAGGCGGTAGAACAGATCCTCGCGGAAACGCCTTTCCTCCATTTCCAGCGTCAGATCACGGGTGGTGGAGGATACCACGCGCACATCAACCCCGATCTGGCGCGTGCCGCCAACCCGCACAAAGCTCTGGTCGGTCAGCACCCGCAGGATGCGCGCCTGCGTGGACAGCGGCATATCGGCGATCTCGTCGAGATAGAGCGTGCCGCCATCCGCCAGTTCGAGCAGACCGGGGCGCACCTGCTTGCCGCCGGATTCCTCGCCAAACAGCTCCTGTTCGAAGCGTTCGGGGGTGATCCGCGCCGAATTGACGAGGACGAAAGCGTTGTCGGCCCGTCCGCTCCATGCGTGAAGCAAGCGTGCCGCCACTTCCTTGCCCGCCCCGGCCGGCCCCGAAATCAGCACCCGACTGCCCGTGTTGGCAACCCGCTTGAGCGTCGCGCGCACCGCATTGATCGCAGGAGAATTGCCGGTGAACTCACCGCCGCCCCAGCTTCCTTCGCGCAGCCGCGAATTCTCGCGGCGCAGGCGCTCGGTCTCGGTGGCGCGTTCGACCAGCAGCAGCAGGCGCTCGGCCGAGAACGGCTTTTCGATGAAGTCCATCGCCCCGCGGCTGACCGCGGATACCGCGGTGTCGATATTGCCGTGGCCCGAGAAGATGATCACCGGCAGGTTGGGTTCACGCGCCTTGATCGCATCAAGCAGCTCCAGCCCGTCCATCTTGCTGCCATGCAACCACACATCGAGCAACACCAGCGACGGGCGGCGCTCGTCAATGGCGGCCAGCGCAGCGGTGCTGTCGCCCGCCGTGCGGCAGACGTAACCCTCATCGCCAAGCACGCCCGCGACGAGATCACGAATGTCGCGTTCATCATCAACAATCAGGATTTCAAGCGCCATCAGAATGTGCCTTTGCGGTGGTTCGGTGGGCAGAAAGTGGGGTGTGGTCAGCCATCACGCCGCGCCTCCCCCCGCCAGGGACGGGGTGCGGGCAAAGCGCAAGGTCACCAGCGTGCCGCCGCTGGCGCTGCTGGCAAAGCTGATCTCGCCGCCATGCTCGTCGATGATCTTGTTGACGATGGCAAGGCCAAGACCCGTGCCCTTTTCGCGGGTGGTGACATAGGGCTCGATGATGCGCTCGCGATCAGCCGGAAGGCCGATGCCATTATCCTCGATGGTGATCGCGATGGTTTCGCCCAGATCCTTCATGGTGACGGCAATCTTGCCCTGATAGCCACCGCGCGCTTCGGCGGTGCGGGCCTCAATCGCCTCGACCGCGTTCTTGAGCACGTTGGTCATCGCCTGGCCGAACTGGTGGCGATCGCACAAGATCTCGCGATCCGTGATCGCCTCGCTGGAAATGGCAAAGCCGATCTCGGAATGCGCGACTTCTTGCAGGAACACCGCCTGCCGGACGAGATCGACAGCATCCTCGCGCCGGAACACCGGCTTGGGGAGCCGCGCGAAGGAGGAGAATTCATCGACCATTTTGCGCAGATCATCGACCTGACGGCGGATGGTGTCGGTCAGCTCGTCAAACAGCGCGCGATCATCCTCGCCCACCTGCTTGCCATAGCGCCGCTTGAGCCGTTCAGTAGCAAGCTGGATCGGAGTCAGCGGGTTCTTGATCTCATGGGCGATGCGCCGCGCCACATCCGACCATGCCGCCTGCCGCTGATCGAGGATCTGGCGGGTGATATCCTCAAAGGTGATGACATAGCCGCGGCTGCCCGGCGCGACGCGCACCGCCAGGGTGAGCAATTCACTGCCCTTGGCATGGGTGATGACCGCCCTGCCCTTGCCTTCACGCGCCATCTGGCTGAGCTCGGGCGACAATTCCTCAAGCGAACGGCCAATCATCGCCCCGCCTTCGGCACTATCGGTCGCAAGCAGATTCTGCGCGAAACTGTTGATGAGCGTGATGCGCCCTGCATCATCGAGCGAGATCACGCCGGCTGTTACCGATTCCAGCACGGCTTCGGTAAAGGCGCGGCGATCATCAATCTGGCGGTTGGCGCTGACGAGCGCCTGCGTCTGCTTTTCAAGCTGCGCTGTCATCCGGTTGAAGGCGCGGTTGAGCAGCCCGATTTCATCCGGGCCGGTGCGTCCATCCACCCGGAGCGCGAAATTGCCCTGCCCCACCTCACGCGCGGCGCCCACCAGATTGGTGAGCGGTTCGACCTGCCGATCCGCAAAGCGCAGCGCGAACCAGATCGCAAGACCCACCAGCAACAGGCTGACCGTCACCAGCGCGATGTTGAAGCGCAATTGCAGCGTGCGCGCGCTGCCGGTGAGCCGCTCATAGGCCACCACGATCGATTGCGCGCGCGTCCACGAATTGAACATCGATTCCTCGGTGGTGCGCGCATTGTAGAGGAAAATGCCCGCGGTCGGATCGATGGCGGAGAGCGCTTCGATCCGTTCAGGATTGCCCGAAACCACCACGAATTCGCCCGCATCGAGCCGGGGAAGCGCCGCCTTGGCGAATTCGAGCGGGCTGTTATCCTCCGTCAGATTGAGGATTGCCGCGGTCCGCAGCGAACCATCAGCCATGCGTTGCAGGATCGCGCTTTCGGAGATTTTGCGGCCCTGCGCTTGCAACGCGTAGAAATCGGGAAAGTCGCGGTCGGTGATATCGAACCGTTCGAGGATGAGGCGCATGTCGCTCGCCATGGTGAGCGTTTCCTGCTGCACATCGCGCTGGTTCGCGTCGTAGTAATTCTGCGCGAGCGCATTGGCGTTTTCCATCAGCCCGCGCGAATCGTCGGAAAACCAGAAATCGACCCCGGTCTGGAACAGGAAGGCGGCAAAGCCCGCCACCAGCAGCGTCGGCAGCGCTGCCACCATCGAGAAGAAAAACACCAATCGCACATGCAGCCGCGCGGTGCTGCCCGCCGCCCGCTTGAGCGCAAGCCTGCGTCCCCACAGCACCAGCAAGGCCATGGCGGGAACCAGCGTTGCCATCAGCAGCAGTGACACCTGCATGGTAGGAAGCAAATCCGCCTCCCCCGGGGTGCGGGTATAGGCAAGATAAGTCGCGCCGATCGCCATCACCAGCGCAAGCCCTGCGACCAGTTCCAGCCAGCCAAAGAAATTGGCGCGCCGTGCGCTCAGCACAAAACGCCGCCACCAGCGGGGTGGGCGATTGAGCGCAAGCGGGGAAGATTGACGCGGAAGGCCGACCATCGTTGCAGTGTTACAACACTGGTGTGGCAATCAGGCAAGGGTAAATCGGCAGGTAACCCACCGATGGGCTCATTTGAGCCGGGCACCCGGCCCGGTGTCGAGATCGAGTTCGCTGATCCGCTTGCGCAAGGTGTTGCGATTGATGCCCAGCAGTTCGGCGGCGCGCAGCTGGTTGCCACCGGTCCGGGCCAGCGCATGTTCGATCAGCGGACGCTCGAACACAGCCAGCACCCGGCGATAGATCGTGCCGGGGGCCGGGTTTTCCTCGGCGAGCCAGTGTGTCAGGGCTGCGGCGACCCCGCAATCGGGAACCGGCCCGCTAGCCAGCGGTGCCGGGGCTTCATCACCGATAATGTCGGCCACACTGGCGGCATCGATCACATCCTCGCGCGCCATCAGCGCAAGGCGGTAGACCACATTGCGCAATTCGCGGACATTGCCGCGCCAGCTGCGCGCTTCGAGCTTCCTGATCGCATCGACTGACAAGTGCCGGCGCGGCAAGCCATCTTCAGCCGCAAGGATCAGGAAATGCTGGGCCAGCGCCTCGATATCCTCGCGCCGCTCGCGCAGGGCGGGCAATTCGATCGGCACGACATTGAGCCGGTAGAACAGGTCTTCGCGGAAGGTGCCCGCCGCGATCATCGGGGCAAGCGCGCGGTTGGTCGCCGCGATAATCCGCACATTGACCGCAATTTCCTGCCGCCCGCCAACCCGGCGGATACGCCCCGATTGCAGCGCGCGCAGCAGCCGGGTCTGGGCTTCAGCCGGCATATCGCCAATCTCATCCAGAAACAGCGTGCCGCCATTGGCCTGTTCGAACTTGCCGATCGCCTGCGCCACCGCGCCGGTGAAAGCGCCTTTTTCGTGGCCGAACAGCTCGCTTTCCACCAAATCCGCGGGGATTGCTGCCGTGTTGACCGCGACGAAGGGCCCGGTGCGGCGATTGCCAAGCTGATGGATGGCTTCGGCCACCAATTCCTTGCCGGTGCCGCTTTCCCCGGTGATCAGCACGGTGAGATCATTGCGCAGCACGCGGGTGATCATGCGATAGACCCCCTGCATCGCCGGGCTACGCCCGACCAGCGGCATCCGCTCGCCCTCGCCCGCATTCCCGATCTCGTCGAACCCGCCCGCGCTGCGTGCGCTCGCCGCCTGCTTCACCGCGTGAACCAGCTCATCAAGATCAAAGGGCTTGGGGAAATATTCGAACGCCTCGCTTTCGCTGGCGCGCACCGCCGTATCGAGCGTATTCTGGGCTGACAGCACGATCACTGGCAGGTCGCCGGCACGTGCCCGCGCCGCCGCAAGCCCTTCGAGCCCGTCGCCATCCTCGAGCATCACATCGGTCAGCATCACATCGAAGCTCTGCTGGCCAAGCCACCGGTCTCGCTCGGCAATGCTCGCGCAATGGGTGATGGCAAAGCCTTCATCCTCAAGCGCGGCGGTGATCACAGTTGCGATGGCGCGATCATCCTCGACCAGCAGGACGTGCCGTTGTGTGCGTTTGCCCATCAGCCTGCCCTCCGGCGCGGAGCCTGCGGCAGATGCAGACGGAAATGGGTGAGCCCGCTGCGCAGGTCGCGATCATGGCTGACATTGCCGCGCATGTCGCGCACCAGCTTGCGCACCAGCGCGAGGCCAAGCCCCTGCCCCGCAGGCTTGGAAGAGACGAAAGGCTCGAACACATGATCGCGCAGCGCCGGATCAATCCCGGGGCCATTGTCAGAAACCGTAATCTCGATCGGCAGCGGGATCGCTTCGCCCATCCGGATGGCGCTGAAATTGAGCCCGCTGACAAACCGCGTCTGCACCGTGATTTCAGGCGCGCCATTTGTCAGCACGGCAGCATCGCGCGCATTCGAGATGAGATTGATCAAGACCTGCTCAAGCGCATCGCGATTGGCCAGCACCGGGGGCAGCGAGGGATCAAACTCCTCGCGGATTTCGATCGCCGCGTCACCGCCCGCCTGCACCGTGGCGATGGCCGAACGGATCGCTTCGTAAGGATTGAACGGTTCGAGCGCGCCAATGCGCGTGCTGCCAAGCGCCTGCATCCGATCAATCAGCCGGGCAATCCGATCGACCTCATCGGTGATCATCCGCGCAAGTTTGCGATCTTCGGGCGCTAGCTTGCGTTCGGCGAGCTGCCCGGCGCCGCGAATGGCAGCGAGCGGGTTCTTGATTTCGTGCGCGAGAATGGCCGGGGCGCTCAACATCGCTTCACCGCTTTGATCGGGGGCGTTATCCTCATGCCCGAGAGCCGAGAGCGTGATAACCCGCCATCCGGGATGATTGCCCAGCGGGGAGGCGGTGAGGTTGACCCGCATTTCCGTCTCACCGATCACGAGCGTCAGATCGCGCACCACCAGCGCCGCATCATTCACAGCGAGCCGCTGCGCCACGCGCGGATCGCTGATGCCAAGCCGATTTGTCAGATGCGTGCCGATCAGGCGCTTGGCACTGATGCCGAGTAGGTTTTCAGCAGCATGATTGGCCTCGGCAATGCAGCCTGCGTCATCGATCAGCAGCAGCGCAAACACCAAGCCACTGATCTGCGCGCGCGCGCTGGGGCGATCATCGCTTGCGGGCGCGGCCAGAACCGCAGCCACTTCCCCCGGCGCCGTGCTGTCGGCCACGTTCAGGCCGCCTCGCGCAGCAGGAACGGGGTGTAGAACCGTTCGATCTCGCCCAGGACCTGATCGGGATCATCGATGAAGTTCGCCATGTTGCGGAACTCGGCCGAGCCATGCATCCCCTTGGTGTACCAACCGAGATGCTTGCGCGCCATCTTGGTGCCGGTGTCGCGGCCATAGTGATCGAGCATGCGGTGGTAGTGCTCCACCAACACGGCATATTGTTCGTTGATTGCCGGATCGGGCAAAGCCTCTCCGGTGCGCCACCAATGCATGATCTGGCCGAGCAGCCACGGCTTGCCATAGGCGCCGCGCCCGATCATCACGCCATCGGCACCCGACAGCTCAAGCGCTTTGGCCGCATCGGCGATGCCGCAGATATCGCCGTTGACGATAACGGGGACGGTCACCGCGTCCTTGACCTTGCGGATAAAGGCCCAGTCGGCGTGGCCCTTGTACATCTGGTTGCGGGTGCGACCGTGGACGGTGATCATCCGCACACCGAGATCTTCGGCGATGCGCGCCAGTTCCGGCGCGTTGAGGCTGGCATGATCCCACCCCATCCGCATCTTTACGGTAACAGGAACCTTCACCGCATTCACGGTCGCTTCCATCAGCTTCACCGCCAGCGGCACTTCGCGCATCAGCGCGCTGCCCGCAAACTGGCCGACAACCTTGCGCACCGGACAGCCGAAATTGATGTCGATGATCGCCGCGCCATTGCCTTCCTGGATCTTCGCCGCTTCGGCCATGCTGGCGGGATCGCAGCCGACCAGCTGCATCGAAACCGGCTCTTCAATCCGATCCCATGCGGTCTTCTGGGTGCTGACGCGGGTTTCGCGGATCGCCGCCTCGCTCGCGACCATCTCGGTGACATTGAGGCCTGATCCATAGCGGCGCACCAGCGTGCGGAAGGGCATATCCGTCACCCCCGTCATCGGGGCGAGCACCACCGGCTCGGCCACCACGACGGGGCCAATCTGGATCGGCTTCATCGCCGGGGGAGTGGGTAGCGCGGTCATGATGAGAGGGCTTTGCCTAAATTATGGGCAGCGCATAGTGGATTGCACAAAGCCCGTCCAGCGCTTAAGCGCTGCGCCGCTATGGCAGGTGCGCCTCCTCCCTCCCTTCCCCCTTTTGCAGCCATCATCGTTGCCGCAGGCAAGGGTCTGCGCGTGGGCGGTGATACGCCCAAGCAGTTCCGCAACTGGCGCGGCAAGCCGGTGCTGCGCCATTCAGCCGAGGCTTTGTTGGCAGCCGGCGCGGCCCCGCTGATCGTGATGACGAGCGCGGATGGCGCGGCGGCAGCCAACGCAGCGCTGGCAGGCCTGCCTTTCATTCTCGCAAAGGGCGGCGCGACCCGGCAGGAATCCGTGCGCAACGGGCTGGAAGCGCTGGCAGCACAGACGCCGCAAGCCGTGCTGATCCATGATGCCGCGCGGCCCGATCTGCCGCGCGCCGTGATCGCCCGGCTGCTCGGCGCGCTCACCGATCATAAAGGCGCCATTCCGGTGCTGCCGGTGGTGGATTCGCTTGCGGTTGATGATGGTGCCGGGCAGATGGCCGGCAAGACCGAACGTGAGACACTGCGCCGCGTGCAGACCCCGCAGGCCTTCCGCTACGCCGATATCCTCGCCGCGCACCGCGCCTGGGCCGGGCCGTTGGATGCGGGCGATGATGCGCAGGTGCTTGCGGTCAGCGGTGGTTCAGTCGCGCTGGTCGAAGGCGATGAACGCCTCAAGAAGATCACATTTGCCGAGGATTTCGTGGACACGACTGCACCTGCATTTCGCATCGGCCAAGGCTATGACGTCCACCGCCTCGAGACAGGTGAGGAGCTCTGGCTGTGCGGGGTGCAGATCCCGCATGACAAGGGCCTTTCCGGCCATTCCGATGCCGATGTCGCGCTCCACGCCATCACCGATGCGGTGCTCGGCGCGATTGGCGCGGGCGATATCGGTACGCATTTCCCGCCCAGCGACCCGCAATGGCGCGGCGCCCGTTCGGCCCAGTTCCTTGAACATGCCGTGTCGCTCGCGCGCGAGGCGGGCTATGCTGTCGCCAATTGCGACCTCACGCTGATTTGCGAAGCCCCGAAGATCGGGCCGCACCGGCCTGCCATGCGCGCGGCCGTTGCCCGGATCATGCATCTTGGCGAAGATGCTGTCAGCATCAAGGCGACCACCACCGAACGGCTTGGCTTCACCGGGCGCGGCGAAGGCATCGCCGCGCAAGCTATCGTCCTGCTGCAACGCGCCTGAACAGGAGAGACCACAATGAAACTCACCCAAGCTCTGGCCCCCGCACTGGCTTTGGCCGCCCTTGCCCAAGCGCAGGCGGCGCAGGCCCAACAAGCCTGCGTGCCGCCCGCTGATCTGGGAGACACCATCATCTATGCCCTGCCGATTGCCTATGACGCGGCGCGCACGTCTTGCGCCAGACAATTTGCGAAGGACGGCTTTATCGCCCGCGGCGGTGACAAGTTCATCGCAGGCTTCCGCGCGCGCCAGAATGCCGCATGGCCCGGCGCGATGCGCACGATGCAGGCACTGGTCGCCGGGCAGCAAGGTGCAGGCAAGACCGGCGATCTTGATCTGGCAGGGTTGGCCAAATCGCTCCCGCCCGAAACCCTGCGACCGCTGGTGGATGGCCTGATGGGGCAGATGATCGCAGGCGAAATCAAGCCGGCAAACTGCGGCAAGATTGAACGGGCGATGGAATTGCTCAGCCCCTTGCCGGTCGACAATGTCGCCGGGCTGATGGGCTTCATGCTCGAAATCGCCGACATCAAGGAGCCGAGCATTTGCCCGGCCCAGATCCTCAAGAACACGCGCTGAGAAAAGACACCCCCCCATGCCGCTTCATCTGGTTCCTGCTGATATTGCCGCACTCGCCGAACGCGTCGTCGCCGAAAACGCGGCGCAAGGCCGCAAGGTCGCCGTGGCGGAAAGCTGCACCGGCGGCTTGGTGGCGGGATCGCTTACCGAGATCGCGGGCTCATCGGCGGTGTTGGAGCGTGGCTTTGTGACCTATTCAAACGCCGCCAAGATGGAAATGCTGGGGGTCGCGCAGGACATCATCGAAACCTTCGGCGCGGTCTCGATCGCCTGTGCGTGGTCGATGGCCAAAGGCGCGCTCGAACGCTCACATGCTGATGTTGCGGTGGCGATCAGCGGGGTGGCCGGACCGGGTGGCGGCACCGCGCTCAAGCCGGTTGGCACAGTGGTCTTCGCGCGGGTCGTGCGCAACAGCGATGGCGAACCGGAGGGCGAACTCAAATTCTTCGAAGGTGGCGAAGGCCCCGATGGCCGCGCCACGATCCGTCATCAGGCGACGCTTTGCGCGCTCGAACTGCTGTTGCCGTAAAGCTGCGCGGCGCGGGTTTCGAAGGCTTCCACCATCTTGCGAAAGGCCTTGTCGAAATACTGGCCGGCGATTTTCTCGAACAGGCGGTTCTTGAAGGTGAATTCCACGAGGAAATCGATCTCGCAGGTGTGATCGTCGATCGCGCGGAAGGTCCAGACATTGTCGAGGTCGGAAAGCGGCCCGTCGACATAATGCACATCGATTTCGAGCGGGCGTTTCTTGGCGACGCGCGATGTGAAGCTTTCGCGCAAGGACTTGAAGCCCACCACCATGTCGGCGACCATTTCGGTCTCGCTGTTCGAACGCACACGGGTGGCCACCACCCATGGCAGAAACTCGGCATAGCGGCCGACATCGGCGACCAGATCGAACATCTGCTCGGCGCTATAGGGGAGCCTGCGGGTTTCGCGGATGCCGGGCATCAGGCTTTCGCCAGCTTCGCCTCACGCGCGGCGCGCATTTTGGCGAAATCATCGCCCGCGTGATAGCTTGAACGGGTCAGCGGGCTGGATGCGACCTGCAGGAAGCCCTTGGCCCGCGCGATTGCGCCATAGGCCTCGAAGGCTTTGGGCGTGACGAATTCCTCGACCTTGGCGTGCTTGGGCGTCGGCTGGAGATATTGCCCCATGGTGATGAAATCGACTTCGGCCGAGCGCATGTCGTCCATCACCTGGTGGACTTCGAGCCGCTGTTCGCCCAGCCCCAGCATGATCCCCGATTTGGTGAAGATCAGCGCATTATGCGCCTTGACCTCTTCGAGCAGGCGCAGCGAGGCATAGTAGCGCGCACCGGGACGGATCGTGGGATAGAGCCGCGGGACGGTTTCGAGATTGTGGTTGTAAACATCCGGCCCGGCCTCGCAGATCATCTCGACCGCGCGCCGCATCTTGCCGCGGAAATCAGGCGTGAGGATCTCGATCGTGGTGTTCGGCGTGGTGCGGCGCAGCGCCTCGATCACCTTGACGAATTGCGATGCGCCGCCATCGGGCAAATCATCGCGATCAACGCTGGTGATGACGATATGTTCAAGCCCCATCTTGGCCGCCGCGATTGCGGTGTGTTCGGGCTCAAGCGGATCAACCGCGCGCGGCATCCCGGTCTTCACGTTACAGAACGCGCAGGCCCGGGTGCAGACATCACCAAGGATCATCACCGTGGCGTGCTTCTTCGTCCAGCATTCGCCGATATTGGGGCACGCCGCTTCTTCACACACGGTGTGAAGGTTGAGCTCGCGCATCAGCTTGCGGGTTTCATTATACCCCTCGCTGACGGGCGCACGCACCCGGATCCAGTCGGGCTTACGCTGGCGCGCGGGACGCTCGGCAGGCTGTTGCGGTTGCGGGGTGCTGGCAAGATCGTTCATGGGGCTCATTTAGGCGCGCACAGGCACACTGGCAACGCCGGTGCGTCATCAAAAACCGCAAACGCGCTTGCAGAGGGCAAAAGAAAAGCGCCGACCTCGCGGCCGGCGCTCTGCTTGTCCGTGGTGGATCAGCGGGCTCAGCCGCCGATCTGCACGCCGTTCATCTTCTGCTTGGCATAGGCGCTCCACAGCATCGCGACCGGAGCGCGCGCCGGTTCGTCAACCTTGGCAAAGGTTTCGATCGCCGCCGCGTAATTGCCCATGCCGATCTGCGCCATCCCCATCCGCTGGAGCACTTCACCGCGCGGCGCGCCCGGCATCGCAAGCGCCTTTTCGAAATAACCAGCGGCCTTGGCATAGTCGCCATAGCTGAGGAAAGTACGGGCCGCGTTCAGCACCTGCGCCAAAGTCGCCCCCGGCTTGTTGGCGGCCGCTTCGGTGGCCGGCAATTCGGTGCGGTCACTCGCAAGGGTGCGGTTGGCCACGGTCATCTGTTCGTTCACCCAGGTATCGCTGCGGTTGACCGTTCCGCTGGCGAAGCCCTTGTCGATCAGCTCCTTGACTTCCTTCGGGTAACGGGCGGCGCGCGCCAGTTCGACGAATGCGAGGTAATCCTGCCCACGTTCAAGCGTGCCGACATCGCGCGACAGGCGCAGCAGATCGAGCAGCGCCTCTTCGTTGCCGCGATCATCCAGCAGGGCCAGATTGCGCACGATGGTGATCGAATCGCGCCAGATCAGCGCGCGGGCATCTTCGGCGAGCCACAATTGCAGCAGGTCATAGGTCTGCGGGGCGAGTTGGTTGTCGAGCCCGGTCTTGATGCCGTAGCCGAACCAGCCCTGCTCGATCGAGCCGACCTCGGCCTTGCGCGCCGCCATGGCAACCTTGAGCGCTTCAAAGCCCTCATCAAACATGCCATCGCCCATGTAGAGCTGCGCCAACTGATACTTCATGATGGCGTCCGAAAGCTGCTCGCTCGTGAACTTGTTGTCGATCGCGCGCTGAAGGTAGGTGCGTGCCTGCGGCGAGTTCTTCATGCGGTAATTGAGCTGAAAGCCGATGTAGTTGAATTGACCCAGCTGCTCGGCCGGAACCTTGCCGCTGTTCAGCATCAATTCGAGGCCGCGCAGCTGCATGGCATCATCCTGACCCTTCACTGCGGCCGAATAGGACATTTGCCCGGCCTGGAGCTGTTCATCGGGCGACACTGCCAGCGCGGTCAGCTCTTGCAGCTTGGGCGAAAGCGTCGCGAGATCAGCGCCCGCAGCAATCTGCGCTTCAAGCGCCTTGTAGGCTTCGATAAATTCCTTGGAATAGACGGGCTTGGCGGTGTTCTTGTCGTCCTTCTTCTTTTGCGCATGGGCCACATCGGCAAAGCCGAAGGTACCGACCAGCGCCGTTCCGCTGGCAAGAGCCACGGCCAGCGCCAGCTGGCGACCAAGACGCAGGGGACGGTGGGCGAGGAAAGGCGAAGTCATGGCAAGCTATCTCCCAAAAATTCCATGGCGCGCGCGCCAAACAACGCGCTGCTTGTGTGCGTTCATGCCGGGCCGCTCTTGAACGCAAGCCAGCGATTTTGCAATTCCCTCTAGGCAAGGCGGGCTGAACGGGCTTTGAATGGTGCAAGGCAGAGGCCATGCCGCGATAAAAGGGCGGCAAATGTGGAAAAACTGCCCGAAGTTCCCGTCATGTTCCCGCTGACTTGTGGCGCATTGCCACTGTCGGGCCTACATTGGTTCCATTCCCGAGCGCCCGATGCGCGCCACCCCTTTTTCGGAAATGGTCTGAACCTTGAGCGACGACAGCGACATCATCGATTCCCCTGCCCCTGTCCCGATGGGCGGCTTTGAACGCATCGACATCGTCGATGAAATGAAGTCGAGCTATCTCGACTATGCGATGAGCGTGATTGTGTCGCGCGCGCTGCCCGATGTGCGCGACGGGTTGAAGCCGGTGCACCGCCGCATTCTCTTCGCCAGCCAGGAAGGCGGCTTTGTCGCCGGGCGCCCCTATCGCAAGAGCGCGAAGATCGTCGGGGACGTGATGGGTAACTATCACCCGCACGGCGATGCCGCGATCTATGATGCGCTGGCGCGCATGACCCAGCCCTGGTCGATGCGGGTGCCGCTGATCGACGGGCAAGGCAATTTCGGCTCGATGGACCCCGATCCGCCCGCTTCGATGCGCTACACCGAAGCGCGATTGGCGCGAGTGGCGAATTCGCTGCTCGATGATCTCGACAAAGATACGGTCGATTTCACCGAGAACTATGACGGCAGCCGGCAGGAGCCGACGGTGCTGCCCGCCCGCTTTCCCAACCTGCTCGTCAACGGCGCGGGCGGGATCGCGGTCGGCATGGCGACCAATGTGCCGCCGCACAATCTGGGCGAAGTGATCGATGCCTGTTTTGCCTATATGGACAACCCGGCGATCTCTTCGGAAGAATTGATCCAATATGTGCCCGGCCCCGATTTCCCCACCGCGCCGCTGATCCTCGGAACGCATGGCGCCCGGCAGGCCTATACGACCGGGCGCGGCTCGATCCTGATGCGCTGCCGTCACGAAATCGAGACCGGCCGGAATGATCGGCAGAGCATCGTCTTCACCTCGATCCCCTATCAGGTCGGCAAATCGAACCTTGTCGAAAAGATCGCCGAAGCCGCCAAGGACAAGCGGATCGAAGGCATTTCGGATATCCGTGATGAATCCTCGCGCGAAGGCGTGCGGGTGGTCATCGATCTCAAGCGTGATGCCACCGCCGAGGTGGTGCTCAACCAGATCTGGCGGCACACGCCGGCGCAATCCAGCTTCCCCGCCAACATGCTGGCGATCCGCGGCGGGCGGCCCGAAACCCTTACCCTGCGCGACATCATCCAGAGCTTCATCACCTTCCGCGAGGAAGTGATCACCCGGCGCACCAAGTATGAACTCGCCAAGGCGCGCGAACGGGCGCACCTGTTGCTGGGCCTTGTCGTCGCGGTGTCGAACCTCGACGAAGTCGTGGCGATGATCCGCAGCGCGTCCAACCCTGCCGAAGCGCGCGCGCGTCTCCTCGCCAAGGAATGGCCGATCGGCGATATCGCGCAATATATCCGTCTGGTCGAAGCGATCGAGCCAAGCGCGGATGAAAGCGGCGGCACCTATCGCCTGTCCGAACGGCAGGTGAAAGCGATCCTCGAACTGCGCCTGCACCGCCTTACGGCGCTTGGCCGTGACGAAATCGGTGATGAGCTGAAGGAACTCGCGCTCGCCATCGAGGAATATCTCGCCATTCTGGCTGACCGCGTGAAGCTCTATGCGGTGATGCGCGAGGAGCTGGCCGAAATCCGCGCAACCTACGCGACCCCGCGCCTCTCCGAAATCGCACCGGCTTGGGATGGTCTCGAAGATGAAGACCTGATCGAGCGCGAGGAGATGGTCGTTACCGTCACGCATGATGGCTATATCAAGCGCACCGCGCTCAACACCTTCCGCGCGCAGGCCCGCGGCGGCAAGGGCCGTTCGGGCATGGCCACGAAGGACGAGGACGCCATCGTCGAGCTCTTCGTCACCAGCACGCACAACCCGGTGCTGTTCTTCACCAACACCGGCCGCGTCTATCGCATGAAGGTGTGGAAGCTGCCCGAAGGCGGGCCGCAGACCAAGGGCCGCCCGATGGTGAACCTCCTGCCGCTGGGCGATGAGGAACGGGTCACCAACGTTCTCCCCCTGCCCGAGGACGAGGCCGAATGGGCCGATCTCAATATCGTGTTCGCGACCGAACAGGGCATGGTGCGGCGCAATTCGATGGACGCCTTCGCCAACATCCCCACCGCAGGCAAATATGCGATGGGCTTTGTCGAGGGATCGGGTGACCGGCTGATCGGGGTGCAATTGCTGCGTGAGGAGCAGGAGATTTTCCTCGCCTCCGACAGCGGCAAGGCGATCCGCTTCTCCGCCACCGATGCCCGCGAAACCAAGAGCCGCACCGGCATTGGCGTGCGCGGGATGAGCCTCAAGAAGGGCGGCAAGGTGGTGAGCCTTGCGGTGCTCGATCCGCTGTCTGCCGATATGGAAACCCGCGAGGCCTATCTGCGCGCGGCGGCGTGGAAGAACAACGAGAACGCTCCCACCCTTCCCGCCGAGCAGATGGCAGCGATGGCCGAGGCCGAGGAATTCATCCTCACCATCACGGCCAATGGCTATGGCAAGATTTCCTCGGCCTATGAATACCGCACCACCGGCCGCGGCGGCCAGGGGATCACCAATATCGGCCAGCCTGAAAGCAATCCCGAGCGCAACGGCCCGGTGGTGGCAAGCTTTGCCGTCCACCACGGATCGCAGCTCATGCTGGTGACCGATCAGGCCAAGCTGATCCGGCTCGGGATCGATTTCCGCCACCTGATCGAAGGCGGGTTCGACAACCTCAAGGGCTTTGCGATTTCCGGGCGTGGTTCGTCTGGCGTGCGGATCTTCGATGTCGCCAAGGGCGAACACATCGTGGGTGCGGCCCTGATCGAAGGCGCGGGCGATGAAGAAACCGAGGCCGAGCCGGACGCGGTGAGCGGCGGCGAACCCTCCGTCACCTGACGGCGCGTTCGCCCCGCAAGGTCTGCACCACCCCGGTCGCGATCATCAACTGGCCGGCATAATAAAGCGGCCAGATGAGATAGGTCGGCACGGGTTCGAGGCTCACCGGCCCCATGCGCGAGAAGATCAGCCAATCGCTCACGATGAACAGCACTGCCCCGGTGCCGACCCGGTAGCGGGGGAAGCGGCTGAGCCATGCCGTCGCCGCCATCGCGCCCAGCGCCGCCGCATAGAGCGCGATCTCGGGCTTGAGGCTGAGCAGGTAACTCACCAGCGGGGTGCTGATCAGCAGCGCCGCCGCCAGCAGCTTCTGGCTTGGCGTGGTGCGACTACAGCGCTGGCGCAGGTAGAACGCCACAGCCACCAGATGGGAGGCAAGGAACAGCGCGCCGCCCGCGTTGAAATCAAGCTCGAGCACCATGTCCCCCGCTGCTGACAGCGCGAGCGCCAGCACGAAGATCGCCCCGTCGAGCCCCTGCCCTGCCCGCCGCCAGGCATAGGTTGCCAGCAGGCCTACGGCGGCACCCTTGAGGGCAATCAGCCACACTTCCCCAAGCGGATTGTCGCGCAGGAAATAGTAGGCAACCGCCGCTGCCACGCTGGCGAGCAGCCACGGGCGATGTTCGATCAACGCCTGTTTTGCCATGACCTGCCGCCCTCCTTTGTTGCTTGCCCCAGCACAAATGCTTGCAGGCGGGCTAACACGCAATTACCCCGCCCGCCATGATGGCAAGCACCCGAACACATGATGTGCACATAATTGGCGGCGGGCTCGCAGGCAGCGAGGCGGCATGGCAGCTGGCGCAGGCCGGTGTCAGGGTGCGGCTGTCGGAAATGCGCGGCAGCGGTTCGATGACCCCGGCGCATCAGACCGATGGGTTGGCGGAGCTCGTCTGCTCCAATTCCTTCCGCTCGGATGATGATACCAAGAATGCGGTGGGCCTGCTGCATCACGAGATGCGCGAACTCGGCAGCCTGATCATGCAGGCCGGTCACACCGCGCGGGTGCCAGCGGGCAGCGCCATGGCGGTGGACCGCGATGTCTTCTCTGCCGAAGTCGAGAAGGCTTTGCGCCAGCACCCCAATGTGACCATCGTGCGCGAGCGGGTGGATGCCCTTCCCGAAGCGGGCCTCACCATCGTCGCTACCGGGCCACTCACAGCAGAAAGCCTTGCGGCCAGCATCGTCAAGGCGACCGGGGCAGAGCGGCTCGCCTTCTTCGATGCGATCGCGCCGATCGTCTATCGCGACAGCATTGATATGAGCAAATGCTGGATCCAGTCACGCTGGAACAAGCGCACCGATGCCTCCAACGAAGGCGGCGATTACATCAACTGTCCGATGACGAAGGAGCAGTATCTCGCCTTTCATCGCGGTCTGATCGAAGGCGAAAAGGGCGAGTTCAAGGCGTGGGAGAAAGACACGCCCTACTTTGATGGCTGCATGCCGATTGAAGTGATGGCCGAGCGCGGGGTTGATACCCTGCGGTTCGGCCCGATGAAGGGCGTGGGGCTCGATAACCCTTACGATACCTCGCCCGAATTCCCGCAAGGCCGCTGGCCCTATGCCGTCGTGCAATTGCGGCAGGACAACAAGCTTGGCACGCTGTGGAACATGGTCGGCTTCCAGACGAAGCTGAAATATGCCGCGCAGGTCGAACTGTTCCGCACCATTCCGGGGCTGGAGAATGCCGAATTCGCACGCCTTGGCGGGCTGCATCGCAACACCTTCCTCAATTCACCCGAGGTGCTTGATCGCCAATTGCGGCTGCGCGCCGCGCCGCATATCCGCTTTGCGGGACAAGTGACGGGGTGCGAGGGCTATGTCGAAAGCGCTGCCATCGGACTTGTCGCCGGATTGATGACAGCCTGCGAACTCGCCGGGCAAAGCTGGCAACCCCTGCCCGCGACCACCGCGCTCGGCGCGCTGCTGTCGCACATCACCGGCGATGCGGCGGCCGACACCTTTCAGCCGATGAATGTGAATTTCGGGCTGTTCCCGCCGCTGCACGAAGTGGGCAAGAAACAACGCAAGGAAGCCTATACCGAACGGGCCAAAGCGGATCTGGCGCGCTGGATCCGCGAGACCCGCTCGAAGGTTCCCGCCTAGCTCAGCACTTGCAGGCAGGCTTTTTCGCAGCCGCCTTGGGCGCGGTGGTCGCGAACTCGGCGCGAGTGAGCTGGCCGTTGCCATCATCATCCGCCCCGGCGAATTTGTCGACCGTGGCGACCGCCCATTCCTCGAAGGTGAGCAGATTATTGCCATCCTTGTCGAGTTTGCGGAAAGGATCGGTGCGGGCGGCCAGCAATTCGTTGCGGCTGATGAGATTGTCGCGGTTGCGATCAAAGCGATCAAACCGCATTTCCTCGCGGGTGCGCGCGCTCACTTCGGGGGGAACCGGGCCTTTGCGCTCCCCCGGATCAGCCAGCGGCAGAGCATCATCGGGCGGTACCGGTGCGAGCGCGGGCGGCGGCGGGGCCTTGGCCTCAATCTCGGCGCGGCCCTGCCACCAGAACATGCCGATACCCGCGAACATCAGCGCCAGCACGGCTCCCAGAATGGTTCGCTGCATGGTCTGCGCCCCGCTGCCCGCCTACGATGGCGCGAGAATAAACCCAATCAACGCAAAAGGATAGCCGCCTTTGCCGCCTGAATGGCGGCACCGCGCCCTTCCATCAGAGGACGCCCGCCCCGCGCCAGCGCGCGCGCACCCAAAGCGCCCAGCACCGCAAGCGGGCGCGCAGGTGGATCGAGCCGGGCGCGCGTTTCTGCCGCGGCAAGCCCGAGCCGGACCAGCAGATCGCGCTCCGCCGGGCTGGAAACCCCGGCCGCCAGATCGGCAAGCGCCCACACCTGCGCAGCGGTGAGCGCCTTTGCAAACCCGCCGGTTCCTTCGCCGCAGCCGCAAGCGATGACCAGCGCCGCGCCGCGCCCGGCCGCAAAGGCCCGCGCCTTGTCTTCACCCAGCGGTTCGGGATCGAGCAGATGTTCCCAGCCATCCACCATGCCGATCAGCGCCGCGCTATCCCCGCCCCAGCTTTGTCCGATGGCATCAAGCACGCGGTCGCCCTGTGGCCGCGTCGCGAGCGGCTGCTGCAAGGTCTCGCGCCACCATGCCAATCGCAATTGGCCCAGCATCGGTTCGGAGGTCTTGGCGACCAGCTGTGACAAGCGCTGGTCGAGCGCCAGCGCAGCCTCCAACTGTGCGCGCTGGCCCACCGGGCAGTAGCCCAGCGCAATCCGCGATGCGAGCGGCAAGAGGTCTTGATCAATCATAACCATCATGTCGCCGCTATGCCGGATTGACGAGGTCTGGCAAACATTGTGTCTCTTAACGAGGCCCTGCGCCAATCACGTAGTCTTTCGGACATGGTCTTTCGGACATGCTTAGCCGATCCTTAACCATGTGGCTTGAGACTCCGCTCACTATTTGCGCGTAGAAATTACGTTTGCATAGTCACTCGCACGCTTTGGGTCGGGTGCCTGAATGAAGGGCGTGTTAAGGAATGAGCCAGCGAATATTGCGGCGCAGACCGTTCTTGCGAGCGCTTCTGCGGGACACTTCGGCAAACACACTGGTGATCGCCGCGGCCTCGCTCGTGCCGCTGATTGCGACAATCGGTGGGGCAGTCGACATGAGTCGCGTCTATCTCACGGAGTCCCGTTTGCAGTCCGCTTGCGATGCGGGCGCTCTTGCTGCGCGTCGCTCGATGCGCGGGGTGACATGGACTGGTGAAGACAAGGCGACTGGCGAGAATTTCTTCAACATGAACTTTCCTACGGGCAAGTATGGCACCAGCGGTCTTGCCGTCGAGTACTCCGCGAGCACCGATGGTAGGGTTACGGGTGTAGCCTCCACCTCGGTACCGATGACCTTGATGGCGCTGTTCCGGTCGGACAGCGTCCAAGTGTCGGTCGCCTGCACAGCAGATCTCAATCTTCCCAACACTGATGTCATGCTGGTGCTGGATACGACGCTGTCAATGAATGACCCTAATCCGGGCGATACCATCCGGCGCATCGATGCACTGACCAATGCGGTTATGTCGTTCTACGATACGCTTGAGGCAGCCAAACCGGTGGGTGCCAATGTGCGTTATGGCTTTGTCCCCTACTCGCACACGGTAAATGTCGGCATGCTGCTGCAGCGCGACTGGATCCAAGATTTCGGAACCTATGATTCGCGCGAGCCCGACGGGATTCATACCTGGCAGACACAGGGCAGTGCACCAAGCCAGACAATTACCAGCAGCACTTGGCGTACCTTGGACGGCACCAACCAGACTCGCCCGCGCTATCAGGCGCCATCAGAAAACTGCCCGACCAGCCTGCCGCGCGAAAATTGGAGTGACACTTACACAGCCTGGAGCGCTTGGAATCCGTCAGCGAGCGCCCTACCCCGTAGCAGGACCCGTATACGCACGCGCAATGGCACTGAGTTTTCGATCGCCCGTGACGCCAACGGCAATTGCTGGGTTACGCCGCGCGATTTCAACAATTTCCGCGAAGAACAAACGGAAACTGTTCGGGAAAACCCCAATGCCGGCAATCAGCCGGGGGTCAACACCAACACCGCACGACACTGGATCTATCGCCCGATCGATTATGATATGCGCCCGCTCAAGGGCTCAGGTCCTGGCGACGCTCCGGTATCAGGCGGCTCCTTCAACGCGCCTGTCAATGATAACCAGACGGATCGTGTGATCCGCTGGCCCGATGGCGACCGCGCCTGCATCGAGGAACGGGCCACACGTCGCACGAACGAAACAGTGCTGACCTCGCGTTACGACATGGATGTCGATCTGATCCCTGATCCAGGCGATCCGGAGACACAGTGGCGCCCCTATCTGCCAGCGGTTGTCTACACGCGGAATGTCACCTCCGGAAACCGCGAGTCCGAGCAGCGCGTTTCCACCAACCCGCATCAAAATGGACAATGGATTTTCAGCCAGCTCGCGCCGACAAGCACACGGACGATCAGTCTCACCAGCACGCAGAACTACTTCAACCCGTTTGGCGGCAACTTCGGCGTTTACGAGGGCGCCTGTCCATCTCCTGCGCGCAAAATGGGCAGCATCACTCGCACGCAACTGCAGAGCTACATGAGCTCGCTTCGTCCGCAGGGGTACACGTATCACGAAATTGGCATGCTGTGGGGGCTGAGGCTTATTTCGCGCGAGGGGCTTTTCGCGCAGGAACACCGTAGTGCCGATGGGAATGGTGCGGTCCAGCGTCACATGATCCTTATGGTTGATGGCCAGAAGGATACCCGGCCCTTTACCTATTCGGCCTGGGGCGTGGCAGCGACTGCACGCAGGCGCACGCCCACTAATGCATTTCCTTCTCGCGCTATGGAAGACGCCGTTTCTGAAGAAAGGCTTGCCGAGCTTTGCACAGTCGCGAAGGATAACAAGAACATCACCTTGTGGGTCATCGCCTTCGGTACGAATCTTGATGAACAGCTTGTCGCCTGCGCTTCTCCCGGCCGCGCTTTCGAGGCACGCAATGCCGCAGAATTGACCGAGACTTTCACCAATATTGCGACACAGATGGCCGAACTGAGGCTTTCGGAATGATCGGACGGCGGCGAGCGGGGCGGGCATCGGCATGCTCGCTTCGCAAGGATCAGAAGGGCGCAACCATCGTCGAGTTTGCGATCGTCGCGCCCGTGCTCATTGCAATCCTCGTTTTCCTGTTCGACACCGGATACCTGCTTTATGCCAGCGCCATCCTGCGGGGCGAAGTCAATGCGGCTGGCCGATCATCGACCCTCGAAACGGCCAATGACACGACTCGCGCCGACTACGACGCGCAGGTCAGCGCCCAGGTCCAGCGGTTGGTTCCCCATGGGACAGTGTCCTTCACTCGGACGGCTTACAACACATATGGTCTTGCGCAGTCACGGGCAGAGCAATTCAACGACACGAATGGCAACAATGTCTGTGACAATGGCGAATCTTTCGTCGATGCCAACTTCAACGGTCGGTTCGACCTGGATGGTGGCCGTGATGGTGGTGGCGGCGCCCGGGACGTGGTGATCTATACTGCAACGCTCGAATATGATCGGCTCTTTCCGGCAGACGCTGTCCTGGGATTTGACAGGACCGTTCGTATCGACGCCACGACCTTGCTGCGCAACCAACCCTTTGACGCGCAATCCGTGCCGCCGACGAGGACTTGCCCATGATCAGTCGACAACTTGCGCCCTTTGGCATCCGGCTGTTCGACTGCCTGCGCAACAATAGCAGCGGCCTTGCCCTTACGGAATTCGCATTCGCTCTGCCGATCCTAATGATGCTGATGGCTTCCGGTCTCGAGCTGGCCAATTATGTGATGACAACCAAACGCATGGGCGACCTTGCCGTGCTGGTGGCAGATAATGCTGCGCGAATGGGCACGCGCGGCACCCTCAATATCAATCAGATATCCGAGGCCGAGATTAATGACGTCTTCATTGGCGCGACCTTGCAGAGCGGCAATATGGATATCCAGACCCATGGACGCATCATTCTCTCCAGCTTGCAGAGGAACGCAGATGGCGGCCAATGGATCGCATGGCAGAGATGCCTTGGCGGTCTTGATGTCGACTCCGCTTATGGTCAGGAGGGAGAGGGTGCAACAGGCACAAGCTTTCCCGGCATGGGACCCTCAGACCGGCGGATCGAAGCCGCCGCCGGATCGGCTGTGATGGTGGTGGAAGTTTCATACGAGTACCAACCTGCGGTCGGGCTGATCGCGCTCCCCTCAACCCGAATGACGGAGCTTGCCGCCTTTATCGTGCGAGAAGCGCGCGACCTGACGGCCACCCCCCGTAATCCGGAAGGAGTTGCCGTCTCGCAATGTGATTGACGGCACGCCGGTCAGCGATAGCAGACCTGACGCGCTGCCGCCGCAATGCGCGGCGCATCGATCAGGGCCAGCTTTTCGAGGTTCGCGGCATAGGGCAGCGGCACATCTTCGTTGCAGACCCGCATGACCGGGGCATCGAGGTGATCGAAACCCTCCTCCATGCAGATCGCGATGATCTCGCTCGCGATGGAGCAGGTCGGCCAGCCTTCCTCGGCCACAACAAGCCGGTTGGTCTTGGCGAGGCTTTCCAGCACGGTTGCCTTGTCGAGCGGACGCAGGGTGCGCAGATCGATCACTTCGGCATCGATCCCTTCTTCGGCCAGCGTTGCCGCGGCTTCAAGCGCAAGACCCACGCCAATCGAATAGGATACGATGGTTACGTCCTTGCCCTCGCGCATGATCCGCGCCTTGCCGATGGGCAGCACATAATCCTCGACATCGGGAACATCGAAGCTGCGGCCATAGACCAGCTCGTTCTCGAGGAAGACGACCGGATCCTCGCAGCGGATCGCGGCTTTCATCAGCCCCTTAGCATCGGCTGAATCATAGGGCGCGATCACGATCAGGCCCGGCACGCTCGCATACCACGGGCCGAAGTTCTGCGAGTGCTGCGCGCCAACGCGGCTCGCCGCACCGTTCGGACCGCGGAATACGATCGGGCAGCGCATCTGTCCGCCCGACATGTAATTGGTCTTCGCGGCCGAGTTGATGATGTGATCTATGGCCTGCATCGCGAAGTTGAAGGTCATGAATTCAACAATCGGGCGCAGACCGCCCATGGCTGCGCCCGAGCCGATCCCGGCAAAGCCGTATTCGGTGATCGGCGTGTCGATCACGCGCTTCGGACCGAATTCGGCAAGCAAGCCCTGCGTGACCTTGTAGGCGCCCTGATACTCGGCGACTTCCTCGCCCATCACGAACACACGCGGATCGCGGCGCATTTCTTCGGCCATCGCATCGCGCAGCGCTTCGCGCACCGTGGTGCTGGTGAAGCTGGTGCCTGCCGGGATCGCCGGATCAGCCTTTGCCGCGGCGGCCGCAACCGGCGCAGGCTTTTCAACCTTGGGGGCTGCTGCCGGAGCAGGTGCGGACGCAGGCGCAGGCGCGGCCTTGGCAGCGGGCGCTGCCGTGTCCTCACCCTCGGCCGCGATCAGCGCGATCACGGTGCCGACCGCCACATCCTCGCTCCCCGCCGGGACCATGATTTTCGTGAGCACGCCTTCATCGACGGCTTCGAATTCCATCGTCGCCTTGTCGGTTTCGATCTCGGCCAGAATATCGCCTGCGCTGATCACATCGCCTTCAGCCTTGAGCCAGCGGGCGAGATTGCCTTGCTCCATCGTCGGCGAAAGGGCCGGCATCTTGAGTTCGATCGCCATGGCTCAATACTCCTCCACCAACACATCGGTGTAGAGTTCGGCCGCACCCGGCTCGGGCGAGTTCTCCGCGAAATCAGCGGATTCGGCCACTTGGGCGCGGATTGCCTTGTCGATGGCCTTCAATTCGTCCTCGGTCTTGCCGGTTTCCATCAGGGTCTTCTTGAGCCCCTCGATCGGATCGTGATGATCGCGCTGTTCCTGCACTTCCTCGCGGGTGCGATACTTGGCAGGGTCAGACATCGAGTGGCCGCGATAGCGATAGGTGTTGCATTCCATCAGCACCGGCCCATTGCCCGCCCGCACATGGGCAAAGGCGACTTCGGCGGCGGCGCGCACTTCGAGCACGTCCATGCCGTTCACTTCCATGCCGGGAATGCGGAACGCGGTGCCGCGGCGGTAGAAGCGGGTTTCGGCCGAGGACCGCTTGGTCGCGGTGCCCATCGCATACTGGTTGTCCTCGACCACGAAGACAATCGGCAGCTTCCACAAGGCCGCCATGTTGAAGGTCTCATAGACCTGGCCCTGATTGGCCGCACCATCGCCGAAATAGGCAAGGCACAGCCCGCCATCATTATTATATTGGTGCGCGAGCGCGAGCCCCCCGCCCAGCGCCACCTGCGCGCCGACAATGCCGTGGCCGCCGTAGAATTTGTGCTCGGTCGAGAACATGTGCATCGACCCGCCCTTGCCCTTCGAGATCCCGGCCTCGCGGCCCGTCAGCTCGGCCATGATCACCTTGGGATCGATCCCGTAGGCGAGCATGTGACCGTGATCGCGGTAGCCGGTGATGACGGAGTCGCGGTCATTGTCGAGCGCCGACTGAAGCCCGATCGCGACCGCCTCCTGCCCGATGTAAAGGTGGCAGAACCCGCCGATCAGGCCGAGGCCGTAAAGCTGGCCCGCCTTTTCCTCGAACCGCCGGATCAGCAGCATCTGGCGGTAGAATTCGAGCATTTCCGCTTCGGATGCCTGGTAGCGCTTGTTCGCTTCAAAGGCGTCCTGCAACGAGTGCAACAGGAAGTCCGCGTCGTCAGACGAAGCTGGGGCGGAAGCCGGTTTGCCCGGACTGGAAGGCTGCTTGGCCAAGATCGATGTCCCTCTCTCTGGCGCACTCATGGGGAGGAGCTTGCGCGCCCATTGCTATAAGCGCTGGGCTAGGCAGAACGCAACGTCAAGCCGATCATGCAATGCTATGCGCAGACATAAAATGTCGCGCGGCTGGTTGGAAAATTCATTCGGCTTCGAGCGTGATGACGACTTCGTCTTCGCCCAGAACGCCGAGATTTTCGCGGACGAGTTCGCTGGCCAGATCGGGATCAGCGGCCTGCGGATCGAGCAGCATCACCCGGTTGCGCAACGCATCGCGCTTGGCCGTGAGTTCGGCAATCTCGGCCTTACGCTGATCCAGTGCGGAGAGGTTCTCGCTCCATGCGAGCAGCCCCGTCGGCCCGGCAATGGCAAAGCCCGTCAGCGCCAGCAGGACTGCGAGCGCTGCAAATTGCCGTAACTGTTCGCGCTGTGGTTTACGCATGATCTGCAAGGTTCCCCGTTCCTGACATTCACAGAATCACACTTGCGGGTTGGCTGCAAGCCTAATGCGCCGAGGCGGGATCATTATGCGCATCAATAACTGCGCGGGAGGCCGAGAACGTGTTCGGCGAGATAGGAGAGGATGAGGTTCGTCGAGATCGGCGCCACGGTGTAGAGCCGCGCTTCACGGAACTTGCGCTCGACATCGTACTCTTCGGCGAATCCGAAGCCGCCGAAGGTCTGCACGCACGTGTCGGCCGCCGCCCAGCTCGCTTCTGAGGCGAGCAGCTTGGCCATGTTGGCCTCCTCGCCCGGATTGCGGCCCTCGTCGTAAACCCGCGCGGCGTGGTGCACCATCAGCTCGGCGGCCCGCATCTGCGCGTAGCAGCGCGCGATCGGGAACTGGACGCCCTGGTTCTGGCCGATGGGCCGCGCGAACACGTTGCGATCCTTGGCATAGCCCGTCGCCTTCTCGATGAACCACTTGGCATCGCCGATGCACTCGGCGGCGATCAGGATGCGCTCGGCGTTCATGCCGGAGAGGATGTAGCGGAAGCCCTTCCCCTCCTCGCCCACCAGCGCCGAGGCGGGAATGCGCAGATCATCGAAGAACACCTCGCACGAAGAGTGATTCATCATCGTGCGGATCGGCTTGACCGTCATGCCGCCCGCCAATGCGGCCTGCATGTCCACGAGGAAGATCGACAGCCCTTCGGTCTTGCTCGCCACCTCCTCGCGCGGGGTGGTGCGGGCGAGCAGCAGCATCAGATCGGAATGTTCGGCGCGGCTGGTCCAGATTTTCTGGCCGGTGATGACGTATTCGTCCCCGTCGCGGACGGCGCGGGTCTTGAGGCTGAGCGTGTCGGTGCCGCTGGTCGGTTCGCTGACGCCAAAGGCCTGAAGCCGCAACTCGCCGCTGGCAATGCGGGGGAGATAGGCCGCCTTCTGCTCGGGCGAGCCGTAACGCAGAAGCGTGTTCATGATGTACATTTGCGCGTGGGCGCTGGAGCCGTTGCACCCTGACGCCTGAATCTCCTCCATGATCACGCAGGCCGCCGCCAAACTGAGGCCGCTGCCGCTATGCTCAACCGGGATCAGCGCGGCGAGGAAACCCGCCTTGGTCAGCGCGTCGACGAATTCCGCCGGGTACGCCCGCACCGCATCCTTGGCGCGCCAATATTCGCCCGGAAAGCCATCGCACAGGCTGCGCACCGCGCGGCGGATTTCGGCCAGTTCCTCGGGTTCGTGGGCGGACTTGGACACGCATGCTCTCCTGTCTGAAGGCGATTGGCTTGCCGCTTCACGCGTCCCAAGTCCACCTCACCAATAGGACTGCTTTCGGACAAGACTTGCCCCGTGGCAATCCCGTTTCGATCTGCTACTGACTGAAAAAACGGGAGAACCCACCATGCACATCATCGCGCACGATCCAGCTCGCTTTACCGATCTTCCGGACTATCCTTTTGCCGAAAACTGGCTGCCGATCGATCTTGGCAATGGCCTTACCGCCCGGATGCACTACCTTGATGAAGGGCCAAAAGACGCCCCGCCGCTGCTGCTGTTCCACGGCGAACCGTCATGGTCCTATCTTTATCGCAAGATGATCCCGCTGCTGGTGGACGCGGGCTTTCGCTGCCTCGCCCCCGACCTCATCGGCTTCGGCAAAAGCGATAAGCCGGATTACCAAAGCTTCTACACCTATGCCCGCCACGTCGACTGGTTGAAGCAGTGGCGCAATGCGGTGGTGCCGGACGTCGCCGGGTTGTTCTGTCAGGACTGGGGTGGGCTCCTCGGGCTAAGGATCGTCGGGCAGGAGCCGGACCGCTTTGCCTTCGTCGTCGCGAGCAACACCTTCCTGCCCACCGGCGGCGGCAAGGCCTCACCCGGGTTCCTGGCGTGGCGCGAATTCGCCAAATCCTCGCCTGAATTCCGCATCGGCGGGATCATGCACCGCGGCTGCCAGAGCGGGCTCAGCCCTGAAGAGATCGCTGCCTATGACGCCCCCTTCCCGGATGAGGCGAGCAAGGCTGGTGCACGCGCCTTTCCGCAGCTCGTGCCGATCGAGGATGACAAGGACGGGGTCGCCGACAACATCGCTGCGTGGGAGGGCCTCGCGGGCTACGACAAGCCCTTCCTCACGCTGTTCGGCGAAGATGATCCCGTGCTCGGCCAAACCGCCCCCCTGCTCACAAGCCGCATCAAGGGGGCCGCAGGCCAGCCTCATGCGATGCTCCCCAAGTGCGGCCATTTCAGCCAGGAAGACCACCCCCGCGCCTTGTCCGATGGCGTGATCGCGATGGCGCGCAAGGCAGGGTTTCTGCTTTGAGCAAGCCCCCCTCTCCTGCCACGTTGACCCGCGCCCAGGAATGGGCGCTGACCCTGTGTGTCGCGGTGGTCACGGCCAATGCCTATTACATTCATCCGATCATTGGTGAGGTCGCGCGCGACTTCGAGATCAGCGAAGCGCACATCGGGATAGTCCCAGCGCTCAACCAGTTGGCGCTGGCGCTCGGCATCCTGTTGTTGCTGCCGCTGGGCGATATCTACTCGAACCGCCGCCTGTGTATCATCTTTGTCAGCGGCCAGACCTTGTGCATGCTCGGCATGGCGCTGGCAGACGGGTTGGCGCTGTTCACGCTCGCCTCGACGCTGTTGGGTTTCGTGACGATTGCCCCCTATCTCATCCCGGCCTTCGCCTCGAAGCGCGTGGCCCCTGCGCGCCTCGGTCAGGTCACCGCGCTGCTGACCGCCGGCGTGCTGTTCGGCATTCTCGTCGCGCGGGTGGGCGCGGGGCTGGTGGCCGAACATGACGATTGGCGGATCATCTACCGGGCCGCCTTTGCGCTGATGGTGATGGTGACCCTCGCCTTGCCACTGGTGATGAAGAGCGAGCTTGCCACAAGCAAGCAGCCCGGTGGCAGCTATGCGCGCCTGATTGCCTCGGTTTTTTATCTCGCGCGCGAACACCGCGACATGCGGATTTCGGCGCTGATACAGGGGCTCAATTTCGCGAGTTTCACCGCGACCTGGCTGGCGCTGGCGCTCCATCTGACCAGCGATGCGATGGGCTATGGCACGGATGTGGTCGGCTATCTGGCCGGGATTGCCGCGATCAGCATTTTCTCGACCCCGCGGCTCGGGCGGTGGGCGGATAAAATCGGCGCGCGGCGCGCGCGGCTGATTGTTTCGGTGGTGCAGATTGCCGGGGTCAGCCTGCTCTATCCGCTGGGTTTTCATGTCTTGACCCTGCTGGTGCCGCTGCTGATCATCAACATGGTGGGGCCGAGCATTGATGTGACGGGCCGGATGACTTTCCTTGCGCTCGCCCCGGAGATCCGCACCCGGCTGACGACCTTCTATGTGGTTGCGATGTTCATCGGCGGGGCCATCGGCAGCGTCGTCGGCACGGCCACCTATGATGCGGGCGGATGGGGCGGCACATGCCTGTTGCTGCTGGCCAACGCGCTCGGCATTCTGGCCCTTGCTTGGCATGCCGACCGGCAATTTCGCGCGCAGGAAAAGTGGTGACCCCGGCGCGATTCGAACGCGCGGCCCCCAGATTAGGAATCTGATGCTCTATCCGGCTGAGCTACGGGGTCCCGCAGCGAGCAATAGCAGGGTGAGCGTGGGGCGCAATATCGGCCCGTAGGGCCGCAAGGCGAAGGGCCTCAAGCAGTGCAACGATAGGCCAACAAGAACGCCCGCCCGCAGTGGGTGCAGCTATGCTGCGCGTCTAGCGAGGACCGCATCGCGGAGGCGATGCGGAAGACAAACACGTTTCAATTCAACTTTTCGGGCGGCGCGACCGGAAACAGGATTGGCGCCACGGGCACGCCTTCCTCGGCAAGCGCCTTGGCTTCGGCAAGGCTGGCCTGCCCGTGGATCGGCGCCGGGCTCTCTTCGCCATAATGCATCGCGCGGGATTTCTCGGCGAAGGCATCGCCCACCCAAGTGCTTTGCTTGAGCGCTTCGGCCTGTGCCTTGGCGATGGCTTTGAGCGCCTGCGCCATTTCGGGCGGGATCGGCAGGTTGGTCGCGTGGTGCGGAGCATCCGCGGGCGCAGCGGCAGGGACGGCCGCGGGGCGCTGGTTGCCCTTGGCAGGCACGGCCGGAGCCATCGGCGCCTTGGTCACCGCCGCAGAGCCACAATGCGGGCATTCGACCAGCCCACGCGCGCGCTGGCTTTCGTAATCAGCAGACGAACCGAACCAGCCTTCAAAGCGGTGGCCGCTCTCGCAGGAAAGATCGAAGACAATCATGACAAATCAGGATTTGGGAATGGGGCGGCGATTGGCAAGAGCGGGCACCTGCGCGCGCACTTCGGCGATGCGGGCCAAATCGATCTCGCAGAAGGCGAGACCGGGCGCGTCACCGCCCATGTCGAGCAGCACCTCGCCCCACGGATCAACCACCAGCGAATGGCCGAAAGTCTCGCGGCCATCGGCGTGATGCCCGACCTGCGCGGGCGCGATGACAAAGGCGCTTGCCTCGATCGCGCGGGCGCGCAGCAGGGTGTGCCAATGCGCGCGCCCCGTCGGCACGGTGAAGGCGGCCGGCACCGCGATGCAATCGCAGCGGCGATTGCCAAGCGCCTCATAAAGCGCGGGAAAACGCAGATCGTAGCAGATCGACAGGCCAAGACGCCCGACAGGCGTATCCTCGACCGTCACCACCGCCCTGCCCGGCTCATAAGCCGCGCTTTCGCGCCACGCCTCGCCCGTGGCGAGCGCGACATCGAACATATGGATCTTGTCGTAGGTAATCGGCGGAGCCAAATCGGGGCGGAAATAATGGCTGCGATTGGCCCACTTGCCGCCCGCTGTCGCCACCGGCATCGAGCCGATCGCGATGTCGAGGTGCTGCTTGGCTGCAATTTCAGAGATGCGGTCGATCATCTCGGATGGACCATCGCTTTCGATCCACGCGCGCGCCCGCGCCCGGTCCCGGTCGAGCAGCAGCGACATTTCCGGCGTGAACAGCACCAATGCGCCCTGCTCGGCACATTGCTTCGCGGCATCTTCGATCACCGCGAGATTGGCGTCGGGATCAATGCCCGAACACATCTGGAGAATGGCGATCTGCGGCATCAGCCCGCCAAAAGCGCGTCAAGCTTGCCCGCCGCTTCGAGCGCCGCGAGATCATCCGAGCCGCCGACATGATAATCGCCGATGAAGATCTGTGGCACGGTCATCGCGTGCGGGGCGCGTTCGCGCATCTCGATCTGCTTGGACCCGCCCATGGTGATGTCATATTCGGTGAATTCCGCGCCCTTTTCGGTCAGCAGACGCTTGGCCCGAACACAGAAGGGGCAGGCAAACTTGGTGTAGATATCGATTTGCGGGCGGGCCATCATCACCTCTTGAAACAGATTGTCGCCTCACCAGATAATGGCTGTTGCCACGTTTCGCCAGTCTCGGGAAACAGCGGTAACTTTCCCAGCGGGTGCTGCATGAGGCAGGCCCGCGCACTGAACCAAATTGCTCAGACAAGAGGATTTGTACCATGTCGCGTTTTGACCTGACCCCTTACCGCCGCAGCACTGTGGGCTTTGACCGCCTGTTCGACCTGCTCGAAAACCAGGCGCGCCTGAATGCCGGCGACAATTACCCCCCCTTCAACATTTCGCGCAGCGGCGAAGACAATTATCGCATCACGCTTGCTGTCGCCGGGTTCCGCCCGCAGGATATCGACATCACTGCCCAGCAAAACCTGCTGGTGGTGCAAGGCAAGAAGCGCGAAGAGCTGGATGATGGCTCGCAGTTCATCCATGTCGGGATCGCCAATCGCGGTTTCGAACGGCGTTTCGAACTGGCCGATTTCGTCCGCGTGGAACGCGCTGATCTCGCCGATGGCCTGCTGATCATCGATCTGGTGCGCGAAGTCCCCGAAGCGATGAAGCCCAAGAAGATCCCGGTCGGCGGCCAGCAGCCCTTGCAGGTTGTCACCAACGAAGCGGATGATCGCTCGTCCAACGCGGCCTGATCGAAGATTCTTCTGATCGGAAAACAAGAGAGGGCGGATCTTGCGATCCGCCCTCTCGCGGCTTGCGCCGCCCTGTCCGATCACATCCGTCCGGGTCGCAGAAGACGGACAAGACCGAGACAAGCTCTGTGTTTGCCTGGGAACCATCCTGATCGGACGATCCCTACAAGCGGAAACTTTTTTGTGCCTTCGCGCCGCCTTGCGCAGCGTTGCTAGGCTGTCTTTAAGGCTGCCTTAAGATTTCGCGCAAGAGCAAACTTACATTCTTGTTAAGTACGGTGAAGCGGCGCGGCCCGGTTCCGCAAGCCCCATCCCGAATTGGCACAACCCTGCCCGCAAATCTTGAACCCGATCACCGCTTTCCCGCGCGATCAGACAAGCCGCGATTGCTCCACCGCCGCGGCGATGAAGCCGGCGAACAGGGGATGCGGATCAAACGGCTTTGATTTGAGCTCGGGGTGGAACTGCACACCAATGAACCACGGATGCTCGGGCCGCTCGACAATTTCGGGCAGCAGGCCATCGGGCGACATGCCTGCGAAGATGAGGCCCTGCTTTTCCAGCGGCTCGATATAGGCGCTGTTGACTTCGTAGCGGTGACGGTGGCGCTCGGAAATCAGCTCGGACCCGCCATAGATGCGCGAGACATGGCTATTGGCGCTGAGCTTGGCGGGATAGGCGCCAAGCCGCATCGTCCCGCCCAGATCGCCGCCCGATTGGCGCTGTTGCAGGCCTTCCTTGCTCATCCATTCGGTGATGATCCCCACGACCGGCGTGTCGGTTTCGCCGAACTCGGTCGAGGAGGCCTTGGAGAAGCCCGCAGCGCGCGCGCCTTCGATGCAGGCCATCTGCATCCCCAGACAAATCCCGAAGAACGGCACGTTCCGGGTGCGGGCAAAGCGCACGCTGGCAATCTTGCCCTCGCTGCCGCGCTCGCCAAAGCCGCCCGGCACGAGAATGCCATGCATCGGTTCGAGCGCGGAAATCATCGCGGCTTCATCATCGCCTTCGAAGATTTCGGCATCGATCCACTTGATGTTGACCTTGACCCGGTTGGCGAGCCCGCCGTGGATCAGCGCTTCGTTGAGGCTCTTGTAGGCATCTTGCAGGCCGACATATTTGCCCACCACCGCAATCGTGACTTCGCCTTCAGGGTTGAAATAGCGATCGGTGACATCGTGCCATGCTGTCAGATCGGGAGCCGGCGCATCGGTGATGCCGAATCCGCGCAGCACTTCGGCATCGAGCCCTTCGGCATGATATTGCAGCGGCACCGAATAGATCGAGGGCGCATCCAGCGCCGGGATTACGGCCTCGGGCCGCACATTGCAGAACTGCGCGATCTTGCGCCGGTCGCTTTCGGGAATCGGGTGCTCGGCGCGGCACAGCAGGATATCGGGCTTGATGCCAAGGCTGGCAAGCTCGCGCACCGAATGCTGGGTCGGCTTGGTCTTCAGCTCACCCGCCGCGGCGATATAGGGCACCAGCGTGACGTGAACGGACAGCGTCTGGAGCGGTTCGAGCTCGTTCCGCAGCTGACGGATCGCCTCCATGAAGGGCAGCGATTCGATGTCGCCCACCGTGCCGCCGATTTCGCACAGGATGAAATCGTGATCCTCCTGATCGGCGAGCGCGAAGGCCTTGATCTCGTCGGTCACGTGCGGGATCACCTGCACCGTCGCGCCAAGATAATCGCCGCGCCGTTCGCGCGCGATGATGTCGCGGTACACCCGGCCCGAGGTGATGTTGTCGCTCTGCCGCGCGGAGACGCCGGTAAAGCGTTCGTAATGCCCGAGATCAAGATCGGTCTCGGCCCCGTCGTCGGTCACATAGACTTCGCCGTGCTGATACGGGCTCATCGTGCCCGGATCGACGTTGAGATAGGGATCGAACTTGCGGATGCGGACCTTGTAGCCACGCGCCTGCAAAAGGGCCGCCAGAGAGGCTGCCATGAGACCTTTGCCGAGCGAGGAGACCACGCCGCCGGTGATAAAAATGAACCGCGCCATGGGAGTTGGGCCTTAAGCTGCGAGATGGATTCGAGGCAAGCGAATTGCGCTGGCCCGGTGCCAGCCATCCACAGCCTGGTTGCAAGATGGGGCCGGTCAGACCGGCGGTTGGACACTATGCAGGCATAGCGACGCGCTGGGCGCCGCTACGATTCCCGCACAGCTATCCCTGAAAGGGAAGGATTATTCCGCGAGCGGATCGGCGGCCGGAGGCGCGGCCTCCGGCGTTGCGGCTTGCGGGGCCGCTGCCGGCGCATCAGCTGGCGGAGCGCCGACCGGATCAGCGAGCAGATCATTGCTGCCGGCCGGCGGGGTCACGCTACGATCCAGCGTGGTGCTGACCGTCGAAGCCCCGCTTTCGCGCACGGCAAGCGCCGCCAGCACGATCGAGAGCGTGACGAAAGCCACCGCCAACCACTTGGTTGCGCGGGTCATGAAATCAGCCGCACCGCGCGCGCCAAGGGCACCCGACGGGCTGCCGCCAATGCCCAGCCCGCCGCCTTCGGAGCGCTGCATCAGCACCACGCCAACAAGCGCGGCGGCAATCAGCGCCTGCACCACAGTGAGAAAAAGAAACAGCGACATGAAACAGCTCTTATCTGGAAGATCAGCCCGTCATCTAGGCGGGGTTGGTGCTCGCGGCAAGGGTAGCAAGCGCGAATTGGCATTGGGGCTCAATTGTCGGAGGGTTCCCCGACAGCCAGTGCGATGCCCATGAAACTGTCGGCGGTGAGACTTGCGCCGCCCACCAGCGCGCCGCCGACATCGGCAACCCGCAGGATTTCCCCGGCATTCTCGGGCTTGACCGAACCACCGTACAGAATGCGGACATCGCCGCCCTGCTCTTCGCCGAATTGATCGATCAGCAATGCGCGGATGGCGGCGTGCATTTCGCCGATATCCTGCGGGGTTGCGGTGTTGCCGGTGCCGATCGCCCAGATCGGTTCATAGGCAATGGTGATGCGCTCTGCGACATCGGCAAAGCCTTCGGGCAACCGCGGGAGCGAAGCAGCCAACTGGCCGCGCACGAAAGCAATCGCCTCGCCGCTTTCGCGGGTCGCGGCGTTTTCGCCGCAGCACAGGATGATCTTGAGACCCGCCGCGAGCGCTGCCTCGGCCTTGGCGCGCACCAAAGCGTTGCTTTCACCGTGGCCTTCACGCCGTTCGGAATGGCCAAGGATCACGAATTGCGCGCCCGCATCGGCGAGCATGGCGGCCGAAATATCGCCGGTGAACGCGCCGCCTTCGGCCTCGTGGCAATCCTGCGCGCCGACAGCGATCAGTTCGGCTTCGCGGTGGATCGGGTGAATAAGCGTATAGGGCGGCGCAATCGCCACCTCGACCTTGAGCAGCCGCTGCGCCGCGCGATCAATCGCACGCGCTTCGGACAACATGGCGCGGGTGCCATGCATCTTCCAGTTTCCGACAATATATGGCCGACGCGCCATTGCAGTGTCCTGTTATCAAGCGAGAGAGAGGGAGGTCTGTTCTGTGATTCCCGGCGCCTTTAGGGCCGTCGGGGCCGCCGCGCTAGAGCAGGAACCGCTGCCAGTCAAAGCAGCCGGGCTGATTTTGCGGGTGCTGCGAGCGCAAAATGACCAAGAGGCATGTTGCCGCGCGGCGCTCGCGCCGATAAAGCGCACCGCACACAACACCCGCGCGTGTTGCCATCATCTGACACCGCTGCCTGGCCCCTGCCTGGCATCGGAGGGATCATCTGACCTATGCTTTCGCTGTTCCGCCGCTTTTTCCAGTCCAAGATCGGCCTGCCGCTGTTTATCGGCTTTCTGGTGCTGATGGCCTTTGCCTTCGCCGCGGCCGACATCACCGGCACGTCCTTCAGCGGGGTTTCCGCCAGCAGCCGGGTGGCAGTGGTCGGCGGAGAGCCGCTTCCGGCATCCGAAGTCGCAAGCGGCGCGCAGATCGCGCTCGAACAGGTGCGGGCGCAGGTTGATCCGACCATCACCATGCCGGCCTTCATTGAACAGGATGGGTTGGATGAAGTCGTCAAGCAATTGATCGATCGCTATGCCATCGGCGCTTTCGCCCAGAAATACGGCCTGCGCGCCGGGAAAAACCTGATTGATAGCGAAATCCTCACCATCCCTGCGTTCCGCGGGGCGACGGGCGAATTTGATCAGACCATCTATCAGGCTGCGCTGCGCCAGCGCGGGATTACCGATGCCACGCTGCGCCGCGATCTGCGCGATGGCCTGCTCGAACAGCAATTGTTTGAATCGACCATGGGCGCCCCGCGCATGCCGGAAAAGGTCGCGCGGCACTATGCATCGCTTGTGCTGGAACGGCGGCAGGGTGAAATCGCGCTGATCCCTTCGGCCGCCTTCGCTCCCACCGCCGATCCGACCGCGCAGCAGCTTGACGCGTGGTACAAGGATAATCGCGCGCGTTTTGTCCGCCCGGAACGCCGCGTGCTGCGTTTTGCGGTGTTCAGCGCCGATCAGCTGGGCCTTGATCCCACCCCGAGCGAGGCCGAAATCGCCGCCCGCTTCAAAGCCAATGCCGATGCCTACAAGGCCAGCGAACAGCGCGCTGTCAGCTATTTCATCGTCCCGACCGAAGATGCAGCCAAGAGCTTTGTCACCCGCCTCAAGGGCGGCATGACGCTCGAAGCGGCCGCGCGTGATGCCGGTTTCAATGTGGCCAAGGGCGATCTGCGCGGCAAGGATGAGCTGGCCAATTCCACCAGCCTCGCCTTTGCCGAGAGCGTTTTCAAGGCGAGTGAGCGCGGCGTTGTCGAGCCGACACGCGGCACGCTGGGGTGGTATGTCGCCCGGGTCGACCGGGTGGTTCGCACACCGGCGCGCACGCTGGCGCAGGCCTCGTCCGAAATCGCCGCGCAGCTGCGTCAGGAAAAGCTCGCAGCGGCTGTGGCCCAGCGCACCAGCGAGATCGAAGCCGAGATCGACAATGGCACCGCACTGGCGGAAGTCGCCAAGGCCTATAATCTCAAGGTTGATACCACGCCCGAATTGCTCGCCGATGGCCGCATCTATGGGCCGCAGGGCGGCCAGGTTATCGCGCAGCTGATGCCGTTGGTGGCGACCGCGTTCCAGATGGAAGAAAGCGCGCCGCAGCTTGCCGAACTGACGCCGGGCCGGGAATTCATCATCTTCGATGTCGCCCGGATCGAGGAATCGCGCGCCGCGCCGCTCGCTGATATCCGGGCCGAGGCTGTCGAGGGCTGGAAGCGTGCCGAAGGCGCCAAGCTGGCGCGTGCCGCAGCGGATCGCGTGCTCAAGAAAGTCGTGGCCGGCACCCCGCTGGCGACCGCGCTTGCCGCCGAGAACAAGCCGGGGTTCGAGCGTGAAAGCGTCAATCTCAAACGGCGTGAGCTGATGGCGCGGCGCGATGGCAATGTGCCGCCGCCGCTGGTGCTGATGTTCAGCATGGCACAGGGTTCAGCCAAGAAGCTTGAAGCCCCCCGCGACCTCGGCTGGTATGTGGTCGACCTCGCTGCGATCACCACTGATCCGGTCGATTCCGAGCCGGGGCTGGTTGACCAGACCCGCCGTTCGCTCGCCCCGACCTTGTCGCAGGAATATCGTGCGCAGGTGACGGCGGCGATCCGCAAAGAAGTCGGGGTTGAGCGCAACGAAGCGGCCATCGAAGCCCTGCGCAAGCAGCTCGCTGGCGGCGTCTAGGCTTGTCTGTCCGCGCTGAAACCGTTTGATGTCTGATCCTGCCTCTCTTGCCGCGCTTCCTGCCGGTGCGCCTGAAAATGCCGCTGCGGCGGTGCAGGCGCTGAGTGTCGGCAAGGCCGCGCTGGTATGGCGGCGGGTGATCGCCGACAGCGACACCCCGGTGGGCGCAGCGCGCCGCCTGATGATCGAAGGGCGCGGCGATTTCCTGCTTGAATCGGTCGAAGGCGGCGAAGTGCGCGGGCGTTACAGCCTGCTCGGCCTCGATCCTGATCTGGTGTTCCGGGCAAGCGATGCGCGCGCCGCGATCAACCGGCAATGGCAGGTCGATCGCGAGGCCTTCACGCCGTGCGCAGGCGATGCGCTGGTGGAATTGCGGGCGTTGGTCGCGGCCTGCCGGATTGCCGATATTCCCGCCGCGCTGCCCCCGGCCCTCGCCTGCCTTGTCGGCTATTTCGGCTACGAGACCATCGGCCTCGTCGAAAAACTGCCGCGGGCTGCGCCGAGCCCGCTCGAATTGCCCGACATGCTGTTCGTGCGCCCGACGCTCATTCTGGTGTTTGACAGCCTGACCGATGAATTGTTCGCCATTGCGCCGATCTGGCAGGCAGACGAACCGGCCCGCGCCGTCGCAGCGGCGGGTGAGCGGATCGATGCCTGCCTTGCCGCGCTTGGCCACCCGCGCCCGGCCGAACCGCGCGCACCGCTTGATGCCGCCCTGCCCGAACTGACGCCGGTTTTGCCGGGCGAGGCCTACAAGGCGATGGCGCTCAAGGCGAAGGAGTATATCCTCGCAGGTGACATTTTTCAGGTGGTGCTGGCACAGCGCTTTACCTGCGATTTTCCGTTGCCGCCGTTGTCGCTCTACCGCGCCTTGCGCCGGGTCAACCCCTCGCCGTTTCTCTACTTCCTCGATCTGCCGGGCTTTGCACTGGTCGGATCAAGCCCGGAAATCCTGGTCCGCGTGCGCGATGGGGAGGTGACGATCCGCCCGATTGCGGGCACGCGTCCGCGCGGCAAGACCCGCGAGGAAGACGCCGCGAACGAAGCCAGCCTGCTTGCAGATCCCAAGGAACTGGCCGAGCATCTCATGCTGCTGGATCTCGGGCGCAATGATGTGGGCCGCGTGGCCGCGGCGGGCAGTGTTACCGTCACCGACAGCTTTACCATCGAGCGTTACAGCCATGTGATGCACATCGTCAGCAATGTGGTGGGCAAGCTGGCCGCGCCGCATGATGCGCTCGATGCGCTGTTTGCCGGGTTCCCGGCGGGCACAGTCTCCGGCGCGCCGAAAATCCGCGCCTGCGAAGTGATTGCCGAACTCGAAGGCGAGACTCGCGGTGCCTATGCCGGCGGGGTCGGCTATTTCGCGCCCGATGGTTCGGTCGATTCCTGCATCGTGCTGCGCACCGCTGTCATCAAGGATGGGGTGATGCATGTGCAGGCGGGCGCGGGGATCGTCGCCGACAGCGATCCTGATTACGAGCTTGCCGAATGCAAGGCCAAGGCCGGGGCGCTGATCGCCGCCGCACGCGAAGCCATGCGGATCGCGGCCGAACCGGGGTTCGGCCAGTGAAGCGCCTCGTTTTTGCCGTGATCATCATCATGCTCGCCGGGTGTTCGGAACAGCCAGCCGGCGAACCGGTGATGCGCGCGCGGCTTGATGGCAAACCCATCGCGGCTGCAACGGCTGTATCGAAGCCCGATCCCTCACCCAGCGCCAGCGAAGCGCCCTCGGCCTGCCGCCCGGTGGTGTTTGAGGACGTGCCGCTCACCCATTGCATCGCCGATCCGGCACAGCATCGCATCGCCATGGCCAATGCCGCAGCCGACGGCCAACCTTTTGGCTCGCTCGCGGCTTTTGTGGCCAGCACCGATGCTGCCACCATTGCCTTTGCCATGAATGGCGGGGCCTTTGGCGATGATCTCAAGGCGCTTGGCTATTATGTCGAAGGCGGCGAACGGCTCAGCGAATTCAACCGCGGCGATGCGCCCGAAGGCAATACCAACAATTTCTTCATGAAACCCAACGGCGCGTTCTTCGGCAGCGGCGGCACCTGGCGCGTGCTTTCGACCGACGCCTTCTACGCCACGGTGTCCGATCGCCCGCAATTCGGCACGCAGTCCGGGCCGATGCTGGTGATCGGGGGCAAGCTGCACCCGGAGATCCAGGACAACGGCCCCTCGCGCGCGGTGCGCAATGGCGTAGGCGTCGATGCCAAGGGCCTTGCGCATTTCGTGATTTCCGATGCGCCGGTCAGCTTCGGACAATTGGCGCGGTTTTTCCGTGACGAACTCAAAACGCCCCATGCGCTCAGTCTTGATTCCAACGTGTCAGCGCTGTGGGACCCTGCGCGGGGACGGCTCGACAAGGCGCGCAACGGCCCGATCATCGTGGTGACGAAACGCGAAAAGGCGAAAGCAGAATGATCCTCGTCATCGACAATTACGACAGCTTCACCTTCAACCTCGTCCATTACCTGATGGAATTGGGGGCGGACGTGCGCGTCGTGCGCAATGATGCGCTGACCGCTGCCGAGGCGCTGGCGAGCGGGGCGCAGGGCTTTCTCATTTCGCCCGGTCCCTGCACCCCGAGTGAGGCCGGGATCAGCCTTGATCTGGTCGCGGCCTGCGCAGACGCGGGCAAGCCGCTGCTTGGCGTGTGTCTGGGCCATCAGGCGATCGGCCAGCATTTCGGCGGGCGCGTGGTGCGCGGCGGCCTGATGCATGGCAAGACTTCACCCGTGACGCATGATGGCAGCGGCGTGTTCGCCGGGCTGCCCTCCCCCTTCACCGCGACCCGTTATCACTCGCTGGTGGTCGAAGATGCACCCGCTTGTCTTATCGCCAATGCCGAGGCGACAACGCCGGGGCTGGACGGCAGCAGCGTGATGGGTTTCCGCCATGCCAGCCTCCCGATCCACGGGGTGCAGTTCCACCCGGAAAGCATCGCCACCGAGCATGGCCATGCCCTGCTCGCCAATTTCCTGACGATCTGCGGCATGAACCCGCGCATGCCCGAAAGGCTGATCGGATGAGCGCTCTCCCCGATATCACCACCCCTCTGACCGAGGCCGAGGCCGAAGCCGCCTTCGGCATCATCCTTGATGGCGCCCCGTCAGAAGCCGAAATCGGCGCCTTCCTGATTGCGCTTTCGGCGCGCGGCGAAACGGCAAGCGAGATTGCCGGGGCAGCGCGGGCACTGCGTGCCCGGCTGATCCCGATTGCCGCGCCCGACAACGCCATTGATGTCTGCGGCACCGGCGGTGATGGGCATCATACGCTCAATGTTTCGACCGCGGTCAGTCTGGTCGTTGCAGCATGCGGCGTGCCGGTGGCCAAGCATGGCAACCGCGCAGCCTCGTCCAAGGCGGGCGCGGCCGATACGCTCGAAGCGCTGGGGCTCGATATGGATGCCGCCGGGCGCAGCGCGGAAAAGACGCTCGCGGAAATCGGCATCTGCTTTCTCTTTGCCAAGAACCACCACCCGGCGATGGGCCGCATCCAACCGATCCGCCGCAAGATCGGGCAGCGCACCATCTTCAATCTGATGGGGCCGCTGTCCAATCCGGCAGGTGTGCAAAGCCAGCTGATCGGGATTGCCCGCCCGGCCTATGTGCCGATCTATGCCGATGCGCTGGCCCGGCTTGGCACGGCGCGTTCGCTGATTGTCTCGGGCGATGAAGGGCTCGACGAATTGAGCCTTGCCGGGGGCAACGAAGTCGCGCTTGTCAGCCGCAGCGGGTTCGAAATGCGGCGGGTCGATCCGGGCGTGGCCGGGCTGCCCTCTGCGCCCGTCGAAGCGATCCGCGGCGGTGATGCCACGCATAATGCCGCCGCGCTCAAGGCCCTGCTGATGGGCGCGCCCGGCCCCTATCGCGATGCGGTGCTGTTCAACGCGGCGGCGGCGCTGCTGGTCGCAGGGGTCGGCAGCGGATGGCATGATCGGGTGGCACGCGCTGCCGAAGCGCTTGATTCCGGCCGTGCCAGGACGCTGCTGGAACGCTGGATCGCGCTGGCGGTTTGAGAGAGACATGAACAAGCTCGAAGAAATCTGCGCCGCCAAGCGCCTCGTCGTGGATGCCCGCAAGCTTGCGACCAGCGATGCCGCGCTGGCCGCGGCCGCCCGCACCCAGACCCCGCCGCGCGGATTCGAAGCGGCGCTCCGCGCGCGCGCCGAAACCGGCTTTGCCCTGATTGCCGAGATCAAGAAAGCCAGCCCGTCCAAGGGCCTGATCCGCGAGGATTTCCAGCCCGCCGATCATGCCCGCGCCTATCAGGCGGGCGGCGCGGCGTGTCTATCGGTGCTGACCGATGCGCCCTATTTCCAGGGGCACGAAGATTACCTGATTGCCGCACGTGCCGCCTGCGATCTGCCGGTGCTGCGCAAGGATTTCATGGTCGATCCGTGGCAATGCCTTGAAGCGCGCGCGATCGGGGCGGACGCGATCCTGATCATCGTGGCCGCGCTGGAAGATAGCCTGATGGCCGAGATCGAGGCCGCAGCGCGCGAGCTGGGGATGGATGTGCTGATCGAAGTGCATGACGAGACCGAGCTGGAACGCGCGGTGACGATGCTTGATTCGCGGCTGATCGGGGTCAATAACCGCGATCTCAAAACCTTCACCACCTCGCTCGCGGTGACCGAACGGCTTGCCCCGCTGATGCCCGAAGGCACGCTGGTTGTCGGGGAAAGCGGGATCAACAGTAACGGCGATTGCGTACGGTTGGGCAAGGCCGGGGTGCGCACGTTCCTTGTCGGGGAAAGCCTGATGCGGGCGGATGATATTGCCGCGGCCACTGCCGCGCTGCTGGATGGCGCCGCCTGATCAAAGCGCTGACTGTCCTAATGCGTCCGAACGTGGCAAGACCTTCGGCATGACGCGCCCCGATCCTGTTTGCCGGACGTTTTCGGTATTGCCTGCCGGGGTGGTTTTTCCCGCTTATAACAGTGTCTCAATTGTCTCCATCACAGCTAGTGGCGCGCAAAGATGAACGAACAGCACCCGGCCGGCCTGACCCATCTCGATTCTGAAGGCGCGGCCCGCATGGTCGATGTCGGCGGCAAGCCGGCAACGGCGCGGCGCGCTGTCGCAAGCGGCATCATCACCATGTCTCCCGAAGCGCTCGCGGCTATCCGGGCGGGCGATGCACCCAAGGGTGATGTGCTCGGCACGGCGCGGCTGGCGGGGATCATGGCCGCCAAGCGCACCGGCGACGTGATTCCGCTGTGCCATCCGCTCGGGCTCGAAGCCGTAAGCGTCGATTTCGCTTTCGAGGAAACCGCAATCCGCGTGACCGCCACCGCCTCGCTCACCGGCAAGACCGGGGTGGAGATGGAAGCCATGGTGGCGGCCAGTGTGGCCTTGCTGACGATCTACGACATGGCCAAGGCGATCGATAAGGGCATGGTCATTGCCGAAGTCCGCCTGATCGCGAAGTCGGGCGGAAAGTCGGGCGACTGGAAAGCCCCTGCGGGATGAGCGCGGCGCTCAGTCTGGAGGAGGCGCAAGCGCGGCTGCTCGCGCTGGCGCCTGCCCTTGCGCCGGAGGCTTGCGCGGTGGAGCAAGCGCTCGGGCGGTATCTCGCCGCGGATCTGTCCGCCGCGCGCACCCAACCCCAGGCAGATCTTTCGGCGATGGATGGCTATGCCCTGTGCGGGCCGGGCCCGTGGCAGCGCATCGGTGAAAGCCGCGCGGGGGCGCCCTTTGCTGGTTCTCTCACGAAAGGCCAATGCGTGCGCATCTCCACGGGCGCGCATCTGCCGTTCGGGGCTGATCGGGTGTTGCTGCAAGAAGACGCCCACCTCGCCGGTGATACCATCAGCACCGATCAGGACCCAGCAGCAGGAAGCCATGTCAGGGTGCGCGGGTTTGACTTTCGCGAAGGGGATCGCCTGCTCGTGCGCGGGACAGCCATGACCCCGGCCCGCATCGCGCTGGCGCTGGCGGCGGGGCATGGTCAGGTTTCCGTGGCGCGCCCGGCGCGGATTGCGATCCTCGATACGGGGGATGAGTTGGCGGCCAATCCGGCGCACTGCGCGCCCCACCAGATACCCGCCAGCAACGGCGGCATGCTGGCCGCCATGCTGGCGCCGCTCGGCAGCGAGGTTATCCGGCTTGGCCCCATCGGGGATGATCATGCCGCGCTGGCCGCAGCCCTTTCACAGGCCGAAAGCGCCGACATCCTCATCACCTCGGGCGGCGCCTCGGTAGGCGATCACGATCTCGTGCAGGACGCGCTCACCCGCTGGGGCGCGCAGATCGCCTTCTGGCGGATCGCCATCAAGCCCGGCAAGCCGATGATGGTGGCGACCCGCGGCGCGCAAGTGGTGCTAGGCCTGCCCGGCAACCCGGTATCGTGTTTTGTGACGGCCTTCCTGTTTGCACTTCCGCTGGTGCGCGCGGCGATGGGCGCAGCCGCGCCCCTGCCCCGGCGTCATGCGCTGGTGGCAGGCGAGGCTTTGCCTGCCGTGGGCAAGCGGCGCGAATTCCTGCGTGCGGTGCTGGGCCCTGATGGGGCGCGGCTCAGCGGATCGCAGGACTCCAGCGCGCAGGCCTCGCTCGCCGCTGCGGACTGCCTGATTGATCGGCCTGCCGACAGCCCTGTCCTGCCCGCAGGCACCACGATCACGGGCTTCCTTCTCCATAATGGCTGAATTGCGCCACTTTCCCATGTGGGCGCGCTTGACTCGGGTGTCGGAGTTGCCTAATTGTTCTGCATCCGTTCACCTTATTGGCGGATGGAACGTGCGCTGATTGCACCCGTGGACGGATCGTTCCGGGTGCCTTGGCAAGCACGCGAGCGATTATCATGGGCCGCTTCTTGGGAAGTGGCTTGTGGGTGCGACCACGGGAGATGTCTCAATGCTGACGGCCAAGCAGCACGAATTGATCCGCTTCATCCAGCAACGGCTTGAAGAAACCGGCGTCTCGCCGAGTTTCGAGGAAATGAAGGAAGCGCTCGATCTCAAGAGCAAATCGGGCGTGCATCGCCTGATCTCCGCGCTGGAAGAACGCGGCTTTATTCGCCGCCTGCCCAATCGGGCGCGTGCGCTCGAAGTCATCCGCCAGCCTGAGGATGCGACCCCGGCACCGCGCCCTGCGCTGCGGCTTGCGGCGGATAATGCGCCTGCGCCTGCGGCACCCAAGCTGCGCGAAGCGGCCAATGATGTGATTGATATCCCCCTGCACGGGCGGATTGCAGCGGGCGCCCCGATCGAAGCGCTCGAAGGCCAGACGTCGCTTCCCGTACCGGCCGCGCTGCTCGGTCCGGGAGAGCACTATGCGCTCGAGGTATCGGGGGATTCGATGGTCGAAGCCGGGATCTTCGATGGCGATTTCGCGCTGGTCCGGCGCACCAGCACCGCGCGCGAGGGGGAGATTGTCGTCGCGCTGGTGCGGGGCGAGGAAGCGACGCTCAAATATCTGCGCAAGGAAGCGGGCAAGGTGCGGCTCGATCCGGCCAATGCCATGTATGATCCGCAATATTATGAACCGCACGAGGTCGAGGTTCAGGGCAAGCTCGCCGGGCTTCTGCGGCGCTATCACTGATCGGGATTGCGCTGCGTCTTCGGCCGTTCGCGGGATTGAAGGCGCGGCGCAACTTCTCGGTGCGCTTGCCACCAGCCATGCGCGCCCTGATCCTCGGCAACGCTGCGGATGAGCGCGCGTTCAAGATAAATCGCAAGCCCGCCCGTCTGATAAAGCATCCGGCGATCTGCTTTCAGCCAGTGCGGCCGGCAGGAATAGGGCAGGTAACGCTCCGCAATCACGATGTCGCTGCGCGCGCAGGCGGCGGCGAGTGCCCGCTCTTCGATACGGATCCCGTTGCGCGCCATCAGCACGCGCCATTCCCGCCCGGCGCGGGCGATGGTCATCAGGCAGAACGCTTCCGAGCATTGCGCACCGGGCCAGTCAGTAATGGGCACCAGCTCACCGGCATGGCCCGCCAGCTCGATCAGATTGTCGCGGGTGTAATCTGATCGGCTGTCGCGCAAAGAGAGCAAACGGCGGGTGCCGCTGTCCATCGCCACGAGCCCGACCTGCCGACCATCGCGGCTGACAAGGATATCGGGCACAGGGGTGGCAGCGATCATCGCCATCGCCAGCAGGATCGGGGCGAAGCCAAGCAGACGCACACGCCCCTGCCACAAGGCAAGCCACAGCGCGCCGATGGCGAACACACCCATGGTCGCACGGCTGATCTGTGGCATCAGCGTGACCGAACCGGGCAGCGCCGCCGTGGCATGCGCAAGCGCGAGCAGCCAATCCAGGGCAAGCTGGACGAGCCACCACACTGGCCCGCCCCAGCCCACCAGATCAAGCAGCAGCGCGAGCGCGATCAGCGGCATCGCCACGAAAGTCACCAGCGGGATCGCCAGGAGATTGGCAAAGGCTCCGTAAAGCCCGGCGCGATGAAAATGGAACAGCACGATCGGCATCAAGGCCAGTTCGATCACGAGCCCGGTCGCAAACAGCAGCACGGCCTTACGCCCCAAGCGCCAAAGGGCGGCCTCATCACGCGGGGCGAGGAAGGCCCGCACCGGCGCGCACGCCGACAGCGCGACAATCGCCACCACCGCGGCAAAGCTCATCTGGAAGCTTGGCCCGATTGCGCTTTCCGGCCAGAGCAGCAGCACGAACCCGGCTGCTATTGCCACCATCCGCAGCGACAGGGCGTCCCGCCCCAGCGCCAGCGCCATCAGCACCAGCATCGCCGCCGCACAGGCCCGCACGGTTGGCACTTCGGCGCCGGTAAGCAAGGTGTAGCCCAGCCCCGCCAAGGCGCCGCAGCCCGCTGCCACCACCGGCAAGCGCAGCCGCAAGGCAAGGGTCGTCGACAGCGCCAGCAACCGGATCGCCAAAGCATAGGCCGCCGCCACCACCGCGCTTACATGCAGCCCGCTGATCGAAAGCAGATGAGTCAGCCCCGCATCACGCATCGCCGCTTCATCACGCGCATCGATCGCACCGCGATCACCGCTGGCAAAGGCTGCCGCAATCGCACCGGCGGAACCTGCCACACGCGCCCGGACATGGGCGGCGAGCGCCCGTTGCATTGCGGGAAGACCACTATCGCGCGGGGCGGCGGTGATGATCTGTACCTCACCCAGCGGGCTCCCGGTTGCTGCGAGGCCCTTGAACCAGGCAGCCCGCGCAAAATCATAGGAACCCGGCAACATCGGCGGCGCGGGCGGCATGAGGCGCGCGCGCAAGCGGATCACCGCGCCCTCGGCCACGGCATCACGCGCTGTGGCAAGCTGATCAGCCGGCACATTGACCCTGATCTTGATCGCGGCACCGGTGTCCGCATCGCGCACCGCCAGCGTCAGGCGCGAGCGCGCTTCAGCGGGCTGATCCTCGCGCTCCAGCACATAGCCATCAACCTGCATGATCATGGGGCGCGCAATCGGGACTGCACCCACCAGCTCGGACCGCGCCCAGATCACAGCCACCCCGGCGCTGAACACGAGGCCACAAGCGATGGCAGCCTGCCGCAGATGGCTGCGGCTCGCCTCCGCCGCGCTGCCAAAGGGCCACAGCAGCACCGCCCCCAGCGCGAGCAGGGCGCCGCCGGCCATCGCCGCCCACCATTGCCACGGGCTTGCCAGCATGAACCAGGCGAAGATCCCCGCCATGAACATGACCGCGAGCCACGGCGCCTTGTCAAACCCGGCCTTGCCGAGGAAATCCTCCACGGCGTCCGCCGCAGCCGGGCCCATCGCACCGAGCGATGCCCTGCTGGACAATCGCCCCCCACTTTGCCAAGGGGCAGCGCGATGCAGCGCGGCCTCCGGGCGTTCGTCGCCCTCGCCTGCCATCGGAATGATCGGTGCGTCACGCATCGGCCACTCCCTCGCCCGGCCCAGTGTGAACTAACCCGCTCGATAGAAACAGGAATTCCTGCCATATGGCAAGTGCAAGCAACGCAGATCACGTTCCGGCGACCCGCAAGGTCGTGACTCGTTTTGCGCCCTCGCCGACCGGCTTTCTCCATATTGGCGGCGCCCGCACCGCGCTGTTCAACTGGCTCTATGCCCGCCACCATGGTGGCACGTATCTGCTGCGCATCGAGGATACCGACCGCGCCCGTTCCACCGAACCCGCGATTGCCGCGATTTTTGACGGGCTCGCCTGGCTCGGCCTGCAAGGGGACGAGCCACCGGTTTTCCAGTTTGCCCGCTCTGAACGTCATGCCGCGGTCGCGCACCAACTGCTCGAAGCCGGCCATGCCTATCGCTGCTATCTGACACAGGACGAGCTCGCAGCGCGGCGCGAACGCGCACAGGCCGAACGGCGCGCGTTCCGGATCGATAGCGAATGGCGCGATGCCACGCCCGATCAATGGCCCGAAGGCCAAGCCTATGTGGTGCGCATCAAGGCCCCCCGCAGCGGTGAAACCACGATTGCCGATGCCGTGCAGGGTGCCATCACCGTGCAGAACGCCGAGCTGGATGATTTTGTCATCCTGCGCTCGGACGGCACCCCGACCTACATGCTCGCAGTGGTGGTCGACGATCACGATATGGGCGTGACCCACGTGATCCGCGGCGATGATCACCTCAACAACGCCTTCCGCCAGCTGGTGGTGATCCGCGCAATGGATGCCATCGAAGGCGGCTGGCCCGATCCGGTCTATGCGCATATCCCGCTGATCCACGGGGCCGATGGCGCCAAGCTGTCCAAGCGGCACGGCGCGCTTGGTGTCGATAGCTATCGCGATGAAATGGGCATCCTGCCCGAAGCGCTGTTCAATTACCTGCTGCGTCTTGGCTGGGGCCATGGTGATCGCGAGGAGATCACCCGCGAGGAAGCGATCACGCTGTTCGATCTTGCTGGCGTGGGCAAAAGCCCGTCGCGCTTTGACCTGAAAAAGCTCGAAAATCTCAACGGGCACTATCTGCGGGCGGCCGATGATGCGCGTCTGGCAGAGCTTGTGGCTGAGCGGATTGGCAATAATCTCGATCTCGCGCTGTTGGCAGAGGCCATGCCGGTGCTCAAACCGCGTGCGAAGAACCTCATTGAACTGTCTGAAAGTGCTACCTTTCTCTTTGCAACGCGCCCGCTTGCCATGACCGAGAAAGCCGCCGAATTGCTCACCGATGAGGCGCGTGCAACATTGCGCGCAATTTACACAGCGCTCGCAGCGCAAAACGACTGGACAAGCGAGACGCTCGAAGCCACTACCAAATCGCTCGCCGAGGAACTGGGATTGGGCCTTGGCAAGCTTGCGCAACCCATGCGCGCGGCGCTGACGGGGACGACAACCTCGCCCGGCATCTTCGATGTTCTGGTCCTTCTCGGACGGGATGAAGCTCTGGCCCGGATCGACGCGCAGGCTGCGTAAGCTGCGACCATAACTTGGACAGGAGACACACCTTGGCAGACAAGCTTGCGAAACTCGAAATCGGCAGCCAGTCTTACGAATACCCGGTGATCGGGGGCAGCACCGGCCCCGACGTGATCGACATTCGCAAGCTTTATGCGCAAACGGGTGCCTTCACCTTCGATCCCGGCTTCACGTCTACCGCAAGCTGCGAAAGCGCACTCACCTATATTGATGGCGATGAAGGCGTGCTGCTGCACCGCGGCTATCCGATTGGCCAGCTCGCCGAGCATTCGAGCTTCATGGAAGTCTCCTACCTGCTGCTCAATGGCGAATTGCCGAGCAAGGACGAGCTCGACGACTTCACCTACACCATCACCCGTCACACCATGCTGCACGAACAGCTGATGACCTTCTACCGCGGCTTCCGCCGCGATGCGCACCCGATGGCGATCATGTGCGGTGTGGTGGGCGCGCTCTCGGCGTTCTATCACGACAGCACCGACATTTCCGATCCCGAACACCGCAAGATCAGTTCGCACCGCCTGATCGCGAAGATGCCGACGATTGCCGCGATGGCTTACAAGTATTCGATCGGTCAGCCGTTCATGTATCCGGACAATTCGCTGTCCTACACCGGCAATTTCCTGCGCATGACCTTTGGCGTTCCGGCCGAGGAATATGAAGTGATCCCGGCGGTGGAACGCGCGATGGATCGCATCTTCATCCTGCACGCCGATCACGAACAGAACGCCTCGACTTCGACTGTGCGCCTCGCCGGCTCATCAGGGGCAAACCCGTTTGCCTGCATCGCGGCCGGGATTGCCTGCCTGTGGGGTCCGGCGCATGGCGGGGCCAACGAAGCCGCGCTCAACATGCTCAAGGAAATCGGCACGCCCGACAAGATCAAGCACTATATCGAGCGCGCCAAGGACAAGAATGATCCGTTCCGTCTGATGGGCTTCGGCCACCGCGTCTACAAGAACTACGATCCGCGCGCGACGGTGATGCAGAAGACGGTGCGCGAGGTGTTTGACGCGCTCAAGGTCAATGATCCGCTGTTCGAGACCGCGCTCCAGCTCGAAGAAATCGCGCTCAACGATGATTACTTCATCGAGAAGAAGCTGTTCCCGAATGTCGATTTCTACTCGGGCATCATCCTCTCGGCGATCGGCTTCCCGACCACGATGTTCACCGCGCTCTTCGCGCTGGCCCGCA
>ERZ1066122.309-NODE-309-length-52780-cov-14.208876_pt1 | contig 52780 bp, 38 predicted proteins | sample MGYA00382769_ERZ1066122 | MGnify/ENA primary metagenome ERZ1066122 (study PRJEB33369, sample SAMEA5778352) | biofilm metagenome | biome: Industrial cooling water; feature: Water cooling tower basin; material: Biofilm | place: United Arab Emirates | collected... | reverse complement strand
GCTAAGGACGTTGTTCACAGCGCAGCAGGTAGGCGTGAGGCTGGGGGAAGATAGTTCAAGGCGCTATGGCGTCGTTGAAAGTTGTAGAAGCTCAGGTAGTCATCGAGGGCGCGGGTGCGCCAGTACGAGCGGCCGAAGGCTCGCGCGTAGGCCCATTCGGCGAGCAGCGTGCGGATCACCCGCTCGGCCTTGCCGTTGGTTTGGGGGCGGTAGGCGCGGGTAAAGCGTTGGCTGATCCCGAGCTCCAGGCAGGTCGTGGCGAAGATCAGCGAGCGATAGGCCCCGCCGTTGTCCGTGAGCAGTCGCTCGACGGTGATGCCGTGACTGGCAAACCAGGCGACGGCGCGCACGAGGAAGGCGGCGGTCGTCTCGCCCAGCTCGTCGGGCAGGACCTCCGCGTACGTCAGGCGCGAGTGATCGTCGATGGCGACGTGGAGGCACTCCCAGCCGATGCCCCGCACCCGTGTCTCGCGCTGGCCGTGAATGCGGTGCCCGACGCGTCCGATCTTGCCCAGCTTCTTGATGTCGAGATGGACCAGCTCCCCGGGCCGTGGCCGCTCGTACCACACGATCGGCCGCGGCGGCTCAAGGGCGGCCAACGTGTTCAGCCCCTGCCGCCGCAGCTCGGCCGTGACGGTCGACAGCGGACTGTCGTAGTACTGCGCGATGCGCGGGCTGCTCCAGCGCTTCTCGCGGGCTTTCCGGATCTGGCGCCGTTTGGTGCGTCGCAGCCGCGTGGGCGAGGTCTGCGGCCGCGAGGAGCGGTCCGGCGCCGCCTGCGCCGGCTCGGCAGCCAGTGACAGGCGGCGGTACCACTTGTTCACGGTCTCACGCGAGACGCCCAGCGCGGCGGCAATGGCGCCTTGCGTCTCGCCCGCCTTCACACGGGTCACGATCTCCTGTCGCGCCCACGCGGTGAGGCGGGCATTTTTGTGGGTGTTCATGGGGGCTCTGGCGGTTGTGAGTGATGGCCTCGACAACCTCAGCTTGTAACTGCTATCCCCTGTGAACAACCTCCTTAGCATCTACAGCTAGAGCCGCACTTGCAGCCTTTAAAGTACCCATTTGTCCCCACCCCGCCACATATTACTGCCCTGTACTCCCGTCACGGGACAACTCCACTCTCGATCAACTACTGACCGCCAAACATGCGTCGTAGGGTGCCTACCATATCGGTCATCATTCCTGGCTACAACAACGGCCAGTTCATCGCGGAGACGATACAGACGGTTCGTCAGCAGACGCTTCCGCCCGATGAGATTATTGTGGTCGATGATGGATCGAGTGACAACACCGAGGCGGTTGTGCGTTCTATCCTTGACGATCGAATCCAATACGTCCGTCAGCCAAACAGCGGGGTGTCGGTGGCACGAAACAACGGCTTGGAGCGGGCAACGGGTGAGTTTGTATCGTTTCTCGATGCGGACGATCGCTGGCGTCCTGAAACACTGCGAACTCAATGGAGTCTAATGGAGTCAGAACCTCAGCTGATCTGCTGCTTCGGAAACTTTGTTCGTTTCGAGAACGACACGGGCAAAGTACTGCCAGAGCAGTTCTCATTCTATCCAGAGCTCGAGCAAGTGAGGATCAAGACCGCGAAAAATGAGAGCGGCTACGTGATCGACGATGAGGCGTTCCCCTCCGTAATTGGGTTTGGCGAGTTTCCGGCATACACTCAAACCATGATGTTCCGTGCACAGAGAATCCGGGATATCCGGTTTGATCCGCGCCTCATTCGCTGTCAGGATGCCCATTTTGTGCTGCGAGTGATGCTTAGAGGTCGTGTCGGATTCTCAGACCGAATACTCGCTGAAGTGCGTCGTCACGGTGGGAATGCTACGCGCGATGTTGGTATGATGGCCTTGGACCAACTGCGCGCGATCGAATGCGTGGGGGAAGACCCACTCGTGGACTCCTATCGAGAGGTGTACGAGCGCAGGGTAACGCGCGCGAGGTTTGATGCCGCGGGAGCGCTCGCCGTCCGCGGAAGAAGGCTTGAGGGTTTCAGATACTGGAGGTCCGCCTTGCGCGCTGGCGGATTGAAATCACAGAAGGCGAAGGGAACACTTCGCTTTCTGTGGCTGCTGGCAAGGGGAGTGATGCCTGGATGAATGTTGCTGTTGCAGACGTAGAGAGATCTTCGGCAAACCAAGGCGCCAATCAATGGTTCAAGCGGTACTCTCGAACAACCGAAGAAAACTGGTTTGATGGCAAGCCAGTTGGCCTAGCAGCACTGACTACCTAACGAGGATACACTATGAAGAATGCGGTTGTTACAGCGTCAGTTGGGGAGGCGTTCTCTGAGATGGGGCGTATTACGCAACCCCTTATGGAAGTCTACGCCAATAGGTGCGGCGCGAAGTTTGTGGTAATATCTGAACCAGTCCTCGGCGTGCGACAGTCACTTCCTGGGCGTTACGAAAAGTTTCAGATCCACGAGCTCCTGAGCAACTTCGAGCGAATCCTCTTCCTAGATAACGATATCCTGGTTGTGCCGGACGCTCCGAACCTTTTCGAGCGAGTCCCTGAACACTTGTTCTCGGCCGTTTCAGAAACTGCGTTCAGCCGAGCCTCATTAGACATTGAGCTCACCCAGAAAGTACTGGGGAGTATCCCTTGGCGCGTTCCATACTTCAACACCGGGGTGATGTTGATCGGCCAAGGTCACAAGGCCCTCTTTGATCCAAAGCGCTCCGAACTCACAGCTTGGAACGACTTCTCCTCGGCAGATACTCGCTATCATCCCGCTGGAGAAGATCAGGCATACCTGAACTACCTAGTCAATGCAGACCAGATTGAATTTCTTGATCTCGGCTATCGGTTCAACCACACTCGCGTACGCACCGATACTGAGCAACGATTTCGAAGCCACTTCATTCACTACGCGGGCCCATCAGGTTTTCGCTACGGAACACGACTTGAACAGATGCGCAAAGACGCACGAGTGCTGAATAGCCCATTGGCGCTACGCCTAGCGCAGGCTATGCCGGTACTGCGATGGGTACTGGATCGGTGTGACGTAGCGTTCGCCAGCTACCTCTTAGGACGAGCACGCGGTAAGGAACGATAGCTGGTACCTCAGTCAAATCTATGACGAGGCTGTTTCGGGGTGTAGAAGTTTGCTTCGTTCAGCCCGCTTCACTAGCCGTCGAAACCCTTCGCTTGACTGCATTAGCTGTTCAAACGTTCCTTCGGCTTCGATGCGACCGCGAGACACCAGAATGATACGATCCGCCGCCCGGATCGTGGAAACCCTATGAGCCACCATAATTACAGTCATGGACTGTGTGAGAGACAGCAACGATTCGAGCACTTCATGTTCTGTCGCTCCATCAAGCGCAGACGTTGCCTCATCGAGAACCAGTACTCCTGTCTCGCGATATAGTGCACGCGCGATCCCGATACGCTGTCTCTGACCACCACTGAGTCGGCTCCCTCCCTCGCCAACGTGGTGATGGGAACCCGAAGGAAGGGCGGCAACCACTTCTGCCAATCCAGAGAGTCTGACTGCACGCTCCAGTCGTACTGGGTCTGGGCTCTCTTCTCCGAATGCGATATTGGCTGCGATGCTGTCATCCTTAAGAAAGATGCTTTGTGGGACATACCCTAGCTGACGCTGCCACTGAGTTCCGAGATCGCCAACAGTCGTGCCACCTACTGTGACTAGACCACGCTCGGGCCGAAGCAGCCCGAGCAGCAGGTCGGCCATCGTGCTTTTACCTGAGCCCGAACCGCCAACGATAACTGTAAGCGTGTTTCGTTCAATAGTGACGGACGTACCTCGCAGTACATAATGCTCACTGGAAGGATAACGAAACCACACGTCTTGAAAGACGATTGCTCCAGAACACTGCACGTTCATTCCAGTGATTGGAGTAGCTGGGGCAGCGAGGAGTTGACGTCCCGAAAGGATGTCGGGGAGTATCGAGAATGCCGACTCCATACTTGCCCGGATGGTCGCAGCGTACCGAAAGATATTCTGGGCAGCGGGCAGTAGGCGATAGCCGGCCATCGCGAACAGTGAGAGCACTCCAACGATGTCCTGTGTGGGCATGCCTCGCTGGATCATCACAATGGCGACGCTGAGCAGTACGCAAATGGTCAGGGTTTCGAGAACATATCTGGGGACCTCACTGAGTAGAGCACTCATGGCCTCGGCCCTAACGCCACGGCCAACCTGTCCTGTGAAACGCTCCAGATAACTTCCGGTTAATCCAGCAAGCCGGATCTCCTTTAAGCCTCCAAAACTCTCCGAAAGGTGCCGATGGTTTTGCTCAACAGATTTCCATGATTCAGCTCCATACCGTACCAAGCGAGAGCGCACCGTCCGGAAAAGCAGAAGGTAGCCAATCCCGACCAATGCCGACACGGACAATGCAACAAGTGGCCGATACCACACCAACAAAACAACAACTGCAACAACAATCATTGCCTGACTCACAAGGTTGAGCAAAGGCTGAATCACTGTGTAGAGAATCTTGTTCGCTCCATGCATTACGTTAGCCGTGAGGTTTGCTGAGTTGACGCTTGGCAGTTCGACATAATCGCGTAGCAAATACGAGGCATACAAGTCCCTTCGAAGCTCGACTCCAATAGACAGCGAAAACCGCATGATAAGCCACGTGGCACCTGCGGCGATCGCGTTTGATACGGCAATGAGTGCGATGGTGCAAAGGGCCATCGCAACCAGCATCTCTCTGTCATTCGAGAAGCCAAGTGCCTGATAGAGTTGCATGGCGACCGGATGCTCATGTACAAGTCCTGGGTTTGCGACCAGCGCAACAAATGGTGCAATAGACCCGACACCAGCAACCTGGACGAAGCCTGCAAGCACGAAGTATGCCTGTAGTAGCGCGTAGCGACGCCACTGTGCCGGTGTTAGCAAACGGCGCAGCGTCTCAAAGAGCGGCGGAGATTCAGACACGTTCTGGGCGTCTCGGTTTAGCGAATCGGAGGATCGATAGAAGTCTGCTCGTGCGGCACATCGCGTGCATCAGAAGTGCCTCTCGTTATCAATCATGGAATGCCCGCGATAATCTGTGAGCCGACACGAGCTGTCAGCGAGACTGGCAGCCTACGCCAGATACTCACGGCCAATCCGAACGCCGCTTGGTCGGGGGGCTTCTGCGCACTGCCTTCTGCGGTTCCTTCTCCGTACTGATACCACGGTAGACTCTCATCGCGAGAGTTCCACTGCCGCTTGAACTTGTGTGTTCCCGACCCCGCCGTGCAGCGACCGAAATTGAACACGTCGAAGCCCTGCTCACACGCGCGACGGATGAACGCGCCGTACAAGGTCATGTTGGGTGAGATCTTCTGGTATCGACGCAGCGCCGATGCCCACGAGATCTCCACCTCACGCCCGTTCTCGATGCCAAAGCCCGCGGCCACCGGCGTCTCGCCCAGATAGGCCACACCAATCCATGCCCGTTCACCCAAGGCATCGGCCAGGCGCTCAAAGAAGCGCAGTCCATGGGCCGGTGACCCCAGATCGCGCATGTGCTCCGTAAACACCCGGTGGTACGCTGCCGCATGTTCGCGCCCGAACTTCACCACCAGGCCTTCCTTCTCGCCGCGCCGCACCTGGCTGCGCAGCTTGCTGTCAAAACGCTTGAAGGTGGCCTCGTAGTCGCCGGGCACGAGGTCCAGCAGCACCGTGATCTTGCGGTTCACCGGCACCAGGCTGTCGGTGGTCACCGGCTGACGCGTGCGCAGCTCCACCAGCTTGGCGCCCTGTGCCAGCTCGGCCGCCGCCGCTGTCAGCGCACGCTCGCCCTCGGCGTCGGACAGCGGCCCGCCGTAGCTCACATAGGGCAGCGATACGAGATAGTGACCAAACACGAGTGACTTGACCCGCACCAGCGGCAACACACCGGCCAACTCGTTGCCGCGGCGAGCCACCAGGTAGGGGCAGTCATGCCCATACACGTCCCGGTACACCCCCCGCCACTCCCAGCGGTGAAAGGTGCTCCCATGTACATGCGCGTCCACAAAGGCGTTCCACGCCATCGCGTCTGCGTCAGTGGCCTGGGATATGACCAACGGGAGTGCGCTCATACGGCAGCAAACAGCTCGCGAAAGGATACGAAGTCAAAGCGGCGCAGCAGGGCCCCGAGCTGCGCTGCACACTGCGTGAGTCCCCGGTAGTGACGCACACGCGTCAGTGCGCCCACCGGCAGCCGAGGCTGGTCGGGGTCCACTTCCCATGGGTGCAAGTAGAAGACCGCAGGGCGCCCGTGGCGTAACACCTGCGTGAGGCCGGTCTCCGTAACCCACGCGGGGAACTGCCTGAACCAGCCACCACCCGCCACCGGCACCTTGAAGCCCGCAATGGGCCAGACGGCTGGTGGATACTCGTGCAATGGCCCGGCAGCGGTGTTCAACACATGCGGTGCCACATCGGCCGCAGCCGACCCATAGCCACGGCGTGATATGGGAAAGCGGCTGGAGTCGTAGGTATACCCTTCCTCCACCAGGATCCGGGCGGCCCATGGCACTTCGTCGGTCAGCGAAAAGCTGGGTGCTCTATAGCCGTGAACGGCCGTGCCCGATGCGTCCTCCAGCACGGCCCGCGCTCGCCGTACATCCTCGCGAAACTCAGACTCACTGACGGTGGGGATGCGCTGGTGCCAGTAGCCATGACTGGCCACCTCGTGCCCCTGTTGTGCAATGCGGCGCACCAACGCCGGGAATCGCTCGGCCACCCATCCCAAGGTAAAAAAGGTGCCGCGTGCACCCGTGTCGGTACAGAGCTGCAGCAGGCGGTCGGTGTTGCGTTCCACCCGCGATTCCAACTGTTCCCACCGCGAGCGCGCCACATGCGGTTCGAAGGCATTCACCTGGAACCAGTCCTCCACGTCCACCGTGAACACCGGCAGCGCCCGCCCGAAACCGGGCGGACGCATGGTAGAGTCGGTGTTCACGGCACGGCCTTCACTGCGGTACGCTCACTTGCGGATGCTGTCCTTGCGCGCTCTCGGGAACTTGTCCGACAGCGGGTTCACGTACTCACGCTCGCCGTGGCCAATGTAGATCTGCCGCGGACGGGCGATCTTCTGCTCCTTGTCGAGAATCATCTCCTCCCACTGCGCCAGCCAGCCCGACACACGCGCCACCGCAAACAGCACGGTGAAGAAGTCGGTGGGGAAGGCCATGGAGCGGTAGATGAGTCCCGTGTAGAAGTCCACGTTGGGATAGAGCTTGCGCGCAATGAAGTAGTCATCGGACAGGGCAATGCGCTCGAGCTCGAGTGCAATCTCCAGGTCCTTGTCCATGCCCACCTGCGCGAACACCTCGTCGGCCAGCTTCTTCACGATGCGGGCGCGCGGGTCGTAGCTCTTGTACACGCGGTGGCCGAAGCCCATCAGGCGCTCGCCCTTGCCGCTCTTCACGCCCTCAATGAAGGCCGGCACGTTCTTCACGTCGCCAATCTCGGTGATCATGCGCAGCACGGCTTCGTTGGCGCCGCCATGCAGCGGGCCAAACAGCGCGGCAATGCCGGCAGCCACGGCCGAGAAGGGGTCCACGTGGGAGGAGCCCACCGCGCGCACGGCGTTGGTGCTGCAGTTCTGCTCGTGGTCGGCGTGCAGAATGAACAGCACTTCCAGCGCCTTCACGAACACCGGATTGGCCTCGTACTTGGGCTCCGACATGCGCGCCACCATGGAGAGGAAATTCTCCGTGTAGCTCAGGTCGTTGTCCGGGTAGATGAAGGGCAGGCCCTTCACATGGCGATAGGCAAACGCGGCGATGGTGGGCAGCTTGGCCAGCAGACGAATGGTGCTGATGTAGCGCTGCTGCGGGTCGTGAATGTCGCGCGCTTCCGGGTAGAAGCTGGACAGGGCCGCCGTGGCACTGCACAGCATGCTCATGGGGTGCGCGTCGTAACGGAACCCCTCGAGGAACTTGCGGATGTTCTCATGCACGTACGTGTGGTACGTGATGTCGTGCACCCAGGCGTCGTACTGCTTCTGGTCGGGCAGTTCGCCGTTGCGCAGCAGGTAGGCCACCTCGAGGAAGGTGGCGTTCTCCGCCAACTGCTCGATGGGGTAGCCGCGATAACGCAGAATGCCCTTGTCACCGTCGATGAACGTGATGGCGCTGCGGCACGAGGCCGTGTTCATGAACGCCGGATCGTAGCTCAGCAGGCCGAACTCGTCGGGCTCACGCTTGACGGCGCGCAGGTCCATGGCGCGCATGTAGGTGTCGCCTTCCGGCCCTTCGGTGCGCACGGCGGCGCTGTAGGTGGAGCCGGTGCGGCTATCGCGGAGCTCGAGCGTATCGGCGGCCGCGGCGGGGGCAGAACTGGGCTGGCTCATGAGAATACGACGTTCTGGGAGTGTCTCGGGGCGGTGCCGGCCTGGCCGGCTCGTTCCTGTAAGCTAAATGCCTGCACGGGGCCATGCGCCCCGCAGCCGGCGTCAGTCGACCCGGCTAGTCCACCACGCCGGACAGCGCGTCCCGCCGGAAGCCGTGCTTCTCCATGAGGCGGTACAGCGTGGTGCGGTCGATCCCGGCCAGACGGGCCGCCTTGGACATGTTGCCACCCGCTCGGCTGGTGAGCCGCGAGAGATACTCCCGCTCGAAATGCGCGATGAGGTTGTCCTTGGCCACGTGGAAGGCATCGTTCATGATGTTGGCCGGCAGGCCCGTTTCGGCCTGGCCGCCCTCCAGGGGCCCGTCATCGTACACGGGAATGTCGTCCGGTGTGATGGGCCGTCCGCTGTCGGCCACCACCGCCACATGCTCGATGACGTTCTGCAACTCGCGCACATTGCCCCGCCAGGGCCGCGACTGCAGATAGGCCATGGTGTCGGGGTCGAAGCCCGGTGCCGGCGCCCCGCTGGCCCGGTGACGCTCCCAGGAGCGCTTGAGGAAGAACTCGGCCAAGAGCGGGATGTCCTCCACGCGCTTGCGCAGCGGCGGCAGCTTGATGGGCACCACCCGCAGACGATAGAACAGGTCTTCGCGCAGAATGCCCTGCTGCACGGCTTCCTGGGGGTCGCGGTTGGTGGCCGAAATGAAGCGCACGTCCACCACGGCGTCCTGTGTTTCGCTGCCGAGGCGGCGCACCACGCCATCCTGCAGCACACGCAGCAGCTTGGCCTGCAGGGGCTGCTGCATTTCGGTGAGCTCGTCCAGGAACAGCGTGCCGCCGTTGGCCACCTCCAGCAGGCCTGCCTTGTCGCGATCGGCGCCCGTAAAGGCGCCCTTGCGATAGCCGAACATTTCCGACTCGAGCAGGTTGTCGGGCAGGGCGGCGCAGTTCACCGGCACCAGCTTGCGCTGCGCGCGCCGGCTGTGCTTGTGGATGAACTGGGCAATCATCTCCTTGCCCGTCCCGCTTTCGCCACTGATCATCACGCTGGCGTCGGTACCCGCCACTTTCTGGGCCAGGTCCACCGCCTTGCGGAAGGCGGGTGACACACCCAACAGGCTGAAGGTGTCGCCAGTGTTGCTGGGCGTGAGCAGTGAACCCGGCTTGATGGCCTCGCGCGGCTCGCGCGAGGCGGCCGAGGCGTGAGCGGCGCGGCCCACCAGCACCTGCAGGTGGCTGGCGCTGAAGGGTTTGGGCAGGTAGTCCCAGGCACCGGCGCGCAGGGCCTCGATGCTGCTGGCCACGGTGGGGTTGCCGGTCATGACCACGACAATCACCCCCTTGTGGGCTTCCACCGCCGCCTTGAGCACCTCCATGCCGGAGATGGGCGTCATGTAGAGATCCACGAGCACGAGGTCAAAGCGCTTGCGCTTGACCAGGTCGAGGGCCTCCTCGCCGCGGCCGGTGGAGCTGACCTGGTGGCCATCCATCTGGAGGACCGAAGCGCAGCCTTCCCGCAGGGTGCGATCGTCGTCCACCACGAGGATGCGCAGGCCCGTCCCCTTGTCGGGGATGGGTGGCGAGCCGGCGTCGGCGAGGAAGGGTTCGGTCATGAGCGGAGTGGAACAGCCTGGATCAAGCTGGTTTCAGCCTGATGCAGCCGCGGTGCTGCAGCGGCGCGACAGGCTGCGGTATTGCTTCAACGGTGAGGCATGAGCGAAACAGCCTGGCCGGAAGTTGTGGCGGCCCTGCTGCGAACTCTGAACCCGAGACAGCGGAATTACGCCAGGGTTCGGCTGCCGTCAAGGGGAAAGCGTGGAACGGGACCAACAATTCTGTCCCATGACTGCAACAGTGGCGCAAAGGTCACCACCCTGTTGCGATTGTGCATCGTGTGAGCGGAGGCGATAATGTCGTGTTGCCCGGGGCGCTGCTGGACCGTCATACTCCCGGCACGAATCCGACCTCAGCCCTCATTTCGAATGACCGGTTCCAACATCCAGCCCGCGACGCCGCGAGAGACGGCGGTGGACCTCTATCAGGAGGGCCCGCCGGCGGATTGGGGTGGCGGGCAGCAGCCTGAGCCCGAGGAAGGTGGTGGACCGAGTCTGTCGCGCTACATCGCGGCCATCCGTCGATTCAAGTGGCTCATTGTTGCCTTGGCGGCAGTTGGCTTGGGCGCGGGTGTGGCGGCCAGTCGGTTCATTGATCCCGAATACGAGGTGCAGGCCACCATCCTGCTCGAGCAAGGCACGGGTGTGCAGGAGGGCCGAGGCAACTCCGGCCCCATTCAGGGCGCAGAGTTTCTCCGCGGCAGCGGTTGGCAGGACCTGCTGCGTTCCTATGCCATTGTGGACCCCATCGTCACTGAACTCGGCTTGTTCGTGACGCCTGCTGAGAAGGGGGACAGCGCCCTGTTCGGACAGTTCCGCGTGGATCAGGCGCGCCTCCGTCCGGGCAGCTACAAGCTGGCTCTCAAGGGTGGGCGTTGGTCTCTCAGTTTGCGCACTGCGGTTGAGGCTACAGATGGTGTGGCGGTCGATTCCGGCGTAGTTGGTGATTCCATCGGCCGTCCGGTGGGTTTCCAGTGGGCACCACAGCGCAGCCAGTTCAGCTCGCGCAGTGACATCGAGTTCAGCGTGCAAACGCCGCGTGAAGCGTCAAAGGGGCTCATCGAAAAGCTGGGCATCAAGCTCCAGCCAAACAGCCCCTTCCTGTTCTTGACGCTTACCGGCAAGGACGCGCGTCGTACCGCCACTACCTTGAACGCTTGGGTCGATCAGTTCGTCGCAGTGGCCACCTCGCAAAAGAAGCGCAACGTATCGACCGTAGCCGCCATTCTGCAGGGTCAGTTGGAGTATGCCGCGGGCAATTTGTCGCGCGCGGAATCGGCGCTTGAGCAGTTCCGTGTGCGCACGGTAACCGAGCCCAACGAACGGCAGACCATTGCGCCGGGCATCGAAATGACCAACAGCCCGGTGTTCGACAGCTATTTCCGCGATCGCATTCTGGCGGACAACTATCGGCGTGACCGCGAGACGCTCGAGCGTCTGTTGACGAACGCGTCCAACGGTACGGCCATCACGCGTGAGGCGGTGCTCTCGGTGCCGCTGGTGAACGGTGATCCAGCCGCAGACGATTTGCGCAAGCTACTGGCCGAACAGGCCGATCGCGAAGCCATGCTGCGCCGCCTGCGGGAAACCTACACCGATGATTTTCCGCGGGTGCGCGACGAAGCGGAAGCCCTGCGTCAGCTTCGCGCAACGAGCGTTCCCAACGCTCTTCAGGCCTATGTGCGTGAACTGCGACTGCGTGAGCAGACGCTCAACGCTTCGGTGGAGCAGGGTAGCAAGGATTTGCGCAGCATACCCGTGCGCACAATCGAGGAGCAGCGGCTCAAGCGTCAGGTGGAGGTGGAGGCAGAGCTGTATCGCACGCTCAATCTGGAAGCGGCGAAGGCTCGCTTGGCCGAGGCAGCTACGGTTCCGGACGTGAGTGTTCAGGACCCGGCGGTGCCGCCTCTCTTCCCCACACAGAACACGGCACCAGTCATCATTGCCGGTGTTTTTGCGGCGTTTGTTGGCGCCGGGCTGGGACTTGCCATCCTACTGGATCTTTTCGACAAGCGATTCCGCTATCCGGAGCAGGCCACCAAGGATTTGGGACTGTACATTCTGGGTGTGGTGCCTGTCATCGATACCAAGAAGGGCAAGCGCCGCACCAGCGACACTGCCGCGCAAGTGGTTGAGGCCTTCCGCACCATTCGCATGAATGTGCGCTACGCGGCCGACCCGTCGCGCCCGTTGGCCATCACCGTCACGTCGCCCGGCCCCAACGATGGCAAGTCGCTCATCTCCAGTAATCTGGCACTCTCGTTTGCGGAGTCTGGTGCGCGCACGCTGCTCATCGATGGTGACATTCGTCGTGGTGCACTGGGCAACACCTTTGGTGTAAATGCCAAGCCTGGTCTCGTGGAGTACCTGGAAGGTACGGCCCTCATTGCCGAGGTGCTGCAGCCTGTGCCGGCGCACGAGAATCTCACACTGTTGCCGGGCGGGGCGCGCAAGCGCCGCGGTCCTGAACTCCTGGCAACGCCGCGCCTCACACAGCTAATCAATCAGATGACCGCCGAGTATGATGTGGTTATCGTGGACTCGCCGCCGCTTGGCGCGGGCTTCGACGCATTTGCCCTCGCCACAGCAACTGGAAACATGGCCCTGGTCATGCGTGCCGGTGTCACGGATCGCAAAATGGCCGAGGCGAAACTGGCCACCGTTCGCACGCTGCCTGTTCGCATCATGGGCGTAGTCTTGAACGGCATCAACCTGACGGGTGCCTATGAGTACTACTCCTATTATCAGGAGTATGCCTCCAAGGACGAGGATCTGCCGGCGCGCCTGCCAGAGAAGTCGCGAAGCGGGACTTCGCTGACCGCAGGTAGCAAGGGTGGGCAAGGCTGATGCAGTGGAGTGAAGCGGGAACATACACGTTCACCAGGGTTGTCATGCGCGTTCGTCAACTGGCGCTCCTCTTGTCACTCTTGCCGTCTCAAGTGATGGCACAGCAGGCTCCGCTGGCTGGCGCTCAGCGCGCCACCCGCGGCGAGCTGGCTGCGCGGTTGCAGCAGTTGGATGTGCTTGTTGCCGCGGCGGGCAAGGCAGAACAACGGAGCCGACTGCAGGCGGAGCAGGTAGCCATTCGTTCTCGCTTGGAGACCGGCGATTTCAAGGTGGGTGACCGCTTTGTCATGACAATTCGTTTCGACTCAGTGCGTGTCGACACAGCCTCAGTCCGTGACAGCTTGGTAGTGTCCGTTCTCAACTTGCCTGACCTGCGCCTTCAGGGGGTCTTGCGTTCAGAGTTGGATGAGAAGCTCAACCAGCACGTCGCGCGATTCATTCGAAATGCGTCTGTCCGCAGCAACGTGCTCACGCGAATAGCCATTTTCGGTGCGGTCCGTGCTCCGGGCTTCTACTACGCCTCTCCTGATCGACCGGTGAGTGACATCTTCATGCTCGCCGGGGGGCCGGGTTCCGAGGCCAACGTAGGTCAGTTCGAATTGCGGCGCGGTTCCACCATCCTTATTGAGAAGAAGCGATCCAAGGGCCCCTTGGAGGCGGGACGAACGCTGGAACAACTCGATGTCCAAAGTGGTGACGAGTTTCGTATTCCGGTGAAGCGGAAGGTCAACTGGCAGTTGGTGATTCAGCTGTTCTTCATCGTGTCTTCACTGTTCTTCGCCGTGTTTCAATTCCTGCAGTGGTACTACGGCCGTCAGGAAGATTGAAGTACGGCAAGTGGCGATGAGAACCCGTCAGATGGGAGCTGCAACCTTTCGCCTGCGTTGGGCACGAACCTCGTGACATGGGAGCCATCGGCACTCGAGTCGCTGCGGGAAGCGGCCGACGACTGGTGCACGCTGCATGCGCGTGTAACCCACAAGGACTTCTTCCTGACATTGCCATGGGTGGACGCCTGGTATCGTGAGTATGCTCTGGATACCATGCCGGAGCTCCTCCTGCTGCGCGACGATGGCCGAGATCCGGTCGGTGCGTGTCTGATGGCTCGCGCAACTACCAGACGCGCCGGCTTCAAGTGGAATTGTGGATACATCAACACGGCGGGCGAGCCGGAAGCGCATACTGTTGTCTTGGAACACAACAGGCTTTTATGTCGCCAAGAAGACTCTGATCGCTTTGCGTGCTGGCTGGCGGCGGAAATCCGCGTACGGCCATTTGACGAGCTAGTCTTTCGCGGTGGTGTGGAGACGGATGTCCACCTGCTCTGCAGGCACCTGCCGGATTGGAACGCATCGGTGGAGTGGCGTCTGTCGCCATTCGTGGACCTTTCGTCGTTGCGCGATCGGGGTCTGTCCCATATGGATGCACTGAGTTCCGGAACGCGTGCTCAACTCCGCCGGTCAATGCGGTTGTACGGGGAGCATGACGGCTTCGCCGTTGAGATCGCCGCTGGGCCCGATCAGGCATTGCAGTGGATGGAAGAACTGTCTGTCCTTCACCGATATCGCTGGGCTCAGCGGGGAGAAGCGGGCGCATTTGCATCGCCGCGGCGTAGCCGCTTTCTTGAGCGCCTGGTGCGTACCTCCTCTGCTGAAGTTGGTGTGCACCTCGTGCGCGTATCACACGGCGACCGGCTCATTGGCATGCTGCTGAACCTTGTCGCCAACGGGCACGTTTCGTTCTATCAGTCCGGGTTCGCGTACGAGGCCGACAATCGGCAGAAGCCTGGCCTGGTGACGCATCATCTGGCCATTGAGTACTATCGCCTGGCAGGGTACCAGGAGTACGACTTTCTTGCGGACGGTCCGTCGGCAGGAAGATACAAGGTATCGTTGTCGACTGACTCGAGACGGCTGGGGTGGCTGTCCCTCGTTCGCCCGGGGTTTCGGTCAACGGCGCTTCGTACGCTGCGCCGTGGCTGGCATGGCCTCGCAACCCTTGGTGCATTGGCCAAGAAGCCTCTGCCGCTCAGTCGTGGCGAACAATAATGCCGATTCCCCCTTCGCTAAAAAGCGTGGCGTGGAGCGCCATCACCTCGCCCTGGTTTCTTCGCGGACTCCGCGCCACCCGTCAGCGGGGATGTCTGGTACTCTGTCTGCACAGGTTCGCCTACGAGGATGCCGCCCACATCGGCCATGACCCCAAGGGATTGCGACAGCTGCTTGAGACGCTGAGGAAGCAGCGGATCGGAATCGTCGACGCCGAAGTGGCCGCCCGACGCGTGGACCTCGATGCGGAGCCGCCGGAAGATGAACAACTCTCGGTGGCGTTCACGGTCGATGACGGATATGCTGATCTGGTCAGCATCGCTGAGCCCATATTCTCCGAGTATGATTGCCCGGTGACCGCATTCGTCGTCCCAGATGCGGTCGAGCGGCGAACCTGGTTCTGGTGGGATCGCCTCGATTGGGTGCTCCGTCATTCCTCCAAGAGAAATCTTGAAGTCGAGGTGGAAGGAGGCTGGCTGCGGCTGACGTGGTTTGACGATAAGAGTCGCTTGGTGGCCCGCACCGCAGCCGAAGCGGCGCTCAAGCAATGTGCACACGCCGATCTGGAGAACATGCTCGATCGTATGGCAGAGGCCGCGGCTGTGGTCGTTCCGAGTGTCGCCCCAACCGACTACCGGGTCCTCGACTGGGAGGAGATCCGATCAGCCGAGCGTCGCGGCATGCGGTTCGGTGCGCATTCTCTCACGCATCCGATTCTAAGTCGCTGTACGGACGAGCGTGCAGAGCAGGAGATTCGCCATTCGGTAGAGGGTGTGAGAAAGAACCTTGCCAGACCTGCGAACATCTTCTGCTATCCGAACGGAGGCAAGGGAGACTTCGGGAGCCGCGAGTTCAAGGCCATTCGCCAGTCGAACGTCGAGTACGCGTATACCACGATACCTGGCGTACTGCGCCTAGGCCGGGAGGCAAAGCGGGACGCCGATTGGCGCTTCAAACTGCCTCGTGTGGCCTACAGCGATCAGTTCGCCCAAATCGTTCGCAGCTTTCTGACATGAGCGCATCGGACGCCCGAGTAGCATTCGGTGCAAGAGTCGGTGTGATGTACGCCCCGTTGCTCGTATGCGCCTTGCTGATGATGGTGGGGTTTGGCCACACCATCATCGGCTTTCCTGAAGCGTGGAACGAAGACCGGACTCATGGATACGCCGTGGCGGCGTTCTGTCTATGGATGCTCTGGCGCACTCGCGGTGAATTCCAAGGTTCGGATGAGCTGCGTGTGCCTGCTGCTCTTGTCGCGTTCGGTTTGTCAGTTGGTTGGCTACTTGCGCATGTTGCCGGGATCCGGGTCGGTGAGCAGCTGTTGCTGCTGCTGCTGGTCGTTGCCTGGGCGGGCGCGTCGTTTGGTTCTGGCGGCCTTCGGCGATTCGCAACTATTGGCTCTGTGTTCATCCTGGCTGTGCCTGTGTGGGAAGTCCTATTGGGTGTTCTCCAGTTTCTCACGGTGATGGTCAACAGCGCCGCGGTCCGCGCCCTGGATATCCCGGCGAAGGTCAGTGGAAACCAGATTCACTTCTCGTCCGGGATTGTGGAGATCGCCCAGTCATGCGCCGGGCTCTCGTACTTCATGAGTGCGCTGACGATCGGAGTGGTTTACGGGCATTTGTTTCTTCGCACCTGGCGAGACCGGCTTGAGGTAGCGGGAATCGCCGTCGTTCTTGCCATCGTCAGCAATTGGATCCGGGTGTTTGGCTTGGTGCTCATCGGCTACTACAGCGAGATGAAATCGCCGTTGATGCGCGAGCATGCCACCTACGGCTGGGTGATCTTCGCCATTGTGATGGTGGCGTTCTTTGTGGTAGTCGCGTGGCGAGAACGAAGTGCGCAGTGGCAGGTTGCCGGCAGCTCCATGCCAGTTGCCCGCGACAGCACGCCAGGCCACGTGGCCTGGCGAGATATTGGTTTGCCAACTGCAATCGCCTTGTCTGGACCCGTGTTGTTTTGGGGCTTCACGCTCGTGCGCGAAGTCGCTCCGGCTCCCCTGAATCCCCCGGGTACTTCCATCAATGCGTCCTGGGTGCGGTCGAGTCCTCGTGACACAATGATGTGGTCGCCCGCCTATCGAGGTCAGTCTGAGCGGCGCGTGTTGGCGTTGACCCGAGACGGTCGTACGGTGCAAGTCGATCGGTTCCTCTTCGCGCAGCAGCAACAGGGCGCTGAACTGATCAATGGCAACAACCGTATCGCGGAAGAAGTGCTTGAGGAGCGAATCGTCGGCCCTCTCGACGATCGCCTGCGGACTGTTCAGCAGGCGGTGGTACGTACACCCAGTGGGGTGCGGATTGTCTGGTACTGGTACTCGGTTGCCGGCGTGGAGACTGCATCGGCCGCGCGGGCCAAGCTCCTCGAGATCCCTGCATTTGTACTCCGGTCCCCACCAGCGGAGTTGATTGCGGTCAGTACTCCGTGTGATGCGGGATCCTGTACCGACGCGCTGCCTGCACTCTTTGAGGTATCAACAGGGCGTCCGTTCCCTGAGAATCAACGCAGGTAGCCTGCCCACGGAAGACGCTCACTCTTTGAGTATTTCGACAATGCTGTCGACAAGGCGCGCGGTGATCCGCTCGTGCGTCGGAAGCGTGTAGGTCGTCCTCGCGAGCTCCTCCGCTCCCGGCAGCGGTCCAGGCTGCGAGTGCAGAGCCTGGCGAATCTCGGGATAGTCCAGCAATGTCCTTGGGTACGACCGAACGATCCCCAACCCGGACGCCCGCGCCCCCGGTTCACGATGCAGCCTGATGGGAAATCGCAATGCGCCTTCCTGCACGGAAGTCGGTGGTACGAAGGCATTCGTCGGCGACTCTGCCAGCCGTTCGCGATACATCGTCGCCACCTGCCGGCGATGTGCGACGGCCTCGTCGTCTCGTGTGAGAGCCTCAATGAGTAGCTCAATGGAAACGGGGTTCATCGCGGTCGATGGCCGGGGCGGCTGATACTCGGTTTTGCCAACGCCCAACGAGGGAATGCGAGAAGCCATACCGAAGAGCAGGGGGTGCGCAGCCAGCTCCGTCCCGATGGCCGTAACCAGCCGAACAAATCGCATAGCTGCTGGGGGTTCCGGAAGATGAGGCGGCTGCCACGAAAGGTCGTCCTGAACCAGCAGAGCGCCGCCTCCAGCCGCGTTGATGCCCTTGCCTCGGCCAAAGCTGAGGATCGACCACGGGGCGAATGCCCCACCGCGGCGCCCGTCACGAGTCGCCCCGGCATGTTGTGCAGCGTCTTCGATCACCGTCACACCGAACTGCCGTGCCGCGTCCTGAATCGCAGCGACATGCACGAGCCGACCGTACAAGTGAACTGCCAGCACATGGGTTGCCCCTGCGCGAAGGCAGCGCTCCAGTGATCGGAAGTCTGGCTCCAGCGTATTGGGATCAACATCGTACAATTCGATCCGGAAGCCGGCACCAATTGCCGCGGTCGCAATGTCCGGACAGGCGTAGGCCGGTAGGGCAACGACCCCCTGCGCAGACTGGCGACTGGCACTGAGCGCCAGCTGCAGGGCAGCGGTGCCACTACTCACGAGTTCGAGCCTTCGGTTCGGATACCGATGCCGCAGTGCTTCAAGGGCCAGCATGGAGGCAGGCCCCGGACGAAGTGCCGTGAATGCCGCCCGCGTTAGGGCCCTGATCGGGACCCGCTGATATACTGGGGGGATGGCCACGAGAAACTGGGCTGGCGGTACGGAGACCTGACCCGCGCTTGCGGAGACGATGAGTTGCCGAACTTCGACGTTAGCCGTCCAATCGGTGACAGGCCAGCCGCTGGTATATTTAGGAATGGTTCGCATCCGTCAACATGCGCGCGAAGTGGTACTCCTTACGGATCCGGAGCAGCGGTCGACGCTGGCTGCGGCTCGTGCTTTGGGTACGCGATTCAAGGTGCATACCATCGGCGCGTCACGCGGACTCGCAGGCTACTCACGGTTCGTCCGCCGGCATCATCACAGCGCGTCGGTCGATTCAGGGGCGCGTGCGGAGTACCGGCGTGAGATCGCGGAGATCGTGAGGTCGGAAGGGGTCTCGGTGGTGGTCCCTCTCACGGATCGCGCGTCCCTTGACCTTCTCGGCTTTGACGACGAAGTCGGCTGCGTGATCGCAGGCCCTTCGCGTGAGGCGTACGAGCGCGCCAGCGACAAGCACGGCCTCATGCGCGTGGCCGGACAGATTGGGATGAGCGTACCGATGCAAGTCGTCCTTGCCAATCGCGGAGAGTTCCCGACATGGCCTGGCGGCGGATCGGTTGTGGTCAAGCCCTCACACTCGGTTGTCGCTATTCACGGAAAGCATCACCGGTTGGGCGTCTGCTATGCCCAGAGCCAGGAGCAGTTGGAGCAGGTGCTGGAGGCATTTCCCGACGAGGCATATCCGCTCCTCGTGCAGGAGCGAGTCGGGGGGGATGGGATAGGGGTTTTTCTTCTTCGTAGAATGCAGACGACTGCCATGGCCTTCGCGCATCGGCGAATCAGGGAGAAACCGCCGTCTGGCGGTGTGAGCACATACCGTGAGGCGATCGCACCGCCTGCAGAACTTCTGGCGCAGTCGGAGGCACTGCTGGACGCCTTGGACTACGACGGGGTGGCCATGATCGAGTTCAAGCAGGATGCGAAAAGCGGCAGGACATATCTGATGGAGATCAACGCCCGGCTCTGGGGGTCCCTGCAACTCGCAGTCGATGCCGGCGCTGACTTTCCGACGGCGCTGGTCGAGGCCGCTCTTGGGCGCCCACCAGGAGAAGTTCAGCCAGTTGTTGGCGTCCGCACTGTCTGGGAACTGGGTGAAATTGACCGAGCAATCGCACTCGCTCGGCATACCGCCGCCACCCTCAGTCTGCCCGCAGGTACGCCAGCCGGACCCTCGGCTGCCCTCCGGAGCCTGTTCGATCGCCGTTGGCAGGATAGGAACGAGGTGTTTCGACTACACGACCCGCTGCCGTTTGCTGCGGAACTCCTGCGCTGGTTTACCGGACGTTGAGCATGATGACCTCGGAAAGTATCGGCTGGCTGCTGCTGGCCTTGCCGCTGGCGACAGGTCTGTACGCCTTTGTGCTCTACCCAGCGCTTGTGTGGTTTGCTTCGCGTCTCAGACCAGCGTTCGAACTGCCTCCACCTCCCACAGAATGGCCGGAGATCACCATTCTCATTGTCGCGTACAATGAGGAACGCCGCCTGCGACGTACGATCGAACACGCGTTGGAAACCGACTATCCCGCGGATCGGATCAATGTGTTGGTGGTCTCCGACGCATCAACCGATGGAACAGACACGCTCGTCACGGAATTTGGAGACTCCCGTGTCAGGCTGTTCCGCTTGCCCCAGCGAAGCGGAAAGCCAGCCGGCGAGAACGCTGCAGGTCCTCACCTGCGGGGTGACATCGTGGTATCCATTGACGCATCCATCCTCATTCCACGTGAATCGCTGAAGCCACTTGTCCAGGCGCTGCTCGACCCATCAGTGGGTCTCGCGTCCGGTCGCGACGTCTCGATTGGCGACGAAGCGCGTGAAGGAAACAAGGCTGAGTCGAGCTACGTGGGCATGGAGATGACGCTGCGAGCGTGGGAAACCCGCCTGCACAGTATTGTCGGGGCGAGTGGATGCTTCTACGCCAACAGGCGCCATTTGCAGACGGTGCAGCTGCCACCTGAGTTGGCACGTGATTTTGCTGCGGCGAGTGTGGCACGCGCGCACGGCTATCGAGCCGTAAGTGTTGATGAAGCGGTGTGCCTCGTTCCGCGCACACCGACGCTGAAGGCCGAGCTTCGCAGGAAGAGCCGAACCATGTCCCGCGGACTCGCAACGCTCTGGTACCTTCGGGGAATGATGAACCCTTTCCGGTATGGCAGCTACGCTTTCATGATGGGTTCACACAAGCTTGTTCGATGGCTGCTGTTTCCGTCGCTTCTTGGGTGGATCATTGGACCGCTTTTGCTGTACACCGAAGCGCCATGGACCGGCCTGCTGTTGATCGGAATGGTCGGCGGAATTGGTCTGGCAGCAATGACGCTGCGTTGGCCGGACAACCGTCGATTGCCACGGATTGTAGCATTTCCGGGATACGTGTTCATCAGCATTCTGGCAGGATGGCGGGCATGGCTGCACCTGCTGCGCCGGGAGAAAGCAGCGGTGTGGGAGCCGACGCAGCGGCCTCTTGTTGACAGCCAGCCCAGGTAGTCAGCATCCACCTTCTTCAGTAAGCGGTTTCGTGCCAGAGGATGACGTTGAGTGACTGCCACAACAGGTCATCCTTGTTTGCCCGGCCAGCCATGTGGTCTTCTGCGGCAGTTGACAGCATTGCTGTGTCGAGAAACTGACTCGCTCTGTTGCCCGACGATGTCAGTCTTTCAGCGTACTGCCGCCAGCTCTTCTCTGTTCTAAGCCATTGGCCGAATGGAACGCCAAACCCGGACTTCGGTCCACGAACGACCTGTGGGCTCAGATAGCGATCAGCCAGTGCCTTTACCACTCGCTTGTTCTCCAGGCGGCTGATCTTCAGTGAGGTCGGCACTCTGCTTGCCCACTCGGCGAGCCGAACATCCAGGAAAGGCACACGGCCTTCGAGTCCGAAGGCCATTGTCATCCGGTCCATCCGATCCAGCAGTGCCGGCAGGTAGTACAATTGGTCGTATCGCGTTACGGTCGCCAGCGGATCGTTCGGGATGGCCAGCTCGGCAATGTGGGCCACGCGCTGCTCCACAACACCTGCCGCAGATGCCCCGGTAAGCTGCTCCACTGTACGTTGTTCCAGCAACGAGGCATTGATTGCAACAGCCTGCCACTCGGGCAATGAGGTCGCGTTGGCCAACAAGCCTCCCTTGCGACCCCCAAACTGCCGCAATGCTTGGACGACGACGGATCGTGCTGGCCGTGGCAGCCTCCGCAGGCGCTCGCTCAGTGAGATGATCTGATGTCGAGGATAGCCCCCGAAGAGTTCGTCGGAACCCTCGCCAGTCAGCACCACAGTAACGTGCTCTCGCGCATAACCACTGAGAAGCGAGATCAACACACTGTTCGGGTGACCCAATGGTTCATCGTGGTGCCAGATGGACCGTGGCAGCGATTCAGCAAATGCGTCGGAGCCCGCAACAAGCACGTGGTGCTGGGAGCCAATACGCGCAGCGGTGTCTCGAGCCAGGCGCGTTTCGTCCCACTCGCTCTCGTTAAAGCCGACCGAGAAGGTGTGGAGTGGGCTGACACTGTGGCGAGCCGCATACCAGGAGGTCAGTCCCGAATCGACTCCGCCGCTACAAAAGGTCCCCAGGGGAACATCGCTCATCAACTGCATTCGTACAGCGTCCTCAAGATACTCGTCGAGGAGTTGTACGGCCCGACCCTCTGAAAGCTGCAGGTCGGGATGGGGAACTGGCGGCGACCAAAAACGCGACAACTTCAGCTCGCCGCCCTCCCAGACTCCGATAGAGCCAGGACGCAATCGCTTGATGTTGCGAAAGAAGCTGCGATCGTCTCCGATGCTCCGAAACAGCAGATACTCCTGAACCGCACCAAGAGTAGTCTCAGCAGGCATTTCGGCGCCTGCAAGAACCGCCTTGATCTCCGATCCAAAAATCAGCTGATCGTTCTTCAGGGTATAGAACAGCGGCTTGATGCCGAAGTGATCACGGGCCAGCACAACCCGTCCGGAACGCATGTCGTGCAACGCCACGGCGAACATGCCGTTCAGGTGGTGTACAAAATCAAGTCCGTACTCCTCGTACAGATGCACCAGGACCTCGGTATCGCTGGAGGTCCGGAACTGGTGACCGCGGCTCAGGAGGTCGCGTCGCAGACTCACGAAGTTGTAGATCTCACCATTGAACGCGATCCAGACAGACCCGTCTTCGTTGCAGAGCGGCTGCTTGCCGCCGTCCAGGTCAATGACACTCAGACGCGTGTGGACAAGCCCCACGCCACTGGCGCTGTGCACGCCGACTCCGTCGGGACCGCGATGCGCGAGGCCTTTGCACATGCGTTCAAGCGCGTCCTCGGATACCGGATGTGCGCTCGTTGCTGATGCGATCCCACCGATACCACACATGCCAGAACGAACTCCACGTATGGGAAGTTGAAGGCTCGATTCGCCTGGCGAGTGGCCAGGATCGGGCTTAGAAGGAATTGACGGCTGAAGTGAGGTGCGACTTGCGGCGCTCGTAGTCGGCGCGCTGATCCTCCCCCACCGTGCCCACGCCGAAGTACCCGGCCTCCGGACGCCAGAAATACCAGCCGCTCACACTGGCCGCCGGATACATGGCAAAGCTCTCCGTTAGACGAATGCCGGCGCGTTCCGGCACATCCAGCAGGCGGAACAGCGTGGCCTTTTCGCTATGGTCCGGACAGGCCGGATAACCCGGCGCCGGCCTTATGCCCTGATAGCGCTCCTTGATCAGCCCCTCGTTGTCCAAGGCCTCACCCGCCGCATAGCCCCAGAACTCCGTGCGCACCCGCTGGTGCAGCCGCTCGGCAAAGGCCTCGGCCAAGCGGTCGGCCAGAGCCTGCACGAGAATGGCACTGTAGTCGTCGTGCGCCGCGCGGTACTCGGCCGCCAGCGCCTCCACGCCGTGGCCCGTGGTCACGGCAAAGGCCCCCATGTAGTCCATCACCCCACTGCCCACGGGGGCCACGTAGTCGGCCAGACAGGAGTTGGGGCGACCGTCGCCCTTCTTGTCCAACTGCTGCCGCAGCATGTGCAGCGTGGCCACGCGCTCCGTGGCCGAGGGGTCGGTCCAGAGCACGATGTCGTCGCCACTGGCATTGGCCGGCCAGAAGCCAAAGGCGGCCCGCGCTTCAATGCGGCCCTCGCTCAGCAGCTTGTGCAGCATGGCCTGGGCATCGGCATAGAGCGTGCGCGCCGACTCACCCACCACCGGATCCTGCAGAATGGCGGGATAGTGGCCCGCCAGCTCCCAGGTCTGGAAGAACGGCGTCCAGTCGATGTACGGCACCAGGTCTTCCAGTGGATACGGCGCCAGCGTGCGTGCACCCGTGAACGTGGGCACCGGCACCGGTACGCTCAGGTCAATGCGTACCGGGTTGGCCCGCGCTGCCTCAATGGAGATGAGGCGCTCGCTGCTTCCGCGCGCTTCACGGGCCTCACGAATGCCGGCGTACTCGCGGCGCAGGTCGGCCACAAAACCATCGCGTCGCTCGTCGCTCAGCAACTGACTGGTTACACCCACCGCGCGCGAGGCATCGAGCACGTGTACCACCGGGCCGCTGTACACTGGCTCGATCTTGAGCGCGGTGTGCACCTTGCTGGTGGTGGCGCCGCCAATGAGCAGCGGCAGCTCAAAGCCCTGGCGCTGCATCTCGCTGGCCACAAAGGTCATCTCCTCGAGACTGGGCGTGATGAGCCCCGAAAGACCAATGGCGTCCACGTTGTGCTCGCGCGCCTTGTCCAGAATGGTGGCGCAGCTTTGCATGACACCCAGGTCGATGACCTCGTAGCCGTTGCACTGCAGCACCACGCCCACGATGTTCTTGCCGATGTCGTGCACATCGCCCTTGACCGTGGCCAAGAGCACACGACCGGCGGGCTTGCTGGTGGCCGTCTTGCGCGCCTCGATGTACGGAATGAGATGCGCCACGGCCTTCTTCATGACACGTGCGCTCTTGACCACCTGCGGCAGGAACAGCTTGCCCGCTCCAAACAGGTCCCCCACAACGTTCATGCCCTGCATGAGTGGGCCTTCAATGACCTCAATGGGGTGGTCCACCTGCTGTCGAGCCTCTTCGGTGTCTTCCACCACCCAGGCATCGATGCCGTGCACCAGGGCGTGGGCCAGCCGTTCGTTCACCGGCAGCGCGCGCCAGGCGGCGTCTTCCACCACCTTGGCCGTGCGGCCCTTGACCTGCTCGGCCACCTCCATGAGGCGCTCGGTGGCGTCGGGCCGGCGGTTGAGCACCAGGTCTTCGACCCGTTCTCGCAGATCGGTCGGGATGTCCTCGTAGGGAACGAGCTGGCCGGCATTCACGATGCCCATGTCCATGCCGGCAGCAATGGCATGGTAGAGAAACACGGCGTGAATGGCCTCGCGCAGCGGATTGTTGCCGCGGAAGGCAAAGCTCACGTTGCTTACGCCACCACTCACCCGCGCGCCAGGCAGCGTGGCCTTGATGCGCCGTGTGGCCTCGAAGTACGCCACCGCGTAGTCGGCGTGCTCCTCGATGCCCGTACCAATGGCAAAGATGTTGGGGTCGAAGATGATGTCCTGCGCCGGCATCCCGGCCTGCTCGGTAAGCAGGCGGTAGGCGCGTGTGCAGATGGCCACCTTGCGCTCCACCGTGTCGGCCTGGCCTTCCTCGTCAAAGGCCATGACGATGACCGCCGCGCCATACTGCCGCACAAGACGCGCCTGCCGCAGAAACTCCGCCTCGCCCTCCTTGAGCGAGATGGAGTTCACAATGCCCTTGCCCTGCAGGCACTGCAGCCCCGCCTCAATCACACTCCACTTGCTGGAGTCCACCATGATGGGCACACGGGCAATATCAGGCTCGCTGGCCACCAGGTTCAAAAAGGTGACCATGGCATGCTGGGCATCCAGCAGACCCTCGTCCATGTTCACGTCAATGACCTGCGCGCCGCTCTCCACCTGCTGCCGCGCCACCGCCAAGGCTTCGGTGTAGTTGCCCTCGAGAATGAGCTTGGCAAAGCGCGCCGAGCCGGTCACGTTGGTGCGCTCACCCACGTTCACGAAGTTCGTGGTGGGGCCTACCACGAAAGGCTCGAGGCCGCTCAGCCTGAGCCGCGGCTCGGGCGTGACGACGGCGCGTGGCGCGATGCCCTGCACGGCCGCGGCAATGGCGGCAATGTGCTCGGGGGTGGTGCCGCAGCAGCCGCCAACCATATTCACGAGGCCGCTCCGCGCCCACTCGCCAATCTGCTCGGCCATGCGTTCGGGCGACTCGTCGTAGGCCCCGAGGGCGTTGGGCAGCCCCGCGTTGGGGTGCGCGCTCACGTGGCAGTCGGCAATGCGCGCGAGCTCCTGCACATACTGGCGCAGCTGATCGGCGCCCAGCGCGCAATTGAGACCAATGCTGAGCGGCTTGACGTGCGACACCGAGTACCAGAAGGCCTCGGCGGTCTGGCCGGACAGCGTGCGCCCCGAGGCATCGGTGATGGTGCCGGAAATCATGACCGGCAGCGACAGGCCCGAACGCTCGGCGTACTGCGCAATGGCAAACAGCGCCGCCTTGGCGTTCAGCGTGTCGAAGATGGTCTCCACCATCAGCAGGTCGGCGCCGCCGTCCACCAGGCCACGAATGGCCTCGCTGTAGGCCTCCACCAGGGCCGCCCAGGTTACGTTGCGGGCGCCCGGGTTCTCCACCTCGGGAGAGATGGACGCCGTGCGATTGGTGGGGCCCAGCACTCCGGCCACAAAGCGCGGACGCTCCGGGGTGTCGAACTCGTCGGCCACCTGACGCGCCAGGGCGGCGCCGGCCACGTTCAGCTCGTAGGCCAGGGTCTCCATGCCATAGTCGGCCATGGACACCGCATTGGCATTGAAGGTGTTGGTTTCGAGGATGTCAGCCCCGGCAGCCAGATACTGCCGGTGCACGTCGGCCACCAGCGCCGGTTGCGTGAGCACGAGCAGATCGTTGTTGCCCTTGAGGTCCGTCGGCCAGTCGGCAAAGCGGCCCGTGCCCCGGTAGTCGGCCTCGGTGAGGCGATGACGCTGGAGCATGGTGCCCATGGCGCCGTCGATGACCAGAATCCGGGCGGAGAGGGCCTCCTTTAGTGCTATCCGGCGCTTTGATGCGTGCATGCCCACTCTGGGGTTAGGTGCACCTAACGTGTGAAGTGTCTCATGGCGTTGACTGGAGCTTCGGGTAGGTGCCTGCCAAACGCATCACGAGAGGTGTACGGGAAAGATAAGGGACCAATCTCCCTTCAAGGTACCGGGCGAACAATGAAGTGAGGCCAGCCAGCATGGCGACAATGATCAGCACCGCGGCGTAGTTGGGCACGCCGTACTCCTGAAGTGCCTGAAGGGCCGGATACATCGGGCCGACATGCAGCAGGTACAATGGGTACGTGGCCGAGCCTAGTCTTTGGGCGATGGAAGTCGCCCCTGCGCTCAACTCTCGCGAGGTGCAGAGGGCCACCAGAAGCATTGCGGCGGCCAGCAGTGCGACCGCGACAAGCCTGCTTTGAGTCGTCTGGTCCTGTACAAAGCCGGCGTGACTCCGCCAAGACGTCAGCATACACGCAACTGACGATATCACCAACCATCCGACTCTTTGAGGGGTCCAGCCATTCTGGCGGATTGCGAGAAGCAACATGCCGAAAGCAAAGTGTGATCCGTAGGCAAACAGCGTGAGACTGGCCAGGATGGACGAAGTCACGCCCGCGTGCTGAAGGAGTACCAGCAGTACCCACGCTCGTGCGATTGCCTCGTAGTGATGGAATAAGCCCATCGCCACAACGATGGAAACGAGGCCGTAGAACTTCCATTCCACTCCAAGGGTCCAATATACATCGTCCACGAACGGCTGACCGAGATAGCCCGGCAGCATGGTCACATTCGCCAGTACCTGCCTTTGGCTCGGGACGGCTTCTCCGAATAGAGACTGTGAGGCAACGGCAAGTGCGAGTGCAAGCCAGAAACTCGGGTACAGTCTGGCAATGCGGTTTACCAGAAAAGAACGTGCTGTTCGGTTCGAGGCACTCAGCGCGATTACTGCTCCGCTGATTACGAAGAATACCTCCACGCCCAAGTAGCCAAACTGTGCCGAGTACCGAACGGCCGCTGTCACTGCCGACGCGCCAAGCTCCAGGCGAGGCATATAGTGGTAGACCACGACCGCCATGGCAGCCGCGAATCGGAGCAGGTCGAGAATCGCCCATCGCCGGTTTTCCGCCGGGGTCGATGCATGTCGGAGTACAGTAGTCATTCAGTGGAACCCGTCAGGCTGGGCGAGGCTTCGAGTAGCTGAAAGAGTCGACGAAAGATGCTAGTATTCGTCTTCGAACGTAGGCTGCCGTTGAACAACGCGATTGGAGCGTACTTTGTCTAGCCGACTCGAGGTGCTTGCGCGTCTTCTCGACCCCGAGCAGGTCGTGGTGTTTGACGGCGCCATGGGCACCATGCTTTACAATCGCGGGGTGTTCATCAACCAGTGCTATGACGAGCTTGTGCTGCGAAGCCCCGACCTTGTACGCGCGGTGCACGCCGAGTATGTCAAGGCGGGGGCAGAGGTTGTGGAGACCAACACCTTTGGTGCCAATCGGCTGAAGCTAGCGCAGTACGGGCTGGACACGCAGGTCACGCAGATCAACCGCAAGGCGGCCGAGCTGGCGCGCGAGGCGGCCGGGGAGCATCGCCTCGTGGCCGGGGCCATTGGGCCATTGGGGGTGCGGCTTGAGCCCTATGGGCCCACCAGCCGCGAGGAGGCGCGTGGAATCTTCGCCGAGCAGATGCGCGCCCTGCTGGAGGGCGGCGCCGACTGCTTTGTGCTGGAAACCTTTGGTGATCTGGAAGAACTGCAGCAGGCCGTACTGGCGGCGCGTGAGGTGCAGGCCACTCTGCCGATCATCGCCCAGGCCACCATTGGTCCGGACCTGCGCACCGCCTATGGCGCCACGCCCGAGGATGTGGCCCGGGTGTTGGAGCGCTGGGGCGTGGACATCATCGGACTCAATTGCTCGGTGGGGCCGCAGACCATTCTCGAGGCCATCGAGCGCATGGCGGCGGTGACGGATTGCAAGCTGTCGGCTCAACCCAACGCCGGTATGCCACGTGACGTGGGCGGGCGAAGCATGTACATGGCCAGCCCTGAGTACATGGCCACCTATGCCCGGCATCTGGTGCAGGCGGGGGCCAAGGTGGTGGGGGGCTGCTGCGGCACCACGCCCGAGCACATCAAGGCCATGGTGGAGGGCATACGCCCTCTCGCTCCGCGCAGCCGTGTGAGTGTTGGGGCCACGCGGGAGATGCTGGCGGCCGGTCAGTCGGCGCAAGGTCGTGAGCCCGTTCCCCTGGCCGAGCGCTCACGACTGGGCGCCAAGCTGGCCGCGGGGGCGTTCGTGACCAGTGTGGAGATTGTGCCGCCACGCGGCATTGACACGGTCAAGCTGGAACAGGACGCGGCCATGCTGGCGGCGGCCGGCGTGGATGCCATCAACGTGCCCGACGGGCCGCGCGCGCAGAGCCGCATGGGGGCCATAGCCACCAGTCTCATCATCGAGCGGCACGGCATTGAAGCCGTGACGCACTACGCCTGTCGTGACCGCAACCTGCTGGGCATGCTGAGCGACCTGCTGGGTGCGGGGGCGCTGGGACTGCGCAACCTGCTGCTCATCACGGGTGATCCGCCCAAGATGGGCCCCTATCCCGATGCGACGGCGGTGTTCGACATCGATGCCATTGGTCTCACCAACCTGGTGGCCAAGCTCAATCGTGGACTTGACCCGGGCCGCAACCCCATTGGCGAGCCCACGCGCTTCGTGATTGGCGTGGGAGTGAATCCGGTGGCCATCGACCCAGAGCACGAACTTCGGCGATTCCACTGGAAGGTGGAGGCGGGTGCCGAGTATGCCATCACGCAGCCGGTATTTGATCCGGCGCAGCTGGAGGCCTTTCTCGAGTCCATCCACGACGTGCGCATTCCGGTCATTGCCGGCATCTGGCCGCTGGTGAGCGCACGCAACGCCGAGTTCCTGGCCAACGAGGTGCCGGGAGTAACGGTGCCGCAGGAGATATTGGCCCGTATGCGAAGGGCTAACGAGAAGAGCAAGGAGCACGCTGTGGCTGAAGGCATTGCCATTGCGCGCGAGGCGCTAGATCGGGTGCGCGAGGTAGTGCAGGGGGTGCAGGTGAGTGCACCGTTCGGGAAAGCTGAGCTGGCTCTGCGGGTGTTTGGTGCACAATAGCTGCGAACGAGACACTTGGGGTCATGTTCAGAAAATTGTGCAGAGTCCGAACGACTGGCACCCTCGGAAGATCGTAAAGCAGCAATCCCGAAGTCTGCACTTCTGTATCCACCCATTTTGGGCCAACCTTGATGGTGCGCGGGGGGGGGGGCGAACGTGGCGTTTAGCGTAGCATACTGTGGTGAATCAAGTAGTCTGCACGCGACGTCGGATCATCTCACCGACGTTAGATAGCAGGTCGCTCGGCCTGAACTTCCATGACTTGGTCAAATAATGCCAGACGATCTCCCTGCGAAACTCTGTGTACCGCTTCGCAAGGTCAGCCTGATACTCGGCCTCGTCCTGTTTGCCAATCAGTTCAGCCAGTCTGCGATGATGGGCGATCTCCTCGTCGAGCGCACGGCCCGTGCACGGTACAGGGCGATAGCCGCCATCGATCATCACGGGTTCGATATGATACGTGACCTCACCCGGGCCATTCACCTGCAGATGAAGAATCATCGACCGTCTGAGCCGATCCTGCCATTGGTCGAAGACAAAGTTCCCAAGGCTGTACGCGATCACTCCGCCACGATATTGCTCAACACCCTGCACGATATGTGGGTGATGTCCGATCACGATGTCAGCACCGCTATCAACCAACAGGCGGGCGGTACGAACCTGCCAAGGTGACGGATAGCAAATGAATTCATCGCCCCAGTGCAGCGTGACCACCACCACATCGGCGCGTGTCCGAATTTGCGCGATATCCGATTGCAGAAGCTGCTCATCCGGAGAGGGCCAGGCCGGCTCCGCCGCGCTGTATTGGACTGGGCGGAAGTTGTAGGACAGAATCGCTATGCGCGCATTCTGGCGCTCACATTCAACGATGCGATGCAGGGAAAGCGCTGGACGGTCGGCACCGGCAACGAGAATCTCAGCCTGCTGAAGGCAGGTCACAAACTCGTCAAACGCCGAGTCTCCGTGCTGCATGGTATGGTTGGTGCAAACGGTCACCACGCCAATGCCCGCACGCTTCAGTGCGGCTGCGCTGGATGGATCACCGCGATAGAGTCGCTCAGAGAAGCGCGATCCCGACGGCACGGTCGCGAGGGCCACTTCCAGATTGGCAACCGCGAGATCCGCCCGCCGCAAGCGATCCCGTACGGCATCGAACAGGTGATCAGCGCCGTGGCGGTGGACAGCGGAGGCGACTCCATACCCGAAGACCTGCGGGGAGTCACCAAGCATGATGTCGCCGACTGCGGCGATCGTGAGTGGAGGCATGGCAAATCAGGCAGTGGGGGGCACGCTCTGGACAACATGCTAACGGACACCTTCGATGCCCGCCAGCATCTCCCGGAAGACGGGAACCCCGCCGGGCCAGACCCTTAAGCGGTGAGGTGTGCGATGATTGCGTTCAGGTGCCCGTCTCGGGAGAGATCATGGGCGATACGCTGGCGAGCTGCGGCTCCAATGGTTTCGCGACGCAGCGGATCGTCCAGCAGGGCGCGCAGGGCCGCTGCGAGCTGTTCCACGTCTCCTTTCGGCACCAGGACGCCAACATCGGGAGAGTTGATTTCCTCAGGGACACCGCCAACGGCAGAGGCGATGACCGGCTTCCCAAGCGCCATGGCTTCCAGAACGCTCAATGGGCACGCGTCTTCCCACACGGACGGTACGACGCAGATGGTTGCGCGGCTGAGCCAGCGCTGGACATCCCGCCGGTACCCGAGCAGGCGAATCGATGCTGATGAGGCCAGAGACTCTCGCAGTGCGCGGAGCGCTGCCATGGCCGGTCCGTCTCCGATGTACAATAGAAGCGGCCTCGGCTTGGATGCAGGCCAGGTTTCCTGGACACGATCAAATGCCCTCATGAGCACATCGACCCCCTTCTCGTCTGCGGCGCGACAGGCGCACACAATCATTGGCTGCTGACCATCCCACTCGTCCGGGGGCGGCGGCTCGATGGAATCAAGCGGTGGCAAGCTGAGCCCGTTCAGGATGGGGAACACCCGACTCGGAGGCGCGAGTGCCACGTCCCGTTGCCTTCTCGCCACGAACTCACTTACGGTCAGAATGCGATCTGCAGTCATCCCGGGGAGTCGGGCTCTCAGCCATTTGATCGCCCGCTTTACGCCGGTTGGTGGATCCCGGTGGCCGGAGGTATGGTCATGTGAGACGATCCATCTGGCGCCAGCAACGCGCAACAGCGGGAGCGCCCAGTGCCAGGTGGCGACATCGGTGAAGTACACGGTGTCGATGCGCTCCCGGCGAATAGCCCGCACGGTAGCACGGATGGATGACCACGACGCCAGCGACGCATCCAGTGCAATCGGTCGGGTATGACTGCCCTCAAGTGTGCGAGGCGGATCCTTGATGTGCGTGTAGGCGACGATCGTTTCGATACCGCGGCCATGCAGTCGGTCGGCGATCCCGGCGTACAACCCCTCAATATAGTTCCACGCGAAGCCGGTGTTGGTGGGATACGGCACGACACACAGGATTCGTCGTGCGATCGGCGGTACAGACACGGTTACGCTTCCGTGGTAACTGGAGTAGCGCGCAGGCGGCTTGCTGGTCCTTCGCCGCAACGCGTGGCAGATTTCGTCGTCCTGATAGGGGAACCAATCCGGTTCCACACATTCGTCAAGTCCCTGAACCTCTGGGTCTGTCCAGACGCGACTGGGACACTGCCGTCGTCGCTGTGAAACCGATCACGCTGTACCACCGCCTTCCCGTCTTCCTCCAGGAGGCAGCACTGAGCCTGTACGGCGCCCGGCTGCGGTATAACCGGTATGGGGGTAACCACCCTCGCGTACTCCGTGACCTGAAGGCGAACGCACAGCTGGACGCGGAAGGAATGACTGTGCTGCAGCAGCGGCTTCTCCGGCAGGCGCTCTGGCATGCCGCAACACGTGTGCCCTACTACCGGGAACTCGGTGTTTCGGCACCGGACCGGCCGGAGGACGCCGTCGAAGCCCTGCGTCGTTGGCCGCTGCTGACCAAGTCGGCGGTCCAGAAGGCCGGATTGGCGTTGCTGGAAGACGGAAGCAGGCAGTCTGACTTGCTGCAGATCCATACGGGGGGGACGACCGGCAGAGCACTCGCCATCTATACCAATGCGTCGGCTCTGAGACAAAACTACGCATTCTTCGAACGCTTCAAGCAGGAGGCTGGAATCGGCCCCTCCCTGCGTGTCGCCACCTTTGCTGGGCGACCCATCGTGCCGTCAGGACAGGCGAACCCGCCCTTCTGGCGGCGCAACTACGCTTCACGCCAACTGCTCTTGTCGTCATACCACATCAGTCCCCGCACCGTCGATGACTACATCAAGGCCCTGGAGTCCTGGGCGCCGGACTGGATCGACAGCTATCCGTCCAGCCTTGAGCCGATTGCACGACGCATAGTGCAGCGCGGCGGTGCAAGGATACAGCTCCAAGCGATCGTTACGTCGTCCGAGACATTGTCCGCGGGCGCGCGTGAAGTCATGGAGCGGGCGTTTGGTTGCCGGGTATACGACCAGTACGGGTCTGCTGAGATGGTGGCGTTCGTGGCACAATGTCGCGCCGGGCAGTATCACATTCATTCGGACTATGGCTACGTCGAGTTGCTTGACGAGGCAGGGCAGCCGGTCCCTGACGGCACCCCTGGCGAAATCGTGGCGACCGGCTTTGTCAACGCCGTCATGCCGCTGGTACGCTACCGGATGGGGGATCTCGCTGTTCGTACGTCTGCACCGTGTACCTGCGGAAGTCCGTTTCCTGGGGTGTCGGGATTGCTCGGCCGTATGGATGATGTGATTCTCACCCCGTCGGGTCGGAGGATCGGGCGGATCGATCCGATCTTCAAGGCTGTCGACACCCTGCATGAGGCTCGTGTCGTGCAGACCGCTATCGATCACATCCGACTGGAGGCCGTAATCTCCGAAGGTTTCAGCGATAGCGACCGCGCGACGCTCCTGCACGAGCTTCGCTTACGCGTTGGAGAGGAAATGCATCTGGAGTTTGCTGCTGTCCCTGAAATTCCGAGAACCCGGGGCGGCAAGCTGCGCATGGTCGAGAGTCCATATGGTCGCGCCGACCGGAGCTCCGAGGTCCAGAACTGAAGTCAGCGGCGCCGGATCTTTCTCGCAGTGGCGATCTGGTAGATGCGCTCGTGCTCATCGAGCCACGCATCGCCTGAGAATTGGTGCGCCAGTCGCTTGCGCGCCTCAGTGGCGCGCACTTGTGCGCCGGCGAGGTCTCCGATGGTTTCCGCGATCGCTCGTGCAAATGCGCGATAGTCTTCGGCGTTGACCAGCATGGCCTCTCGCGCAGAAAGTACGTCCGGTACACCCCCGACTGCCGTCGCGACTATCGGCACACCCATGGCCATGGCTTCAAGAATGGTCATCGGGACGCCCTCGGTTCGGGAACTTTGGCACAGCACGTCGAATGCGCAAAAGTAGCGCCCTGCCTCCGGGACCAGCCCAGCCCAATGAATCCGACTGGCAATCCCCAGCTCAACCGCACGTCGCTCCGCCAATTCGCGCTCGGTCCCTGCGCCCACTATGCAAGCCTGAACGTGCGAGGGGGTATGTGCCATTGCTTCTATGAACACATCCAGTCCCTTCTCGTGCGTCATGCGACCCACCCAACCCAGTATCGTTTCGGCTTCCGGTAGTCCAAGCGCTCGCCTGGCAGCATGACGATCAAGCGGTTCGCTGCTCTGCGTCCATCCATTCGGGATGGTATGGAGACATGTTTGTGGGACGCCGCGCCGGGCCAGCTCATCGGCGAGAGGTCGGGAGACAGCGATCGCCGCGTCGGCTCGGGCCAGCGCATGACAATCAAGCCACTCGTAGAGCCGGTTCCTGAGCGATCCACCGGTGAAACCATGTGCTGTAGCAACAAACGGAATGCCGGCATTCATGACCACGGTCCGGCCGACGACGTTGGTGTGATACCCGTGGCTGTGCACAACATCTGGGGTGTGCCGTGACAGGATCTCCCTGAGCTGACGCCGTTCTCCGATGTAGTTGCGTGCGTCCGCTTGAATCGGGAGAATGTTCACGTCACCTCGCCTGAGGGGCTGGGCAAACGGGAGGTCATCGCGCCACGCCTCCACCACCGGCACCACATACACGTCGTGATTGCGGCGCCTCTGCCCGATGGCAAGCCCCTGAACAACACGCTCCAATCCGCCAGCTGGCGCGGGAGCCAAGAGGTGCATGATTCGCATCGACTGCTCAGCGCGCGAGAAGGCCGGCGAGTCGCAACGAGAATCCATTGGTGCTTACCCCTGGATCCACGTTCAACCTGGGAATGTCAAATCGGTTGGACGAGGTCCCAATTGCCCAACCGCCGTCAACTCGAAAGCCTGCGCGATACCCTGTCTGGCGTGAAGCATTCATCACCCGTTCGTCACAGTCGCCGTAAGGATACGCAATGGCGTCGACCACGGCTGCATCCTGCTGAGTCAACCATTCACGGGTGGCGTGCAACTCGAATGCCAGTCGCTCGGCGGGTACGCGCGTCAACGCCGGGTGGCTCCATGTATGCGCGCCCAGAGACACGCCAGGCCGTGCGGCCGCTTGCATGAGCTCCTCCGCGGTGGCGCTACGCCGATAGGGACACGACAATGCTCGGCGGCTCACGCCGTTCGCCGAGGCCCATGTCCTTATGGCTTCCCCGTCGCCCTCCAGCGCTTCGATCGCGTGAGTCCGTACCTCGCGGCTCAACCCCCCGGACGGTGACGCCAGCTCATCCCACCAGAACTCATGGCCCCCGAGCAATCCGGGTGTAACAAAGACGGTGCACGGCAACTTGCGGCGCTGAAGGGCCGGGATCCCAAGCAGGAGCGCCCCACGATACGCATCATCGAAGGTGATTGCCACGCGACTGTGCCGATTATCCGATTCAGCAGTGAGCAAATTCTCCAGCGACACGACCTCATGTTCGCGGCTCAGGAGCTCCAGTTGCGCCTCAAACGCGGCCAGCGGAAGATGGTTGGGCAGGTCGCCTTCGCGGTGCCCATTGTCCGGTACCACGTTGTGGTAGGCAAGCACCAGAGATCTCCCGCCAAGGCGCCTCCGCGCAAGTGCGGCTGCTCCCGAATGCACCAGGGCCCCTTCAGCGAGCCGCTTTAGGAGACTGCGAGCAGACACCGAGACCTCAGCTGGTCAACGTGCGTGTCGACGCGGCCTCGACCGCCGCAAGGAAACGCTGGGCGTCATCCTTCCACGCATAGTCGCGGTCTACCGCCACCCGTCCGGCCGCCCCAAGTCGCTGTCGCAGATCCGCATCCAGCAGAAGGCGGATGCACGCCGAAGCGAGCGCTTTCGGATCAGAGGGGGGCACCAGCAGCCCACACTGCGACCGATCGATGATTCTACGCATGGACGGCACATCCGTCGCGACTACAGGCAACGACGCACCCATGTAGTCGAACAGCTTGTTGGCCAGCGTGATGCGGATGTGTTCTGTATCAAGGAACGGCAGGAGGCCAATGTGCGCATGTCGAAGATACGCCGCATGTGTGTCATGATGGCGCCAGCCAAGGAAGCGGACCGCATTCGTGAGCCCCTGGGTCTTGGCCTGCGCCTCCAGGTGCGGCAGCTCACGCCCGTCACCAACTACAACCAAAAGGGCCGATGGGATCGCATCGAGGATCTCGGGCATCGCCTCGAGTACGAAACGCAGGCCCCGATCAGCAAACACATTGCCAACAAAGATCAGCTTGAGTCGATCCATGTCACCGGCCAGTTCAACGGGAACCGGCCAGTCCGCGAACAAGTCTTCGGGATGTTCTGGCGTGTTGCCAACCAGCACAACTCGCGCAGCAGGGACCCCAAGACCAACGCATCGTTCCTGTGAGTCCTCCGACACCACGAACGTCGTCGCGACGCGGCGGACCACCCATCGTTCGACGGCCTCGGCAAGACGCAGCGCTCTTACAATCCTGATGGCTGGCGGACTCTCGTGGGGAAGGATCGATCCAAGCGCTGCCGGATACACTTCGGCCATATCATAGTGTACTGGAATCCCCAGCATGCGTCCGGCCAGAATCGCGGCGGGAGCAAGCGGAAGGTCCCGAACAACAATGCCACCAGCTGCAATTCGCCGCGCCCGCTGCGTGATGGCGCTGATCCAGAGTGGGTTCAGAAACACCGGGTAGGTGGCGAGTCGGTCCAGCGTGCGCTGGGCAAGCGTTGGCAGACGTGAGACGGAAAGCGCACCGCTGGACTCTTCCCTCGGCTGGCCCTGACGTCCACGAGAGAGGATCGTCACCTCGTGCCCGGCCGCGAGCAGCACGTTGACCTGTTTGGATACGCGTGTGGCGTTGTGCGGCCAGTGGCCGTCATACACATACAGAAGTTTCATGTTCTGACGAGAGGCACGGTATCACACGCGCGTGCGGCCGCACGCGCGGACAGATTCGCAGGTTGGGGCGCGCCACGGGGAGGGGGCATGGTGGTAATATATGGGACATCACATCGGTGATACCAGCTGAGGCCCAACCCGCAGTACCAATGAAGACGATGCAGCGTGCGTAACGAAACGAGACCATCGACCTTTCACAGTTCACGAGGCAGCTAGGCATGTGCGGCATCACGGGGGTCTGGTGGCGGCGTTCGGTCAACTCAGATGCTTCTCGCGCCCAACTGCAGGCCATGTGTACGGCGCTCAGCCATCGCGGACCTGACGACGCCGGACTCTGGATTGAGGATGCAGTCGGCTTGGGGCACCGCCGGCTTTCCATAGTTGATCTGAGTCCGCTTGGTCACCAGCCAATGGCCAGTTCAGACGAACGCTTCGTCATCTGCTTCAATGGCGAGGTGTTCAATCATGATGCCCTGCGCGCGGAGCTGTCCCGCGCCGGCCATGTCTTTCGGGGGAGCTCTGATACCGAAGTCATGTTGGCTGCGATCCGGGAGTGGGGATTGGAGAAGGCAGTCCGACGCTTCATCGGCATGTTTGCCTTCGCGCTTTGGGACCGTCATGAACGTGCACTCCACCTGGTTCGCGACCGTCTTGGCATCAAGCCGCTGTATGTCGCCCGAAGCGTCGATGGTGATGTCATCTTCGGTTCAGAACTCAAGTCGCTGATGGCGCACCACGGGTTCTCGAGGCGGGTGAGCCAGAACGCGTTGTCCGAGTACATGCGGTATGGCTACGTCCCCGCACCCCTGACCATGTTCGCCGATGCAATGAAGCTGTTGCCCGGCCACATCATGACACTCTCCGATCAGCACGCTTCTCTCACCTCGTACGCATACTGGACGCTCGAAGCGGTAGCCTCCGAGGGAGCCAAAAGCAGACTCGGCTCTGACGAACGTGCGATTGAAATCGAGCTGGATGAGTTGTTGCGGGACGCGGTGCGTTTGCGGATGCTGGCCGACGTTCCCCTCGGGGCGTTTCTTTCTGGTGGCATCGACTCCTCATTGGTTGTGGCACTGATGCAGGCGCAGACTGGCCAAGCGGTCAAGACTTTCACGATTGGTTTCGAGGAGGCGCGGTTTGACGAGAGTGCCTACGCGCGGGACATCGCAAACCATCTTGGTACGGAGCACACCGAGCAACGCGTCACGGCGGCAGAAGCGCAGGCGGTGATCCCGCAACTGCCCATCATGTTCGACGAGCCGATGGCCGACGCTTCGCAGATCCCGACCTATCTGGTGTCGGCCCTGGCTCGCTCACGGGTTACGGTGGCGCTGTCCGGTGATGGTGGCGATGAGCTGTTCGGAGGCTATGCCCGATACGGTACGGCCTCTCGTGGCTGGGCCAGGCTCAAGGCGCTACCGAAGCCGTTTGGCTATGCTGGCGAGGCATTGCTGCGCGGAATGGCCGGACTGCCAATGCCGGCGGCAACGGGGCGCAGGCTTCGGCGAATGGCGGCGGTCGTCAAGGCGCACAGTTTCCCCGAGCTGTACAGGCAGTTCGTGGTGACCGCACCGAAATCCGAGCGCCTCCTCTTTCAGCAGGATGCGCAGCATGATTGCCTGTTGTCGCTGATGGCCAGGATGCCCCACCGTTCTGATCGAGAGCAAATGATGTTCGTCGACACGGCGATGTATCTGCCGGACGATCTGCTGACCAAGCTGGATCGTACCTCGATGGCCGTCGGGCTCGAAGGACGGGTACCACTGCTTGATCATCGGGTCGTGGAGTTTGCATGGCGCCTCGAACCAACGCAGCGGCAGAACAAGCGCCTGCTCCGTGCGGTGCTCGGCCGCTATGTGCCCCGGTCCCTGTATGAGCGCCCGAAGATGGGCTTTGAGGTACCTATCGGCACTTGGCTGCGCGGCCCGCTGCGTGAGTGGGCGGACGATCTGCTCGACCCTCATGCGGTTCGGACCGGTGGGTTGCTCGACTCAAAGACGGTTTCTCAGGCTTGGCGCGCACATCTCGACGGGTCAGGTGATGAGCCACACCTGATCTGGTCCACGCTTGCGCTCGAGGCATGGCGACGCCACTGGAACGCCCATGTCTAGGCAGAGGGGAGCGTTGGAGTCCGTAAACACGGCGAAAGGCTCGGAGGCAGACGCGGACGACCAAGCCCTGCGCATCGGCCAACTGATTGAGTCCGACGGGCCCGGCGGGGCCGAGTCTGTCGTGCTCGAACTGTGCACGGAGCTTCGGCGGTTGGGGCACGTTGTCGAGCCAGCTGTTTTCGGAGGGGGTGAAGGGTGGCTCAGTGGGAGATTGCGTCAGCGCGGCTTCTCGCCGTTCCTTCCCTCGGTCAGCCGGCGTCTGCCTCTGGATGTCCGCCTGGTGTGGTCAATGTGCCGCTGGGTGCGTCGATCGCGCCTGCAGGTCCTTCATGCCCATGATTTCACCATGGGAGTCTACGCAGCCATGGTTGCGCTGATCATGCGCGTCCCATGCATCATTACAATGCATGGGGGCATGTACTATGACTCCTCTCCCAAGCGGCGCGTGGCACTCCGATGGGCCGCCGGACGCTCTGCGGCATTCGTAGGGGTATCGGAGGCCACGTGTACGCGCCTCGCGGAATCCCTGTCTCTGCCAACTGACGCTGTGCGTTGCGTGCCGAATGGCGTATCGCCGCCAATTGGAGATCGTGCGCGCGCCCGCGCTGCTCTCGGCTTGGCGCCGGAGGAGCGCTTTATCCTGGCCGTGGGCAACCTGTATCCGGTGAAGGGCCATCGGGTGCTGGTGGAGGCAGCGGGGCTGCTGGCGAATACACCAGACCTACCGCAGTGGCGGGTTGCCATTGCTGGTCGCGGAGACGAGGAAGCCCCGCTGCGGAGCCGGATCGAGGCGCTGGGGCTCCAGGAGCGCTTCATGCTGCTGGGACTGCGCAACGACATCGGGGACCTGCTGGCCGCTGCCGACCTCTGGGTCATGCCCTCATTGTCTGAAGGCCTGCCAATGGCCTTGCTCGAGGCCATGTTTGCCGGGCTGCCGATTGTGAGTTCGCGAGTCGGAGGTATTCCAGCCGTCATTCAGGACCGTTCAAATGGTCTCCTGGTGGACTCCGATTCACCCGACAGGTTGGTCGAGGGCCTAGTTCTCCTGCTCCGAAGCACCGAGGTCGCTCAACGCCTCGGCAGACATGCACATCGTACAGCGTCCGAGGGCTACTCCCTTGAGACGATGGCTCGGCGTTACTTGGATCTCTACCCAGCTCGACCCCACTCAATCTGATGTGAGGCAATCCGCGGTCGCATTGCGCCTTGTCCGAAGTCCACGCACGGTAGCGGCACGAGGCGAACCCTCATCGGATGGTTAGACCATTGTGCCCCCGCGGACGAATCGTACTCCCGCTTCGTTGTCAGAGTGAGTGGTGCCGGATCAGTGGGGAGCAGCAGCGATGGGTGTCTTGACGAATACTGGACGGCTTACGTTGGGGATGCTACGCTGTTGGTCAGCACTCCAGATATCCACAACTGCATACAAAGGGATGCGTGAGTAAAGAGCCTATGGGACTCCTCTCTAGAAAACTGAAGGATTTGCTCGTTTCCGCTGAACGACGGTACCATATCTGGCGCGGGGTGAGGCGTTTGCGCAGCGACCTCGGCGCAAACCACATTTCGGAGGAAGCCGTCGCGGAAATCTGGTTGGGCTGGGGTAACCCTGGCTGGTCAGCGAGCCAGCCCTTGGCTCTCCATGTAGCTCGGGAACTGCTGGCACGAAAGGTTGATGTTATTGAACTTGGGTCTGGCCTTACCACCCTTATCCTTGGTGTGGTGGCAGATCACTTGGGGACCCGCGTGCTCAGTGTTGATCATGATGAGCACTGGGCGCAGAGAATCACGGGGGTGCTTCAGCGGCACCGCGTTAGCTCTGCAACTGTGGTTCACGCTCCACTGAAGGATTTCGGTGATTTCGATTGGTACGATCTTCCACCTTCTGTTCAACCTAGTTTTTTTGGCATTGTAGTCGTTGATGGACCGCCTGGTGCCACGCGTGGCGGGAGAGGAGGCGTAAATCGGCTACTTGTACCGCTCATACCGGTATCCTCCGCCGTGTTTGTAGACGATCTGGCTCGCGCAGCCGAAGTTGAACTGGCAGATCAAATCGCATCTTTGCGGAATGGTACTGTTCGGGTTTGCGGAGGCGGTGCTGGTCATGACTACGCACTCGTCAGCATAGGTCCTGCCTGACTGTGAGTCAGGCCGCGGTCCTTGTCTCAGAGAACTCGGCGGAGCGACCCGGGATGAGGATGCTCGTGGTCCCCGGCAGAAAGCAGGAAATCTCCACCAACGATTTGTGACATGACCGTAAACGCATCGAAGCGTGATGAGCTCCTCGGGAAGATCCACAATCGCACCGCCGTGATCGGCGTGGTCGGCCTCGGCTACGTGGGCCTGCCTCTGGCCCTCGAGTTCGTGCACGCCGGCTTCCGTGTCATCGGGTACGACGTGAGTGAACGCGTCGTGGACCTGCTCATGAGTGGTCAGTCGCACATTCAGGACATCCCGGGCGCCCAGGTGCAGCAGGCCGTGGCCAACGGCACCTTCGTGGCCACCACGCTCGAGAATCGGCTTGGCGAGTGCGACGCGATCTCCATTGCCGTGCCCACGCCGCTGTCCAAGACGCGGGATCCGGACATGGCCTTCGTGCTGAGCGCCGCCGATGCCATCGCCCGGCAGGCGCACCCCGGGCTCTGTGTGGTGCTGGAAAGCACCACGTATCCGGGCACGACGCGCGAATTGCTGCAGCCGCGGCTCGAGGCCAAGGGCCTCACCGTCGGGCAGGACGTGTTCGTGGCCTTCAGCCCCGAGCGCGTGGACCCGGGCAACCCGGTTTATCACACCAAGAACACCCCCAAGGTGGTGGGCGGCATCACGCCGGCCTGTGTCGAGGTGGCCACGGCGCTCTACGCCAGCTGCATCGACACGGTGGTGCCCGTGAGCTCGCCCGAAAGCGCCGAGCTGGTGAAGCTGCTGGAAAACACCTTCCGCGCCGTGAACATCGGCCTGGTGAACGAAATCGCGATTGTGTGTGACAAACTGGGCGTGAACGTCTGGGAAGTCATCGACGCCGCGGCCACCAAGCCCTTCGGGTTCATGAAGTTCACGCCGGGGCCCGGTATCGGCGGGCACTGCATCCCGCTCGATCCGCACTATCTCGCCTGGAAGATGCGCACGCTCAACTACAAGACGCGGTTCATCGACCTCGCCAGCGAGATCAACTCGCACATGCCCGAGTGGGTGGTGCAGAAGGTGGCCGACGCACTCAACGAGGCGCGCAAGGCCGTGCGCGGCAGCCGCGTGCTGGTGCTGGGTGTGGCCTACAAGCGTGACATCGACGACGTGCGCGAGAGTCCGGCGCTCGATGTCATCCGTCTGCTCGAGGAGCGCGGCGCCCACGTGGAATTCCACGATCCCTTCGTCACCGAGTTCCGCGAGGACGGTCACGTGCGCAAGGGCGTGGAGTTGAGCGACGAGATGCTGCGCTGGGCGGACGCGGTGCTCATCGTCACGGACCATCAGTCGGTTGACTATCAGTTCGTGGTGGACAATACCACCCTGGTCATTGACACCAGAAATACCACGGCACCCCTCCGTCGGGGTATCGCGCGGATTCGTGGTCTGGCCGACTCGCCGGATGGAAGATGGGAGCGTCGGGCCAAGCCGCGATGAGCCTCCTTCTGGTTTGACGTGTTGTGTACACAAACGAAGAGGGGCTCAGCCAGTTTGGCCGAGCCCCTCTTTACAAACCGCAGCGCTTAAACCAACCGACGGCGCTTCATCACCAGGAATGCCATTCCGGCAATCCCAATCAGGAGGAGGGCGGTCTCAGACGGCTCCGGCACGTAGGTCAGGAATGTCTGATTCTCGCCGTTGTACAGAACGACCCAGTCGTCCAGACTCGCGTTTGCGTCATAGTCCACGGTACCCGGGATGCCACCGAGCTCGCCGCGGAAGGCGGCCCAAATCCCGCCTTGGTAGTCGGCCCGCAAATCCGCACCGAAGATGTCCCAGTTGGTCTGCAGAATGGACACCATGGAAACAACCGCGCGCATCTCTGCGGTGCTCAAGTTGTTTGGCTTGCCCGAGCCAAGGGTCGAATTGGCAAACGCTTGGGCAGTCCAAGCCTGATACTCGTAAGTTCCCGGCACATCAACAGCGCGGGTTACATCGATGCACCAGACGAGGTAATTGTTGAACGTCGCGGGGACGGCTTGGGTCGGAAAGTCCAACGAGAAATTCGCCAGGAATCCGCCACCGTTTCCGGAGCCTTCGAAACCTGTTCCAGGAGTCGGAAGGTGCTGGGTGTTAATCTGCAGCGTGACACTTGGGTCGAACGCCTGTGCCGAGCTGACCGCTGGCACAGCAAGCGTTGCCGCAATGGCGATGGCCTTCAGCATGTTCTTCATCTTGCTTCCCGGGTGGGGGTCTGACCGGTGCTGTCTGCAGATATGCTGCAGACCGTCGTACATGGATCACTCGGACTCGAACCACTGAAGAGCAAGCCGTGTGCCAGTGCGGGAGAACAACGAGGCTTCCCATGTATTCAGCAATGGGAAACGCTAAGTGTATATTTTGCAATGTGATACGCAAATCTTCACGAGGTGAGCGGCTGTTCTGGGTGGCAAAGTATTCCCTATTGTGGAATGTATCTTGTTGCATCCATGCATCACGGTTGTTGTTTGGCACCACTGCGCCTCGTCAGTCTGAACTCCTTTCCCAAATTCTGGGCAGACTTTGCAAGCGCCAGTAACGCACCTCGTGGCGACCTCAAGTTCGGGATGTTGCATCGAAAATGCATATCCACCTGAGGGTGCCACCTTTGGTGCCAGCCTTGACGGACCACCATATCGATGCGGTCGACGGTTGGCTGGCTACAGCACCACTCTATGAGCCGCCCCATCAGTACCGTCCCTGGGGACGCGTGTGCAAAACCCTCATTGTACGCGACCCGAATGAGAAAGAGTGTTTCACCCGGGGCAAGGGCCAGTTGGGATGCGACCAGGACATCTCCGACGTAGAGCTCAAAAACAAACGCCTCTCCAGAAACGGAATGTCTCTGGAACGCGTCTCTCAGGAGCCTCGCTTCGTGCACATCCTTGCCAAGAGGGTCCAGAGTATGCTTGTAACCGGCGCACTCGAGTCGCACGAATCGTTCAAAGGCGTCCCCCATGGCATCCGGCTCCGATACCACTCGAAAGCGCTGATCACTTCCAATTCTCTTCCCTGCCTGGCGAAGCTGCCCGCGCAAATTCTTCGACTGCGCGGCTTCCCACGCAGCGAAGGGCAGGTCAGTCGAAATCACGGAAGCCCCCTCGTACGACTCCATCCAACGCGACGAACCAGGGCCAAACAGGGCAAAGAACGCAGAATGCTCCTTCACGTCCCGTATCCGGATAACATCACACGGTCGTCCGTCGCAGATAGGCTCGGTCTGAAGGACCCGAAGGATGCTTTCGCGAGCGGTGCCCTCCCGAACCTGTGCGTCGGCATATAGCATGTCGAAGCGATTCAACGAGTACAGCGCGCACATCGAAAGCGGTCCAAGCCGTTCGCGTACAAGGCGGAGCGGAAGAACGGCCAGAGGCCCCTTTCGGTCCGTCAAGAGAATCCAGCGTAGACCGCGAAAGTGCCCTTCGTTCTCCTCCATCAAGGCGTGCAGGATGCCTCTCGAGTGGCTCAGCGCTGTGCTTTCTCTCGGTAGGCACAAGCTAGCTTCTGCCACCGGCTGCAGGTCGTCTGCCGGCAGGAACACCCGCCAAGAAACCGATTGCGCGTTCATGATGCACCGAATCTACTGCGCGGCTGATCAGATTGAGGGCGGCGCATCACTTGCCCCGGTGCCATCGTGAAGAAGCCGGCGGAACACGTGCTTTCCGTGACCTCGCATGGGGGGCTTCCCGGGTTTGAAGCACTCGAGGACGACTGGCGCAGGCTCACAGCGGCCGACAACAGATACTGGATTCAGTATCGATTCTTTCGTGAGCTGATACGGCATTCGCTGCATGGCGCAGGTAGCATCTTCTGTCTGGCCCTGCGCGATCACGACAGCCGTATCGCGGCGATTGTGCCGCTCAGAGAGACCTTGGTACCAGTCCGTCGGCTGGCCTTCCGCTGCGCCGAACTCCTCGGATCTACCTTTGACGACGTTACGTGCCAGGCATCAAGCGCCGGTTTTCCGCTTGCCGGGACAGTGGCGCCCAGGGATGTCCTGCGTGCAGTGCAGGCCGAGCTGCGGCGTCGAAACGGTGCACCACCCTCACTGTTGCTCCTTGGGCGGCTGTGTGCGAACAGCCCGGAACTGAGAGGCGCACTTGAGATCAGCGGGCAGTCGCAGCCACATGTTTCCATGGGAGGATACAAATGGTTGGATGTGTCCCGAGATTTCTCCGCGGTGCACGGCGCGCTGGCGGGCAAGTTTCGCATCAGCCTGCGGAGCTGCCGCAGGAATCTGGCAGCGTTGGGAACGGTCGAACGCAAGATCATCACACCGAGGGACAATGGCTTCTCCGAGGAATTCGAAACGTTCCTCAGCATTGAATCTTCCGGCTGGAAGGGCACTTCGGGAACTGCCACGGGACTTCTGGTCAATACCGTACCAAACCAGCGGAAATTCCTGCGCGCGATCGCTGAGGAAATGGATGTTGGCTGCCCAGAGATCCATAGTCTGACTCTGAACGGCCGGCCTATAGCCGCGCAGTTCTGGCTAAGATTTCGGTCAACGCGCGTGGCCTTCAAAATCGGCTATCTCGAGGAATTTGCCCGCTTCCAACCCGGGCATCTCCTGGTCGAGGATATCGTGCGAATGTCCTGCGAAGATCCGACGCTGACTGCGATCGACTTTGTGTCAGACGCACCCTGGCTGGACAAGTGGAGAGTCTCGTTTGAAGCGCATCATCACCACTATCTGCCTGTGAAGTCGACGGCGGGCGCGTTTGCAGACCTTCTATTGCGGCTCCCCTCCGCCGAACAGCTCCGCAGACGTATTGGACTACCTTCTGGAGCGGGATAACCGGGCAAGCTCAAAGGCCATTGGCCTGTGGGTCGCCTGCGGCAGTCGTCGCATTAACTCGTCGGACTGGCTGGTCCTAGTAAGGTGATCCCAGATCACCATCCTAGGGCTTGCTGACGGAATCTTCATTCAAGGCGTGCGTTTTTCCCGGCGAGCGGGTTTGGCCGGCTTCTTGCTTTACCGTGACACTGAGCCCCACCGCCGCGTCTTGACGGTAACCCCGGAATACGCCACTCTCCGGTTCTCCCTACAATGTCCGGTATCCATTCCATCTCCTCGATCGCAGGCGGCCCGCGCCCCGGCCCGCGCCGCGTGACCCCCAGGTCACGGGACGCCGTGCGCCCGCTGGCCGTGGTCCCGACGCCGGGACCCTACGACGACTTCGAGCCCCGGCCCCGCTCCGAGCTGGCCACCCGGGTCTTCAATGTCATCGTCGCCGGGCTGATGCTCGTTCTGGCCTCGCCGGTCATGCTGCTGGCGGCCCTTGCCATCCGCCTCACCTCTCGCGGCCCCATTCTCTATATGCAGGAGCGGGTGGGCCTCGACCGCCGCTGGACCCGTACGCGCGCCCTCAACGAGCGCCGCCGCGAGGATCTGGGCGGGGCCCCCTTCACCATTTTCAAGTTCCGCTCCATGCGGGTGGACGCCGAGGCCAATGGCCAGGCGGTGTGGGCCAAGAAGAACGACGACCGTGTCACGGCCGTGGGCAAGGTCCTGCGCGCCACGCGCATCGACGAACTGCCCCAGCTCTTCAACGTGCTGCGCGGCGACATGAACATCGTGGGCCCGCGCCCCGAGCGCCCGTCCATCTTCGTCCGCCTGCGCGAGCAGATCGACGAGTATCCCGTGCGCCAGCGCGTGCGCCCCGGCATCACCGGTCTCGCCCAGGTGTCCAACCCCTACGACCAGACCATCGACGACGTGCGTCGCAAGGTGGAGTTCGACATCGCCTACATGCGGCGGCAGTCGCTGGCCGAGGACATTCGCATCATGGCCCGCACGGTTCCGGTCATGCTGCTGCGCATCGGCGGCTGGTAAGGCAGGCAGACCTGATTTCGCCGCCTCAAGGGCGGCACGACGACATAACGAGCGGGTGGGCGGGGCCTCTGGGCTCAGCTCACCCGCTTCGTCTTGGGTATGGCGTATTACAATCTCCCGATTCACCGCATTGCATTCTCACGAACACTGGCTTTGCATTGTGCCGGTCATTCTGGTTACATTATTACGAATGACTCCAGAATCCGCCTATTTCCCGCGTGTGGTGGATGCCGAACTGCGTCAGCGCCTCCAAGCCGCAGGCGCCGTTGTTGTTGAGGGGCCAAAGGCCTGTGGGAAGACCGCCACCGCCAGGCGGGCGGCGGCCAGCGAGGTCCTTCTGGACGTAAACGAGGCGATGCGAAGCGCCGCGGCCGTCGCACCACAACTCGTGCTGGACGGACCAGTACCGCGGCTGATCGACGAATGGCAGGTCGAGCCGGCTCTCTGGAATCATGTGCGGCGGGCTGTCGATGATCGGGCCTCATCCGGCCAGTTCATCCTCACCGGTTCCGCCGTGCCTGCCGATGACGTCACCCGTCACACCGGCGCCGGACGGCTCTCCCGCATGCGCATGCGGCCGATGAGCCTCTTCGAAAGCGGGCATGCCAACGGTCGGACGTCGCTTCGCTCGCTGCTGCGTGGCGAGATGGAGCCGGTGCCCGATCCCGGGCTCGGTCTGTCCGACGTGGCCGAACGCATTGTGGTGGGCGGATGGCCACTGCATCTGAAGCTGTCACTTGCCGCCGCCACACGAGCGGCCCGCGATTACCTCGATGAAGTGCGCCGAGTCGATATCGTGCGCGTTGACGGAGGGAGGCGCGATCCGGATCGCGTGGCGCGTGTCATGGCGTCGCTGGCCCGCAACGTGGCCACATCGGTCGGTGCAACCGTTCTGGCAGCTGACACGGGCGGTGCAGACGGAGCCGTGAACGACGACACCGTGCGCGATTACCTCACCGCGCTCGATCGGCTCATGATCATCGAGGACCAACCCGCCTGGGCGCCGCATCTCCGCTCGCGGTCCATTCTGCGCAGCTCACCCAAGCGCCACTTCGTCTGCCCGTCATTGGCCGTGGCCGCGCTTCGCGGCTCAAGTGACAGCATCATGCGCGACCTGCGCTGGATGGGATTCCTCTTCGAGTCATTGGTGGTACGCGACCTGCGCGTATATGCGCAAGCCAACGACGCGGTGGTCCGCCACTACCGCGACAACACCGGTCTCGAAGTGGACATCATTGTCGAAACCGGCGACGGACGCTGGGCGGCCTTCGAGGTCAAACTCGGGCACAGCCAGGTGGACGCGGCCGCCGAACAGCTCAAAAAGTTCGCCGAGCGCGTGGATACCGGCGTCTGCGGCGAGCCGGCCATGCTCGGTGTCATCGTTGCCACAGGGCCCGGCTACCGGCGGCCAGATGGTGTGGCGGTGGTGCCGGTTGGTGCGCTCGGGCCCTGACAGCTCAGCTCACCCGCTTCGTCTTCTTCTTGAGGAAGTCCATGAGCACGAACTGGCCGAGGCTCATGGTGTTGGTGAAGTAGGCCTTGCCGCGGCTGATCTCGCTTACGCGGCGCACGAACTCCACCAGCGCGCGATCGCGTGCGAGCATGAAGGTGTTGATCATGATGCCGCTCTTGCGGCACGCCGCCACCTCACGCAGGGTCTCGGCAATCACGTACCCGTCGAGTCCCATGCTGTTCTTGTAGATCTGCCCGTCGGGCATGGTCAGCGCGCTGGGCTTGCCATCGGTAATCATGATGATCTGCCGCATGTCCTTCTTCTGCGCCATCAGCAGCCGACGCGCGAGCTTGAGACCTTCGGCCGTGTTGGTGTGATACGGGCCCACCTGACTGCCCGCGAGCGTGGCCAGCGGGATCTCCTCGGCGCTGTCGTGGAAGAGCACCACACGAATGGTGTCACCCGGGAACTGCGTGCGAATGAGATGCGTGAGGGCCAGCGCCACCTTCTTGGCCGGCGTGAAGCGATCTTCGCCGTACAGAATCATGCTGTGCGAGCAGTCCAGCATGAGCACCGTGGCGCAGCTCGAGCGATACTCGCTCTGCCGCACCATGAGGTCCTTGTAGTCGAGATCGATGGGCACGTCGAGTGAGCCCGTGCGCCCCAGCGCGTTGGCCAGCGTGGCCGGCACATCGAGGTTCAGGGTATCGCCAAACTCGTAGGGCTTGCTCCACGCGTCGCTCTCCACGCCCGTGGCCAGCTGCGGCGTGTCATGACTGCCTACACTGCCCTTGCCGAAGCTGCCCAGCAGATGGCGCAGGGTCTTGTAGCCCAGGAAGTCCATACCCTTGGCCGTGAGCGAGAACTGCACGTCGCGCGCAGCGGCCTGGCCAATGGAGCCCTTGCCCGTCAGCGGGCGGTCGCCACCCTCACCGTTGGCGTCGCCGGAGAGCTTGAGGTAGCCGTCCTGCAGGAGACGCTGCACGAGGCCGTCGAGCAGCTGGGCCAGCTGCTCCTCACTGACGGAGTCCCCGTCGCCGCGCAGGGCCTCGAGCATTTCGGGCGTGAGCTGCCCGCTCTCGATGAGCGCGCGCAGGATGGCCTCCTTGAGCGCGTCGAGTGACTTGTCGGGCTCCTCGTCGGGTTCGCCCCAGTAGGCGCCCTGGCCACCGGCAAATCCCGACTGCAGCAGGAAATCCGCCAGCTGGTCGAGCAGCGCCTGCAGGTCCACCGCGTCCGCCCACTGCGGGTTGAACTTCGTGTACGTGTGAGACCGCATGGAATTGGGGGAGAGAGGTGAGGGTACACAAGAACTATACGCGCGCGGGACGTCAGCCGATCCCGGGTAAAGCGCCTGTCACAATCTGTTGCTTGCCTGGGACGATTGTGTGGTTTCCAAGCCTCAGTCCAGCAGTGTAGTGACTCGGCCGTAACGGAGAATGGGCAGCTTTGTGTGCCGTTTGCCTGCGTTTCGGGCTGACGATTGAGGGTTTGGGCCTGCCTTTCACGCTTACGACTATCGGCACGTCATTTGCAGCTTATCCCGTTGCACCATCAATTTGTCCCTCCCTCCTGAACGGCGGTCTCCCTCCATGAAGTCACTTCGTCTTGCGGGCGCTGCAGTCGCAGCCATGCTCGCCTTCGGTGCCAATAGCGCCGAGGCGCAGTTCTATCGCACCGGTGAGCAAACGCTGGCCAACGGTGTTGGTGGCTGCAACTTCGGTCTCGGCTGCGATGCCAACTGGACCGTGCAGTGGTTTGGCCTGAGCGGCGGCTACGGCAGCAGTGTCGGCCCGGTCAAGGCCGCCATCATTTCCAATCCGCCGAGCAGCGGTGGAGTGGGTGGTCCGTGGGCGCCGAACATTCCGGGCGTTCAGCAGTGGATCGGTGCCAGCAATTCGGCCACCCTGTCGCCCAACACGGGCAATTCAAACAGCAACTACCGCTATTACTTCCAGACCACGTTCACGCAAGCGGTGAACACGACGCTGGACTTTGGTATCGGCTGGGACAACAAGCTGGTGGGCGCGTGGGTTGGTGGCTCCATCAACAACGACGGTACGTTCAACACCTCGGGCGCGACCGCGCTCATTGGCGGTATCTCCCCGGGCTCGCCGTACATGGGTGGTGACAGCGGTTTCTGCCGTGATGCAGATGGTGTATTCCCCACGGCGCAGCACCCCAACTGCGTGCTCAACCTGAGCCTCGCGGTCTCCGCCAATCAGCAGCAGACGCTGACGTTCGTGGTTGAGGGTGACGGCACGACGGACGGCTTCCTTGCCGGTACGTCGACGCGCGTGCCTGAGCCCACGTCGCTGGCGCTCCTGTCGGCCGGTCTCGTTGGTCTGGTGTCGGTCGGCCGTCGCCGCCGCGCCTGAGTTGGAAGAGTGATTCGCGATCGATTTCGCTGAATCACTGCATTCTCGCTAGTCTTCCTTGCCACGTGGCAAGGCGTCGGGCCCGCCAACAGGTGGGCCCGTTTGTTTTTGGGGGGCCGGATCACCCCTGGTATCGCTTCCGCGTCACCCCCCGTCCTCGTCTCTTTGCACTACCCCACTCGCACGGCATCCAATCCGTTCCGCGTACTCCGGACCCACCGGAATTTCCGTTTGTTCTGGACGGGACAGACGGCGTCGCTCATTGGCACCTGGATGCAGACAATGGCCGTGGGCTGGCTCTCACTCGAGCTCTCCAACTCGGCCTTTGTGGTGGGGCTGGTGGCGAGCATGGGGGCGCTGCCCATCGTGCTCTTCAGCATGCATGCGGGCGCGCTGGTGGACCGGGGAAACAAGCTGCGCATCGTGCGCATCACACAGACGCTGTTTCTGCTGCAGGCACTGGTGCTGTTTGGCGTGACGCTGAGCGGCCATGTGACGGTGGGGCTCTTGCTCGGGCTGTCGCTGGTGCAGGGGACACTGAGCGCGGTGGAGATTCCGGCGCGGCAGAGTCTCATCATTCAGCTGGTGGGACGGGAGGACCTGCAGCCGGCCATTGCGCTCAATTCGAGCGGGTTCAATCTGGCGCGGGTGGTGGGGCCGGCGGTGGGGGGGGCGGTGATCGGGAAGCTCGGCATTGCGTGGTGTTTTGGGCTCAATGCCTTGTCATTCGGGTGGGTATTGTGGGGGTTGGCGCGGATAGGAACAGCAAACAGCGAAACGGCCAAAAGCGACAGCGGTGGGTCGGCAGCCGTTGGGTTCGAAACGGCAAACCGCGATAGCCGTGTCACGGAAGCCTTTGCGCCGGAAGCCATTGGGGCAGAAGCCTCAACTGCAGGGACTGCGGTCAGGGCTTCTGGGGGTGAGGCTGCCGAGCATGCGGGCTTCCGGAGTAAGGGCTCTCGCGGTTTGCCGTTTCGCTCGGCGCTCTCGGTGCAAGGCTATCGCAGTTTGCTGGTCCAGCTTTCCGAGACCAACCGAAGTGCGTGGGACGGCCTCAGGTACCTCGCAATGCCCGGGCCAGTGCGCGAGCTGCTGCTGCTCGTAACTGTTGGTGCCATTCTCGGTGGTCCCTTCATTGCCCTCATGCCCGTCGTGGCGCGCGACCAGTTGGGTCTCGGTGCAGAGGGTTACGGCGCGCTGCTGGCCATGGTGGGCATTGGGGGACTGATTGGCGCGCTGCTCGTGGCCGGGCCCGTGTCGCACAAGCCCCACAAGGGCCGCGTGCTCATTGGTGCGGCGCTGGCGTTTCCGCTGCTGCTGTTGGCCTTTGCGTTCACACGCACCCCCTGGCTGGCCAATGTACTGCTGCTGCTCACGGGCATGGCCATGATCATGTTCAACTCGCTCAGCAACGGCGTGCTGCAGCTGCTGGTGGACGAGCGCTATCGCGGCCGCCTGATGGCCTTCTACTCGCTGGTGTTTGTGGGGCTGTCGCAGGCCGTGGGCGCATTGGCGCTGGGCGCACTGGCGCGGCTCATCGGGGGAGGGGAGGCGATTGCGGCCTGTGCTCTGGTGCTGGCCGTGGCGTCGGGGGCGGCGTGGAGGTGGGGGAGGTTCTGGCGGCAGGTCTGAGAACAGCAAACTGCGGCACAGCAAACTGCGACAGCCAACAGCGAAACAGCCAACTGCGGCAGCCTGATTCGGAAGCCTGCATGCTCGGCAGCCTCAATGGCAGAAGCCCCAACTGCAGGACCTGCGGTTGAGGCTTCTGTCGTTTTGGCTTCTGATGTAATGGCTTCTG
>ERZ1066122.305-NODE-305-length-52919-cov-28.287682_pt1 | contig 52919 bp, 41 predicted proteins | sample MGYA00382769_ERZ1066122 | MGnify/ENA primary metagenome ERZ1066122 (study PRJEB33369, sample SAMEA5778352) | biofilm metagenome | biome: Industrial cooling water; feature: Water cooling tower basin; material: Biofilm | place: United Arab Emirates | collected... | reverse complement strand
TCGCGGCCGGCGCCATCCTCGGCTTCGTCGGCGCGGCGCTCAGCGTCGGCCGGCAACTGCGCCGGGTCTGAGTCGGCACATGCCGGAGCACCGCCGGATCCACCACAGAGGCACGGAGAACCAGAGCGCAGTCCCCTGTGCTCCCTGTGACCCCTGTGGTTCCATCCGCAGTTCGAACGGCATGGAACCACAGGGGTCACAGGGGACACAGGGGACGGCTCCGCTGTTCTCCGTGCCTCTGCGGTGGATCGCGATGTTCGCGCTGCTCGGCACCCTCGCGGCGCAGGCCGGCGCGCAGGCGTCGTCGCAGCGGATCCAGCAGCAGCGGCAGGAGCTCGAGCGCATCCGCCGGGAGCGCGCGGAGCTGCAGCGGCGGCTCGAGCGGCTCGCCGGGACGGTGCACGACCTGGCGGAGGAGCGGCGCAACCTCGCGCAGCAGGCCGACGCCACCGCGCGCGCCGTCCGCGCCCTCGACCGCCAGCTCGAGGCGATCGCCGACGAGGTGAGCGAGGCGACCGGCTCGCTCGCGTCGGCCGAGGACGAGCTGACGATCAAGCGCGCCGTGCTCCGCCGGCGCCTGCAGGACGTCTACAAGCGCGGGCCGCTCTACACCCTCGAGGTGATGCTGAGCGCCGAGTCGTTCGGCGGCATGGTGGCGCGCTACAAGTACCTGCACGCGCTCACGCTCCGCGACCGGGCGCTGGTCGGGAGCGTGCAGGGGCTCCGGGACCGCATCGCGCAGCAGCGCGGGACGCTCGTGCGGCTGCAGGAGGACATCGAGCGGAGCAAGCAGGAGAAGGCCGACGAGGAGGAGCGGCTCCGCGAGCTGCAGGGGGAGCGCGCGGTGAGCCTCGGCATCGCGCAGCGGCAGGCGAACGAGCTGCGCACGCGGCTCCTCGCGATCGAGCGCTCGGAGAGCCGGCTGCGCGGGGTGATCGCCTCGCTCGAGGAGACGCGCCGGCGCGCCGAGGCGGCCGCCGCGGCGAGCGCCGCCGCCGAACGGAACCGCGTCGCCGCCGCGCCGGGGGCGCGCCCCGCCCCGGCGACCGCGCGCTCGGCGCCGATGGCCGCGTCGACGATCCGCACCAGCGACTTCGGGCGCCTCGACTGGCCCGTCGAGGGCGAGCTGCTCTACCGCTTCGGCCGCACCGTCACCCCCGACAACACCACCGTCCGCTGGAACGGCATCGGCATCGCCGCCGGCGCCGGGACGCCGGTGCGCGCGATCGCCGACGGCGAGGTCGTGGTGGCCGAGAACATCGGCACCTACGGGCTCACCGTCATCGTGCAGCACGGCGCGGGCGACTACTCGGTCTACGGCTCGCTCGCGTCGGCCGCGGTGGCCAAGGGCGCGCGCGTGCGGAAGGGGCAGAGCGTCGGGAGCGTCGGCAGCGCCGACCCCGAGATGCCGCCGCATCTCCACTTCGAGATCCGCCGCAGCAAGGGGACGGCGGTCGATCCGCTCGACTGGCTGCGCGGGCGCTGAGCGCCGCGGACACGGGAGCACGCATGGCAGCACGCAAGACCACCATCTCGGCGCCGACGGCCACGTCGCGGCCCGGGGCGACGGGCGCGAAGGCATCGCGCACGACGACCGCGAAGGCCGCGAGGCCCGCGAAGACCGCGAAGACCGCGAGGACGGCAAAGGGAACGACTCCCGCCCGGGCGGCGACGCGTGCGAAGTCCGCGGCGAACGACCGCCTCGGCGTCGTCGTCGCCGCGGCCGCGCAGGCCGCGACCGTCGGCGCGGTCGTCGTCAAGCGCTCGCTCGTGCCGAGGAAGCGCTCCCCCGAGGAGCTCGACGCGCTCGAGCCCTGCCCGCGCATGCCGGCGGGGGTGCTGCTCGGCGCGCACGTCTCGAGCTCGGGCGGGACGTGGGAGGCGCCGCCGCGCGCGCAGGCGATCGGCGCCACGGCGTTCCAGCTCTTCACCAAGCAGGCCAACCAGTGGGCCGAGCGCGAGGTCGGCCGCGACGAGGCGGCGCGCTTCCGCGAGGCCTGCGAGGCCGCGGGGCGCCCGGTCGTCGTCGCGCACGACAGCTACCTGATCAACCTCGCGTCGCCCGACGCCGCGCTCCGCGAGCGCTCGATCGAGAGCTTCGCGGCCGAGCTGCGCCGCTGCCACGCGCTCGGCGTGCACTTCCTCGTGAGCCACCCGGGCAACTTCATGGACGACCACGACGCCGGGCTCGCGCGCAACGCCGACGGGATCGCCGCGGCGTACGCGCGCGCCGGCGAGGTCTCGACGACGCTCTGCCTCGAGTCGACCGCCGGCCAGGGGACGGTGCTCGGGCGCAGCTTCGAGGAGCTCGCGGCGATCATCGCCCTCCTCCCCGCCGCGCTCCAGCCGCGCGTCGGCGTCTGCCTCGACACGGCGCACCTCTGGGCCGCGGGCTACGACCTGGTGCACGACTACGACGGCGTGATCGCCCGCCTCGACGCGACGCTCGGCACGTCGCGCGTGAAGGTCTGGCACCTCAACGACTCCAAGGCGCCGTTCGAGAGCCGCAAGGACCGCCACGTGCTGATCGGCGAGGGGACGATCGGCAGCGGCCCGTTCGCGCGCATCATGACCGACGCGCGCTTCGCCGGCGTGCCCAAGATCCTCGAGACGCCCAAGGGCGACGACGCCGAGACGTCGGACCGCCGGATGCTCAATCGGCTGCTGTCGTACCTGTAGCCGGCACGGCGCGACCGGCGAGCGCGCGCGTACAGGGGATATCGCACTTCACCGCAGAGGCGCGGAGGATGACGGGTGCGTCCTCCGCGCCTCTGCGGTGAACCCCGATGCCGCGCCCCCGCACGGCACCGCGTGGCCGATCAGAACCCCGTGCGCCAGCCGAGCGCGATGTTGCGCCCCGGGTTGAACGCGAACGCCTTGATGCGGCTCGTCGCGTCGACGTAGCGGACGTCGAGCAGGTTGTCGACGCGGAGCGTGAGGACGTGCGCGACGCGCCGGCCGGGGAGCGTGAGCGTCGCCTGCAGGTTGACGAGCGTGAAGGCGCCGGTCGCGACGTCGAGCGGGTTGCGGAGCGCGGGGACGTTGCCCGCGGCGACCGCCGACTGCGCGAGGACGTGGCGCACGTCGCCCCCGACGCTCCACCGCCCCGCGTCCCAGCGCGCGTTGGCGCCGATGCGCGCGGCGGGCATGAAGGGGAGCGCGCCGCCGCCGCCGATGCGGCCGCGCACCACGTCGCCCATCGCGCCGACGACGAGCCGCCGCCCGATCGCCGCCTCGCCCGAGAGCTCGGCGCCGGCGAGCGAGGCATCCACCTGCCCGAAGCGCACGACCGGCACCGTGCCGAAGTCGCCGGTGGTGTCGGCGCCGACGAGCGGGATCACGTAGCCGCCGATCCGCGACGCGTACCCCGCCGCCTGCGCCGAAGCGCCGCGGCGCTGCGTGCGCAGGACGACGTCGAGCCCCGTCGAGAGCTCGGGGCGGAGCGTCGGCGTGCCGATGTCGAAGGTGCTCACCGCGGCGTGGAAGCCGTTCGACCAGAGCTCCTCGACCGTCGGCGCACGGAAGGCGCGCGCGACGCTCGCCGAGAGCGTGGTCGCCGCGGGGAGCGGCAGCGAGACGCCGAGCGAGCCGCTGGTCGCGCCGAGGCGGCGCGCGTCGAGCGTGGCGAAGCGCGGGTCGGTGGTCGCGCGCGGGACGAGGCGGATCCAGTCGTGGCGCGCCCCGAGCGAGAGCGACGCGCGCCGCCCGTCGGCGGTCTCGCGGCCGATGGCGAGCTCCTGGTGCGCGAGGAGCGCGACGTTGTCGTTCGCCGCGGCGGGCGTGAAGGTCTCGGCCCCCGTCCCCGTGTAGCGCCGGAAGAAGCCCTGCACGCCGACGGTGCCGCGGAGCCGCCCCGCCTGCGTGCGCGCGTGCAGGTTGACGGTATGCGTGGTGAGCGCGAGGCGCGTGCCGATCGAGCCGTCGGGCTCGACCTCGTCGTGCGCGTAGCGCTGCGTGGTGGCGTCGAGGCGGAGCGAGGGGAGCGCGGCGACGCCGGTGGCCAGCTCGCCGCGGAGCTGCGCCCCGCGACGCGCGCCGGCGATGCGCACCGCCTCGGCGTCCGGCGCGGGGACGCCGTAGTCGAAGTCCTGCTGGCGGAGCGCCACGCCGAGCGAGCCGCGCGCGCCGTGCCACGCGAGGCCGGCGGTGCCGTTCCAGGTGCGCGCGTCGGTGTTGCCGAGCACCGTGCCGCCGCCGGCGCGCAGGTCGCCCATGCGCCGCCAGCTCGCGCGCCCGGTGGCCACCAGGCCGCCGCGCAGCGGGAGCGTCACCCCCGCGCTCCCCACGCCGCCGGGGGCGACGCTCTCGGCCTGCCCGCCGATCCAGCCGGTGGCGGCGCCGGGGCGCGCGCCCGGGATGTCGTCGCTCACGACGTTCACCACGCCGCCGATCGCGTTGTTGCCGTAGAGGAGCGAGGCGGGGCCGCGGATCACCTCGACGCGCTGCGCGAGCGCGGGATCGACCGACTGCAGGTGATCGGCCGCGGTGGCGGCGAGGTCGCCGGTGCGCTCGCCGTCCTGCAGGAGGACGATGCGCTCGCCGGTGAGGCCGCGGATGACCGGCATCGTCGCCATCGGCCCGTTGAAGCGCATCGCCATCCCCGGCTCGTTGGCGAGCACCTGCGCGACCGACGGCCCCTGCCGCTGCTGCAGCGCGCGCCCGTCGAGGGCGAGCGTGGCGCGCGTGCCGGCGTCGCCCTCGCCCGCGGGGGCGCTCACCTGCACGCCGGGGAGCTGCACGATCGTCGGGCGGAGGCGGAGCACGACGTCGACCGGCTCACCGCTCGCGGGGACGGTGACCCGCACGCGCGCCGGGACGAAGCCGAGGCGGGAGGCGGCGAGATGCACGGTCCCGGCGGGGAGCCCGGTGAGGACGAAGCGCCCGTCGGGACCCGTGGTGGCCGTGCGGCCGAGCTCGACGACGAGGACGGTGACCCCCGCGACGGCGCGCCCGGTGGTGTCGGTGACGAGCCCCCGGACCGGCGGCGAGACGGCCGGCGCGTCGGCGCGACCGATCGGCGCGCGGTCGTGCGCGGCGGCCGTGACGGGGAGGGCGAGGAGGAGCGCGACGGGCACTGCGAGGCCGCGGCGCCCCGGATCGAGCAGGTTCAGCATGGGCGACGATGAAGTTTCGTGTCACCGAAACCTCGCTTTTGCCCGACGAGAGTCAAGGGGGGTTCCCCGACGACCGACGCGCCGCGTGGCGCCTCCACCCCCGTGCGACCGACTACTTTGGGCGGACGACTCCCTGCCGCTGGCGCGCCGTCGGGCCGCGGCCGGCGTTCCTCTTCGTCATCCAGCGCCACTCCCATGGCCACCCAGACCGAGCCGGTCCCCGCCGGCGCCGCGCGCACCGGCGCGCACGGCCTCTCTGCCCAGGGGCTCGCCCCGCGCGGCACCGTCCACTGGAACCTCGTCGTCCCCGAGCTCGTGCAGGCCGCCGTCGAGCGCCGCGAGGGGACGCTCGCCGACATGGGTCCGTTCGTCGCCGTGACGGCGCCGCACACCGGGCGCTCGCCGAACGACAAGTTCGTCGTGCGGGAGGCGTCGTCGGAGCAGGACGTCGACTGGGGGAAGGTCAACCAGCCGATCGCCGAGGCGCACTTCGACGCGCTGCTGGCCGACGTGCGCGCCTACCTCGACGAGCGCGACGCGCTCTTCGTGCAGGACCTCTACTGCGGCGCCGATCCCGCGCACCGGCTGAGCGTCCGCTACGTCACGCCGAACGCGTGGCACGCGCACTTCGTGCGGAACATGTTCATCCGCCCCGAGCTCCACGAGCTCGCGCAGTTCGCGCCGAACTTCAGCGTCCTCCACGCCCCCGAGTTCCAGGCCGATCCCGCGCGCCACGGGACGCGCACCGGGACCTTCATCATCGTGCACATCGCCCGCCGGACGATCCTCATCGGCGGCACGCGCTACGCGGGCGAGCTCAAGAAGAGCATGTTCACGATCATGAACTACCTCATGCCGACGCAGGGCGTCTTCCCCATGCACTGCTCGGCCAACGTCGGCCAGCGCGGCGACGTGGCGCTCTTCTTCGGCCTCTCGGGCACCGGCAAGACGACGCTCTCCGCCGATCCCGACCGCTCGCTGATCGGCGACGACGAGCACGGGTGGTCGGCCGAGGGGGTCTTCAACTTCGAGGGCGGCTGCTACGCGAAGGCGATCAACCTCAGCGCCGAGGCGGAGCCCGACATCTTCGCCACGACGCAGATGTTCGGCACGGTGCTCGAGAACGTCGTGCTCGACGAGCAGCGCCGCGTGCGGTTCGAGGACCAGAGCATCACCGAGAACACGCGCGCCAGCTACCCGATCCACTACATCCGCAACCACGTCCCCTCGGGGCGCGGCGGCCACCCGGAGCACGTCGTCTTCCTGACGGCCGACGCCTTCGGCGTCCTCCCGCCGATCGCGAAGCTCACCCCCGAGCAGGCGATGTACTACTTCCTCTCGGGCTACACGGCGAAGGTGGCCGGCACCGAGCGCGGCGTCACCGAGCCGCAGGCGACGTTCAGCGCCTGCTTCGGCGCGGTCTTCATGGTCTGGCACGCGACGCGCTACGCCGAGATGCTCGGCGAGCGCCTCGCCAGGCACGGGAGCCAGGTCTGGCTCGTCAACACCGGGTGGACGGGGGGCGCGTACGGCACCGGCCGGCGCATGAAGCTCTCGCACACGCGCGCGATGGTGCGCGCGGCGATCGCGGGGAAGCTCGCCGGCGCCGCGACGACCACCGACCCGGTCTTCGGCCTCGCGGTCCCCGTCGCCGTCGAGGGGGTCCCGAGCGAGGTGCTCGACGCCCGCGGCACCTGGGCCGACGCCGCCGCCTACGACGCGCAGGCGCGCAAGCTCGCCGGCATGTTCCGCGACAACATCGCCAAGTTCGGCGACAAGGTCGCCCCCGAGGTCCTGGCGGCGGGTCCGCGCGGCTGAGTCATCGGAGGGAGCACGATCGAGAGGGCCGCGTCCGGGCATCCGGGCGCGGCCCTCGGTGCCTCCGTGCCTCTGCGGTGAGATGCGATCCCGCCGCTGCATCGGATGGTCGCCACGGCGAAACGGTCGCCACCCCCGGTGCCGGGGGTCGGGCCCGCGGGATATGTTGGCGGAACCTCGACCCACGGGCACGTGAAGGTCATCCGCGATCCGCTCTGGAACAACATCCGGCTCGACGCGCTCGCCCTGCGACTCGTCGACACGCCGGCGATGCAGCGGCTCCGCTACGTGCGGCAGCTCGGCTACGCCTTCCTCGTCTACCCCGGCGCGACGCACTCGCGCTTCGAGCACGCGCTCGGCGCGCACCACCTCGCGCGCCGCACCATCGCCTGCCTCGACGAGCGCGGCGCGCTCGCGCAGGTGCCGCACCGCGAGCGCGAGCTCGCCGCCGCGGCGATGCTCCTGCACGACATCGGCCACTACCCGTTCAGCCACGCGCTCGAGGAGATCGGCGCGCTGCAGCACGAGTCGGCCGCGCGCCCGCGCATCCAGGCGGGGCCGGTGGCCGAGGTGCTCGTCGACGCGCTCGGCCCCGACGCCCCCGCGCGCGTCCTCGCCCTCATGCACGGCGAGGACGGCGGCCCACTGCAGGGGCTCGTCTCCGGCTCGATCGACCTCGACAAGATCGACTACCTGCGCCGCGACGCGATGATGTGCGGCGTCCCGTACGGCCAGATCGACGTCGACCGCCTCCTCGACACGATCGTCGTCGTCACCGACCCCGGCGCCGCGCGCCCCACCGTCGGCATCCTCGAGAAGGGACTCTCGGCGCTCGAGTCGCTGCTCTTCGCGAAGTACCAGATGTACCGCAACATCTACTGGCACCACGGCGTGCGCAGCGCGACGGCGATGTACAAGCGCCTCGTCGACGACGCGCTCGCCGACGGCACGCTCGCCGCCGCGGGGCTCGCCGACTGGACCGACGAGGGGCTGCTGCACGCGCTCATGGCGACGCCGCGCCCGCTCCTCGCCGCGCTCCGCGAGCGCCGGCTCTTCAAGCGCCTCGCGCAGTGGCCCGCCGCCGCGCTGGGCGACGCGGGCGAGTGGATCGCCGCCGACCGCGCGCTCGTCGTGCGGGTCGAGGACCGCCTCGCGCGCGAGCTCGGGCTCGCCCCCGGCGAGGTGCTGCTCGACTATCCCGCCAAGACGCAGATGCTCGGCGTCGACCTCCCCGTCGTGCGGCGTGACGGGAGCGTCGAGCGGCTCACGAGCGCGGGGCTCGCCGGCGCGCTCGACCTCCCCGCCCTCTCCGACCAGCTCTACCGCTCGGCGCGCTGGTTGCGCGTCTTCGCGGCGCGGCGCATCGCCGTGGCGCCGGAGCGGCTCTGGGCGGTGGTCACCGCCGACGCCGACGCGCTGCGCGCGCGGCTCGACGACGAGCGCGCGCTCCTCGCCCCCGCCTGACCCCGCCGTCGATGCGCCGCGCCCCCCTCGCCCGCCTCGTCGCCGTCGCTTTCGTCGCGACGGCGTGCCTGCGCGAGGCGCCCCCCGAGGAGCGCACCGCGCTCGTGCGCGAGCTGGTGCGCGCGCGCGGCGTCGAGGGCGACACGCTCCCGCTCGACGGCTGCGCGGTCGACCGCTTCCTCGCCGACGTCCCCGCGTGGCGCGACTCGCTCGAGCCGGCCGAGCGCGCCCGCATCGCCGACGACGCCCCCTGCGCGACCGAGCCGGTGCGGCGAGCGGGGCGCTGGACGATCGTGCGCTGGCATCGCACGCTGGGCGGCGACTTCGTGATCCGCGGCGCGCTCGAGAGCGACGACGAGGAGATCACCTTCGAGCGCGGCGTCGTGGCCGGGCGACGGATGCTCGCGGGGGAGTCGACGCTGGGGGCCGCGGCCGCCGCGGCGGTGGCGCGCGACTCGCAGCGCGCACCCGTCCGCACGGCGCCGCCGGTGGTCGCGGCCGACACGGCGCGCGCGGCGCTCGTGGCCGAGTCGGCGGCGGTGCGCGCCGCGATCACGCCGTCGCAGCGGACGACGCGCGACGCGCTGCGCCGCGACTCGCTCGTGCGCGACTCGCTCTGGCGCGACTCCATCGCGCGCGTCGCCGTCGCCCGCGAGGCCGCACGGCGCGACTCGCTCCGCCGCGTGATCGACGCGCGCACGCGGCGGAGCGTCGACAGCATGCTGCGCGGCACCCCCGCGGGGCCGCCGCGCCCCTGACGCGTCAGCGCTCGCCGCGCGTGCGGCGGTGCGCCTCGGCGAGCTGCCGCCCGATGCCGCGGTAGAACGCCGCCTCCTCGGGCTTCGCCTGCTCGTCGAGCGCGAGCGCCGCGAGCTCGAGCGCGTAGAGGATGTTGCCGAGATAGAGGACGGCCAGCTCGCCCGGGCCGGGGAGCGGTGCGCCGTCGCCGGGAGGCGTCGGGCCGGGCGTCGTCATCGCGCCGCGCTCAGGGGGCGATGATCTTGACGACGATCGCCGTGACGTTGTCGACGCCGCCGCCGCGGTTCGCCTCGCGGATCATCGCGTCGACCATCGGCCCCGGGCTCGGGCGCGTCGTGAGGATGCGCAGCAGCACCGGGTCGTCGACCATCCCCGTCAGCCCGTCGGTCGCGAGCAGGAAGACGTCGCCCGCCCTGAGCTCGCCCTTGAGCACGTCGGGGACGACCTCCTGCGCGACGCCGACGCAGCGCGTGATCACGTTGCTGAACGGGTGGTACTTGGCCTGCTCGGGCGTCAGGTAGCCGGCGTCGACCTGCTCCTGCACGTACGAGTGATCGCGCGTGAGCTGCGTGAGCTGGCCGTCGCGGAGGAGGTAGATGCGGCTGTCGCCGACGTGGCCGACGATCCACTGCCCCTGCCCGACGACGAGCGTGGTGGCGGTGGTCCCCATCCCCTGCTTGTCGGGCTCCGCGAGGGTGCGCTGGTAGATCGCGCGGTTGGCCTCGCGCACCGCGTCGGTGAGCACGGGGCCGAGCGCGCCGACGTCGGCGGCGCCGCTCTGCCGGACCTGTCCCGCGATGACCTCGATCGCCATCGCGCTCGCGACCTCGCCGGCGGCGTGGCCGCCCATGCCGTCGGCGACGATGTAGATCCCCCGCGAGGCGTCGGCCTCGGCGTGGAGCGCGTCCTCGTTGCCGGAGCGGACCATGCCGACGTGCGTGTTGGCCGCGTGCGTCAGCTGCATGCGGCGGCGGGCGCGGGATGGGCGCGGGCGTCCCCCGGCGAAGGGGCGCCGGTCGTCACGGACGAGGGCGACATGAAGGGCGGAACCTAGGGTGCCCCCCGGGGTGCGGCAAGCGCGTCCGTCGCCTCCGCGGGGGCGCCCTCCGCCTCCCCGACCTGCAGGCGCCAGAGGCGGTCGTAGAGCCCTCCGCGCGCCACCAGCGCCGCGTGCGTCCCGCGCTCGGCCACCGCCCCGTGGTGCATGACGAGGATCTCGTCGGCGCCGACGATGGTGCTCAGGCGGTGCGCGACGGCGATCGTGGTGCGCCCGGCCATGAGCGTCCCGAGCGCCGCCTGGATCTCGGCCTCGCGCTCCCCGTCGACCGCGCTCGTCGCCTCGTCGAGGAGGAGGAGGTCGGGGTCGGCGGCGAGCGCGCGCGCGAAGCTGAGGAGCTGGCGCTCGCCCACCGAGAGCGTCGCCCCGCGCTCGCCCAGCTCCTGCGCCCAGCCGCGCGGCAGCCGCGCGACCACGCGATCGGCGCCGACGCGCGCCGCCGCGGCGTGCACCGCCGCGTCGGGGAGGTCGGCGGCGAGGCGCACGTTGCTCGCCACGTCGCCCGCGAAGAGGAAGATGTCCTGCTGCACGTAGCCGATGCGCGCGCGGAGCGCCTCGAGCGGGAGCGTGCGCACGTCGACGCCGTCGACGAGCACGCGCCCGCGCTGCGGGTCGTAGAAGCGGAGCAGGAGCGCGACGATCGTGCTCTTGCCGGCGCCCGTGTGGCCGACGAGGGCGAGCGTCTCGCCAGGGCGCACGGTGAACGAGACGCCGCGCAGGACCCAGTGCGGCTCGGCCGGCGGCGGCGCGGTCGGCGCCGAGCCGTCGGCGGGCGGGAGGGCGTCGTAGGCGAACCAGACGTCCTCGAAGGTGACGGTGACGCCGCGCGCTCCCGCGGGGCGCGGCGGAAGCGCGCCGTCGCCGTCGAGCACCGTCGGCCGCGTGTCGAGGAGGCCGAAGATCCGCTCGCTCGCCGCCATCGCCTGCTGCAGCGTGTTGAACTTGTCGCTCAGGTCCTGCAGCGGCTGGAAGAAGCGCCGCACGAGCTGCAGGAAGGCGGCGACCGTGCCGACGGTGAGCGTCCCGGCCGAGACGCGCCCCGCGGCGGCGACGATGAGCGCCGCCAGCGCCACCGTCGTCAGCACCTCGATGACGGGGAAGTAGAGCGCGTAGTAGGTGATGCTGCGCAGGTTGGCGTCGAGGTGGTCGCGGTTGAGCGTCGCGAAGCGGTCGCGCTCGCGCCCCTCGCGCCCGAAGAGCTGCACGACGCGCAGCCCGGTAAGCCGCTCCTGCAGGAAGGCGTTGATGCGCGCCACCTTGCCGCGGATCTCGCGGTAGGCGACGCGCACGCGGCGCTGGAAGACGCGACTCGCGAGCCAGACGAACGGCACCACCGCGAAGGCCGCGAGGGCGAGGCGCCAGTCGACGAGCCACATCATCAACGCGATCGCGGCGAGCGTGAACAGGTCGCCGAGGCCGGCGACGACGCCCGAGGTGAAGAGCTCGTTGAGCGACTCGACGTCGCTCGTGACGCGCGTGATGAGGCGGCCGGCGGGGTTGCGGTCGAACCAGCTCACCGAGAGGCGCTGCAGCCGCCCGAAGAGCTCCGTGCGCAGGTCGCGCATGATGCGCTGGCCGAGGAGCCCGGTGAGGATCGTCTCGCCCCAGCTGCAGGCGAACTGCAGCGCCAGCGCGCCGGCGAAGAGGAGCGCGGCGCGCCCGATGTAGCCGCCGTCGCGCGCGGGGATCGCGTGGTCGATGACCTCGCGCGTGAGCGCGGGGCCGACGAGCTGGAGCGCCCCCTCGAGCGCGAGGCAGGCCACCGCCGCCGCGGCGAGCGCCCAGTAGGGACGCACGTAGCCGAGGAGCCGCGCCGCGAGGCGGCGGTCGAGCGTCGGGGCGACGACGTCGTCGTCGGGCGGGAGCGGCGGGGCCATGGCGGGGGATGCTACCCGCCGCCGCCGACGCTGACCAGCGTCGCCGCCGCCCGCCGCGCACCGATGCGGCTTGGGGCGTGCGGTAGATTCCGCCCGTGATCGACCGCATCACCATCCGCGGCGCGCGGCAGCACAACCTCAAGGGGATCGACCTCGACATCCCGCGTCGCGCGGTGACCGTGATCACGGGCCCGTCGGGCTCGGGGAAGTCGTCGCTCGCCTTCGACACGATCTACGCCGAGGGGCAGCGCCGCTACGTCGAGTCGCTGTCGGCCTACGTGCGCCAGTTCCTCGAGCGCATGGAGAAGCCGCGCGTCGACCGGATCGACGGGCTCTCGCCGGCGGTCGCGATCGAGCAGGCGAACCCGACGAAGTCGAGCCGCTCCACCGTCGGCACCGCGACCGAGATCTACGACTACCTCCGCCTGCTCTGGGCGCGCGTCGGCCACACCTACTGCCCGGTGTGCGGGCGCGAGCTGCGCCCCGACACGCCGCAGTCGGTCGCGGACCTGCTCGCCACGCTCCCCGAGGGGACGCGCTTCCAGGTCACCTTTCCGCTCCCGCACGCCGCCGCGCTCACCGCCGACGCGCTCGCCGAGGCGCTGCGCGCCAAGGGCTTCGTGCGCGTCGCGCTCGACGGCGTGGTGACGCACGTCGACGACCTCGTCGCCGAGGGGCGCGAGGTGGGCGGGACGCACCGCCTCGACGTCGTGGTCGATCGCCTGCGCGTCGAGCCCGGCGTCGCCGGGCGCGTCTCCGACGCGGTGGGGCTCGCCTTCCGCGAGGGCGACGGCGAGTGCGGGGTGCTGCTCGATGCGCTCGTCTCGCTCCCGCCCGGCCGCCCGCCGGCGACGCGCCTCGCCTTCACCGAGCGCTTCGCCTGCCCCGACGACGGCACCGTCGTCCCGACGCCGACGCCGCAGCTCTTCAGCTTCAACTCGCCGCGCGGCGCCTGCCCCACCTGCAACGGCTTCGGCGCCACGCTCGAGTACGACGAGGCGCTGATCGTCCCCTACCCCGACCGCTCGCTGCGCGACGGCGCGATCCACCCGTGGACGATGCCGCGCTACGAGGGGCCGCGACGCGCGCTCCACGAGGTCGCGAAGAAGGAGGGGATCCCGTGGACGCGCCCGTGGGCCGAGCTCGACCCCGCGCAGCGCCACTTCCTCCTCCACGGGAAGGCGAAGGGCTACGTCGGCATCCTCCCCTTCTTGCGCGGGCTCGAGGAGAAGCGCTACAAGCAGTACATCCGCGTCTTCCTGCGGCAGTACCAGAGCGCGACCGAGTGCCCCACCTGCCTCGGCACGCGCCTCGTCCCCGACGCGCGCAACGTGCGCGTCGCGGGGCGCACGCTCCCCGACGTCTGCGCGCTTTCGGTCGACGCGCTGGACGCGTGGATCGAGGAGCTCGCGCTCTCGCCGTTCGAGATGCAGGTGGCGGGGACGGTGCTCAAGGAGGCCCGCGCGCGCGTGCGCTTCCTCCGCGACGTGGGGCTGGGCTACCTCTCGCTCGACCGCGCCGCGCGCACGCTCTCGGGGGGCGAGGCGCAGCGCATCGCGCTCGCCAACTCGCTCGGCTCGCAGCTCGTCGACACCCTCTACGTCCTCGACGAGCCGAGCATCGGGCTCCACCCGCGCGACATGGACCGCCTCCTCGGCCTCCTCGCCCGGCTCCGCGACGGCGGGAACACCGTCCTCGTCGTCGAGCACGACCTCGAGGCGATCCGCATGGCCGACTACATGGTGGAGATCGGCCCGAAGAGCGGCGACCAGGGGGGCGAGGTCGTCTTCGCGGGGCCGGTCAGCGAGGCGGCCGCGAGCCCGCTCACCGGGCAGTACCTCACCGGCGCGCGCACGATCGCGCTCCCCGTCGAGCGGCGCACGCCGGGGCCGCGCTGGCTCACGCTCGCCGGCGCGAGCGCGCACAACGTGCGCGACGTGACGATCCGCATCCCCGTCGGCGCGATGACCTGCGTGACCGGCGTGAGCGGGAGCGGCAAGAGCACGCTCGTGCACGACATCCTCTACCGCGCGCTCGAGACGCGGCTCCACGGCGAGCACTCGGCCAAGCAGCACCTGGGCGAGCTCGTCGGGCGCTACGAGTCGCTCACCGGCGCCGAGCACTTCGACGCCGTGGTGCTGATCGACCAGGAGCCGATCGGGCGGAGCCCGCGCAGCAACCCGGTCACCTACGTCAAGGCGTGGGACGAGGTGCGCCGCCTCTTCTGCGAGGTCCCGCTCGCGCGGCAGCGCGGCTACACGGCGGGGACCTTCAGCTTCAACGTCGCCGGCGGGCGCTGCGAGACGTGCGAGGGGGCGGGGCACGTCGAGGTCGAGATGGTCTTCATGGCCGACGTCCTCGTCCCCTGCGAGACGTGCGGCGGCCGGCGCTTCAAGGCCGAGGTGCTCGAGGTGAAGCTGTGGGGGCGGAGCATCGCCGACGTCCTCGAGCTCACCATCGACCAGGCGGTGCGCGCCCTCCCCGGCGACGACAAGCTCCACGCCGCGCTCTGGCAGCTGCAGCAGGTGGGGCTCGGCTATCTCAAGCTCGGGCAGCCGGCGACGACGCTCTCCGGGGGCGAGGCGCAGCGCATCAAGATCGCGCGCGAGCTCGCCGAGAGCGCGAAGAAGGGCGGGCGCAAGCTCTACATCATGGACGAGCCGACGACCGGGCTCCACCTCGAGGACATCGCGAAGCTCGCGCGCGTCCTCGAGCGGCTCGTCGACCAGGGGCACACGCTCGTGCTCATCGAGCACAACCTCGACGTCATCAAGCTCGCCGACTGGATCGTCGACATGGGGCCCGAGGGGGGCGCCGGCGGCGGGACGCTCGTGGGGATGGGGACGCCCGAGGAGATCGCGGCGATCGAGGCGAGCCACACGGGGCGCTGGCTCCGCACCGTGCTCCCGGATGGCGGGGTCGCGCCGCCCGCACCGAAGCCGAGAGCCCGGGCGCGGCGCTGATCGCTCCGGATCGCACTCCGCAGGTCACGGCACCCACATGCCGCTGGCGCATGGGAACGCCACTCGTTACGTGACGCCTTCGTCAGGGGCGGCGTCCGCGGTGCGACGCCGCCCCGCGTCCCCAGCGCCCCCGCCGCCATGACCGCGACGCTCCCCGACGCCCCCGGCACCGACGACGCCCACGCCGACCCGCTGCGCGACGCGCTCGTGCAGGCCGTCGGCGCCGAGTACGAGCTCCTCCGCCTCCTCGGCCGAGGGGGGATGGGCGCCGTCTACCTGGCGCGCGACCGCGCCCTCGAGCGCCTCGTCGCGATCAAGGTGCTGCCGCCCGGCGCGGGCACCGACACCGCGCTCATCGAGCGCTTCCGCCGCGAGGCGCGCACCGTCGCCGCGCTGCAGCACGGGGGGATCGTCCCGCTCCACGCCTTCGGCGAGCGGCGCGGGCTCTGCTGGTTCGTGATGGGCTACGTGCGCGGCGAGTCGCTCTCGGCGCGCCTCGAGCGCGAGGGGGCACTCCCGCCCGACGTCGCGCGCCGCATCCTCGTCGAGGTGGCCGACGCGCTCGACCACGCGCACCGGCAGGGCGTCGTCCATCGCGACATCAAGCCCGACAACATCCTCCTCGACGACGCGAGCGGGCGCGCGCTCCTCACCGACTTCGGCATCGCGCGTGCGGAGACGGCGCGCGCGGCGACGGCGCTCACGCAGTCGGGGGCGGTCATGGGGACGCCGCACTACATGGCCCCCGAGCAGGCGACCGGCGAGCCGCTCGACGGCCGCAGCGACCTGTACGCGCTCGGCGTCGTCGGCTACGAGATGCTCGCGGGGCGGCTGCCGTTCGAGGGGCGCACCTTCCGCGAGCTGGTGCTGCAGCACGTCTCGGTGACGCCGCGCCCGATCGCCGAGGTCGCGCGCGAGGTCCCGGCCGATCTTGGCGAGGCGGTGATGCGCTGCCTCGCCAAGGAGCCCGACGCGCGCTTCGCCGACGCCGGCGCGCTCCGCAGCGCCCTCGGCGGCGCCGAGCACGACGACGAGACGCTCTCGATCGAGCTCGGGGAGCTCAAGCACTCGGTCGCCTACGCCCTCATCGCGGTGCTCGTCACCGCGACGATCCTCGCCTCGGCGGTCGCGAGGGGCGGCATCGCCGGCCCGATGCTCCCGGGACTCGCCAGCGGTGCGCTCGCGGGGGTGGTGATGTACGGCTTCCAGTTCCGCGAGGCGCGGCGCAAGGGGTACGCGTGGTCCGAAATCCGCCGCGTCAGCACGCTCCCGCCGCGCTGGTGGTTCCTGCCGTGGCCGGGGACGTGGCGCCGCGCGACCGACGTGCACGCGCGGATGCCGCGCGCGCTCGCCTGGAGCCGCGGCCTCACCGCGGTGTCGCTCGTCCTCTTCTGCGCCTTCTGGCCCGTCTTCTCGCACATCAAGCACCAGGCCGATCGCGACCTCGCCGGGCGCCTCCCCGGGTTGCACGCGGTCTACGGCGTGCGCCCCCTCGCGACGCTCCCGATACTCGGCGACGTGCTCGTGCTCTTCGTCCTGTTCGGGCTCCTCATGGGGTGCTGGCTCGGGTCGATGGTGCTCGGCGCGCGCGTCGGGCGACGGCACGGGCTCGGGTGGCTCGACTGGCAGCGGCTGACCTACAAGCCCGGCGACTCCCCCTTCTGGCGCGACCCGCGCATCGCGCCGGTGCTCGTCGCCCCCGCGAGCGCCGCGCCCCCCGAGCCGTCGACGCCGCAGGAGTTCGTCACGCGCATCCTCGACGCGACGCGCAGCACGACCCCGTCGGGGACGCACCACGGCGCCGACGCCGCGAGCGCCGCGCGCCGGCTCCTCGAGGCGATCGGCGCCGCCGAGCGCGAGCTCGCGACGCTCGAGCGCACCGCGTCGGTCGAGCAGCTCGAGCGCGTCGAGGCCGAGCTCGTGCTGCTCGAGGCCGAGGGGGGCGACGACGACGCGATCGCGCCGCTCGTGGCGCAGCGCGACGCGCTCGTGCGCGCCCGCGAGCGCGCCGCCGCGGTGGCTGCGCGGCGCGACGCGGCCGCCGCGGAGCTGGCCTCGCTCTGGGGCGACGTGCGACGGCTGCGCGACACGGGCGACGCCGAGGGACGACGCACGCTCGCCGAGACGCTGCAGCGACGGGCCGAGTCGATCGAGCGCACCTGGCCCCCGCGCACGGGGCGCGCGACGACGGCCGGGCGCACCACCGGGGCGACCCGCGCGGGGACGGTGGCGCTCCTCGTCGTGACGCTCGCCGCCGGTGCGCTCGGGTCGCAGCGCGCGGGCGACGCGCTCGCCCGCGCGCGGGAGGCGTTCGCGCGCGATTCCCTCGAGGTCGCGCTCGCGACGCTCGCCGCCTCGGGCGACGACACGCCCGCCCGGTGGCAGCTCGAGGGCGACGTGCAGCTCGCCGGCGCCGCGCGCCCCGGCTTCGCGTCGCGCGTCGGTGCCCCGCTCGACGCGCGAGCCGCCTACACGCGCGCGAACGAGCGCGACCCGGCCGCGGTGCGCCCGCTCGAGCAGCTGGTCTGGCTGCACCGCCTCACCCCCGCCCTCCTCGGCGGTCGCACCGCGCGTGCGGACGACGCGCTGCGCACGCTCGATCGCATCGCGCCGTACCGCGCGCGCCTGCTGCGCGGCTACCTCGCGCGGCTCGACGGCGACGATCGCACGGCGCTCGCGACCTTCCGCGCGCTGACCACCGCCTTCCCCGACAGCGCGCCGGCGTGGTTCGCGCTCGCCGACGTCGCGGCGCCGCTGCACGTGGCGGGCGAGGGCGATCCGCACGCGGGGCGCATCGACCTCGCCATCGAGGCGCTCGCGCGCTACCGGGCGCTCGCCCCCGACGATCCGTCGGCCGACTTCCACGTCGGCCACCTTTCGGCGCACCTGGGCGTCGCGCTCGCCGACGGCGAGGCGGCGCTCGTGCGCTACGTCGCCGCGCCGCGCCGCGCGGGGCTCCCGCGGCTCGACGTGGCGTGGTGGTACCTCGGCCAGGTGCGCGAGAAGCGCGGGCTGCGCGACGGGGCGCTCGCGGCGTACCGCACGGCGCTCGCGCTCGACCCGGAGGACGCCGATTTCCGCGCGTCGCTCGAGGCGCTCGAGGGGGCGACGACGCGCTGAGGCGCGGGCGGCGTCGCCCGATCCGCAAGCGACCCGGCCGCCGCCCCGCGCGAGGCGGGACGGCGGCCGGGTCGGGCGAGCGATCGCCGCGTGTCGCTCAGGCCATGCGACGGCGCTTCGCGACCAGCCCGAGCGCGGCCAGTCCGGCGCCGAGCATCGCGTAGGTCGCCGGCTCCGGCGCGCTCATCGGCGCGAGCGGGGCGATCGGCTGGAACTCGGTCGGGGGAAGCGCCCCGGCCCGGGTGTCGTTGCCGGTGCTCACGGTGACCGGCGACGCCGTGGCGGCACCGCCCCCGTTGCTGGCGAGCGCGGCGAAGAGCGCCCCGCCCCCGGCGACCGCGCCGGCGATGGGCATCCAGCCCATGCCGCCCCCGGCGGTCGCGCTCCCCGACTCGTCCTCGTCGTCGTCGTCCGCACCCGCGAACGGCGCGCGCTCCTCGCTCGCGCTCGCCGTCTCGTGCGCGACGGTGCCGCCGAGGTCGACGCCGCCGAACGACGCGCCGCCGGTGGCGACGAACGGCGCGACCTCGACCGGCGCCGACACGGGCTCGGCGAGCGCCGGCGCGACCACGGGGGCCACGTCGAGCGTCGCCGCGCGCGGGAGCGCGGTCGCCGACTCGACGACCGCGACGGCCGGCGCCTCGAGCGGCGTGGTGAACGCGGTCAGCGCCGAGTGGGTCCCGGGCGTGGCCGCGAGACGCTGGGCGCCGGCGACCGGCGCGAGCGCCACGAGGGCGCCGGCGACGGTCATGAACCGTGCATGCGAAGGCATGTGGTGATCCTCCTCTGCCCCGGCATCGGGGCACGTGGGTGGTGGCGGACGCCGGCGAGGTGGCGCCGGGCTCCGGGCCGCACGCGGCCGCGGCCGCCGCACCCCGGGGGACGGGCGGAGACGCGGCGGCAGGAGGGCGACGATGCAAGCGGGATGCCCCGAGACGCGGACCGGATCGCCTCCGATACGCCATCGAGGCGCGGGCCAAGTGATTGTCACGGTTCGACTTGGCGAGCGCGGCCGGACGGCGGGTGCACGCTCCGCCGTGCGCGGGTTGACCCGGTGGCCGACTCGGCTACGTTTCCGCGTCTCCGGTGGTCCGTCGGCACCGGTGTCCTTCCCGAGTAGCTCAGGTGGTTAGAGCAGCTGACTGTTAATCAGCGGGTCGGGGGTTCGAGTCCCTCCTCGGGAGCTGGTCCATCGCAGCGGCGCGCCGTCCCCGGACGGCGCGCCGCTTCGTCGTCGAGCCCGGCGAACGCACCATCGGCATGCCTCCTGCTCCCCTGCCGTCGGCCGCCACCCCCGGCGGCGAGACCACACCGGGAGCACGCGCATGGATTCGATCAACCGCAACCAGCCCGAGGACAACCGGGACGACCTCATCGGGGCCGAGGCCCGGGCCAAGCTCCGCGAGCTGGTCGACACCGCGAAGAGCTGCTTCTTCTGCACCGAGGGCGGCACCGGTCCCTCGCGCGGCGTCCGCCCGATGAGCGTGCAGAAGGTCGCCGACGACGGCTCGCTCTGGTTCCTGAGCGCGAACGACAGCCACAAGAACCTCGAGCTCGAGCGCGACCCGCGCGTCGCGCTCCACTTCCAGGGGGGCGCGCACTCCGACTTCCTGACGCTGCGCGGGCGGGCCGAGATCACCACCGACCGGCGCGTCATCGAGGAGCTCTGGGAGCCCGTCGTGCGCACCTGGTTCACCGAGGGGAAGGACGACCCGCGCATCACCGCGATCCGCGTCGTCCCCGAGGAGGCGTACTACTGGGACACCAAGCACGGCACCGCGGTCGCGGGCGTGAAGATGCTCATCGGCGCCGCGATCGGGAAGACGCTCGACGACTCGATCGAGGGGACGCTGCGCGTGCGTTGAGCGCGCACGGGTCCGCACCCTTGCGCGGCGCGGGCATCGCCGGTTGCATCCCGGGGACGATGCCCGCGCCGCTCCGCTTCACCGACCGCCCCGCCTTCCGCCTCGCCGGCCTGCGGCGCACGCACGCCCTCGGCGATCCCGTCGCGTCGATCGCCGCGCAGTGGCGCGACTTCCGCGACCTCGCCGCGCTCGCGGGGCTCGACTGCTCCGTCACCTACGGTGCGAGCTGCCGCGCCGACGCCGCCACCGACACGCTCGAGTACCTCACCGGCGTCGAGCTCCCGTCGTTCGACGGGCTCGCCGAGGCGATGGGGCGCATGCTCGTGCCGGCGGCGCACTACGCCGTCTTCGCGCACGAGGGCGACCCGGCGTCGATGGGCACGACGTGGCGCGCGGCGATGGAGCAATGGCTCCCCGCGTCGCCGTGGCGCGACGGTGGGACGCCCGACTTCGTCGTGCATCACGAGGACGCCGACTCGGGGGACGTGCGCACGGAGCTCTGGCTCCCGGTCGTGCCGCGGCGCTGACGCGACCGCGCGCCGCCGCGCGGACGCTGGCCGCCTTCGATCGTCCTGCACCAACGGACAGGCGGCGAACCCATGTGCATGGACGGATCATCACGGTTCGGTCCCGTCGTGATCGTCCACCCGCCATGGAGTCGCTGTCCGATGTCGTCGCGTCGCATCGTCGCCACTACCGCCGCACTCGTCGTCGGCGCCCTCGCCGCCCCCCGCCTCGCCCGCGCGCAGACGATCACCCTCTGCGACGACAAGGGCTACGGCAAGCCCTGCTACACGATCCGGCAGGACGAGCGGGACCTGCGCTTCGTGGGGCTGAACAACAGGACGTCGAGCTTCCGCATGGACGGCGGCGGGGCGTGGCAGCTCTGCACCGAGGCGAACTACCGCGGCTACTGCCGCGTCTTCGAGCGGAGCGAGGGGAACCTCGCCAAGACGCCGCTGCAGGACAGGATCTCGTCGGTGCGCTGGGCCCGGCGCGCCGGGCAGTGGGGCGGGTGGACGGGCAACGGCAACTGGATCCCGGGCGACGGTGGCTTCGGCGGGTCGGGCGGGTCGGGTGGATCGGGTGGCGGCTTCGGGGGCTCGGGAGGCTCGGGTGGATCGGGGGGCGGCTTCGGGGGCTCGGGAGGCTCGGGTGGATCGGGTGGCGGCTTCGGGGGCTCGGGCGGCTCGGGTGGCGGCTTCGGGGGGTCGGGCGGCTCCGGCGGCTCGTCGTCGTGCATGCGCGGCTCGTCGCGCAGCGCCCTCGTCGCCTACGACCAGACCAACTTCCGCGGCAACTGCCTCGGCTACGACGGCTCGATGGCGACCGTCGGGCGCGACGGCGCGTCGATCCGCTCGATCCGCATCAACAGCGGGCGCTGGCGCATCTGCACCGACTACCAGTATCGCGGCGCCTGCGAGATCCTCACGAGCAGCCGATCCGCCATCAGCGGCCGCTTCGCCGGGCGCATCAGGTCGATCCAGCAGTACTGAGCCGCGCGGCGCGCACCGCCGACGGACCCGTCCGTCGGCGGTGCGCGTTGAACGGGGACGCACGGGGCGCGGCGCCGACGGCGGCCGCGCCCCGTGCGCGTCTCCCCCCCACGCGCATGCCGCACTTCACCCCCGTCCTCCTCGTCATCGCCTTCGGCGCGATCGTCGTCGCGCTCACGGCGCTCGGACGGCGGCTCCCCGTCCCCACGCCGATCCTGCAGGTCGTCGCGGGGCTCGGCCTCGCGCTCGTCCCCGGCGTGCGGGTCCCCGAGCTCGAGCCGGAACTCGTCTTCTTCCTCTTCCTCCCGCCGATCCTCTGGGCGGCGGCGTTCTTCACGTCGCTGCGCGAGTTCCGCGACAACCTCCGCGCGATCTCGCTCCTCGCCGTCGGGCTCGTGGCGGCGACGACGGCCGTGGTCGCGGTGCTCGTGCACGCGCTCCTCCCCGGGGTGCCGTGGGCGGTCGCGGTGGTGATCGGCGCCATCGTCTCGCCCCCCGACGCGGTCGCGGCCGAGGCGATCGTGAAGCGGCTCCCGGTCCCGTCGCGCGTCATCGCGATTCTCGAGGGCGAGTCGCTCGTCAACGACGCCTCGGCGCTCGTCCTCTACCGCACCGCCGTCGCCGCGGCGGTCACCGGCGCCTTCAGCTGGGGCGAGGCGGTCGTCCGCTTCTTCATCGACGCCGGCGTCGGCATCGGCATCGGGCTCCTCGTCGGCTGGCTCGTCGTCGCGATCGCGCGCCGCACGAAGGACGCGCTCGTCGAGACGCTGCTCACGCTCGTCGGGCCGTACGTCGCGTGGGTCGCCGCGGAGCTCGTGCACGTGAGCGCGGTGCTCGCCTGCGTCGCCGGCGGCATCCACCTCCGGCGCCACTTCTCGACCGCCGTCGGCCCGCGCGTGCGCATCGAGGCGAAGGCGATCTGGGACCTCGTCCTCTTCGTCGTCAACGCGCTCGTCTTCCTCCTGCTCGGCCTCGAGCTCGGCCACCTCCTGCTCGTCACCCCCGCCGACACGCTCGCGCGGGCGCTCCGGCTCGGCCTCGTCGTCTCGGCGGTGTGCATCGCGACCCGCATCGTCTGGATGCCGTTCGGCGCCTTCGTGCCGCGCGCGCTCTCGGCGGAGATCCGCCGCCGCGAGCCGCCCCCCACGCCCAAGGGGGTGGCGCTCATCGCCTGGGCGGGGATGCGCGGCATCGTCTCGCTCGCGACGGCGCTCGCCCTGCCGCGCACGCTCGCCGACGGCACGCCCTTCCCCTACCGCACCGAGATCGTCCTCGTGACGATGACGGTGATCGTGCTGACGCTCGTGGTGCAGGGGCTCACGCTCGCTCCGCTCATCCGGTGGCTGCGCTTCCCGCCCGAGACGGCGCACGTCGAGGAGGCGCGCATGGCGCGGCGCGAGGCGCTGCGCTGGGCCGGCGAGACGCTCGACGAGCTGGCGCACACCGACGGCGTCGAGCGCGCCGACGTCGAGTGGCTCCGTCGCGACCTGCGCGAACGGCTGGCGCACCACGGCGGCCACGCCCCCGGTCGCGCGGCGCTCCGCCTGCGCGTGATCGAGAGCGAGCGCGCGCTCCTCGTGCGGCTGCGCGACGAGGGGGCGATCTCGGACGAGGTCCTCTTCGAGCTCGAGACCGAGCTCGATCTCGAGGCGACGCGGCTGGGGCGGGTGGTCGCCGCGCACTGACCGGCCGGCGTGCGGGGGCGGCGTGCCGCGCAGGGCTCAGTGCGCGCCCTCGCCCGCCGACGCCGCCGACGTCGCCCCCTCCGGCAGCCGGTCGACCTTGTCGAGCCGCTCCACGTCGATCGTGATCACGCCGTCGGGCGCCGGCACGAAGATGTCGGCGAACTTCGCGTCCCAGCGCACGTCGGCCGCGACGTACGACCGCCGCGCGGTGACGGTCGTGCTGAACGTCTCCTCGTGCGCGTGCACGCTCACAAGGAACTCCGCGCTCGCGGCGCGCAGCGCCTCCGGGGTGATGCCGCGGAGCGGGGAGTCGGCGTCGACCGGGTGTACCACGGTCCAGTGGAGCGTGAAGAACTGGACGTGCGTGCGCTCGAGCCCGAGCGCGAAGAAGCGGCGCTCGCGCGTGCCGCCCGGCGTCGGCAGGTGGAGCGCGACGTTCACGCGCACGTCCACGTCGCTCAGCTCCCCCGGCGCCACGTTGACGAGGCGGAACATGAGCCCGCGCCCGCCGCGGTAGGGCGCCATGACCATGCCGGTGCTGAAGCGGATCCGGGCACGCGGGCGCGTGAGCCGCGCGACCATCAGCCCGCCGACGGCGACCAGCACCATCGGCCCGACGAGCGACTCGACGACCAGCAGCCAGTGCGCGGTCTCGCCGACGGCGTGCAGCCCCGCCGTCCCGGTGGTGGTGAAGAGCCCCGTGCTGAAGGCGAGGGCGCGCAGGAAGGGATCGTCGACGCGCACGGCCTCGGCGCCGCCGATCGCCCCCTCGCCGAGGGCGCCCCAGAGGAGCGCGAAGCAGCCGTTGACGAGGAGGAGGCCGCCCAGCCCCCACCCCAGGAAGGCGGGCCACGACGCCGCGAGCGCGGCCTGGTAGGCATGCGACGGCCACCGCCGCCCGAGGCCGTACTTGCGGCTCTGCGGACGCCCGTCGGGGCCGAGGAGGCGCGCCCGCTGCTCGCGTGCGACCACGGTACCGAAGCCGAGATCGGCGTCGGGCGACGCGGGGGCGTCGGCGCGCATGTCGGTGTCGACGTCGCTCGTGCGCGGCTCGGCCGGCGGTGCGGGGCGCTCGGGGGCTGGGACGTCTCCCATGCGGCGGATCGGGGGTGAGGGGATGGACGTGGCGTGCGAGGGCGCCACGGGTGCGAGTGCACGCGGTGAAAAGAACGCGTGCTCCGTGCGGCGGCCACTCCGTCGGACGGCCGATGCGGAGGAAGACCGACCACCCCCGCCCCGCGCGGGGCCCCGCTCCCGCCGCGGGCGCGCAGCGGCGATCGTGGGCGGTGCGTTGCACGCCGGCGCCCCGCGCGCCCGCCCCGCCGACCGTCCGCCCGAACTCCGCGCCCCGTGTCCCGTCTCCGCCCCGCCCTCGCCGGCACCGCCCTCGCGGCGCTCGCCCTCCCGCTCGCCGCGCAGCGCCCGGTCGCGCTCCCCGTGGCCGATCGGGCGCTCGCCGCCGCCCTCGCCTCGCTGCGCGCCGACAACGCGTGGACGCTCGAGCAGCAGGCCAGCATCTGCGCGATCCCCGCCCCGCCCTTCAAGGAGCAGGCGCGCGCCGCCGAGTACTTGGAGCGCCTCGCAGCCTTCGGCGTGGATGCGCTGCGCACCGACTCGGTCGGCAACGTGATCGGCCTCCGCCGCGGCACGGGCCGGGGCCCGCTCGTCGTGCTGTCGGCCCACCTCGACACCGTCTTCCCCGAGGGGACCGACGTCACCGTGCGGCGCGACACCACCGGGGGCCGCGTCGTGCTCAAGGGCCCCGGCATCGGCGACGACTGCCGCGGCCTCGCGGCGGTGCTCGCGGTCGTGCGCGCGATGCACCTGCACAAGGTGCGCACCGCCGGCGACGTGCTCGTCGTCGCCACCGTCGGCGAGGAGGGGCCGGGCAACCTGCGCGGCGTGCGCCACCTCTTCGCCGGCGAGTACAAGGGGAAGATCGGCTACTTCCTCTCCGTCGACGGCACCGGCTTCGGCGTCGTGAGCGGCGCGGTGGGGAGCCACCGCTACCGCGTCCGCTACACCGGCCCCGGAGGGCACTCGTACGGCGCGTTCGGCATGCCCAACCCGGCGCACGCGCTCGGGCGCGCGATCGCGAAGGTGAGCGACTTCACCGTCCCCGACGCGCCGCGCACCACGTTCAGCGTGAGCGTGCTGGGGGGCGGGACGAGCGTGAACAGCATCCCGTACGAGGCGACGATGGAGGTCGACATGCGCTCGGAGAGCGAGGCCTCGCTCGCCGAGCTCGACGCGCGCTTCCAGCGGGCGCTGCGCGACGCGCTCGCCGAAGAGAAGGCACGCTGGCCGAACAGCCGCGCCGCCCTCGCGCTCCACGTCGACACGATCGGCATCCGCCCCGCCGGCACGCAGCCCGACACGGCGCACGTCGTGCGCGTCGCGATCGCGACGGCGCAGCATCTCGGCTTCCCCGTGGTGCCGCAGGCCTCCAGCACCGACGCGAACGTCCCGATCGCGCTCGGCGTGCCCGCGATCACGCTCGACGCCGCGGGGCGCGGGCGCGGCGCGCACTCGCTCGACGAGAGCTACGAGGACGGCCCGAACGGCTGGCTCGGGCCGCAGTGGGTCGCGCTCGTGGTGGCGACGCTCGCGGGGATCGCGAAGTGAGGCGCACGCGGGCCGTCGTGGCGGCGTGCGCGCTCGCCGCGTGCGGCCGCGGCACCGCGACGCCACCGCTCGTGCTCGCGCCGCCGCCCGCAGGGGCGGAGGCGCGCGCGCTCGACGGGCGGGCGCTGGTTCCGGTGTCGCCCTCGCCCGCCGCGCGCGAGACGATGACGCGCCAGCTCGCCGAGGCCGAGCGCGCGTGGCGCCGCGACACGACGAACGCCGACTCGCTCGTCTGGTACGGCCGGCGCCTCGCCTACCTCGGCCGGTACCGCGACGCGATCGCCGCCTTTACCCTCGGCACGCGGCTCCACCCGCGCGACGCACGCTTCCTGCGCCACCGCGGCCACCGGCTGCTCACGATCCGCGAGCTCGCCGCGGCCGAGCGCGACCTCGCCGCGGCGGCGGCGCTCGTGCGCGGCACCGCCGACGCGGTCGAGCCGGACGGGCAGCCCAACGCGCGGGGCATCCCGACGAGCACGCTGCACTTCAACGTGCACTACCACCTCGGGCTCGCCCGCTACCTGCAGGGCGACTGGCGCGGCGCGCTCGCCGCGTACGCCGACTGCATGCGCGTCAGCACCAACGACGACGCGATCGTCGCCACCGCCTACTGGCAGGCGATGACCGCGACCCGCGCCGGCGACACGGCGACGGCGCGCGCCGCACTCGCGAAGGCGGCGCCGATCGCGGGCGTCATCGAGAACGACGCCTACCTGCGGCTCCTGGCGCTCTGGTCGGGGCGGGCGACGCCCGAGTCGCTCGTCCCCGCGAGCGCGACGTCGCTCGACGACGCCACGACGGCCTACGGCGTCGCGACCTGGCTGCGGACGCACGGGCGCGCGGCCGAGGGGGAGGCGCTCCTCCGCCGCATCGTGGCGGGGCCGCAGTGGGCGAGCTTCGGCTACCTCGCCGCCGAGGCCGACCTGGTGCGCGCCCGGTAGCTCAGCGCGCGGGGCGCGCGCGCCCGCGCTCGTCACGCGCGCACGCCGCACGCCAGCCCAGCGCGCAGGCGCGCGCGAAGGCGTCGCCGGCGGCGAGCGAGTCGGGGGTGCTGCGCGCGGCGCGCCGACGCGCGACGCCCAGGTTCCAGCAGGCGCCGGCGAGCCCCGCGTCGCACGCGGGGACGTGCAGCCGGATCGCGCCGGCGAGGTCGCGCGGGCCACCGCGTCCCGCGGCGAGCATCGCCCCGAGATCGGTGCACGCCTCCTGCACGCCGTCGCGGCACGCCTCGCCGAGGAGCGTGCGCGCGCGCCGCAGCTCCCGCGGCGAGGCGCCGGGGCGGTCGAGTCGCATGGCGAGGTTGGTGCAGGCGCGCGCGTCGTCGCCGCGACACCCCGACTCGAGCGCCGCGCGCACGAACGAGCCCGCGCTGTCGGGGACGAGCGAGTCGGGGAGCGCACCGAGGTTGCGGCACCCGGCCTGATGGCCGCCGCCGCAGCCGCGCGCGTAGAGGTCGCGCGCCGCGAGCACGTCGGGCGCGCCGCCGACGCCACGGGCGCGCAGGAAGCCCGCCGAGGTGCAGGCGCGGGCGTCGCCCGCGTCGCAGCCGCGGACGAAGCGCGCGAGCGTCGTCGCGCTGTCGGCGGCGGTCGACGCTCGGCGCCGCCCGAGCCACGCCGCGTCGGTGCAGCCGGCGGCGGTGCCGAGCTCACAGGCGCGGTCGAGGAGCGTGATCGCGCGCGCGGTGTCGGCGCCCCCGGTGGCCGGGAGCAGCCGCGCCGCGAGCGCGACGCACGCGCCGGCGCGCGCCGAGTCGCAGCGCGCGACGAGCGTCGCCGTGTCGGGCGCCGTGCGGCGCTTCGCACGCTGCGCCTCCGCGGCGTCCGGCGCGAGGAGGAGGAGCGCCGTCGCGACCGGCACGAGGCGCGCGGCGGGCGCGAAGAGGGAGGAGGGCGTCGTCGCCATGAGGGAAAACACTAGCGCTCGAGGCCGTCGTGCGCATCGGGCCGACGCGCCGCGTTCGCGACCGTGCCTGCCGCCCGCCGCCGGCCGCTCGCCGCGTGCCTCAGTCGGCGAGCGGCCGCACGAACTCCGTGCACCAGTGCCGCGCGTCGGCGCCCGACTCGGGGCCACGGAGGTAGCGCTCCCACAGGTCGGGAGCGGGCACGAGGCCGCTCGCCTCGATCCACGCCGTGAACTCGCCCCACGCCGCGCCGAGCCCCTCGTACGATCCGCGGTAGGTCGCGCAGGCGGCGCGCGTCGCGCGCAGGGCGCCCGGCCGCACGCGTCCCATGGAGGCCACCGGCTCGCGCACCGCGATGCCGACCTCGAAGCACCACCACGCGCCCGGCGGTTCGGCGTGGTAGCTGAAGAGCGGCCCCGCGGGGGCGACGCCCTGCACCGCGAGCGCGCGGAGCAGCTCGCCGATGGCCTCGGGCATCGCGGCCGGCACCTCGTCGGGAGCGAGGGCGAGGGGAACGACGGCGACGTGCTGCGCGGGGAGCGAGCGGACGGACGGGATGTCGAGCACGGATGGGCGACGCGAGACGGCGGCAGGTGCGACGCCGCGTCGCGTCGTGTGCGGAACGTCGTGGCCGGCGGTCGCGCGCACAAGCGCACCGTGCCGCAAGGACAGGTGCAGCGGACGCACGCGACGGACGTCACCCCGGTGCCTCGGCGACGCGCTCGCGCGCTCCCGCCGTCCGCGACGCGCGGGCGCGCGTCGCCTCACGACGCGGCGTTCACCGCGCGAACCACCAGCTCACCTTCGCGAGGAAGACGTGCGTCCCGGGATCGCCGAGCGTGCGCAGCGCGTCGCCGCCGATGGCGGCCCGCGCCAGGGGCCCGAGCGTCGCGTCGCGCTCGATGCTCCGATCCTGCTGCCAGACGAGGAAGAGCACGCTCCCGGGGCGGAACTCCCAGCGCACCACCGCGTTGCCGCGGAGCGAGCGGACGCGGAAGTCGGGCTCCTCGATCGTGCGCGCCGCCGCGGGGCCGGCGCCGTCGGGGTCGAGCGTCACCGTGCCGCCGCCGCGGACCGTGGCGAACGGGTCGAAGTCGAAGGCGCGCGCGCGCGCGAAGGCGCGGAACTCGCGCACGTGTCCCGCGGCCGCGAACGGCTGCGCGAAGAGCTGGAAGCTGAGCGTCGGGGAGAAGGTCCAGTCGACGCGCGTGGTGAGGTTGAACTCGCGCCGGTCGATCACGCCGAAGGCGTGCCGGCGCCCCGCGGTCCCGAGGGCGAGCGGATCGGTCCACGTCGCGAGGTACTGGTCCGGATCGGTGCGGACGCTCAGCTCCGGCTGCACGCGGATGCGCACCGCGCTCGTCGGGCGGAGGTCGAGGCCCAGCGCCACCTCGAGCGCGCGGCGCCCCGCCGGGTCGCGCTCGACGGCGCCCGAGAACTCGGCGATCACGGCGCGGCGCGTGTCGCTCTCGACCTCGAGCGAGGCGCGCCAGCGCGCGGGCATCCGCGCGAGCACGCCGCCGCGCGTCAGGCGGTCGTCGAGCACCGGCGCGCGCCGGGTGACGAAGACGAAGGCGCTCCACAGGTTCGAAAAGGTGACGCTCGCCTCGGCCGCGGTGCGGAGTGCGAGGAGGTCGCCGCCGAAGTTGCGCGAGCCGGTCGCGAAGGTGCCGACGTCCCACTCGCGGAAGAGGCGCCCGATCCCCGACATCCCCTGCACGAGGCTGCGGTACTGCAGCGCCGTCGAGAGCGAGCGGAAGTCGGCGCGCTGCTGGAAGCCGAGGTCGTTCGTCTCGAAGCCGGGGCTCGTCTCCTCGTAGGTCGCCGAGCCGACGAGGTTGCCCCCCGTCTTGGCGAGCGAGAGGGCGGCGAAGTGCCCGCCGAGGGCGCGGCGCGTGGTGTCGACGCCGAGGTGCGTCGCGTCGGGGCGCTGGTAGACGCGGTACGGCGCGCGCTGGAGTCGCGTGAGGTAGGCAGGCGCGCCGGCGACGTCGCTGCCGGCGACGACGCCGCTCACCGCCCAGGTGCGGTCGCCCCACGCGTGCTCGAAGTCGAGCCCCGAGACGAGCGTGCGCGAGGCCAGCAGTGGCGCGAACGCGCCCCCCGCGTCGCGCGCGCCGAGCGTGGCGATGCCGCCGACGACGGTGTTGCCGTCGTTCCAGTCCTTGCGGAGCCGGAGGACGCCGTAGCTCCCGAGCGGCTCGACGGGGACGCGCGCCACCGCGCCGCTCGTGTCGAGCAGCCGTGCGCGCGCCGCGCGCGTCACCGCACCGAGCGCGCCGACGCTCCACCCGCCGGGCGTCTTGCCGCTCACCTTCGCGGCCGAGAGGATCGTCGTCTGTCGCGGCGCGTCGAGCGCCACGACGGCGTCGCCGCCGAGGCGCCGCGCGGGGGCGCGCCCGATGCGGCGCGTGTAGAAGAAGGTCGGCGGGTCGTCGTCGTTGAGCGTGCGCGTGCGCCCGAAGGCGAAGGCGTCGGCCCCCTCGAGGAAGAAGGGGCGGCGCTCGGGGAAGAAGACCTCGAACTGCGTGAGGTTGACGACCGCGGGGTCGGCCTCGACCTGCCCGAAATCGGGGTTGACGGTGGCGCTGAGCGTGAGGTTGCGCGGGAGCCGCTGGCGGAGGTCGAGCCCCACGGCCCCCTGCGGCTCGAGCCCGCCGACGAGCGGCGTGACCTCGGTGCCGGGGATCGCCGTCGCCTGCGCGCGGACGTAGGGGAGGAGCTCGAGCGACGACGGCGTACCGAGGTCGTCGAGCCCCGTGAGCGTGCCGAAGCGCGAGACGACCCCGGGCTGGTCGGGGGGCGTCGGCGCCCAGAACGAGACCTCCTGGTCGCGCGCCACCTCGCGCGACACGTTGAAGCCCCAGCTCCCCGGCGGCAGGTCGCCGGCGCCGGCGCCGCGCGCGGTCGAGAAGCGGAGCTGCGAGAGCGGGATGCGGAACTCGGCCACCCAGCCGTCGGCCGTGACCCGTGCGCCCCCCGTCCAGACCGCGTCCCAGAGCGCGTCGTCGTCGGTGTCGTTGAAGGCGTACCAGTCGGCCTGCACGCCGCGCGGGTTGAGCGAGAAGACGAAGGCGGTGCGCCGGTCGCGGAACGAGTCGATGCCGACGCGCACCCAGTCGCTGTAGATGTCTTCGGGATCGCGCCGCGCGAGCTGGCGGCCGATGCTGTCGGGCGCCGGGTCGAAGGCGTGCACGCCGACGTAGAGCGCGCTCCCGTCGTGGAGCACGCGCACCTCGGTGCGGTAGCGCGAGGGGCGCCCCGCGAACGGCTCGCGCTGCGTGAAGCCGGTGGCGACGGGGGCCGCGCGCCACGCGTCCTCGTCGAGGCGGCCGTCGACGACGGGCGGCGCGCCGCGCAGCGCCACCGCGGCGAGCGTCCGCGGTGAGCTCGCCGCCGGCGGTGGCGACGCGGGGGTACCCTGTGCGTCGAGGGGCGCCGTGGCCCCGGCCGCGAGTGCGAGCGTCGCGACGCGGAGCGCGATGCCGGCGACACCCGCGCGACGGTGCGGGTGGCGGCCGGCGCGGGGAGGCGGCGCGGAGGCGTGACACATCCGCGCCAATCTCGCCCCGGCGGCGAGGCGACGACAGACCGTCGCCGCGGGGCACGCCGGCGTCGCGCGTGCCGGCGCGCAGGTCCCCGGCCTCGAGGCGACGCGCGGGTCACGGCCCCCCGCGCGCCGCCGTGCTCACGGGAAGCCGATCGCGCGCACGTTCGTGAGAGTCATCGGCATCACCACCGGGTAGCTCCACGGCATGTTCCGCCGATCCTGGTGCGTGGCGTGGTGCGCGTGCTGCGCCGGCCGGGCGCGTGCGGCGAAGAAGTCGCGCACGGTCCCGGGGACGGGGCGGTTCTCGCTCTCCGAGATCACCACCGCGTCGCGCAGCGTCGCCGTCCGGCCGTGGAAGCAGAAGTTCATCGCCCCCACGCGGTTGCCGACGCTCACGAGCCCCGGGACGTCCTGCCCGCACTGCATCCAGACCGCGGTGTTCATGTTCTTCCACGCGTGCAGGTCGCGGAAGGTGGCGCGGAAGTTCTCGCCGTCGAAGCGCAGCGCCGTCCCTGCCTCCATCGGGTGGTAGTCGAGCGCCGTCCCCGCGTCGGCCGACTGCGAGTGCGCGACGTTGCCGCGGAACTCGCCCATCGTGAAGCTGTTGCCGCCGTTGCGCGGGTGGTGGCCGTTCCCCGTGGCGAGGTCGTACCAGTAGCCGAAGCCGTGCTCCGACCCCGCGGCGACGTTTCCGGTGACGATCGCGTTGGCGGTCGCGAGCCAGAAGTTCGACGCCCGCGTGTCGCGCCCGTCGTGGCGGTCGGCGCGCGTGCTCCCCTCGATGACGTGCTCCAGGCGCACCTTGCGGGCGAGCGCCGCGAGGTTGCCGCGGATCACCGTCCCCTGCTCGCTCCCGTCCTCGACGTAGACACCGTGGCCGCGCACGTCGAAGACGACGTTCTCCTCGACCGTCGCGCGGTGCGTGCCGTGCACGATGATCCCGCGCTGCAGTCCGTGGTGGACGCTCGAGCGGCGCACGTACGTCCCCGGCGCCTCGCCCATCAGGTGCCAGTGCACCGGGTAGCGCCCGAGGATCCCCGGCTGGCCGAGGCGCGAGAACTCGACGTCGCTCACGCGCACCTGCGCGTCGCCGGTGAACATGACGTGCCCGCCGAGGAGCGAGTCGCGCCCGAAGCGGCTGGTCACGTGGACGTTGCGGGTGAGCAGCCCCACCTCGGCGCGCTCGTCGACCTCGACGCCCGCGATCGTCTGCAGCCGCCCGAAGTGGCGGAAGCGGAGCCCCGTGGCGAGCGTCACCTGCGCGCCGTTCACCGCGACGACCGTCGCCTCCTCCGACTCGCGCGCGTCCCAGCCGGTCGCGGTGACGACGATCCGGTCGCCCGGGCGCCAGTCGACCGGGCGCGCGAGCACGAGGCGCGACGCCCCCGCCTCGGCCGTCTCGGCGAGCTTCGTCCACGCCGTGCGCGGCGCGCCGTGCAGGTCGAGGCGCCCGGCGCCGTTGACGCCGAGGACCTTGGCGCCCATGCCGTGCGGCGGCGCGGTGCGATCGTCGCCGACGAGCGTGATCGTCGCGCGGTGCGTGAACGGCTGCTGCTCGGTCCCCACCTCGAGCGCGCCGCCGACGAGGATCGAGGTCGCCGCGAGGTCGAGATCGGTGCGTGCGAAGCGGAGCGTCCCCGCGATCTCGACGACGCCGAGAGTGGGCGGCGAGACGTCGAGCTCCATCTGACGCCCGGCCGGGATCTGCACCGCCGTCCCCTCGCCCGGGAGTCGCCCGCCCCAGGTCGCCCGGGCGGACCAGTTGCCGTCGCGCACCGCGCGGACCACCCCGCCGGCCGGGCCTGCGCCCGGCGCCGTGTCGCCGGCGCCCAGCGGGGTCCGGTCCGCGCATGCCGACAGGGCGAGCGCGATCAGCCCCAGCGCGACGGTCTGCGCGAGCGCGATGGTCTGCCGCCGATCCCACTTCCGCCGCCGATGCCGCATCGCATCCTCCGGTTCGTGTCCGAATGGATGAGCTCGCAAGGGCGATGCCGGGCGGCGCCGGTTCGCGCCCCAGCGGTCACGACGCGCCGGCAAGTCGTTGCACGACAACGGCCCGGCCGCGGGGAGGCGCGACCGGGCCGCGGTGGGCCGGCACGGGTGGGGGTGCCGCGTCGTGCGGTGTCGTCAGCGGCCGGCGGGGGCCGCCAGCGAAGCGGTCGCCGCCGTCACCGTCGCGGGCGATCCCCCCGCCCGCTCCTTGATTCCGTTCGCGAGCAGCGCGACGAGCGCCGCTCCCGCCATCCACAGCGCCCAGCGGGCGTCCCGCCGATCCCCTTCCGTCCGACGCATCGTCGCGTCCCTCCCCGGTGATGAGCGTTCGGGACGACGTGCCGCAAATCGGATGCCGAATGGTCGAGCTCGCTCAACCGCTCCGGATGTTTGCGTCGCCCGCGTCGCCGAGCAGGGTGTCGACGCGTGCCGCGATCGCGGCGCGGAGCGCCGGCGGCTCGAGCGCCTCGGCCTCCCCCGCGTACTGCAGCACGTGCCGCACCGCCCAGTCGGTGTCGGCAAGTGGCCAGCGGAGCGTGAGCGCGCCGTCGGCGTCGAGCGGCGCGCCGTGCCGTTCGGCGATCCACTTCGCGATCGTCGGCGAGTAGCGGATCGTGCACGTCGCCGGGGCGCCGCCGACGAACGCCGTCCCCTCGGCGAGCACCGCCGACGGCGAGAAGTCGTCGGGGATGTCGTAGGCGACGTCGGTGAGCGCGACCGACGCCATGCGGTCGAGGCGGAAGTTGCGGAGCGCGCCGCTGCGCGTGCACCACGCGATGCAGTACCACGCGCCCTCGGCGGTGACGAGCGCCCACGGGTGCACGACGCGCTGCACCGCGGCCACCGCCTCGCCCGCCTGGTAGAAGCACTCGACCGCGCGGCGCGCGAGCCGCGCACGGCGGAGCGTCGCCAGCGTGCGGCGGAGCCGCGCGGCGATCGGGTCGACCGGCCCGGGCGGCGGCTCGAGCGCGCGTGCGTCCTCGCGGGCCGCGGGCCGCTCGACGAGCACCTGTCGCAGCCGCGCGCGCGCCTCGGCGATCGCCGCCTCCTCCCCGGGAGCGCAGTCGCCGGCGAGCATCGCCAGCCCCAGCTCGAGCGCGTGCAGCTCGCCCGTGGTGAGCCGCATCGGGCGCAGGAAGTGACCCGGGGTCAGCAACTCGATCGTCGCGTCGGCGTCGGCGGTGTCGTCGTGGTCGCGCTCGACGAGGATGCGCACCGGCTCGACGTAGCCCGCGAGTTCGTCGCCGCGAGCGTCGAGGAGGCGGACGAGCTTGAGGAGCTCGCCCGGCGCGAGCCGGAGCTCGGCGGCGACGTCGCCGACGCGGCGCGGGACGCCGGGGACGAGGCGCGGCACGAGCGCGAGCAGCCGCGCGAGGTCGTGCGCCGCGCCCGCCGTGGCGGCGTGCGCGCTCATGCGGCGCTCCCCGCGTGCCGCGCGCGGACCGCGCGCAGCGCGTCGTGCCACGCGGCGACGATCGCCGGCGGCGAGACCGGCACCACCGCCCCGCCGAAGCCGAGCGCCCAGCGCACGAACGCGTCGGGGCGGCGCACCGCGACGCGCCGCCGGTCGGCGTGCCCCTCGACCGGCTCGCCCTCGTCGAGCACCCCGGCCGCGGCCCCGGTGGCGCGCGCGACGCGGAAGACGACGGGGAGCGGGGCGTCGTCGCCCAGGGCCCACGGCTGCTCCACGCGTGCCCAGCGCGCGCGGTCGAACGAGGGCGGGATCGCGTACTGCGGCGCCTCGGCCGTCTCGTCGACGCGCACGTCGCGCATCCGCGTCACGCGGAAGCGCCGCAGCGCGCCCGCCGAGGCGTCGTGGCCCACGAGGTACCACTGCCCCCGCAGCGGCACGAGCGCGTAGGGCGCGACGGTGCGCGTGCGCGCCTCGTCGCTGGCGATCGAACGGTAGGTGAAGGTGACGTGCCGGTGCTCCGCGAGCGCGGTGGCGAGCGCCGGGAGCGTCGCCGGATCGGGGGCGGCGCGTGCGGCCACGACGACCTCGCCCTCGTCGCCGGGGCGCGCCGCCTCGGGGAGGTCGACGGCGAGCTTGCGCAGCGCCCCCTCGACCTGCGCGGCGAGCGCCGGGTCGCCCGCGGCGATCGCGCGCGCCGCGGCGCGCCGCACCAGCTCGACCGCCGCCGGCGTCACCGGTACCTCGACGAGCGCGCGGTAGCCCTCGCGATCGACCTTCCGCGGCGGCGGCGCCCCTTCCTGCATCGACGCGAGGTACGGGAGGTAGAACGCGCTCCCGCTCAGCGAGTAGCGCCCGTCGCGCACGACGATCGGCACGCCGAAGGCGCGGAGCGCCTCCTTGTCGCGCTCGAACTTCTTCTCGAGCGCGGCGCTCGGCGCGGCGTCGGGGCGGTGGTGGCGCGCGTACGCCGGGACGTGGCGGTAGAGGTAGTCGCGCGAGACGCCGCCGCGGTTCCGCAGGAGGCAGGCGATCAGGTCGACCCAGCGGGTGACGGTGGGCGTCGCGCGCTGGCTGGGCGTCGTGCGGTCGCGTGCGGGAGTGGGCATCGCCGGCGAGGGGAGGGGCCGCGAATATCGCACCCGGCGCGCGCCGCGACGACGTCCCGATCGCGCGGGGGACGTCACGAGGCGACGCGCGCAGCGCAGGCGCGCCGCCGCGCGTTCACGGGGCGGCGTGCCGACGTCGCGCGCACGCCGCCGCGCCTCCACCCCGTCCGCATGCCCCCCGTGCCGACCGCACCACGCCGCGCGCTCCTCGCCGCCGCCGCGCTCCTCCCCGCACTCCCCGTCGCCGCGCAGGGGGCGGGGGCCGTCCCCACCTTCCGAGAGGTCGCCGGCCACGAGATCGCCGCGCGCATCGCCACGCACGCCGAGGCGCTGCGCTGGCTCGAGCGCGTCGCCGCCACCTCGCCCCGGCTCCGGCTCGTGCGCCTCGGCCGCACGTGGGAGGGGCGCGAGCTGGTCACCGCGGTCGTCAGCGACCCGGCCAACCTCGCGCGGCTCGACGAGATCCGCGCCACCAGCGTCCGGCTGAGCGCCCCCGCGACCGCCGACGACCTCGCGCGGGCGCGCGCCGCGCTCCCCGGGCAGCCCGTGGTCGCGTGGCTCGGCGGCTCGATCCACGGCAACGAGCTCTCGGGCACCGAGGCGCTGCTGCAGCTCGTCGAGCACCTCGTCACCCGCGACGACGCCGCGACGCGCGAGGTGCTGCGCTCGGCCGTCGTGCTCGTCGACCCGATGCTCAACCCCGACGGCCGCGACATGTTCGCGCAGCAGCACCACGACCTCGCCGGCGAGACGCCGAGCGCGCTGCAGGCCGACGCCTCGCGCGACTTCGGCGGCTTCTGGTCGCAGGGCTTCCGCGGCGGCCACTACTTCTTCGACACCAACCGCGACTGGTTCGCGCACACGCAGCGCGAGACGCGCGAGCGCATGCCGTTCCTGCACGCCTGGCGCCCGCAGGTCGCGATCGACCTGCACGAGCAGGACACCGACGGCGAGTTCTTCTTCGACCCGCCGGGCGACCCCGTCAACCCGTCGTTCCCCGAGTTCTCGTCGCGCTGGTTCGGGATCTTCGGCCGTGCCTACGCCGCGGCCTTCGACTCGGCCGGCTTCGAGTACATGACGCGCGAGCGGTACAACTACTTCTACCCGGGCTACACCAGCAACCGCGGCTACCATGGCGCGGTCGCGATGCTCTTCGAGCAGGGGTCGACGCGCGGGCTCCGCATCGAGCGCTCCGACGGCACGGTGCGCACGCTGCGCCAGGCGATGACGCAGCAGTACACCGCCGCCTGGACCGCGCTCCGCACGATCGCCGCGCAGCGCGAGCGCCTGCTCGCCGAGTACCTCGAAAGCCAGCGGAAGCTCGTCGCCGACGGCGACGGCGGCCTCGCCTTCGTCCTCCCGATCGACGAGCGCCGCCCCGGGCTCCTGCGCGAGCTGGTCGAGACGCTCGAGCGCAACAACATCGCGGTCGACAGCGCCCCCGCCGGGCTCCGCCTCGCCGGGGCGACCGACCGCGCCGGGCTCCCCGCCGGCACGGTGACGCTCGCCGGCCCGGCGTACGTCGTCCGCACGACGCAGCAGGCCGGGCGCCTCGCCCGCACGCTGCTCCAGCGCGAGACGCCGATGGACAGCGCCTTCCTCGGCCGCGCGCGCGCCTTCACCGACCGCGCCGAGAACCCGCGCTTCTACGACATCACCGCCTGGTCGCTCCCGCTCCTCTTCGACGTCGACGCGTACACGACCACCGTCGCCGCCGTCGCCGGGCGCACCGTGCCGCGAGGCGCCGCCACGGCGCCGGCGCCGGTGGCGCGCGCGAGCTACGCCTACCTGATCGACGGCTCGCAGCCCGCCTCGCTCGCCGCCCTCTGGCACCTGCGCGACCGCGGCTACCGGGCCGGCGTCCTCACCGCCCCGAGCCGCTTCGGCGGGCGCCCGGTCAACGCGGGGAGCGTGATCGTCCGCACCGGGCAGAACGACGCCTCGGTGCACGCCGTCGTCGACTCGCTCGCGCGCCGCTGGTCGCTCGCGGTCACGCCGATGAGCACCGGCCTCGCCGACTCGGGCTATGCCTCGCTCGGCTCGGGCGACTTCACCGTGAACGTGAAGCCGGTCACCGTCGGGATCCTCATGGACGACGGCATCAGCGGCCAGTCGTTCGGCTTCGCGTGGTACACGCTCGACGCGCAGCACGGCATCCCCGTCTCGCTCGTGCGCACGCGGAGCGTCGCGTCGCTCCCGTCGCTCGGCCGCTTCGACGTGCTCGTCCTCCCGGACGCGCAGGGCGGCGCGCTCGCCGCCGCCCTCGGCGAGGCCGGCGTGCGCCGGCTCGAGGCGTGGGTGCGCGACGGCGGGACGCTCGTCGCCATCGGCGGCGGCGCCGACTGGGCGCGCACGCAGCTCAAGCTCGCGCTCCGGAGCTGGTACGACGGCGACGCCGGCAAGGGGAAGGCGCCGATCGCGGTGCCGGGGACGATCTTCCGCGCCACGCTCGACACGCGCCACTGGATGACCGCCGGGGCGCGCGCCACGCTCCCGGTGCTCGTGAACTCGACGCGCCTCTGGCAGCGCCCCGCCGAGGCGGCGAGCCCCGCCCGCCACGTCCTCGCCACCTACGCCGACTCGCTCCCGATGTCGGGGCACGCGTGGCGCGAGACGACGGAGCGGATCCGCGGGAGCGTCTTCCTCTACGAGGAGCGCGTCGGCGCGGGGCGCGTCGTCGCCTTCGCCGAGGATCCCAACTTCCGCGGCTACTGGCGCGGGGCGAACCGGCTCTTCCTCAACGCGGTCGTGCTCGCGCCGAGCGGGCGCGGACCGTGAGCGGCGCCTGACCGTCTCCTGACCATCGTGCCCTGCGCCTCGGGGCGCGTCCGCATTCGCACGCGACGCGCCCCGTCGCCATCATGGAGGCGATGGCCCACTCCTCCGCCGGCATCGACCGGCGCCCCGCTCCCGCCGCCCGCCGCGAGCTCGTGCTGCTGCACGAGCACCTGCCGGTCGCCGTCGCCATGGTCCGTCGCGGGAGCGACGGCCGGCTGCACGTCGTCACCGCCAACCGGCGCATGATCGCGCTCGGGCGACGGCTCGGCCTCGCCCCGCGCGACGTCGCCGGCGGCGTCGCGTCGCTCGACGCGCTCCTCCCCGCCCTCCCCGGGCTTCCGGCGTCGGCCACCCACGCCTTCCTCGCCGGGATCGGCGAGGCGGTGACGACGCGGCGCCCCACCGTCTGCACCCTCGACGGCGTCGCCGACGGCGCGCTCGACCTCGAGGCGACGATCGTCCCCGTCGGCGCGCACGCGCGCACCGCGCGGCTCGCCGTCGTCTCGCTGCGCGACATCACCGAGGAGCGCGCCGCCGCCCAGCGGCAGCGCGCGCTCGAGGAGCAGCTCGCCCGCTCCGAGAAGCTCACCGCGCTCGGCACGCTCGCCGGCGGCCTCGCGCACGACTTCGGCAACGTGCTCGCGGGCATCGCGGGCCACGCCGAGCTCCTCGGCCTCGACGTCGACGGCAACGCGTCGGCGCAGGAGTCGCTCGCGCAGATCTTCGCCGGCGTGCGCCGCGCGCAGGGGCTGGTCGACCAGGTCCTCGCCTTCGCGCGCCGGCGCCCCCCCGCGCGCCGCCCGCTCCGCCTCGACGCCCTCGTCGCCGAGGCGGTCGCCTTCATCGCCGGGCGCGTCCCGCCCAACGTGACGCTCACCGTCGCCGACGACGGCGCCCCCCCCGTCCTCGGCGACGCGACGCAGCTCCTGCAGGCCTTCGACAACCTCGTCACCAACGCGCTCCACGCGCTCGCGGAGTCGGGGGGGGCGATCACGATCCGCCTCGACACGCTGCAGCTCGAGGGGATGGCGATGCCCGCCGACCGCGAGCCGGGGCGCTACGCGCGGCTCCGCATCGGCGACACGGGGCCCGGCATCGCCAAGGCGCACCTGCCGCGCATCTTCGAGCCGTTCTTCACGACCAAGGGCGCCGGGCGCGGCACGGGGCTCGGCCTCGCCGTCGTGCACGGCGTGATCGAGGCGCACGACGGGATGATCGGCGTCGAGAGCGCCCCCGGCGAGGGCGCGCTGTTCACGATCCTCCTTCCCGCCGCCTCCGCGGCCGCGACGCGCAGCACCCCGACGGGGAGCGACGAGATCCCGCGCGGCGCGGGCGAGCGCGTGCTCGTCGTCGACGACGAGTCGATCGTCGTCGAGGCGACGGTGCGCCAGCTCCGCCGCCTCGGCTACCGCGCCACCGGGAGCACCGACCCCGCCGCGGCGCTCGCGCAGGTGCGCGCCGACCCGCAGGCGGTCGACGCGGTGCTCACCGACTTCACCATGCCGGGCATGCACGGCGGCGAGCTCGCGCAGGGGCTACGCGCGGCGCGCGCCGACCTCCCGCTGCTGCTCATGAGCGCCAACCTCGCCGACATGCCCGCCGCCGAGCGCGCCCTCTTCGCGGCCGCGATGGCGAAGCCGTTCAGCGCGACGACGCTCGCCGAGACGCTCGACGCGGTGCTGGGGACGCGGCGCGAGGGGTGACCGCGGCGCTCAGCGCGCCTGCACGAAGAGCCACGCCGCGCTCGCGACGCCGATCACCGCGACGCTCGCCCGCACCCAGCGCGGGTCGACGCGCTGCGCCACGCGCGCCGCGATCGCGCCACCCGCGGCCGAGCCGAGCGCCATCGCCCCCGCCAGCGGCCACTCGACGACGCCCGAGAGCGCGAAGGTCGCCGCGGCGACCAGGTTGAAGCAGTTCGCGGCGAAGTTCTTGAGGCCGTTCATCTGGTGCACGTCGCGCAGCCCGAGCACGCCGAAGGCGGCGAGCATCATGATCCCCGCGCCCGCGCCGAAGTAGCCGCCGTAGATCGCGACCACGAAGAGCAGCACGCGCGCCCGCAGCGTGGGCGGGGGGACGTGCGCCGCCGCGCCCGCGACGTCGCCGGCGGCGATCGCGGCGGGGCGGAGCCGGCGCGCGATCGCGCCCTGCATCACGAACAGCGCCGTCGCCCCGAGCACGAGCCACGGGACGAGCTGCGCGAAGCGGCGCTCGGGCGTCGAGACGAGGAGCAGCCCGCCCGCGAGTCCCCCGGCGATCGCCGGGACGACGAGCGCGCGCACCCACGCCCGCGCCCCCGCGAGCGCGCCGCGGTACCCCAGCATCGAGCTCACGCCGCCGGGCCAGAGGGCGACCGTGCTCGTCGCGTTGGCCGCCACGGGGGGGACGCCGAGCCCCACGAGCGCGGGGAAGGTGAGCAGCGTCCCGCCCCCCGCGACCGAGTTGGCCGCGGCGCCGAGGGCGGCGGCGATCGTGACGCCCGCGAGCTGTTCGAGGTCGGCCATCGGGAACGGAATCTAGACGTGCGCGTTACTCGCCCGATCTCGACGTCCCGACCGGCGCCACTCCCCGGCCCCCGATGACGGGGGACATCACCGGCGCCGCATGCGGTCGGGCGTCTCCGCTGTGCTCACGGTAGGGAGACAGCAATGCCCCAGGAGCCCGTGTTCCCGGGTGTGCGCCGCCTCGCGACGCGCACCCTCGCCGCCCTCTGCGCGCTCCCCGCGCTCCTCGCCGCGCAGGCCCCGCGCGGCATCCTGACCGGGCGCGTGACGAGCGCCGAGACCGGCCAGCCGCTGCAGGGCGCGAGCGTCGCCGTCGTCGAGGCGGGGCTCGGCGCCCTCGCGCGCGCCGACGGCTCGTACCGCATCCAGCTGCCGGCGGGGACGTACCGGCTGAACGCACGCCTGATCGGTTACGTCACCGACAACCGCACGGTCACCGTCGCCGCCGGCCAGACGATGCGGCTCGACTTCGCGCTGCGCCGCGCGCCGCAGACGCTGCAGCAGGTCGCCGTCGTCGGCTCGGCGCGCCGCTCCGAGGAGCGCGTCGTCACCACCGCCCCCGTCCCCGTGGACGTCATCACGGCCGAGGAGATCAAGCAGACGGGGCGCACCGAGACGGCGCAGATCCTCCAGATGCTGGTGCCGTCGCTCAACTTCCCGCGGTCGTCGATCGCCGGCGGCGTCGACGGGCAGCGCCCCTTCACGCTGCGCGGCATGAACCCCGACCAGGTCCTCGTGCTGGTCAACGGCAAGCGCCGGCACATCGGCGCGGTCGTCGCGGTGAACAACTCGGTCGGGCGCGGCTCCTCGGGCGTCGACCTCAACGCGATCCCGGCCTCCGCGATCGAGCGCATCGAGGTGCTGCGCGACGGCGCCGCGGCGCAGTACGGCTCCGACGCGATCGCGGGCGTGGTCAACATCGTGCTCAAGAAGCAGGCGCCGGCGCAGTACTCCAGCACGATCGGCCGCGTCAACTCGACGCTCGCCGGGGCGCTCAGCCCGGTGCAGGGGTCGGTCCGCTACAGCGACGGCGGCGTGCTGCAGGCCGACATGAGCCAGAGCTGGGGCTTCGGCGACAACGGCTACGTGAACGTGTCGGCCGAGTACCGCGACCGCGGGCTCACGAACCGCGCCGCGCCCGACCTGCGGCCGCAGTTCTTCAACGACGCCACGATCGCCCCCGACCGCCTCGCGCTGACGCGCAACAACGCGTGGTACGGCGACGCCGCGCTCCGCGAGGGCGGCGCGATGGTCAACGCGGGGACGCAGTTCCGCAACGGCGTCGAGTGGTACTTCTTCGGCGGCGCCTTCCGCCGCGAGAGCCAGGCCTTCGGCTTCCCGCGCCGCCCGCTCGAGCGCGTCGTCGTCCGCTCGATCTGGCCCAACGGCTTCCTCCCCGAGATCTGGGGGACGAGCACCGACGCCAGCGGCACGACGGGGCTCAAGGGCAAGTGGGGGGCGTGGGGCTACGACTTCTCGGCGCAGTACGGCGGCAACCGCTTCCGCTTCGACGTGCGCAACACCAACAACCCGACGCTCGGCGCCGCGAGCCCGACCGAGTTCTACGCCGGGCAGCTCGAGGCGACGATCGGGCAGCTGAACGCCGACTTCAACCGCTCCTTCACCATCGGCGGCTGGGCCGGGCCGCTGACGCTCGCCTTCGGCGCCGAGGGGCGCCGCGAGGGGTACCGCATCATCGAGGGCGAGCCCGGCTCCTACATCGACGGCGGCGTGCGCGTCCTCGACGGGCCCGAGGCGGGGCAGCCGACGGTCTCCGGGTCGCAGCTCTTCTACGGCTTCCGCCCGCAGGACGCGCGGCGCCCGCGCCGAGGCTCGAGCGCGCTCTACGTCGACGCCGAGGCGCAGCCGTGGCGCCGCGTCACGCTCGGCCTCGCCGGGCGCCGCGAGCAGTACTCCGACTTCGGCGAGGCGACGATCGGCAAGGTGACGAGCCGTTTCGACCTCGGTGCCGGGTGGGCGGTGCGCGCCGCCTTCAACACCGGTTTCCGCGCACCGACCCTCGGGCAGGCGAACTACCGCGCCACCGCCTCGAACGTGCTGATCATCGGCGGCGTCCCCACGCCGAACGAGGCGCTCACGCTCGCGACCGACGAGCCCGCGGCGATCGCCCTCGGCGCGACCCCGCTCCGCCCCGAGCGCAGCCGCAACTGGAGCGGCGGCCTGACCTACAACCCGAGCCGCACCTTCACCGCCACCGTCGACTGGTTCCGCATCGACGTCGACGACCGCATCGTCCTCTCCGAGAACTTCGTCGGGGCCGGCGTCCGCTCGATCCTCGCCGCCAACGGCATCACGGGGCTCGACATCCGCCCCCGCTTCTTCACGAACGCCGTCGACACGCGCACGCAGGGCGTCGACGTCGTCGTGCGCTACCTCGCGGAGCTCGGCGACAAGCGCAACCTCAACGTCACGCTCGGCTACAACCACAACCGGGTCGAGCTGCTGCGCATCGCCGACGCCCCGGCGCCGCTGCAGGCGGCGGGGCAGACGCAGCTCTTCGGCCGCGTCGAGCGCTCGCGACTGATCGAGGCCCAGCCGCGCAACTCGTTCCGCGGGAACCTGATCTACACGCAGGACAAGTGGAACGTGAACGTGCAGCAGGCCTACTTCGGCGCCGTCACGAGCCGCTCGAACCTCACCGCCGTCCCGCCCCCGGGCGCGACCACCCCGCGCGACCTCCTCTCGTGGCGCGACGCGGGCGACCAGACCTTCGGCGGCCGGTGGATCACCGACGTGTCGGTCGGCGTCCAGATCGACCCGAAGTTCCTCCTCACCATCGGGGCCGACAACATCTTCGACGTCTACCCCGACCGCATCACGGTGAACAATCCCGACAACTTCGGCGGGACGCGCCTCTTCAACCCGTTCTCGCCCTTCGGCGCCAACGGCCGCTTCGTCTGGGCGCGCATGACGTTCACGCCCTGAGCGCGGGCGTCCGGCAGCCGCGGGGGACTACGGGCGGAACGGCCGTGGGGCACGGGCTGGCGCCCGTAGTCCCCCACGGCTGTTGCGCCCGTAGTCGCCCACGGCTGCCCCGCCATCGCATCCGCGATAGCTTCGCCACGCCGCTCGGAACCACTCCCGCCCGCCCATGCTGCGCCGCCTGCGCGACAACCTCACCGCCCGCGTCCTCGTCGCCATCGCGCTCGGCGCCCTCCTCGGGGCGCTCGCGCCGGAGTGGGGACGGGCGATGCGGCCGCTGGGCGACACCTTCGTCAAGCTGGTGAAGATGGTCATCGGCCCGGTGATCTTCCTCACCATCGTCCTCGGCGTCGCCAACGTCGCCGACATCAAGAAGGTGGGCAAGGTCGGCGGCAAGGCGTTCCTCTACTTCGAGTTCGTCACCACCTTCGCCCTCGCGATCGGCCTCGTCGTCGTCAACGTCACGAAGCCCGGCGCGGGCCTCGACGTCACCGCGCTCGCCGGCGGCGACATCAGCCGCTACACCTCGCAGGCGAAGCAGATGACGATCGTCGAGTTCCTGACGCACATCGTCCCCGCCTCGCCCGTGCAGGCCTTCGCCGAGGGCGAGATCCTCCAGATCGTCTTCTTCGCCGTCCTCTTCGGCGCCGCGCTCGCGGCGCTCGGCACCACCGGCAAGCCGCTCGTCGACGTCCTCGACCGCACCTCGCAGGTCTTCTTCCGGATCGTCGGCATCATCATGGTCGTCGCCCCGATCGGCGCCTTCGGCGCGATGGCCTTCACGATCGGCTCGTTCGGCCTCAAGACGCTCCTCCCGCTCGGCCGCCTCATGCTCGACGTCTACGTCACCATGGCGGTCTTCATCTTCGGCGTCCTCGGCCTCGTCTGCCGGCTGGCCGGCTTCCGCCTCCTCGAGTTCCTCCGCTGGATCAAGGACGAGATCCTCCTCGTCCTCGGCACCAGCTCGTCGGAGGCGGCGCTCCCCCGCCTCATGGACAAGCTCGAGCGCTACGGCTGCGAACGGTCGATCGTCGGCCTCGTCGTCCCCGCCGGCTACTCGTTCAACCTCGACGGGACGAGCATCTACCTGTCGATGGCGACGATCTTCCTCGCGCAGGCCTACGGCGTCGACCTCGCCGTCTCGCAGCAGCTCGGCATCCTGCTCATCCTGATGGTCACGTCCAAGGGCGCCGCGGGCGTCACCGGCTCGGGCTTCATCGTCCTCGCGAGCACGCTCAGCATCCTCCGCGTCGTCCCCGTCGAGGGGATCGCCCTCCTCCTCGGCGTCGACCGCTTCATGTCCGAGGCGCGCGCGATCACGAACCTCATCGGCAACGGCGTCGCCACGCTCGTCGTCGCCCGGAGCGAGGGGGCCTTCGACGACGACCGCCGCGCCGCCGCCGTCGCCGCGCTCCGCGCCCGCGCCGCCTGACCGCCGCCATGCCCCCGTTCGACGCCGGCGCCGCCTTCCTCGCGAAGAGCCGCGAGCTCCTCCGCCACACCTACCTTCCCAAGCTCCGCGCCGCCTGCGCCGTCCTCGGCGACGACGACATGTGGTGGCGCCCCGCCGAGGGGAGCAACAGCATCGGCGTCCTCCTGCTCCACATGGCCGGGAACGCGCGCCAGTACATCGCGAGCGGCGTCGGCGGCGCGCCGATGACGCGTGACCGCGACGCCGAGTTCGCCGCCACCGGCGGCCTGACGCGCGACGAGCTCCTCGCGCACTTCACCGACGCGATCCGCGCCTGCGACGACGTCCTCGCACGCACCACCCCGGCCATGCTCGGCGAGCCGCGCACCATCCAGGGGGGTAAGACCACCGTGCAGGACGCGATCTACCAGGTCGTCGAGCACGTCGCCGGCCACACCGGCCAGGTCATCCAGCTCGCCAAGTGCCGCGCCCCCGGCACGATCCGCTTCTACGACGCCTCCACCCACGGCGTCCGCCGCCTCTGGTCGCCCGACGCCTGAGACTGACGTTCGGTGACGCGGTGGCAGTTCCGTGGCGGTCGCGCCCGCGCGTCGATCCGGCTGCCGTGACGGCGCCTCAGAGCGTGAACTGCAGCCCCGCCGTGAACAGCCCGTCGAACTTCTGCGCCCGCACCGGCAGCGGGCGGATCGGCGGCGTCGCGGGGAGGAGCCCCGGCGCGTTGTTGAAGGTCGCGAGGTAGCCGAGCTTGATCCCGATCCGCTGCGACAGCGGCGCGACGAGCGACGAGCGCGCCGTGGCCAGCCAGCCGGAGGTCGTGGTGAAGTTGGGCACGACGTTCACCGTCTGCTCGAAGTAGGCGACGTCGCTGAACTTGTGCCGGTAGTAGCCGTCGACGTTGCCGACGAAGTCGGACTCCGACGGCTGCACCGCCCCCGCCACCGCGACGAAGCGGCGCTGCAGCGCGCCCACGCCGACGTCGAAGCGCAGCTCGTCGCGCTCGTCCTTGACCAGCGTCCAGCTCAGGCCGACCGCCTGGTTCAGCACGCTCGCGAGGCCGGCCGGGACGTTCCGCAGCGCGTCGAACCGCGCGAACGCGGTGAGGTTCGCGCGCAGCGTGTAGTCGGCGCGCACGCCGCCGGTGAACAGCTGCGCGTTGGTGATCCCGTTCGCACGCCCGTAGACGAGGTTCGCCGTCTGGGTGAAGCGCCACTTCGGCCACTGGTACGTGAACTTCTCGCCCAGCGACGTCGTCAGCACGTCCTGGTTGCCCGAGGCCTGCGCGAGCGCGAAGTCCGCGCTCAGCGTGTACGGGGGCTTGGGCGGATCGGCGGGCTTGGGCGGGCAGGCGCAGGGGGCCTGCGCGGCGAGCTGGGTGACGGACACCGCGAGGGCGGCGAGGACGACGATCCGGCGGCTGACGGGCATGTCGCGTGGGGACGGAGGACGCGCCGGCCGACACGGCCGCACGCACGAACCGCCCGGCACCGGATCCCGGCGGCGGGCGGCTCGTGAACGTTCTCCGTCGATCGTGCGCGCGACAACTGCCCCGAGGGACGATTGCGCCGCCGCGCGCACGGCCGGCGCGGCACGCTCAGCGCGGCACGGTCGTCGTCGTGCGGCCGCGCATCGCGACCATCCGGTAGATCCACAGCAGCAGCATCGCCCCGAGGATCGAGGCGATCCACCCCGCCCCGTCACCCTCGCCGTACCAGCCCAGCGCGCGCCCGATGAAGCTGGCGAGGAAGGCCCCCACCACGCCGATGATCATCGTCACGATGAAACCGCCGGGATCACGCCCCGGCATGAGCAGCTTGGCGATCGCACCCACGATCAGCCCCACGATCAGCGTCGAGATCATCGTCCCGCCTCCGGGATCCCGGTGTCAGTGCCCGGGGTGTACGCCGTGCGCCGGCCGAATGCCAGGCGATGGAAGCGGCGTGTCACCCATGTCAACGCCACCACGAGGAGCAACGCACATGCCACGGGGACGAGGATCGCCAGCGCGCTCGTGACCGCCGCGCCCACGGCCTCGACCGTCGAGACCACCGGATTCGCGACACCGCCCGTCGTCGCCGTGCTCTTCAGTCGCACGAGCGCCGTCGCCCCCTGCAGCAGCCCGGCCGCGCCGCCACCGCCCACGAGCGCGATCCCCCACGTCACCACCGGCGGGAGGTCGACGATCGTCGCCGCGCTCGCGAGCGTCCCCGCGATCACGGCGACCGGCGTCGCGACGCTGTCGAGCAGGTTGTCGACCCACGGCACGTAGTACGCGCCGATCTCCGCCAGCGCCGCCGTGCCGAGCGCCGCGAGCGCCGGCGTGCTGCCGAGCGCCGCGAAGTGCGGCGAGAGGTGGACGAGGTCCGCGCGCGACGCCGCGCCGAGCGCGAGGAGCGGCAGGAAGATGCGGAAGCCGCACGCCGCCGCGACGCCGATCCCCACCAGGATGCCCACGAAGGTCTCCACCATGCCGGCAATGTCCCGCGCCGTCGCGTGCCGCGCCATCGGCCCGCCCCCGTTCCCGTCCCCGGGGGGCGCCACGGCGCATTCGGCGCGGGCGCCGGGCGGGTGCATATTCCCGCCCGTCCTCCACCCGCCATCGCCCACATGCCCGATCGGACCCCGCTCGTCGGCGTGATCATGGGGAGCCGCAGCGACTACGCCACGCTCGCCCCCGCGGTCGCCGTCCTCGAGGAGTTCGCCGTCCCCCACGAGGTGCGCGTCGTCTCCGCGCACCGCACCCCCGACGCGATGTTCGACTACGCCGCGTCGGCCGAGGGGCGCGGCCTGCGCGTCATCATCGCCGGCGCCGGCGGCGCGGCCCACCTCCCCGGCATGGTCGCCGCCAAGACGGTGCTCCCGGTCATCGGCGTCCCCGTCCCCGCCACCGCCCTGCAGGGGATCGACGCGCTCCTCTCCATCGTCCAGATGCCCAAGGGGATCCCGGTGGCCACCGTCGCCATCGGCCAGCCGGGGGCGGCGAATGCGGGGCTCCTCGCCGTCCAGATCCTCGGCACCACCGACGCCGCGCTCCGCGCGCGCCTCGCCGAGTGGCGCGCCGCGCGCACGGCGGAGGTCCTCGACGCTCCCGACCCCCGCCCCGCCCACGCGTGACGACGCCGCCCGCGATCCTCCCCGGCGCGACCATCGGCTTCCTCGGCGGCGGGCAGCTCGGGCGCATGGCGGCGATGGCCGCGCGCGCCCTGGGCTACGACGTGCAGGTGCTCGACCCCGACCCCGCCTGCCCCGCGCGCTCGGTCGCGAGCCGGACGATCACCGCCCCGTACGCCGACGCCGACGCCGCCGCGGCGCTCGCCCGCGAGTGCGCCGTCGTCACCCTCGACATCGAGCAGGTCGCCGTCCCGAGCATCGAGGCGGCGGCGGCGCTCGCCCCCGTGCGCCCCGGCGCGCAGGTGCTCCACGTCGTGCAGGACCGCGTGCGGCAGAAGGAGTGGCTCGCCGCCCTCGGCTTCCCGCTCGGCCCCTTCGGCACCGCCCGCACGCGCGAGCAGCTGCAGCACGAGCTGGCGCGCCTCACGCCGGCGATCGTCAAGAGGGCGCAGGGGGGCTACGACGGCCGCGGGCAGGTGCGCGTGCGCACGCACGCCGACGTCGACGCCGCGCTCCCGCTCGTCGACCGGATCCCGGTCGTCGTCGAGCAGTGGCTCGCGCTCGCGGGCGAGCTCTCGGTGATGGTCGCCCGCGATCCCGCCGGCGCCGTCGTGACCTATCCCGTCGCCTTCAATCACCACGACCACGGCGTGCTCACCTGGAGCATGACGCCGGCCCCGGTCGACCCCGCGATCGCCGCGCGCGCCACCGAGGTCGCGATCGCGATCGCCGAGGCGCTGGGGGTGGTGGGGCTGCTCGCGGTCGAGTTCTTCCTCACCGAGCGCGGCGAGGTGCTGGTCAACGAGCTCGCCCCCCGCCCGCACAACACCTTCCACACCACCGAGCGCTCGGCCCCCACGAGCCAGTTCGAGCAGCAGGTGCGGGCCGTCTGCGGCCTCCCGCTGGGCGACACGCGGCTCGTCGTCCCCGGCGCGATCGTGAACATCCTCGGCGACGTCTGGCCGGGCGGCGGCGGGGTCCCGCCGTGGGAGGCGGCGCTCGACGTCCCGGGCGTCCGGCTCCACCTCTACGGCAAGGCCGAGGCGCGCCCGGGGCGGAAGATGGGCCACCTGAGCGCCACCGGCCCCACCGCCACCGCCGCGCGCGACACCGTCCTCGCCGCCTTCCGTCGCCTCGTCCCCCCCGGGCACTCCTACGCCTGAACGCGGGGGCGCCGCCCGGGTCAGCGACGCCCGCCGCGGTCCGACGGCGAGGCGGGGGCCTCGTCGTGGTGGCGGAGGCGCGCGACCCCCATGCCGATCCCCGTCCCCATCATCGCCGGCACGATCGCGGCGAGGGTGAGGAGCGGGTTGGAGATCGTGTAGGGGAGCGTCGCCCCCGTCAGGTGCGCGATCGCGTGCGCCATCGGGACCGAGAGGCCGAGGATCATGCCGCGGCGCCACGCCCCCTCGGGGTGCCACGCCGCGAGGACGAAGGCGGCGCTGAAGAGGAGCGCCCCCGGCGTCTGGAGCTCCTCGGCGCGGAAGTCGGCGAGCCCGATCGTCGAGCCGACCAGCACCGAGAGGACGAGCGAGAGCGCGGAGGACATGAGGCCTCGCCGGTGGCGGCGCGAGAGGAGGCGACGGGACGCGATGCACGACGATAGCGCGTGCGCACGCGCGCTGCACGTCGCGGCCCCGCGCGGCCCCGCCCGCGCCCCGCGCGCGCCGGGGGCGACTCCGCAGGCGCCGCACGCCCCGAAGCGCGCCCGAAACGAACGTCAATTTTCTCTGCGCAAGTCGTTGCGCGGCAACAGGTTGAACATCGACGCCGCCTGTCAAGCACTTCCGGCCTCCGGACGGTGCTCCCAGAATGTCCGCCATGCCGCTCCTCCCCGTCTTCGGCCACGACGCCCTGCGGGCACGCCTCGGCGCGACGCACGCGCGCGGGGCGCTCCCGTCGTCGCTGCTGCTGCACGGCGCGCGCGGAACGGGGAAGCAGCGCCTCGCGCTCTGGCTCGGCCAGCTCCTGCTCTGCACGGGCGTCGACGACGGGCCCTGCGGCCGCTGCCAGGGGTGCAGCTACGTGGAGCGGCTCCAGCACCCGGATCTCTACTGGTTCTTCCCCGTCCCGCGTCCCGACGGGGGTGACCGGTCGGCCGAGGAGGTGCTCGCCGACGCCGCGGCCGCGATGCGCGAGCGCGCGAGCACGGGGGCGTGGGGGCCGTCGTCGGGGATGGAGGCGCACTTCGTCGACACCGTCCGCGCGATGGTGAAGGCGGCGGCGTGGAAGCCGAAGCTGGGGGCGCGCAAGGTCATCGTGATCGGCGACGCGGAGCGGATGGTCGTGCAGGCGGGCGCCGACCAGGCCGCGAACGCCCTCCTCAAGCTCCTCGAGGAGCCGCAGCCCGACACGACGCTCGTCCTCACCAGCTCGGAGCCGGGGCAGCTCCTCCCGACGATCCGCAGCCGGGTGGTCGCGCTCCGCGTCCCGCGCGTGGGCGACGACGCCGTGGCCGCCTTCGCGGCGGCCGCACGCGAGGCCGGCGTGGCGATCGCCCCGGGCGCGGTGGCGAAGGCCGCCGGCGCCCCGGGCGCGCTCGTCGCCTCGACCGCGGAGACGGGGAGCGAGGGGCGCGTCGACGCCTGGCTCGCGGCGACCCGCGGCGGCGACGCGGCGCGCTTCGTCGCCGTCCTGGCCGAGAAGCCGGTGGCGGCGCGTGGCGCCTTCGCCGACGCGCTCGACGGGCTCTCGGTCCGGCTGCACGGCCGCGCGCGCGAGGCGGCGCGCGCCGGGCACCCCGACGCGGCGCGCCTCGCCCGGGCGCAGGACGCCATCGACGCCGCGCAGGCGCGGGCCGAGGGGAACGTGAACCCGGCGCTCGTCACGGCCGAACTCTTGCGGCAGCTGGCCGCCGCGGGGGTGCGCGGATGAGCGCGCCCGGGCTGAGCCACGTCGACGCCGACGGGCGGCTGCGCATGGTGGACGTGTCGGCCAAGGCGGCGACGCTGCGCGAGGCCGCGGCCTCCGGGGCGGTGCTGATGCGCCCGGCGACGCTCGCGGCGATCCGCGCCGCGGCGCTCCCCAAGGGCGACGTGCTGACCGTGGCGCGCATCGCGGGGATCCAGGCGGCGAAGCGGACGTCGGAACTCGTCCCGCTCTGCCACCCCGTCGCGCTCACCGACGTGGAGGTGACCTGCACGCCCGACGACGGGCTGCCGGGGATCCGCGTGGCCGCCGTGGCCCGGTGCATCGGGGCGACGGGGGTCGAGATGGAGGCCATGTGCGCCGTGTCCGTGGCCCTGCTGACGATCTACGACATGGCGAAGGCGGTCGACCGCGAGATGGTCCTCACGGACGTGCGGCTCGACCGGAAGTCGGGGGGGCGCGGTGGCAGCTGGCACCGCCCCGACGACGACGGGACGGAGGGGGGGCGATGAGGTCGCCCGTCCGCCCGGATGCGTGGCGCCTCGCCGGGGCTCGTGCCGGCGTCGTGCTTCGCGCCACCGACGGTCGCGGGCCGGCGCGCGAGGAGTCGCGTCGCCGGGTGGCACCGTCCCTGACGCGAGGTTGACGTGCAGGATCTTCGTGGGACCTACGTGCGCCGCGGCGACGCGGTGCGCTTCAAGCGCCGCGTCCAGCGGTCGATCATCCTGGCCGGCGTCGTCGTGACCGGCCTCATGGCCTGGCGTCGCGCCCCCGCGCGCGAGGCCGTCGCCGAGCCCGCCCCCGTGCCGGTCTGGCGCACCGCCACCCTCGGCGAGCGCCTCGCCGCGGCCGACTCGGCCCGCACCGCGACCCAGCGGCTGCAGCGGTGGAACAAGGTGTACACCCTCTCGAAGCGCTGGCTCGTCGACACGAAGCTCGCGCAGCAGATCCACGACGCCGCGGTCGAGACGGGGCTCGACCCCGAGCTCGCCTTCCGCGTCGTGAACGTCGAGAGCCAGTTCAAGGCGCGCGCGACGAGCCCCGTCGGCGCGATCGGGCTGACGCAGGTGATGCTCCCCACGGCCCGCGCCTTCGCCCCGGGGATCTCGCGCGCGCAGCTCTACGAGCCAGAGACGAACCTGCGGATCGGCTTCCGCTACCTCCGCGAGCTCCTCGACCAGCACAAGGGCGACCTCAAGCTCGCCCTCCTCGAGTACAACCGCGGCGGCGTCGCCGTCCGCACCGAGCTCGCGCTCGGCCTCGACCCGAGCAACGGCTACGACACCAAGGTGACCCGCGGCTACAGCGGCACCGCCCGCATCCGCAAGCGCGTCGTCACGCGCTGAGCGGCTTCGGGTGCGGCGTGCCGACGCCCGCGGATCCTCGCGATCCGCGGGCGTCGTGCGTTGTCCGGTGCATCGTCGAACCGCTCGAACTGCGAGGGAACGGCAGGAACGGCAGGGGTACGGCAGGCACGG